>Ga0070734_10004039_pt1 | contig 14420 bp, 15 predicted proteins | sample Coa_R1_8_FD_66444 | JGI IMG/M metagenome (GOLD analysis project Ga0070734, IMG submission 66444) | Surface soil microbial communities from Centralia Pennsylvania, which are recovering from an underground coalmine fire - Coalmine... | ecosystem: Environmental > Terrestrial > Soil > Unclassified ...
CCATTTGGCCCGCTCGGCAGGATTCTGATTGCATGCGGTGAATTACCCTGTTGACATAGAACCGCGCAGGAGGTCGCATGGTAGTTCGTTTTCGCCCGGCAACTTTAGAAGACGCTCCGCAGGTTGCGGAGGTTTACCTGGCATCCCGCATGGCGTTTCTCCCTTTCGCCCCCTCCGCGCATTCGGATGAGGAGGTCCGCAGTTGGATCGCCAACCGCCTCATTCCCGCCGGGAATGTCACCGTAGCCGTGACAACCCTCGAATCAGGTCATGGCGAGACCGAGGAGGTCGTCGGCATGATGGCGCTTGAGCGCGAGGAGGGTTTCGGCTGGATCGACCAGCTCTATCTGGCTCCTTCGGCGGTGGGGCGCGGCATCGGAACCCAACTCCTGGAGCGGGCCAGAGCGGAGTTGGAACCGCCCATCCGGCTCTATACCTTCCAGGCCAACACAGGGGCGCGCCGGTTCTACGAGCGGCATGGCTTCCGTGCCCTAGCCTTCGGCGATGGCACGGGCAATGAGGAGGGCTGCCCGGATGTGCTCTACGAATGGGCGCCGCAAGTTAAGGAGGATGAGAGACAGTGAAGAGACGGTTCCTACTCACTCTGGCGCTGCTGCTCTGCGCCCTGCCCCTGCGGGCGCAGTCGCCCATTGCCCTGACCCACGTGACCGTCATCGATGGGACGGGCGCAAAGCCGAAAACCGACCAGGCGGTCCTTATCACCGGAGATCGGATTACGGCAGTGGGCAAGACGGACAGGGTCGCCCTGCCGGAGGGGACGCGCGTTGTGGACGCGACGGGCAAATTCCTGATCCCCGGCCTCTGGGATATGCATGTTCACGGGACCGGTATCCCCCACTTCAGCGAACTCTATGTCGCCAACGGCATTACCGGCATTCGGGATATGTTCAGCCCGACCATGGCCTATGTGCAGATGACCCGTAAGGCCATCGAGAGCGGTCAGGCGGTCGGGCCGCGTATCGTGGCGGCGGGGCGCATTGTGGATGGGCCGAAACCGATCTGGCCCGGTTCGGTTGCCGTTAAGGATGCGGAAGAGGGGCGCAAGGCGGTCGAGACCGTCAAGAAAGAGGGCTCCGACTTCGTCAAGGTCTACTCCCTGCTGCCGCGCGACGCCTATTTCGCCATCGCGGAGGAGGCGAAGAAGCAGGGAATGGTCTTTGCCGGGCACGTCCCGGATGTCGTCAGCGCGGCGGAGGCGTCCGACGCCGGACAGAAGAGCATCGAGCACCTGACGGGAGTGCTGAAAGCCTGCTCCTCCCGTGAAGCCGATATCATGCATCCCGATGCCTCCCTCTCTCCGGAGCAGCGTGACGACTTTGTCACCCAGGCGGAGTTGGAGGCGTATGATGATGCCAAGGCGCGCGCCCTCTTCGCCCGGTTTAAACGCAACCACACCTGGCAATGCCCCACGCTCGTCGTGCTGCACAACATCGCGTATCTGAACGACAAGAGCGTCACGGAAGACAGCCGCATCCAGTACTTACCCTCCTATGCAACCGGCACCTGGAACCCGAAGAACGACTTTCGCTTCCAGAACTTGCCCGCGAACTACTGGACCAACGCGCAAAAACGCTATCGCAAGAACCTGGAGATCGTCGGGAAGATGCGGAAGGCGGGCGTGGAGTTCCTGGCAGGGACCGACACGATGAACCCCTTCTGTTTCCCCGGCTTCAGCCTTCACGACGAACTTGCGTATCTGGTGGAGGCAGGCTTAACGCCTATGGAGGCGCTCCAGTCTGCGACCCTCAACCCGGCCCGCTATCTGGGCAGGGAGAAAGACCTCGGCACGGTCGCGCCGGGCAAACTGGCCGACCTGGTCCTGCTGGATGCCGACCCGCTGCAGGACATTCATAACACCATCAAGATCCGCGCCGTCTTCACCAACGGACGTTTCAACGACCGGGCGGTGCTGGATAAGATGCTTAACGACGCGAAAGCTGCGGCCAAGCCTGCGCCGGCCAAGCCCTGATGGGGACGCGTCGGGCCGCAAGAGGGCGCGGGTTGTAGGGGCGCGGAGGGCGCAGCAAGCAGCGCCCCTACAACCCGCGCCCCTACAGGCTGCGCCTTGACCTTAAAGGGGAATAATAATCGGTTTTAGGAAGGAAAGGAACCCGATGGACGGTGTGGTGACGGCGGTAAGCCTCAGCGCGACGCATACGTTCAGCAAACAGAACCAGGACTGCATCCGTCTGCTGGCCGGATTGGGTGTCGAAGGAGATGCGCATATGGGCGAAACGGTCAAGCACCGCTCACGGGTCGCCCAGGACCCGACCCAGCCCAACCTGCGCCAAGTACATCTCATTCACGCCGAACTGCACGACGCACTGCAGGCATCCGGCTTCCGCGTCTCCGCCGGAGTGATGGGCGAGAATATCACCACGCGCGGCATCGCGCTGTTGGGACTGCCGGTCGGCACACGCCTGTACCTGGGCAATGAGGCCGTGGTGGAAGTGACCGGCCTGCGCAACCCCTGCGCCCAACTGGACAATTACCAGCAGGGCCTGCTGGCAGCAGTTCTGGATCGCGATGCACAGGGCAACCTGATCCGCAAGGCCGGGATCATGGGCATCGTCCTCACTGGCGGCGAAGTGCGCCCCAACGACCCGATCCGTGTCGAACTGCCTCCGGAGCCTCACCGTCCTCTCGAACGTGTCTAGCACGATGCCTTGAGCGGGAAACGAAGCATATGACCGCATTCGACACAAAGCGACTTCCCACCGATCCCGATGCCATTGCCCCGGATGGCTCACAAGTACGCATTCTGCTTCGACTTGCGGGGGGAAGCCAGGCTCATTTTGAGCTGGCCGGCGGCCAAGTTTCCCGCGCAGTCGTCCATCGGACGGTGGAGGAGATCTGGTATTTCTTACAGGGGCAGGGAGAAATGTGGCGGAAACTAGGCGATCAAGAGGAGGTTGTCCCGGTGACGGCGGGCGTATCGCTCACGCTGCCGGTAGGCACGCAGTTCCAATTTCGGGCATTCGGGTCGGAGCCTCTCGCAGCCATCGGAATTACGATGCCGCCATGGCCAGGCGAGGGGGAAGCCATCATCGTTCAGGGTAAATGGGAACCGACCGTGCAGGAAACATGAATATACATAAGGTAGCTACAGATTGGGATTACTCCTCCCCCCGGCTTTCTCCGGAATTCGCCGAACTGAAGCAATTCGACCTTCAAGCAGAAGAGCAAAAAGCCATCACAGCCCTTCCGCAATTGATGGCAGGTAAGGAGTATCGAACCGAAGACAAATCCTGGGACATCTTAATGCGTCCCGTTCTCGCCTCAAAGCAGGCGTGCCTGAGTTGCCATACAAACGTCCAGCCGGGCGCGACGCTGGGCGTTATAGTCTACGCCGTTCGCAAAGTCAAGCATAGTGCATCCGGCAAACCGACCGCGCCTTAAGGTCTCAAGAAATCAAAGAGGCGTTTGCAACTTTCTCCTTATTTCCAGTGTCACTTCAAGCGGGATTGAAGGTCATCTTCCTGGGAGGGGAATATTCTTGTGGAGAAACTACGCTCTAGTTGGAAGCGCTTAAAGGGCTCAGGATGTGCTGGCGTAATGGTCCGCCTCGCCATGGTTAACAATGACATCGGTAGTGCTCAGCTCTTACTCGGTTTAGTGAAAGAGTATGACAACCCGGACGCTAAACCCAACTCAGACTTTACGCTAAGAGAGGTGTTACGAGATTCAGATCTTCGTAAGGGCCTGCAAATCTATGCGTTCCGGATGCTAATCGGCCATCTTCGTGAAGGACTTAAGGTCGTACGCGACATCGTCACTTTGGAGCGAGACAACAATCGAGAAGTATGCGGCTATCTTCGCCGATTATCGCAAGATGGTGTACAAAGTTACGACAAACTCAAATCGCTGAGTGACAACTTTAAGCAACCGGGCAACAATTTCTCAAAACTCGTTACCAGTGTCCGTGACGCATTAGGCTTTCACTATTCAGATGGAGACAAAACCATTGAACGGACTATAGCCAATCTGGCAGAAGCAGAGGTTCCTTCGGTCAATAGCATCGTTGGTACAAAGGATGCTCGGACTTCGCGTTTCCCGATTGCTGATGTTATTGCGGTGAATGCGATTGCGAAATATATTTGGGAAGTCGAAAAGTCGGATCGCACTGATACTGAAGAAGCACTCAATACTGCAATGGAATGGTGCGGCAAACAGACTTCATTGCTATACGGATTTTCCCGCGAGATGTGTAGTATCTACTTTGGGAGTCACTACGCGATATAGCGTATAATTGATATCGCCCGGTTTCATCGTTATAGGATAATTGAAGAGTTCCGACGTGAAGAGATTCCGGCGGATCTTCGAGCATTATTGGATGGATTTTGTCGCTCTCCTCCTCAACGATAGATATTTGCATAGATAATCGGGGTGAGCGTAATCACTATATCCAACCAGGGCAAAAGAGAACCACATGAGCGATAACAGCAGCGAAGCTCCCAATCTGATAGATCGCTCCGTTAAGGCGCTCTTTCGTGAATGCCCCACCGCCATCCTACGCCTGACAGGCATGGAGATCGCGGCAGAGCAACTGCGTGTTGAAGATCCCAATCTCAACCTGCCGGAACTGCGTGCCGACCATGTCTTTATCGTGCAGCCGGAGGAAGCAGAAGAGCCCTATGCCATTTATCTGGAGTACCAACTCGAACCTGATGTGCGTATCCTGCCCTCGTGGAGTGCCAAGTGGGGCGGATTGAACCGGCAGTTGGGAATGCCGGTTGCCCTGTTGGCACTGTATCTGCACAAGGGAGATCGGGCGACGTTTCCAGACCGTTTTGTGGTGCGGTCAGGGGCAGTTGAGACGGAACTGCGCTTTACCACCATTCGCCTGTGGGAACATACCGACCGCATTCGCAGCGGAGCGCTACCAGAACTGGCTCCGTTGCTGCTCTTGTGTGAAGAGAACCCGACGGAAGAGACGATCCGCGAGGAAGTGGCCTTGATCCACGCTTCGCGCTTACCTGTAGGGATCCAGGCGGAGTTGTTGGGCATCGCGCTGTTGGTGGCGACGCGCACATTTGCGCGGAAGGTGCTGTTACCAATATTTCAGGAGGATTGGAAGATGATCGAAGGATTAGAGATACTGGACGACCTGTATCGAGATACAGGAAAACTGGACGCGTGGATAGCCGAGGCTCAAGCTGAAGGAGAAGCCAGAGGCATTCGCAAAACGCTCATGCGTCTGGGACGTAAGCGGTTCGGCGAGCCGAGTGCAGAGGTACTTCAAGCGCTGGAAGCCGTTTCTTCGGTGGAGACGCTGCAACAAATGACGGATCGCCTCTTGGGAGCGGAAAACTGGGAGGATCTCATCGCTTTCCTGCCAAGCTGAAGAGCGGCAACGCTGCATTTTAATAAACAGTTATGTTGATCCTGCATCCGCAACTTTGGGAGCGGAGATCCGGTCAATGAGACCGGAATGGCCCCAGTCGGCCTGGAGAACGCGGCCTGTCAACGACCGTCGCCTAAAGGCGAACGGCTTGTCCCTACTCGGAGGCTATCGCCTCTTGGCGGAACATTAGGGCGGCTGACAGTTCGCCCCGTGCCTTCAAGTTGAGCGCCGCATTATAGTCGGCATTCAACTTCAGGCCACAACACAGGCATTCAAACCACTCCTGGCTCTTGCGATTGGCACGTTCACAGTGTCCACAAGTCGAACAGGTCTGCGAGGAGTAGCGTGGGTCTACCTCAATTAGAGGGACCCCAGCACGCCGCGCCTTATACGCCAGAAACAGTTTGAGTTGATGGAATGCCCAAGTGTGGAGTTGGGTTCGCATCGCCCGATTCAAGCCGTTTCCTCTCTGACGAATGCCCTGAAGGGTTTCGCAGGCGAGTGCCTTCTGTCGGTGGTATGCAATGCGAACCAATTCTTTACTGATACGGTGGTTCTCGTTCTTGACGAAGCGGCTCTCTTTGCGCCGCGCCTTCTGCAGACGCTTGCGAGCCGAACGGGTCTTCTTGGGCTGCAGGAGTTGGCGCAGACGATGGTACTTCCTACGTACGCGCTGGACTTGCTCGCCCGTGTGGATGTTGCCCTCGCTGTCGGTGGCAACGTTGACGATGCCGAGATCAACACCTATGACACCCTGTGGGGGAAAGGGTTCTGATTCGTCCACCGCGAAAGCACAGGAGAGGTAGAAGACGCCGTCGCGCAGGAGAAGGTCGGCCTGTCCTTTCTTGCCGCGCAGGCACTGCTTTTGCTCGGCAGAACAGAGGAAGTGCATCTTGAGCCGACCGTGTAGTGTATTGATGCTGACGATCTGTTCTTGGACATACCAGGTGAGCAGATCTTTGTCAAGTTCAACGGCTCCCAGAGGATGGAAGGTACGGAGGGTATCGCGATCCAACTTGTAGGCATCGGCGACCTTGGCGATTGCGCGCACAACGTGATTGGCATTCAGCCCGGACTCGGCTTTTATGTTATGATAGGTGAGGTGATGCAGGTCGTATTGGCGGAAGGTCTGGGTGTGGAAGGCAACCTGGCTTATTCGGTCGCAGACGGCATTGCACGTCCGCAGGGTTTGCACCAGAGCGGCGAACTGCTGGGGAGTAGTTTGCAGTTTTACGACCGTTGTCAGTTGCATGACAGTTCCCTGCTCCGTTCTGAGCATTTGCTTTCTTTTTGAGATACTCCGGAGGAACGTTCAAAACCGGAAAGTTTGCCTTGCACATTTTGACCGGATTTCTCAGGCTCTGGATGCACCTTGCAACCGCTGGTCGCTCCGCTGCATGGGAAGGGCTTCGGACGGCATTTCGCCTTTTGGCGGAAGCCTTGATCGGATGATGCTTCCCACCGCTTCGCTGCCGGAAAACGACAGTCGCCGCGTCATGGATTTGATGGGGGAGAAGAGGCGTGGATTCCTGCCTCTTACTTACCCGTAAAAAACGGCGGAGCGGATTAGCAAACGATGACTTGCCCGCTCCGCCGCAAACTGCTATAATAGGGCACGACACTTTTTGGAAAGGAACCGCTATGGAACCCGATCCTGTGCGTGCGATTATCGCGGCCCTGGCCCCCGAGATTGCCGAAACGCGGCACTACCTGCACCAGAACCCCGAACTGAGCAATCAGGAGCGCAATACCTCCGCCCTCGTCGCGGAGCGCCTGCGTGGGCTGGGACTGGATGCGGTGCAGACCAATGTCGGCGGTTATGGCGTCGTTGGGACGCTCAAGGGCCGCGCGGCGGGCGCGGAGAGCGGCCCCACCTTCGCACTGCGCGCCGATATGGACGCCCTCCCCATTCAGGAGGCCGCCGACCTACCCTACAAGTCCTGCGTACCTGGCGTGATGCACGCCTGCGGCCACGACGGCCACACGGCCACGCTGCTCGGCACGGCGGCGACCCTGGCGCAACTGCGGGACCGGATCCGGGGAACCATCAAGTTTGTCTTCCAGCCCGCCGAGGAGACCGTCGGGGGCGCGACCGAGATGTGCAAAGACGGCGTCATGGAGGGCGTGGACGCGATTGTCGCCCTGCACGGCTGGCCCGGTATGGAGGTCGGGCGCATGGGCGTCAAGCCCGGCCCGATGATGGCCTCCGCCGACACGTTCGACCTCACCATTCAGGGCCGGGGCGCGCACGCCGCCCAGCCCCACGTGGGCATCGACCCCATCGTGATCGGGGCGCATGTCGTGCTGGCGCTGCAGACGCTCGCCAGCCGCGAGGTCTCCCCCACGGATTCGGTCGTCGTCACCGTGGCGCAGTTCCATGCCGGCACCGCCTACAACATCATTCCCGGCACAGCGGAACTCAAAGGCACCGTGCGCTGCCTCTCCGAACCCATGCGCAAGGCCCTCCCGGAGCGGATCGAGCGGATGGCGGCGAACCTCTGCGCGGCCTTTCGGGCCGAGTGCACCTTCAGCTACCGCTACGGGACCCCGGTCACCGTCAACGACCTGCAGATCAATGCCCTGGTGGCCGCCGTGGGGCAGGAGGTGCTGGGCGCAGGCAACGTCGTAGAATTGGAAGCGCCCTCGATGGGCGCAGAGGACTTCGCGGTCTACCTGCACCACGCCCCCGGCGCGATGTTTCGGCTCGGGGTGGGAGCCGAAGTCACGCCGCTGCACACACCCACCTACAACTTTGCCGACACCGCCCTGCCGGTCGGCATGGAGCTGTTCACTCGCACCGCGCTGCGCTATCTCGACACATACAGTTAAACGCGGCCTTACACCATGCGCTATCTTATCTTCATCAAAGGGGATGGACGGGGCCACATCACACAGGCTCTGGCCCTCACCCAACTTCTGACACGACAGGGACACGAGGTCTGCGCCCTGGTGGTGGGCTGCGAGCCGGCGACACACCTGCCCGCCTTCCTCTTCACCAAGGCCACCGTCCCGGTGGAGCGTATCTATAGCCCCAATTTCGCCCCCGACGCCCGCTACAAAGGCATCAGTTGGACGAAGACCATTCTGGAAGGGCTGCGGCGCTCCGCCTCCTATCGCCAATCCTACCACACCATCAAGCACCTGATCGCGCACCACCACCCCGACGTGCTCATCAGCCTGTTCGAGCCCATGCTGACGCTCTATCGCCTCCGCTCCCGCAATCGCCTCCCAACGGTCCACCTGGCCCACCAGTACCTGATGCTCCATCAGGAGTTCGCCTTCCCGAAGGGGCGGCGGGTCGAGCGCTCCGTGGTCCGGAACTACACCCGGTTTACCCGCCTGACGACCGACAAGATGCTCGCCCTCTCCTTCTATGACTTTCCCGACGATGAACAGCGGCGTATCTATGCCGTGCCCCCCCTGCTCCGCAGCGAGGTCTTCGAGCGCACGCCTACGCTCGAAGACCACTTTGTGGTCTACGTCCTCAGCCATGGGCTGGCCGAGGATATTCAGGCGTTCAACCGCGAGCACCCCGAAATCCGCATCCATGCCTTCTGGAACAAAAAGGAGGCGCCCGAAACCTGGGACGCCTCCCCCACGCTCACCTTCCACCAGCTGAGCGACACCCTGTTTCTGGACAAGATGGCCTCCTGCCAGGGGATCGCCTGTACCGCCGGGTTCGAGACCGTCTGCGAGGCGCTCTACTACCGCAAGCCGGCCATCCTGATGCCCTCGCCCAGCCAGTATGAGCAGTATGTCAATGCGTTCGATGCGGAGAAGGTCGGGGCGGGTAAGATGGTGAAGTCGCTGGATCTGCGGCAATTGAAGGCGTTTCTGCCCCACTATCATCCCCAGCACGACGCCTATCTGGATTGGATGCGCTATGGCGCAACGAAGCTGATGTTCCACCTGGAGAACCCGCTCGCCTCCGGCGCGGACTTCCCTGTCGAACAGGGCGAAGGCGAGGCAGAAAACACAAAGCGCCATGCCGTGCGGGTGGAGAAGCCGCCGCGTAAATTGCGCTGGAGGCGGCGCAAAAGCAATTAGCGTCCCGGGCTTCCCTCTTTTGTCGCCTATGCGCCCCCTCTACCCCGTTCGTCTTTTTGCCGATAATCAGAGAGAGCGCTTATAAGGATCTGTTCGGATGGCTCCGGAGCGCCTCCGCATTCGGGGCGGAATACAAGAGTGGCACCTATGTTCGATGTCGAAGAGTTCGTTGAGATTACCATCTGTGAGAGCGCTTTCCGCTGTGAGGGAACCATTCACATGCGAAACAGGAACAGCCTGCTCATTGCCTGCCCTGCGGAGACCGTTCCCCCGCTCCAACCGGGCATGCGCCTGCAACTGGCGCAACTCTTCGGCGCGAGCTTCTATCAATTCGAGACGACCGTTCTGCGCTGCCAGAAGAACTATCTGGTTGTCGAAATGCAGCCGCCTCAACTGGTGGATCGGCGAAGCGCTCCCCGTTATGCCTGCACGCTCTCTATATCTTATACCCTCCAATCGAGCCCTCCCCATACCCGTTCCGAACCGCCCGCCACGCCGAAGGAGGGCCTTATTCGGGATATCAGCCTGGGGGGAATGAGCTTGCTTATTGGGGAGCGCGCGCCTGTCGGGACCCATCTGATCGTCGAGGCCATGCTGGGCGGTGAAGAGCCGACCGTCCTGCTGGCGGAGGCGCTGCGCTGTAAGCCGGTCGAAGCCACATCGGAGGGAAGTCCGGATTTGCCGACCTATCAGATTGCTTGCCGATTTCTGCACGGAACGCCGGATCATGAGCCACGGTTACGCCGCTATCTCATGAACCGGAGTGCGTCCTGACCACTCAATATCCATAAGGAAGAGGTTATGCTGGAGTTTGCCGACGCAATGCCGATCACCCTGGAAGCCTTGGATGCCGAGGGAGGGGTTCTCTCGGGTATGGCAGCCGGTTTGCGCCATCTGGATGGGGAACGCGCAATCGTCACCTTGTCACTGGAAACCCCTACACCACACCTTCAGTGGGGAGCGCGCGTCCGCTTTCAGGTTGCCGATGGCCTGCAGCGCTACTCTGTCCTGGGGACGGTGATTGCGCACGACCGGCCCCATACTACGCAAATATACGACCGAAACGGGACAGAGGAACCCGCCCAATTTGAGGCGACCCTGCAACTCTGGGAGTGTCGTCCTGCCGATCAGCAGCGCCTCTCCCCTCGCCGCACCGCACAATGTGACATCCTGTTCTACTCACTGGACCCGGAGCACACGGGCGCGGAGGTTCCCGAAGGCGACGTCTGGGTCCAGGGGGTCTGCGTCGATATCGGTGGCGGCGGCTTGCGCCTGCGCGCCCCTGCCTCGTTCACGCCGCCCAAGCGCCTTGCACTCCGGTTTACCCTCGCTCCGCCGGATAGTGACGAGGCGGCAGGCCGAGAGTTTCGCTTACAGGGGCGCGTGTTGCGCATTACACCCACGAAGCATGATGCCGACAGCCAGGAGATCGCCGTGCGGTTCGAACATCTCTCCGTTGCCGAGGGAATGGCGCTGGCGGCCTGTCTGGCTTAACCCCATCCAATGGTCGCACCTGCGGTGCAGTCCAAATTCGCTTGTTACGCGAATTTGGTATGAAATAGGGCTTTTGGCCCATGCGCATTCTGTTTGTCTGTGGCATAGTGAGAAAGGCGCTGGACACAAGAGGAAAATGCGCCATGAAGCGCGAATAGGAGCCGTATCATGCCACAGACCCGATCCCAGAACCCGCTGACGCGAATAGACGCCGTGCTGCCTGCCGGGGGTCGCCTCAAGCCCCCGTTCGCCCAGGCGCCCGGAGTGGATATCAAGGCGCTCCTGCCGCTGGAGGGCCAGACGGTGTTGCGGCGCACCATCCAGCCGTTGCGGGAGACCGAGGGGATCGGGCGTATCGTTGTGGTCGGGCCGGAAGCGGCGCTGGAAGAGGCGCGCGCGGCGGGGGCAGAGGGCGCGCTGCCCGAAGGCGAGACCGGGCCGGACAATATCTTCCGGGGCCTGGAGTGGCTTCAGGCGCAGGAGGATCTGACCGACCGCGTGTTGATCGTCACGACGGATGCGCCATTCCTCACCCCGGAGGCGATCACCCGGTTTCTTGCCGCTTGCCCCACGGATGCCGATATATGCATTCCCCTGGTAGAGCGCCGCCCCTTTGAGGCGCTCTATCCCGGACTGATCCGTACCGATACCCCCCTGCGCGACGGCTATTTCCGCCTCGGTTGCTTGTACCTGATCGATCCGCAGACCCTCCTGCGTGTGCGCCCCCATCTGGAAGCGATGTTCGCCGCCCGCAAGAGCAATTTCCAGATGGCCCGCCTGATCGGCTTCCCATTCCTGTTTCGTTACCTGTTGCGCCGTCTGAGTGTAGAGGATATTGTGGCCCGCGCCTGTGAACTGCTGCAGTGCCGGGGCGTCGCTGTGCACGATGTCCCGCCCGAATTGGGCTTCGATATAGACCTGGCCGAAGAGTACGCCTATGCGCGCGCCTACGCCGCCGGACAGATCCAGCCGACCGCGCCGGTACGGGCTACGGACCCCCTGAAGGGCAAGGAGACCGCGCGATGAGCGCGACCGGGTAGCGTGGACCGCTGCATCGTCACCCACGAAGGAAAGATCCCAATATGACTGTCGAGAGCGCAGATCAATCTCAAACACATCCTGTTACCCTGGATCAGAAGCCCCTGAGCATCCCTCAGCAACTGCTCCTGAGTTCGATGTGGTTCGCCACCAATCTGCACTGGGGGGCGTTGCTGCTGATTATCATTCCCAGTCAGACGGGCAAGATCGCGCCGGAAAACAAAGCCGCTGCGCAGGGGTTCGTCCTGGGGATCGGCGCATTTATGGCGCTGATCGTCCCACTGGTCGCCGGCACGTTAAGTGATCGGTCCCGGTCGCCCTGGGGCCGGCGGCGGCCCTTTATGGCGGTGGGCACGGCGATCAACCTCTTGGGGCTTATGGCCCTGTTCTTTGCAGGCAATCAGCACAGCCTGCCCCTCTATCTTATGGGCTATCTCGTCGTCCAGCTTGGCAACAACATCATGGGCGCAGCCTACAATGGCGTCATTCCCGATCAGGTGCCGGAAGCGCAGCGGGGGGAGGCCAGCGGCTACATGGCGATGATGACCCAGGCCGGCACCATACTGGGAGCGGTCGGTTCGGGCTTTTTGCTGGATCAGGGCAAAGTACTCGCGTGCTACCTGGGGATCGGCGGCGTGATGGCGATATTTACGCTCGTCTCTCTGGTAGGCATCAAAGAGCAGCCGTTACAAACCGAACCCGAACCGCTGAACTGGAAGCAGTTTTTCGCCGGGCTCTTGCACCCCTTCCGCTACTCCAACTTCGTCTGGGTGTGGATCACACGGGCGCTGGTGACCATGGGGATGTGGAGCGTCCAGCCGTTTATTCAGTACTACCTGACCGATGTGGTGCACGTGGACCATGCGGAGAAGATCGCGGGCTTGCTGCTGGCGGTCATTCTGGCAGGCGCGACCATCACCGGCGTCATCGGCGGCAAAATCTCGGACTATACCGGGCGCAAGGTGGTGGTCTATTTCGCCAATACCATCATTGCCATTTCTTCCTTTGCATTGGTGTTCAGCCACTCCATCCTGTATACCTTTGTTGTCGGGGCGATCTACGGCCTGGGATATGGCGCATACTATAGTGTGGACTGGGCGTTAGGCTGCGATGCGCTGCCCAATAAGGAGGACGCGGGCAAGGACATGGGCATCTGGCATATCTCGATGGTGCTGCCGCAGACCTTCGCCCCCATGATCGCGGGGGCGCTGTTGAGCGTCTTCCCCCATCAGATCGTCCAGGAGGGGGGCGAGAAGGTGGTCCACTACTCCGTCGCGGGCTACAAAGCGACATTTGGGGCCGCCGCGCTCTTCCTGCTGCTCGCCGCCGTACTGCTGCGCAATGTCCGTGAAAGCCGCGAACGCCTCCCGGTGCAGAAGAGATCGGAACGGGAGGGCTAGAGACACTCTATGTTCCGTCGCCTCATCAGCGCCTTCATCGGGATCAGCATCTTCCTTCTGACCTGTTTCGGAGGGCAGCTCGCCTATACAATCGCCGTGCTGGTGGTAGCGGGGCTGGGCGTGGCGGAGTTCGTCAAGGCGCAGCAGCAGTCCCGGCTGGAGGCGCAGGAGCTGCCGGAGCCGATCCGGGATGGGTATGGGCGCTTCGGCTGGCTCAACCCCCTGATCGCCTGGAGCGGTCTGGCCCTGCCGATGGTCGCCTACCTGCTCTGCATTCCGAACCCCTGGTGGCGGACCCCCCTGGCGCTGGCCTGTGGGCTAATCGTGCTGGCCCTGGCGCCGGTGGTGTTCCGGGCGGCCTATGCGGGCCGCGCCCTGGGGCGTTTTCGGGCGGGGTATGGCCCGTTCGGCTTCATCTACATCGGCGCGCTCTTCTCCAGCTTTGTCCTGCTGCGCGGGATGCCGGGGCGGCTGGCCGTCCCTCCCTTCGGAGAGGCCGACTATGGGGCCTGGGTGATGCTCTATGTGGCGGTCTCCGTCTGGGCCACGGATACCTTCGCCTACTTCGTGGGGCGTACCCTGGGGAGGCACAAACTGAACCAGACGCTCTCGCCGGGCAAGACCGTGGAGGGCGCCATCGGGGGACTGGTGGGCGGGGTCCTGGTGGGGGTGGCGTTCGGAAAGTGGATCCATCTGCCCCTGCAACACGGGCTCGTCGTCGGGGCGCTTGCCGCGATTTTCGGACAGTTGGGCGACCTTTTCGAATCGGCGCTGAAGCGGGAATTGAATATCAAAGATTTCGGCAATGTCCTGCCGGGGCACGGCGGTTCGCTGGATCGCTTCGACAGCCTGCTCTTTGTCGCGCCGCTGGCCTATTTGTATCTGCACTTTGTGGTGGGGTTGTGATCGGAAGAGGTGCGTCCCCGATGAGGGCCTGAGATCCGAAGGAGGCGTTGGCAATGCTCTCGGAACAGTCCAGTTTTCGCAATATCCGGCTGGTGAAGCCGGACGCGCCGGAGTATGTCGCCTTTATGCGGCGTATGGCGGACAAGCGCCCGGTACGCGGCGGCCCCAGG
>Ga0070734_10004041_pt1 | contig 14418 bp, 12 predicted proteins | sample Coa_R1_8_FD_66444 | JGI IMG/M metagenome (GOLD analysis project Ga0070734, IMG submission 66444) | Surface soil microbial communities from Centralia Pennsylvania, which are recovering from an underground coalmine fire - Coalmine... | ecosystem: Environmental > Terrestrial > Soil > Unclassified ...
GCTCGCACTTCCATCACTACATACACCACCACTCCCAGAACGGCCGCCATCAGGGACAGAAGCAGGAGAAGCGGCAGAACCGAATGCCTCTCCATTTTTACTTCGTCTTCAAATATCTCTGACATAACGGTTTTCTCCCTGACCGTTAGCCACAACCGGTCATTTCCGTCCCCAGTGTGTTCCAACTCATGCCATAAGACAGTGATCTAGGTCACATACAGAACATGACCAAAGCCCGGTACGATGCTTTCGGAAGTCACTGGCCGTGATCCCGGCCTCGGCAGGACACTCCGCTTCCGGCCCTGTACAATAGCCCCGGTCCTGGGTGGCTGCCGTTTGTGAGGCGGGCGCAGCCGCTACGTCTGTTGCCTCATGTCCGCGAACAACCCGTGACTTAGTTATTTGCTCCAACTGGACACAAACCGCGTTTTCTGTGCGGCGGGCTGGGAAAGGTCTTGACAGGCGAACGAATGAGCACACAAGAATCGGCGCTGGTTCGGCAGCACCCTCGAACTCTCTCCCGCCAGTTCCTTCTGTTTGCCCGAAACTTTCTCCGCTATCCCAAGCTGCTCGGTTCGCTCGTGCCCAGCTCACCATTTCTGGTCAAACACTTGCTCTCCTTCATTGATTGGGAGCGCGCCCGGGTGGTGGTGGAATATGGTCCGGGGGTCGGCACTATTACCCAGGAAATCCTGAAAAGGATTCGCCCTGATGCCACTCTGGTGGCCATCGAACTGAACCCGGAATTTGTGGATTTTTTGCAGAACGAGATCTTCGATCCGCGTCTGCGAGTGGTTTATGGCTCCGCTGCGGACGTGCGCCGTATCCTTCGCGCTCTCAACCTACCGCAGGCTGACTACATCATTTCCGGCATTCCCTATACCACTCTGCCCGATGGCGTTCGGCGCAGCGTGGTGCGTGAGTCGCATCACGTGTTGCACCCCCAGGGCGCCTTCCTGGTATACCAGTTCACGCGCACCGTCTTGCCCTATCTCCGGCCTACCTTCGCCACCGTGCGCCAGGACTTCAAGTTGCTCAACATTCTCCCCGCCCGCATCTTCTACTGCACTCCCTGAGCACAGACCTTTATCAAAATCACAATGGGCCACAGCGGTTGGTTTGATACCATCGAGGCATTGCTACAGAATGGCTAAATGGCAACTGGCTATCGCCAACTGACAACTCCTTTATGATTCACGAGATCATCCCGGTCGGCCCGCTGCAGTGCAATTGTTCGATCATCGGCGACGAAGGCACCCGCGAAGCCATGGTCATCGACCCGGGTGACAACGTTGACCAGATCCTCGCCATTCTCCGCAAACACGGCCTCACTGCCAGGCAGATTGTCGTCACCCATGCGCACATCGACCACGTGGGCGGCGCCATGAAGCTTCGCCGCCTTACCGCGGCCCCCATTTTGTTGAATCAGAACGACTATGCCCTGCTCAAGATGCTCGACATGCAGGCCGCCTGGGTTGGCATGGCCGCTCCCGGCTCGGTGGAGATCGACCAGCCATTGAGCGAAGGGGACAAGCTTTGCGCCGGCTCCCTCGAAGCCACCGTGCTACATACCCCCGGACACACTGAGGGCAGCATCTGCCTTTATTTCCCATTGCAGCAGAAGCTGATTGCTGGCGACACTCTTTTTGCCGGCAGTATTGGGAGAACAGATCTTCCCGGGGGTTCTTTCGAAAAGATTTTGCGTTCGCTGCATCAGCGCGTCCTCACGCTGCCCGATGACACCACTGTGGTCCCTGGTCATGGACCCCTGACCACGATCGGCCAAGAGCGGGAAAGTAATCCCTTCCTGGCGGGTTGACGGCAGCGATCACAATGTTGAAATCCCGCGCATCAGCCGCATTACTCCTTCGCGGAACCGCTTTGCCGGCGTGATCAGGCTCACTACCAGATACCCGTCTGCGGGAAAATCGTAGAAATGTCCAGGATGCACAAATATGGACTCCTGCTCGAGGAGCCTCACCGCCAGTTCCTCATCCGAATGCGTTACCGGCACGCGCACTATGGCATACCATCCGCCTTCAATTTGCAGACGTTCGCAGGCGCTCTGGTCCGCCAGTTGAGAATCGAGCTCAGCAAGGTTTTCGCCGATTCGCTCCAGCAGTTGCCGTCGCACGCCATGGCGTTGTTGCAGTAATTCCGGTGCGGCGAGCTGCAAAGGCGTACTTAGGGAAAGGTAGGTGTCGGCAATCACCTCCAGCCTTTCCAGGGCCTCATGCTTGATCTCCTCGGGACCGCTGGTTACGATCCAGGCCAGCTTCATTTGTGGCAGGGCGGAAATCTTGGAAAGTCCGCTGAGCGTGAACGTCAACGCTCGCTCATTCTCCGCAAAACTGGTTCTGGGCGGCCCGCCGTGCGCATAGTCCAGAAAAACTTCATCGGCCACAATGGCCAGGCCTCGTTCGCGGCACATATCGCAGAGTGCCTTCGCCTCCCCCGGCTTCACGTACGAGCCCGTAGGATTGTTGGGATGAACCACAATCACAGCGCGCGTGCGATCGGTAATCCCCCTCTGCAGCGCGTGCATGTCGAAGTGCCAGCCGTGGTCGTAAAACAGGGAATACGGCACAAGCTTGACGTCCTGCACATCGGCCAGCAGTTCGAATAACGGATAGCTGGGCGAAGCCACCAGAATTTCGTCGCTCGGATCGCACAGCAAACGGAAAATGAATGAATATCCCTCGCTGGTGCTGGTGGTCAGCACGACTTGTTCTGTCTCCACGCATGCGCCACTTGCGCCATCGCGCTCGGCATAATAGGCGGCAACCGCTTCGCGTGCGCTTGGCAGGCCCTTGGGATTCGGGTTGTAGTGAAGCGCGTCCGGGTGTGCCAGGGCTGCCAGAATCCGCGGCTGACCATAAGCCAGGTCGCAGCGCGTGGGATTGGATTCGGTCAAATCGAGGATTTCGGCGCCTGACGCGCGCAGCTGCTGCAGTGCTTGCGCCAGGCGATTGGGGGCCAGGTTCCAGTTGGTGCGCCGTGCGAACACGCTGCCATTGTACGAAGAAGCTATCTCATAAGTCCGCTTTGAAAGGGCGTGGCTTCAGCCGCGCCGTTCTGAGCGGTATAAACGCTGGGCTTTAGCCCCAGAGGGACAGCACTTTAAAGAGGGACAGCACTTTAATAAGATTGGTTGATTGTGGGAATTTCTCAGTACAGCGCCTGTACAGCCGCTGACTGATGCTCGCTAGGGGTGGCCACTGTACGCTTTCCGATCGCTCATGATGGCCGTCGCAAATAGCGGGCTTACGACTCGGCTGATTCTCAGCTACCCGCCAGGTTGACCCCTGCTTCAGAGCCACATAAAATCAGTTCAGCTCGCACTTATGCGCTTTTGCGCTTGCGGGTGGCCAGCCTGCTGCCCCCTCGTTCAACGGCAGGACAGCTGACTCTGGATCAGCATATCGGGGTTCGAATCCCTGGGGGGCAGCCAAATCCCTTTTCTGCCAAAACGCCGTCCTTCTCCGCCTTTTTCCGCAAACCTTGCGGTGTGATTTTGGTCACGCCAGGCCGTGATTTATGTCATATCCCGCCTGTGACCACTTTCCTATGCTTGGGATCGCAATATACCCAAGCCTCAGCTCCGGAAAGGGCTGAAAATTCAGGAAAGGGCTGAAATCATGAAAAAGAATCTTCTCCCCGCAATTACATGTTTCCTTGCTTTGAGCCTGGCGGCCAGCGCCGGCACGCTCAGTGGCAGCGTGAAGGGCGCTCCCGGACAGTCGGTTGTATATCTCCAGGCCGTGCAAGCGGGCGCTCCGGCCGCCGCTTCCAGCCAGCTGTTCAAGATGGACCAGAAGGGCATGAAATTCATCCCCAGCGTGCTGGTGGTTCCCGTCGGCGCTACCGTGGAGTTCGACAACGAGGATGCCGGCGCCCACAATGTCTATTGGTCCTCCATCAGCGGCAACAAGAAGCTGGGCCACAACCTGGGCACTTTTCCCACCGGCCAGAAGGCGACCTTTAAGTTCGAGCATCCCGGCGTGGTGCCCATTCTCTGCAATATCCACCCGGAAATGTCGGCCACCATCATTGTCACTCCCAGCCCCTACTACGCGCAGACCGATCAGATCCTCGGCGACTACTTCATTCAGAACGTGCCCGACGGGGAATACAAGGCCTTCGTGTGGCATGGCGGCAAGACCACTTTCCAGCTGGTCAAAGTCGCGGGCAACACCAAGATCGACTTTACCCTGGGCAAATAAGCTGCATTCCTCTTAGCGTCAACGCAAGCAGGCGCGGATTGCAAGCCGCGCCTTTGCTTTTGCTGCTTCTTTTCCGCACTGTCTGGCTTCCATTCCCCGCCGTTTTTCCCGGGGTATTCACCGCCATAACTCCTTTGTGACCGCCGTCACAAATGGGTGTGACAAGAGTTACAGCCAGCATGTACATCGTGACGTGACAATCCTTCCAAGATCGGTACGCGAGACGCGGGGTTCTCGCCGCAATAGATGCTTGGGGAGGCATTAGCCTTCATAAAACTCATAGGTGAGGGAGCGCCGTTTAGCCCCTCTTGGCTGGCAGTTCCATGATTTGCCTGACGGTTACAAGAAGGAGAGGTCAATGATTAAGAGCATCTCACTGTGCCTATTTACGCTATTTTTTGCGTTTCTTCTGGCCCCCAGGGCGATGGCCGTTCCCAGCTACGCCCGGCAGACGGGTTTGTCTTGCAACGGCTGCCATTACACGCCGCCGGAGCTGAATCCGGCGGGGCGCCTATTCAAACTCTATGGCTACGTCGACAAGATGAAGAATGGCGGCATTACCGCCGAGCAGGACAAGCGGCACTCCGGTCTCGACCTCTTGGCTACGCTGCCCCTCTCGGCCTGGTTTGAAGCCTCGTTCACCAACACCAAGTCTCCCCAGCCCGGCACCCAGAACGGCAATGTTGAATTTCCTCAGGACATTTCGCTGTTCCTGGCCGGCGCCTGGTCCACCCACATCGGCAGCTTCCTGCAGGTCACCTATAACACGCAGGGAGACCATTTCAGCATGGACAACACCGATATTCGCTACGCACGGGTGAAAAAGCTGGCGGGCAAAGAGTGGGTGCTGGGCCTGACCTTGAACAATAATCCCACTGTAGAAGACCTCTGGAACTCCACCCCTGCCTGGGGCTTTCCTTTCATTGCCAGTGATGTGGCCCCCACCCCGACGGCTGCGCCCATCATTCAGGGCGCCCTGGCACAAGATGTGGGCGGCCTCGGAGCCTACACCATGTGGGACCAGCATCTATACCTAGCCGGCACGATTTACCGTTCTTCTCATATTGGTACTTCTGAGCCCACGACTGGGCAAGGATTCGGCTTTAACATACGCGGGGTCGCGCCCTACTGGCGTGTGGCCTGGCAGCAAAACGGACTGAAAAACAATTTGGAAGTTGGCACCTATGGCATGCACATGAACTCGACTCCCGGGGCGATTACCGGTTTGGAAGACACCTACACGGACGCCGGCGTCGATTTCCAATACGATCGCACTATCGGCAAAGATGTGTTCTCCTGGCGCGGCACCTACGTGCGCGAGAATTCTGAGCTGGCGGCCAGTCTCGCCGCCGGTGCGGCCAACATCAGCACCCACCACCTCAACGCCTTTAATACCAACGCTGAGTACCACTTCGGAAACCGCTATTCGGCGGCTCTGGGATGGTTTACCACCACTGGCACCAGCGATCCGCTGTTGTATGCCCAAAGCGCCGTGACTGGCAGCGTCAACGGCTCTCCGCAGAGTACCGGCTATAGCCTCAACTTCTCCGTGTGGCCCATTCAGAACCTTGATCTCGGGTTGCAATACACGGGCTACACTCGCTTCAACGGTTTGGCGACGAACTACGATGGCACCGGACGAAATGCCAGCGGCAACAACACGGTTTACCTGCTGGCGCGCTTCGTATTCTAGAAGCTGCCGGGCGTAGCCACAGAGATTCGTCTCTGTGGCTATGCCATTTCAAGGCGGGGGTTGTCGGCAGCTCGTGACTAGAAGCTATCTCATAATTCTGCTTTGAACGGCGCGGTTTCATGCCGCGCCGTTCAGGGCGGCAGAATCGCTGGGCTTTAGCCCGGGGGGACAGCGCACTTATTAGCTTTGATTCATTGCGGATGCCTTGTAGTAGTTCGATGGCTCGGAGGCGCACAGGCCACGAATTAAGAAACCAGCTGCCGTACAACATGCGACTCGCTACCAAACCACGCATCGGTCCTTGCGCACCAGCGGGGCATCCGCTTTGCAGTGAAATGCCTGTTGGAATTGCGGCATGTTTACCACCACACCATTGATGCGGTACTGCGCCGGGGAGTGTTCATCGGTCATGGCGCGCAGGCGCAGGTTCTCCGGGCGTTCGTTAGAGCAATCCCATTGCGCGAAGCCCACAAAGAAACGCTGCTTCGGAGTTAAGCCATCCCGATCTTCCAGTTTCTGACCCTGGGTCGCCGCTTGCCATGCCTCATAGGCAAGGATCGTTCCCCCCAGGTCGGCCACATCCTCGCCCAAAGTTAAGCGGCTGTTGATTTTGATGTTATCCACGACTGTGTATTTCGCGTACTGATCGGCCACGCAGCTCGTGCGCCGATTGAACTCCGCTTCGTCCTGCTTGCTCCACCAATCGCGCAGATTGCCCTTGGCATCGAATTTGCTGCCCTGATCGTCGAAGCCGTGGGTCAGTTCGTGACCGATGGTGGAACCGGTGTCGCCATAGTTGGGGGCGTCATCGATTTTGGGATCATAAAGCGGCGGCTGCAGCACGCCGGCAGGGAAGTTGATGTCGTTCATCTGCGGGTTGTAGTAGGCGTCCACGGTCGGCGCCGGCATCATCCACTCTGTACGGTCCGGGGGCTTGCCGATCTTGTTGAGCTCGTATCGGGATTCAAAAACGGTTGCGTGCTCCACGTTGCTCAGGAAATCGGAGCGCGAGACGCCTACCGAGCTGTAGTCGCGCCACTTGTCGGGATACCCGATTTTGTTGACGATGCTGTGCAGCTTGAGCAGCGCCTGCTGCTTGGTTTGCGGTCCCATCCAGCTGAGCCCGTCGATCTCCTTTTCCATTGCTTGCTCGATGCGGCGCGTCATCTCCAGCGTACGCTGTTTCATTTCCGGCGTGAAGGTGCGGGCAACAAACTCCTTCCCAGCGGATCGGTCAAATCGCGGTTCACGAAACGTACGCACTGCTTCCATCTTGGCGGCATCTGCTGCACCCCGCGCAGGGTCCGGGAGTAGAAATTGAAGTCCTCCTGCACAAAGGCGGATGAGAGATAAGGCGCATTTTCATGCAGCAGGTGCCAGCGAAAATAAGCTTTCAGATCGGCGAGGGAGCTCTGGGCAATGAGCCGATCCATCTCCTGGTAAAAAGCCGGCTCGGTGATGTTGAAATCCCTCAGCTGCGGGTAGCCGATGGCCTGCAGATACGCGTTCCAGTGGAAATGGGGGGTGAGCGCCTGCAGTTGCTGGCGCGTCATCTTGTGGTACAGCTTGTAGGGATCGCGCTGCTCCACTCGCGTCAGGGAAGCTTTGGCCAGTTCTGTTTCCAGGCGCAGAACCGTGGCTGCATCGCGCTGCGCGTTTGCCGGCAATTCTCCCGCCAGCTGCAGCATCCGGCTGACGTGCGCCACATACTGTTTGCGGACCTCCTGCGACTTCTCGTCGGTTTTGGTGTAGTAGTCGCGGTCAGGCAGGCCCAGACCGCCGGCCAGCGCGTAGGCGATCACTTGCTCGGAATTGCCCAAATCCTGATCGGAAGTAAACCGGAACAGTGTGCCGCTGGAACCGCGCCCATATTCGTACACCCGCGAGAACAGGTGCTCGCTGCCCACATAGCCCGGAATATCGCTTTTGGATTTCAGAGCTGCAATGCGATTTAGCCGTGGCTGCAACGGAGATAAGCCAAGCTTTTCCACGGCGCTGGTGTCCATGCAGGCGGCAAAGTAATCGCCGATTTTCTGCTGGTCGGCGGTTCGACCGCTGGTGCGCTGCGACAAATCCTGCAGAATGCCCCACAGGAAACGCTGGTTATCGTCGTAGAGTTTGCTATAAACAGCCCAGGACGCCTGGTCCGCGGGAATCGGATTCTTCTTCATCCAGCCCCCGCAGGAATACGTGTAGAGATCGACGCAGGGATCAACCGACCGGTCCATCGAGGTTGTGTCCAGGCTGGGGGAGTAGGGCAGCGCGGTCAGCGGGCGGTCTTCAGCAGCCGAAGTGGGCTGGGATTTGGTCGCGTTACTCTGCTGTTGAGCGCGCGGCAGAGGTACCGCGATCACCATCACGCACAGCGACAGGGCCGCTAATTTAAAGGCAAAAGTTCTCATCAGCATCTCCACCAGAGCCCTGCAGTGTACCGTAAAAGTCCAAGCAGAGACATGGAGGCACGATGGCATGGATGGTCGAAAATTTCCCGATTGACGATTGAAAAATACTGCCGTCCGTAGTCGACAATTCGTCAATCTTCAATCATCAATTTGGTTTTTCGTTTCCGTGGTGAGCTTGATTCTTAGACTTTTTCCGCCTTCTTATAGACCACCATCTCGCCCTTTCCCTGCAGATCCTGGGGATGGTAGCGGGGAATGGGCAGTTCGATCTGCTTGAACTCCACCGGCGCGGCCTTCTTCTCCAGCAGGCCCAGGGCGACCGCCACGCCATAGATAATGGCTTCCGGCCGCGGTGGACATCCCAGGATGTAGTAATTCACCGGCACGACCCTTTCCACCGGCCCCAGCACGGAATAGCTGTCGAACCACATGCCGCCGCCGCAGGCGCAGGAGCCGATGGCGAACACCAGCTTGGGCGCCGGCATGGCCTCGTAGGCGGCGCGCAGCGCGCGGGCCGTCGACCGCATGGCCGGACCCTGGCATAACATAACGTCCGCATGCCGCGGCGAGCCCACCAGCTTGATGCCAAAGCGTTCTGCATCGTAGTAGGGCGTCAGGGCATTCAGCACCTCGATGTCGCAGCCGTTGCAGCCCCCACTGTTGGCGTGGTAGACCCACAACGAACGGCCAAACATCTTGTGACACAAGTCCTTCAGCATGGCGGCCCTACCAGTCCATTTGTAAGGCGATGTCCTTCACCGCGGCTTCGTCCTCCTGATAAGCGCGGGCGCCGCATATCCAGCGCTCATTGGCCAGATCGTCGAAGCGATAGCCGGTCAATTTCAGTTTTTCCAGCGCCACCTCATCCTTGAAGCAACGTCCGCATCGCTGGCACGTGCTCATAAACAACTCCAGTCGCTGCTGGGCGTCGCCAACCCGATTGGTGCCGGTTTCAAATTCCTGGCTCATGCGGATCGCTTTTTCCGGACAGACTTCCGCGCAGCGCCCGCAGTACGTGCAGCGCTGTCCCGCGTATTGCAGAATGCGCACTTCCTGGCAGACGTCAAACAGGAGAATGGCCCGGGCGGGGCAGTTGTTTGCGCACCCGCCGCAGCCTACGCACTTGTCCGCATCGAACACCGGGCGGCCGCGGAAATCTGGCGGTACGGGCTGCCCCTGTGGCGGATACGGCAAGGTCACTTTGCCCGCCCCCAGGCAGATCAGCGTCTCCTGGATTTTGCTTAGCAGCGAAATAGTCTCATCTCCTCAATATCCGAATGTCGCCAGCACCAGCGCCACAAAGGACACTCCCAGGAGGCCCGCAAAGTAGCGCAACGCCTGATCGATGCGATAACGCGCGTGCGTCGCCGCAATCACCGTCACCAGCAGAACCAGGACGAATACCTTGATCCAGAAAAGCAGCCATTCCCCGGGGAAGGTCAGTTGTGATCCCCAGGGCAGAAAGAGTGCGGAAAACAGGGAACTGTAGATGACCAGTCGTGCCATCTGCGCATATTGACACAACGCCAGCTTGGGCCCGGAGTATTCCATCAACGGCCCTTCCATGAGTTCGGTTTCCGCGCCCGCGATGTCGAAGGGTACACGCTGCACGAACGCTTGCAGCGACAGCAGCATTACCGCCAGCATGACCAGGCCTGACCAGGGGAAACCTGCGTTGCCGTAAACTGACCCGCTGAGCACCGCCTCCAGTCGCAACGAGTGCACATGCACGGCGCCCACCAGGATCGCAACCGCCAGCAGGGGCTCCAGCGTGATCATGGTCATCATTTCCCGGCTGACGCCAATCAGCGAGTACGTGGATCCCGCCGCCATACCGGCCAGCAGCGTGCTCGCGCCGCATAGCGTCAGCAGGTAGATGAGCATGATCACATCCCCCGCCGAGTTCATAGGTGAGCCAAAACCCATGGGCACAAGACAGGAAACCGCCAGTACCGTGGTCAGCGAGAGCAACGCGGCGAACCGCTGCATGACCGGTGTCTCTCCCGACTCGATGTCCTCCTTGCCCAGCAGCTTGAGGAGGTCGAAATAGGGCTGCAGCACGGGCGGTCCCTGGCGCGACTGAATGCGGGCCGTGAGCTTCCGCCCGATCCCCTGCAATAAAGGCGAGACCAGCAGCACCATCGCTACGTTCGCTACCGCACCCATGATTGCCCAACCCATCGGCACGTTCTTATTTCCTCCCTCGGCTCAATGCCAGCAATTCCCTTTGCGACCAGGTCTTTTTTCCTCCCGAACGAAGTTCAATCGTTTCCATGCGATCGGTGCAGGAAAAGCACGGATCGATGCTGCCCAGCGAAATGGTCATATCGGCAATTTGCTGGTCGCGGATCATCGCCGGTACCGCCTGCAGGTTCTGATAAGTGGGCGCGCGTACCCGCCAGCGCCGTGGCCGGTTGTTTTCACCGGTAATCACGAAGTGATGACTCTCGCCTCGCGGTGCCTCCACCGACGACAAGCCAATTCGTCCGACCGGCAGCTCATCCTTAATCTCCAGTTGCAGCGGCCCAGGCTCCATCTTTTCCAGGCACTGGCGGATGATCGCGGTCGACTCGAACACTTCCCGCATGCGCACCTCCAGGCGGGACCAGACGTCGCACCCTCCTGCTGTGATCACCTCGAAATCGACGCGATCATAGGCTGCATAGGGGTGATCGCGGCGGCAGTCGATATCCACTCCCGCGGCTCTCGCCACCGGCCCGACCGCTCCCGCGTTCTTCACCACTTCCTTGTTCGCAATTCCGACCCCCTGCGTGCGTTTCTGGATGTTCTTATCCCGGCTGATGGCGCCCACTACCGGCCCCCACTCCGCGTCCAGGCGGTCCAGAACCTGGCCCAGTTCGCTCTTTAGCTCGGGCGTGATCTCCCAGCGCACACCGCCAACAACACACAGGCCGTAAGTCTTGCGGTTGCCGGTAATCTTTTCCGCCACCCACATCACAGGCTCGCGAATGCGAAACGCCTGCATGAACAGTGTGTCGAATCCCACGATGTGACACGCCAACCCGGTCCACAGCAGATGGCTGTGCAGCCGTTCCAGCTCCAGCATGATGGTGCGGATGTACTCGGCGCGGGGCGGAGGACGGAGCGCGGCCGCAGCCTCCACCGCTTGCGTGTAGGCCACGCTGTGCACGCACCCGCAGATGCCGCAGATCCGTTCGGCCAGCACCGGAATGTCGTTGTAGCTCATCACCGATTCCGCCAGCTTTTCGATCCCCCGGTGCGCCATAAAGCCGCGGTATTCGCAGCCGCGCACCATTTCCCCTTCCACGTAGAGGCGGAAATGCGCGGGTTCATCCAGCGTCGGGTGAAAAGGACCGAAAGGAACCACGGTGCACCCTTCGGGCGGATCTTCGAACTCGAATGTCGCGCCTTCTTTGAATTCGGCGGGCACATGGTTCCAGGGGACATCCTTGCGCAACGGGTGCACGTCCTCCGGCCAGCCGTCGGGCAGAACCAGCCGTTTGGGGTAGGGGTGCCCGACAGACTCGATGCCCACTAGATCGCGCATTTCTCGCTCCGCCCAGTTGGCGGCGGGCACCACATCAGAGATGCTATCGATCTTCGGCTCCGTCTCCGGCAGCTGCGTCAGCACGCTGCACAGCACCTGATCTTGATCGAAGGCGAAGTCATGCGCCACCACAAAGCCGCCGGAGTAGGGCCGATCGTCAGCCCCAATGCTGACCACGTAACGCGCATCCAGATCACGAAAAATATGCCGGCACATCTCCTTGACGGCCGCCGGACGCACCCACACAAACAGCTGGCGATCGCTAGGCAGGTCGGCTCGTACGATGGCGCTGTCAAACCTTTTTCGCAATTGATTGAGCCGTTCGCGTGCGATCATCAGCTTCGCCCCTTGACTGCTTCTGCCCTTTCCTGTTTCATCCCGCCCAGCCAGCGGAAGTGTCGCTTGATTTCACCGTAGAAATTGTGGGCCACATAGCGCTGGCAATCTGCTTCCGGCGCGTAACCGCATAACCAGGGCGTGGCCGCGCGCCGCGGCGCCCTACCGACCTTGGAGATGGCGTAAGCAAGAAAGAAGCTCAAGCCTAGAACAGCCAGTAGTGCCAGCGGAACCAACAACGCTGTTTCCTGCGGCCCCACAGTGATGGCGAAGGGGTTTGCTGTACCTGGTAATTTGCCAAGCTGTCCGCCCAACCCATCGGGTGAGGCCTGCAAGGCCTTCTGCAGGAATCCAAACCCCAGCCCCGGAGCAATGCCCAGCAGCACACACAGAAGCGCCAGGAACAGCTGCGGTGCCTGCATGCTCCAGCCCACTTCTAAAATCCCCGTCCCGGAATCATTCCTGGAGATACGCGCCGCCCCCTGCTGCGCGGTTCCTGGAACTCCTGCCCTGCTTTGCACCAGGGTGCTGCTGCGCGACAGAAAGCTTGTGCCAAAAAACTTGATGAACGACGCCAGCGTCAGGGCGCTGGTCAGGATGGCAATCACCGCACACACCGCGAGGTACCTTGCTGTGGCCGCGCCTTCAATAGCGGCTACGAAAATCGCCCACTTGCTGGCGAACCCGTTAAATAACGGCACGCCGGAGATCGACAGCGACGCCACCAGCGCGGTAATCCCCGTCAGTGGCATGAATCGCATGAGCCCGCCCAGGCGGTTCAGATCCTGCGTTCCAGTGGCGTGCAGCATCGACCCTGCGTTCAGAAATAACAGTCCCTTGAATACGCCATGGTTGAGCACGTGAAACAGGGCACCGGTCAAGCCCAGCAGCGCCAGAGCGCTCGCCGTCGACCCGCTGGTCAGCAGCGCCATGCAAGTGCCGGTACCCAGCAGGATGTAACCGATCTGCCCGATGCTATGGAAAGCCAGGAGACGTTTGGACTCTTCCTGCCTCAATGCCTGCATCGTTCCGGTGAAAAGGGTGATCGTCCCCAGCACGGCGATCAGCATGCCCCACGACGTCAGGGGAAAGAGTTCTCGCGCTGCCGCCGGCACCAGCCAGAGAAAGTAGCGGATAAGGCCGTAAACCCCGGTTTTGATCATCACGCCGGAGAGCAGTGCGCTGACGGGTGAGGGCGCGGCCGGATGCGCATCCGGCAGCCACATCTGCCCGAACGGCCACATTCCCATCTTGATCCCGAATCCAATCAGGAAAAGTGTGAACGCCAGCCCTACCGTGCCCGAATGTGTGCTCAGTAGTGCCGGCAGATTCGCGCTTACTCGCTCAAACTCGAATCTCGATCCTCCCGAGCCCGGTGCCAGCAAGGCCGCTCCCACCATGATCGCAAGGCACGCACTTTCCATCATGATCAGAAACTTGCGGCTGGCACGGCGGTTCGTTTCTTCTCTGTATTCAAAGCGAATGAGTATGTATCCCGGCACGGTCATGAGCTGCCAGAATCCGAAAAAACTCCACATCATGTCGGTCGTGGTAAGTAATCCGTAGATCGCGGCCAGAAACAGCAGCAGGCATGGGTAATATCGCGCCATCCCATAATCGGTGTGGCGCTGCATGTAGCGGATGGAATACAGCGCCGCGGGAACTGCCATCGTCGCCGTCAACACCAGGAAAACGACCGCCAGCCCGTCCACCTGCAGCCGTAGCCAGGCTCCGGGAATGACCGACCCGAATACCTCGACCGGTTGGGCTGAGACTCCTTGCCGTAGAACTCTCGCCGCACCCTCGAATACAACTGCTGACGAGGCAGCTGTCGCTACCAATGCTATCCAGCCGGCTAGGGTCTTCCTCCGTGACGTCAGCAGTGTCAATACGGCTCCGCCGATGCAAATCAGCATCGCGTTCGCCACTGCCTGTTCCGGGCTCATCATGCCATTACCTTGTCTATCCCGCCGCGCGCCGCCTGGTGTATCTTTTGCGACATCCTCACCTCTTGCAAAATACCGCGGATCATCTTCAGCGATGCCTGCATCGTGGGGCTAAGCCTTTGTCCTGGCTGCAGCGACTCCGGCTGGACTCCTAGAAGCCATACCCGCGTACCCGCTTCCTCCAGCACCTTGGCCAGTACTCCCAACGAAATCTTGTGCGTGGAAATCTGCGGGAACGCATTCTCGATCTCTACCCCATTCAGCAAGAGCACCGTGCCCGGATCGTCAC
>Ga0070734_10004042_pt1 | contig 14411 bp, 15 predicted proteins | sample Coa_R1_8_FD_66444 | JGI IMG/M metagenome (GOLD analysis project Ga0070734, IMG submission 66444) | Surface soil microbial communities from Centralia Pennsylvania, which are recovering from an underground coalmine fire - Coalmine... | ecosystem: Environmental > Terrestrial > Soil > Unclassified ...
AATTCTGTCTGGACCCATGCCTTACTACACAATCACTTACCTCGACTCCACTAAAACGTACTATTGCGCAGAGCGGCTTCGATAGTAGCCGTAGTTATCCGTATCTAGCGTAACGTGAGAAGGGACAAATTTTCAAAGGCAAGGGCAACTGTAAGTTCACTCCTGCCACTTTTGCAAAGGATTTAATGTGACAGAAGTAAAGATGTCAGATAGCAGCAAGGCGTTTGATGGCGAGCAGCAGCTTGTGGTCCATCGTCCAAGGCCAGATGTCATCGTGTATAGCGGTCACACGTTTGAACATATTGAGGGTCTAATCGAGCATATTGAGGCTTTGCCAGTAGAGCAGAAGTATGTTGTACAATCGGACGTGCTGAATGCAATGCTCCAGACGCACAACCGAATAGATGATGGTATAGAGGCATTCTTTACATACACCAAGAAGAGTGGTGCGTGGAGACTGCACATAACGGATGCGGAGTTCGCTGAGACTTGGGCTGGGGCCGACGAGATTGCTGTAGCCAACGAAAGACGACGTGACCGAGTAGGAGAAGCGCGTGCAAATATACTACGGAACTGGGACACACCAAAGGGGTCGTCCTGGATTGGCCGGGCGGAGCATACGCGGACTTTCTTGGCGAGTGTGCGGCCACTTGCTACATCTATGAGCTTCGAGGACGCAGTGCCATACATCAACTGTGCGATCATGGGTCGGTTCTTGCTCCCCTCAAGAGGAGTTGCCAAAACACCAAGCCCAACACCAGGGGATTTGGCTAGAATTCGTAGCGGGGCAGTGCGGCTATTCGAGATAACGCCAGAGCACCTTGTGGATAACCATCTAAGATTTGGGCCAGAAGGTATCCTCGAACTTGACGATGGCACAGCCATTCTCGAGTGCGCTCGTGTCCAGTCATCTGGTGGCGATGCTGGCGATTTCGCGGGCCGGGCCCGCGAAATATCCATGGCGGCTATAGGCGACCTGCAAGCAGGGGAGATGCAGAGCTTTACTCCATCAGCAGCACAGAGCCCTGCTAACCATGCAGCATTGCCCACTGACTGCACATGGCCACTTACTAGCGACGCTGCAGTGGACATAGGTCTCATCGAGGATGCGGAGCAGGACTTGCTTGAGGAGCGAAACGAAGGGCATCGAGATATTGAGAGGGGGTCGGACTATTCAGTAAAGAAGCGGAAACTCAGTAAGGGTGGGGGGGATGTTGCAAAGTGCTCTTGCTCAGGAGACGTAACCGAAGGTTGGAAGAAGTCAGTGATGCAGAAACGAGAATTGGGGCTGGTCACAGACATGAAGCTTCTCGCGAGGATGCAGGAGTTCGAGTGGATTTGTTACCCGCACGCAAAGGCAATGGGAGGGCACTTGGGACTCATGGTGAGAAGTCTTGAGCACCAGCAGCTGATGGGAAGAATGAAAGAGATACACGACAATCGACTCCAGCTTGGGAGGCTGAAGACGCAGAAGGAGACATTTGCATGGTTTCGAGTGGAAAATCGGCCAAGCCGGCCATCGGATATGCTAGGACCGTACAAATTTGTACACGAGAATGCTCGAGGGTTTAGCTTTGACCAGACGAGATTGTTGGAGAGGCTTGGAGTGGATAGCAAGGTATGGCAGAGCGAGGGTTCGGTTAACGTGTTGGTCTTCGACTGGTGGTTCAAAGGGCCGATTGGACAGATCATACAAAAAGAGTTCGAGATGTACCGACATCACCTCCGTGAGATCAACGGGAAACCAAACTATGGTTGGCTTCGCAATTCATTCTATTCGATAGGGCAGCAACTGATGCGACAGGACCCGGTATATTACGCGCTCTATGCGGCACTGAGACCAGACAAGCAGTGGCGGCTGGTAAGCTACCCTTACTACGCAAAATATGCGGTGGCAGGGGATAGGACATACTTTCGGCATATTGATGTCAATGTGCCAGACCTTCTGGGTAGCGCACGGGGCTCGAATATGATTCAAGGATCGGTTAGCATTGACAATGAGACAGAGCAGGACTGTACAGTGATCATAGCGGGTATGCATAATAAGCTAAGGGAGTGGTGGGAGCATTGTGTATCACGGGGCCAAGAAACATCGGGGTTCGTGCACCGCATAACGGAACAGATGTTTACACGTGGGGATGCGCAGAAGCTTGGTGTGGATTGGAAGCGTGTTCCATGCCAGCAAGGGGAAGTTCGAGTTACACTGCCACATATCCCGCATGGTTCGGACGGGCCATGTGCAAGGACTAGACGCACGATGCTACCGTGGTTTGTGGGAGTACAGGAGGATCATGAGGCGCTAGAAGTTATAGACGGTGGGACATGGTCTGAGTTATCAGTAGCACATCGCGATCTAATTTCGCCAAAGGCAACACCTTCGGGGCTTGCAAACCGGTATGGGGCCATACCATACCGGTTCCCAGCGGCAGTGGAGGTTTCTGGGCTTGGAGCGTTGTCAGACGCTCTTGTATGTCGACGGCGATGGGACTCACCAGCAGTTGTAGAAGAGAGGGATATGATGCTATGTGGTAGGGTCGAGGCGGTTGAAGAGTATATTAGAAAATGGAGGGAGAGGGCGACAAGAGTAGCAGAGGAGGCATTTGAATTAGTGCAGCGAGAGGAAGAAAGGGTGTTTGGTAAGCGGTCCTTTTTCTACCATGTTAGGCGGCTAGAGAAGGAAAATATCCCATTCCCAGAGATTGTGGAAGATCAGGAGGAGGTGGATGTAGAAGGGTGGGAAAATGAGCAAACAATGCAGCTTAGGTTCGCGGAAGAGGGTATGGATTTGGAGAAGTAGGAAGAGGTATGGATTTAGAGAAGTGGGTATAGATTTAGAGAAGTAGGAAGGAGGAGTGTATACTAGGTCGTAGGTAAGTGGTAGGTAAACTTATGACATAAGTTGGAGAAATTGGCCTATGCGCGCTAGTGGTTGTGATAGTCTAAACAAGCGCAAGAAGGGATGGCAGGTGAAGGAGAAAGACGTAGAGATAGAGGTGCCATGGAGGACAGGCGTGCTAGGCATGCCAATAGCATTGGAGCGCACCGAATAGGAAGTTGCGCAAGCTTTGCAAAAGGTATATGGGATAGATTAATCGTTGATGAAGATAGTGCTAGAAGAAGGCAACAATTGGGACCGCATGAAAACTAATGATCATCCCGACTATCGTGGCCCGCTAGCCCCTAGACGCTTGCTCATGCCACGACATATTGCCTTTGTGGTCATATCATTTCGGAATCCGGCGGCGTGGAACCCTCACAAGATGGACATTTGGTTTCCGAAGTGTCCCTTGCGTCATGGCTACGATCGCGTGGCGGAGGGCAAAACTGGCCAGTGGCTCTTGCTGTGGCACAGCTCAAAATGTCGATGACTTGGTAGTCGCCGCACAGTGTGTGAAGCCAGCATCTGTCGTCGCACATCTAAGGCTACATTAGCAAATGATCTTCATATTAGGAGTACATATAGGCTCACACTAATTATTGGTCTACTAGATGCGATTTCGTAGCAAGATGTGCAGATTCCGAAAACATGCCTTAAGCCTATTGATCCAAACCTATCCATCGCCGATGGATGTATCCAATAGATTAGCGATACCATATTATACTAGCAGATCCGATTTGACATATCCCAAGTCCGGTCCATGGTGCATGGGTTGGTAGAAGAGGCACGAGATATGTTATTCACAAAATTAATGAAGGTTGACGAGCGACAGGTTGATCCCCAACAAGTGCCACCCATTCATTAGGATAGCATGGTCGATAATCCATCCAAGAGTCGAGTTGGATGGTCATTTTTAGATGACGAGAGAAACAAATTTGATGTAGACGGGCAGTGGTGGTTGTTCGAGCGAATGTACAAGGAGCAGCGGTTGAGGAAGGAGTTCATTGAGGGTGAACAATTACAAAAGGAAATAAGAGAGGGAGAGGCCGAAGCATACCAACGACATGTGGAGAGATTCCAAGAGTTATTGTTGATATAAATGCATGCATGTGGTGGCCAAGCGGCGAGAAGCCCAGAGTTATTAGGGATCCAATGGAAGAATACCGAGCAGGGGGGTGTTCGAAACATATTTGAATGGATGAGAAGCGTTGGGCCAGTTGTATCGGATCGTTTTGGATGAATGCCATACGGTTTTGGATAGCCAGCCAGATTTCCGTCCAAAAATGAAGGCGGCAGGAGCGTTGATGATAAAGAGGGGAGTGCAGATGATATATTTGACAGCCACATTACGTCCCGCCGACCAGGAGGAATTTTTTAGCATTGTCAAAGCGCAAGATGTAAAGATAATTCGTGGGCCCACCACGCGTCCCAACATTCGTTATTCCGTTTTCGAGCACGATGTGGATGTTGAGGAGATTACGGCGATTCGCGATTTGGTGGAGCAGAAATTGCAAGAATATCCCGCCCCAGCCAAGATCATCATATATGGCAGCAAGATTGAGACCATTGAGGAAATAGGTCGCGAATTAGGTTATCACGTATACCAAGCCAAAGTAGGAAGCGGCAGAGAGAAAGAGCACATCCAACAGCGATGGGGAAGCGGCGATGGGCGAGTGATTGTGTGGCCAGCAACGCATTTGGGTTAGGCATTGATTAGCCAGATGTACGAGTGGTGATTCATGTAGGGCCCATTTATCGATTGCGGGATTACAGTCAAGAGAGTGGCCGAGCGGGAAGAGATGGACAACGGAGTGAGGCGATTATTGTCAGAGGTGCAGGATAGCAAGAAGCATTGCGGCAACAGCACGAGCGAATGAGTGCGGCAGCGAGCGGTAATCAGCCAAGCGGATCGTGCGCAAGTAGAGCAGGCAAGGGTTCATGGATTTATTAGCGGAGCGCGATGCCGACGCATTCATTTGGACCAGGAGATGAATGGACGAACGGACCGTGTAGGGTGTGAAGGGGGGGAGGAGAAGTGTGATGTATGTCAATTGGATGATCAAGCGATGGCGGAGGCAGAGCAGTTGCGGAGGTTGTATAATACAAAGCACGCCAAGGAGAGCAGCGAGGAGAGGTTGGATAGTGGGATTGGCATGACGTCCAGCCCCATACCATTGGGTAGCAGTCATGCAGTAGCCAGCAGTCCAGAGCACAGTCCCGTCGGAAGCGCGGCAGGTAGTAGTGCGATCAGAAGCACATCGAACAGCAGTCCGACAAAGAGCAGTCCAGTTGACAGAAGTATGGCAAGTAGTCCCATGGATAGCCAGCCAGTGATGCGAAGAAGCAAGAGTATCCAGCCATCAGGAAGTAGCAGTACCCAATCAGCCAACACACAAGGCAGCAGCAGTCCAGCAAGGTTCCAAGGCAGCATCAAGAGAGATGAGGAAATTGCAGCAGAGATGATGTCGATAATTGAACAAGTGGAATTTGAAAAGCAACAAGCGCAGCGAAAGCGACAGCAAGAGTATATCCAATCGCATGATCAGCAAGAGAGCCAAGAGATTTGGGAGTTGGAATAGCAATTGGAGGATTAGGTTAATCGATGCGCATTGTGCCATTTACAGCATCATCAAGATAAGCATAAATTGGCGGATTGCCAAGAGGCGGAAGCAAAGGAGTTTTTGGAATATGTGAATAAAATGAAGGATGGAACACAAGGAAAGAGGAGGTTTGAGATGCGTGCAGCATGTTATGATTGTGGGGCACCGCAGAAAATATGCAACAAGTGGAGAGCCAAGACAACAAGACACGGGAAGTTTGAGAGGTGCCAATGGATTACGTGCCAATATTTGGAGGTGATTATTCCAGTTGTTGCAATATTATTAGAGGCGTGGGATTCACGCAAGAAGCGTGTTATATATGAATGGATAAGAAGAGAATCGGTAGATGGAACAATATATACAAATGGTTAGGGCAGAAAATAATATGGGGCGGGATTGAGGCGAGCAAATTAAGTAAAGTATTTCATAAGTTAGTAAAGATGGTACAAGAAGAGGATAGAAGATTTGGGTAGCCAGAAGTAGAAGTTAATGCGAAGATGAGAGGAAATAGACAATTAGGCGGGCGAGCCGGTTATTCGAAAGGGAAATTAAGGCGAAGATAAGAGGAAATGGACAGTTATGCCAGTAAGCCGTTTATTCATGAAAGGGAAGTTAAGGCGAAGATGATAGGGAATGTGCAGTATGGGAATTAGAGCAGCAATTGGAGGAGTGGGTTGGGCGTGCCCAGTATGTTTCATACGTGGGTTTCCAGAGAGCAAGCATTCGATTATCGATTGTATTAAGGAAGGGGTACAAGAAGTAAGGGAATGTTGGTTTCGCATGCGAAAGAGGATGGGAGAGGACAAGATATTTGCAGCGTATTCATGTTGTTATGATTGTCATGCACCACAATCGATTTGCACAAAGTGGGCAGTAGCGAAGAATGGGAAATGGGAGCGTTTAGGCCAAGGAAAATGTTAGTTTAAAGGGATTATTATGCCATTAGTCATAAGTGCATAGTAGAGGGTACAAATGAGACATAGGATCCAAATGAAAGATGAGGAAGAAGTGTACAAATGGTTTGGGCAGATGGAAGAGTGGGGGGGGGCATAGAGGTTTCAAGATTGGTGCAAATGTTTTATCAAATAGTAAAGGATTTGTAGTATATTTGATTTCGCCCGCCGGGCGGGGGAAATCAAGCATTCATACATGGCATTGTTGGTTAGGGTTTGCATCCGCACACCAAGGGATTGGAATAAGCATAGGAGCGAAGAGAAGGCGTTAGGCATATGAAGAGGAGATGCAAGATGCGCAGTTGTCACGATGGAAGCGATTACGAGGGGTGGACATCCATAAAGAGTTGGAGCAAATGTTGGGAGATGGAGCACAATTCCGTGGGTTGCAAGAGCCAGCATTACAAGCCATCATGAAAAACAAAAGTCCCATTTTAGTCATCATGGGCACCGGAGCCGGGAAGAGTTTGTTGTTCATGTTGCCGGCCCGAAGCATGAGCACAGGAACGACGGTGGTGGTAGTGCCGTTGGTTTCATTGCAAGGCAATTTGATACAGCGATGCAAGGCAGCCAGCATTTCATGCATCAAGTGGGACAGTCGACAGCCAGCACAAGTAGCACAGATTGTTTTTGTTATGCCCGAGTCAGCAGTCAGCAAGTCATTTGGAACATTTTTGGACCGGGTGCAAGGATTGCATCAATTGGACCGCATTGTCATTGACGAATGCCACACAATATTGGATAGCGGCAGCGAATTTCGACCCAAGATGCAGCAGTTAGGAGAATTAAGCCAGCGTGGAGTGCAGATGGTATTTTTAACCACCACATTGAGGCCCAGCGATGAAGCCGAGTTTTGCAATATTATGAAAGTTGCCATCCCAAAGGATTGCAATTTCCATGCATGCACCAGCCGGGCCAACATTGCATATTCGGTGGAAGAGTATGATAATGAGCAGACCAAAGCGGTAAAACAAATTGGTGGCCAGGAAATTAGATGAATATGCAGCGCCAGCCAAGATTGTGGTGTACAGCAGCAGCATTGAGACCATCAAGGCATTAAGGGAAGTGTTGGATTGTCATGCATATTATAGGGAGGTTGGAAGTGTTCAAGAGAAGGAGCAAATTGCCCAGCAATTTCATAGTGCAAATGGACGAGTTATGGTTACCAGCAATGCATTTGGGTTAGGAATTGATGAAGCGCACATTCGAGCAGTCATGCATGTTGGACCCATCCATCAAATGTCCAGTTATGCACAGGAAAGTGGTCGAGCAGGCCAGGATGGGCAGCGGGGTGAAGCCATCATCATAATGCCAGCAGGACAGCAAGAGGCATTACAGCGGCGGCATATGCAAGTGCAATATCGAAGAGGGCAAGGCCCCGTAATCACACAGGCGGACAAAAAAAGCATTGAGTGGGAGAAGGTTGAGAAATTCATTAGTGGAGCAGGGTGTCGGCGTGTATATTTGGACCAGGAAATGGATGGACGTACCGACCGTGTCCGGTGTGAGGAGGGTGAAGAGCGTTGCGATATATGTCAAAAAGATGATGCAATGTTAGAGGAGGCAGAGGCATTACAGCAAGCATATATAGCAGAGGAAGAGGATAGTGGGATTGGCATGACATGCAGCAGCCAGCATTCACCCAGCGCAGCATTAGTGATTACCAACAAGGATAGACAAGAATTTCAAGCACAGCAGGCGCAGCGAGCGCAACAGCGAAGCCAGATTGTCGAGCAGAATCAACAAGAAGCACATGCCATTTGGGATTTGGAGAATCGATTAGATATGTGGTTGGGAAAATGTGCATTGTGTTATGTACGACAGCATGGCGGACAGGCAGTTGATACACAACACAGGTTGGAAGAGTGCAAAGATGAGTTGCAAGGATTGGTAGTGGAAGAAACAGAGGCATTGAAGAGGATTCAATTTGAAAGATATGCGGGTTGTTATGATTGTGGCATTCCGCAGAAGATGTGTATGCATTGGGAGGCAAGGGAAGACAATGTTGGAAAATTTCGGCGGGTCCCGGAAGGGATGTGTCAATATAGCAACGTGGTACGGTGTAGCATTGCGGCGATTATGGTAGCAGGGCCAGACAAGGTAGTAGAGGAGCAGGTGTATTCATGGTTGAAGGCGCGGGGGATTTGGGGAGAGGAAGAAAGGTTGAAGGAGGAGGAGGTAGGAGAGGTCAAGCAAAAGATGTTGGAATGGATGGGATAGAAGGTAATGTGGGGAGGAATAGAAGCAAGTATTTTGATACAAACGTTTTATAGATTAGTGGTAGGAATAGAGAAGTGGAGGAGAGAGGGATGAGAGCGGCAGAATGCAAAGCAGAATAACATAGAGTGGCAGAATGCAGAGCCAAGGAATGACAGAGCAGAATAACGTAGAATAACATAGTTGCAAAATGGCAGAATGACACGAAATAAGACAAGCGCAGAATGAGACAAAATGAGACAAAATGAGGCAGAATGAGACAGAAGATAGAATAAGACAAGCGCAGCAGAATGCAGAGCAGAATAACACAGAGTGACACCAAGGCAGAATGAGATAGAATAAGACAAGCGTAGAATAAGGCAGAATGAGACAAAATAAGATAGGCGAAGAATAATGTAGAATAAGACAAGCGCAGAATAAGACAAAATGACATACACGCAAGATAACATAGAATAAGACAAAATAACATAGGCGTAGGATAACATAGAATAACATAGAGCGACACAAAGCCATAGAATAACAAAACAAAATGCAAAGGCACAAATGACAAAGCAAAATGGCATAGAATAACATAGTTGCAAAATAACACAAAGCGACATAGAGGCAAAATAACATAGAATAAGACAAAGTATAGAGAATTGATTTCGCCCACCAAGCGAGGGAAATCAAGCATGCAAGCATTTGGAGCAAAGGGGGGATTAGGGTGAGGGGTAGAGGTAGAAGGGAGTAAGAGTTAGAAAGAAAGACATTATGCATGAAAGGGGTCAAGCAAGGTAATAGCATGTTGATTTCGCAGGCCGGGCCGGCGAAGTCAAATTAACGAGATTCAAGAGTATGTAGGGCAAGGAGCATGTCGAATTTCCAGCCAGCGAGCGAAATCAAGCATGTAGCGATTTCGAACATAGAATGCAAAATGCAAAGAGAATAGAATGTAGAATAGAATGCAAAATAGAATGTAGAATAGAATGAAAAATATAGAATGCAAAATAGAACAAAATAGAGAATGTTTAATGCAAAGTATAAAATTTAGAATGTAGAATACAAAATGGATTAGAATGTAGAATAGAGAATGTAGAATATAGAATGCATAATGCAAAATGCGAAATGCAAAATACAAAATGTAGAATACAAAATGCGAAATGCAAAATGTAGAATATAGAATATAGAATGCAAAATGCAAAATGCGAAATGCAAAATATAGAATACAGAATGTAGAATAGAGAATGCATAATGTAGAATACGAAATGCAAAATACAGAATATAGAATGCAGAATAGAGAATGCATAATGTAAAATGCGAAATGCAAAATACAAAATGCAAAATGTAGAATGCATAATATAGAATGCAGAATATAGAATGTAGAATACAGAATGCAGAATACAAAATGTAGAATATAAAATGTAGAATACAAAATGTAGAATATAGAATGTAAAATATAGAATGTAGAATATAGAATGCAAAATACAAAATGCAGAATATAGAATACAAAATAGAATAGAATGTAGAATGTAGAATAGAATACAAAGTGTAGAATATAAGATAGAATGCAAAATATAGAATATAGAATGCAAAATGCAAAATGTAGAATGTAGAATGTAGAATATAGAATGCAGAATACAAAATAGATTAGAATATAGAATACAAAATATAGAATGCAAAATGCAAAATGTAGAATGTGAAATGCAAAATACAAAATACAGAATATAGAATGCGAAATGCAAAATGTGGAATGCAAAATATAGAATATAGAATACAAAATACAAAATGCAAAATACAAAATGCAAAATGCAGATTGTAGAATACAAAATATAGAATAGAACAAAATAGAGAATGTTTAATATAGAATACAAAATGTAGAATGCAAAATGTAAAATAAGAATATAGAATGCAAAATGTAGAGGAGAGTATAGGACCAAGTAGAGAGTAGTGTCAAGTAGTAGAGAAACAAACAAAAGGGTAGTGTAGGGAGAGGTGGAGAGTAGAAAGCATGGTAGTAGCATTTGCAATAGCATTGGAAGTAGTATATGTAGTGGCATTTTAGTAGCATTGCAAGTATAATGTCGAGTAGCATTGCAAGTAGGATATAGAGTAGCATTGCAAGTGAGATATATAGTAGCATTGGATATGCATTAGCGTTTGCAAAGGCATTGCAAGTAAGATATAGAGTAGCATTGCAAGTAGGATATGTAATAGCATTGGATATGCATTAGCATTTGCAAAGGCATTGCAAGTTAGATTTGTAGTGGCATTGCAAGTTGGATTTGTAGTAGCATTATAAGTAGGATATGTAATAGCATTGCAAGTTGGATATGCATTAGCATTTGCAAGGGCATTGCAAGTCGAATTTGCAATAGCATTGCAAGTAAGATATATAGTAGCATTTGCAAAAGCATAGCAAGTTGGATTTGTAGTGGCATTGCAAGTTAGATTTATAGTAGCATTGCAAGTTAGATTTGCAATGGCATTGCAAGTAGGATATATAGTAGCATTGCAAGTTAGATGTGCATTAGCATTTGCAAAGGCATTGCAAGTTAGATTTGCAATAGCATTGCAAGTTGGATTTGTAGTAGTATTTGCAATAGCATTTGTAGTTACATTAGAAGTAGGATTTGTAGAAGCATTTGTAATAGCATTTGTAGTGCAATTGGAAGTAGGATTTGTAGAAGCATTTGCAAAGACATTTGCAATAGCATTTGCAAAAGCATTTATAGTAGTAGAGAGTAGTAGACAATGGCAAAAAGTAGTAAATAGTAGCAAATAAGCGCAAAGAGTAATAGAGAGACGTAAAGAGTAGTAGAAAGGCGTAGAAAGTCGTAGAGAGTAGCAAAGGGTAGTAGAGAGTATATAAAGAGTAGTGCAAAGAGAGCATGCAATAGATAGTACAAAGAGCAAAGAATAGAGTAATGTAAAAAAAGTAATACAAAGAGTAGTATAAAGAGTATATAAAGAGTAGTGCAAAAAGTAAAGAATAGAGTGATATAAAGAGAGCAATGCAAAGAGTAGTATAAAGAGTATACAAAGAGTAGTGCAAAGAGCAAAGAATAGAGTAATGTAGAAAGAGCAATACAAAGAATAGTATAAAGAGTAGTGCAAAGAGCAAAGAATAGAGTAGTGTAAAGAGAGCAATACAAAGAGAGTAGAGCAAAGAGCAAAGTAAAGAGTAGTGTAGAAAGCAAAGTAAAGAGCAAAGTACAAAGAGTAGTATAAAGAGCAATAGTATAAAGGGCAAAGCAAAAGGTAGTAGATTAAAGAGTAGCAAAGCAAAGGGTAGTAAAGCAAATAATAGCAAAGGGAAGAGTAATAGAGAAAAAGCAAAGTAAAGAGTATACAAAGAGTATATAAAAGCATATAGAGAGTAGTGTAGAAAGTATACAAAGAGCAATATAAAGAGCAATACAAAGAGTAATACAAAGAGTAGTGCAAGGAGTAGTATAGAGTAGTATAAAGTAGTAGAGAATAGTGTAGAATAGTATAAAGTAGAGTTTAGAATAGCATTTAAAGCAAGGTTGTTTATAGTATTATAGTAGTATTTAAAGGGCATTTATATTATAATTATAATAAGATTTAAAGTAGTATTACAAAGGCATTTAAAAGAGGGTTTTTTAATAGCATTTGCATTAAAATTGTAGTAGGATTTAAAATAACATTTAGAGTAGGATTACAAGAGCATTTAAAAGGCATAGAAAGGCATTTAGAATAGTGCAAAGAGCATATAAAGGAAAGAGCAATATAAAGAGCAAAGTAAAGAGTAATATAAAGAGTAGTATAAAGAGCATATAGAAAGTAAAGAAAAAGCAATATAGAAAGCAAAGCAAAGAGTAGTATAGAAAGTAATATAAAGAGTATATAAGAAGTAAAGAAAAAAGCAATGTAAAGAGCAAAGCAAAGAGTAGTATAGAGAGTAGTGTAAAGAGTATATAAGGAGTAAAGAAAAAAGCAATGTAAAGAGCAAAGCAAAAAGCAAAGTATATAAAGTAGTATAAAGAGTAAAGCAAGAAGTAGCAAAGCAAAAAGCAAAGAGTAGCAAAGCAAGGAGTAGCAAAGCAAGGAGTAGCAAAGCAAGGAGTAGCAAAGCAAAGAGTAGCAAAGCAAGAAGTAGTGCAAAAAGCAAAGCAAAGAGTAGAGCACAAAGAGTAATATAAGAATAATAATAGGCAAAGCAAAGAACAAAGCAAAGAGCAAAGTAAAGAGCAAAGCAAAGAACAAAGCAAAGAACAAAGCAAAGAGCAAAGCAAAGGGCAAAGCAAAGGGCAAAGCAAAGGGCAAAGCAAAGGGCAAAGCAAAGGGCAAAGCAAAGGGCAAAGCAAAGGGCAAAGTAAAGAGCAAAGCAAAGTGTAGTAAAGCAAAGAGTAAAGTATAAGGAATAAGATAAAGAATAGTAGTAAGTAAAGCAAAGAGGAAAGCAAAGGACAAAGCAAAGAGCAAAGCAAATATTAAATAATACAAAATAAAGATAGATAAAGAATAGAAGATTAGAAATAAATACAAAGAAACAAAAAGAATTAAGAGTAAAAAGTAAAAGGTTAGGAGTATAGTTTATATTATAGTAGAGATAAAGAAACAAAGGTAAAGAGTAAAGGGTAAGAAGTATAGTTTATATTATATTATAGATAATAAGAATATAGTATATTATATAGTAAGTATAATATAGATTATAAAGATTAATAGATATTAATAATAGTGTTATAGTATTAATAGATAATATTTATATAAAGTTAAATAATAAGATTAATATATAAAAGTAGTTTAAATAGTAGATTTAGAGTAGTTTAGAGTAGTTTATAGTAGATTTATAATAGGTTAGATAATAGATTTATAATAGTTTGCATAGTGATTTTATAGTAGTTTAAATAGTAGTTTTATAGTAATTTGCATAAGGGTTTTATAATAGAGAAAACAAGAGAAAGATTAGAAATAGTTAAGAAACAAGAATTATAATAGTATTTAAAGTAAGATTTGCAATAGTATTTGAAATTATATTTGTATTAGCATTACAATAGTATTTAAAATAACAATAGTATTTGTAAAAACATTATAATAATATTTAAAGTAATATTTAAAGTTATATTTATATTATAATAAATAATAATATTTATAACAAAATTATAATAGTATTTAAAAAGGTAATTATAATAAGATTATAATAGTATTTGTATTAGTATTGTAATAAGATTTAAAGGGATATTTAAAGTAATATTTATAAATATAGATTTTAAGAAGTATTTAAAATAGAATATAAAATAATATTAAAGATAAGATATAATATAGCAAAGCATTAAATTAAGTATATATACAAAGGTAGTTATTAAAATAAATTAGGTAGTTATAACAAGAGTTTTAAGAAAATAGAAATTTAATTAAATATAAATTACAAAAATAGAAAAGAGTAAAGTTAAGTAAAAGTATTTAAAAAGTAATTAGAAAGTAATTAGAAAATAAGTTATAAAGTAGTTTAAAAAGAAATATATAAGTAGTTTAAAAAGAGTTTAAAAAGGAGTTTAGAAAGTAGTTTTTATAGTAGTTTAAAAGTGATATAGAAATAGTTTAAAAGTAGTTTAGAAATAGTTTAAAAAGTAGTTTTTATAGTAGTTTAAAAGTAATTTAAAAGTAATAAGAAGTAGTAGAGAGTAGTAAGGAGTAGTAAAGAGTAGTAAGAGTAGTAGAGAGTAGTAAGGAGTAGTAGGGAGTAGTAAGAAGTAGTAGAGAGTAGTAGGGAGTAATAAGGAGTAGTAAAGAGTAGTAAGAAGTAGTAGAGAGTAGTAA
>Ga0070734_10004044_pt1 | contig 14402 bp, 16 predicted proteins | sample Coa_R1_8_FD_66444 | JGI IMG/M metagenome (GOLD analysis project Ga0070734, IMG submission 66444) | Surface soil microbial communities from Centralia Pennsylvania, which are recovering from an underground coalmine fire - Coalmine... | ecosystem: Environmental > Terrestrial > Soil > Unclassified ...
GGCAGCCCACTTCCTACGAGGAAAACTTCGAACTCTCGCTGGTGAGGCAGAACGGGAAGTGGCTTGTAGACGTCGCCGCCATCAGCTTTCTGATGTACCCGGCACTTCCGGGCCACGCCACCAGCCCAAGCGCGTAGCCCCATCCGCGAGGCTGATGCGGGCGGCGGGCTAGAATGAAGCTCTCAATGCCCGCCGAGACGCCGTTCTTGGTCTTCATCAGCATCCTCTTGGTCCTGGGCAGCGCGTTCTTTGTCGCCGCCGAGTACAGCCTCGTCAGCTCACGACGGAGCCGGCTTGAGACGATTGCAAAGGGCGGGAACCGGACTGCGAGCTCGCTCGTCAAGGCACTCGACAACCTTTCCAGCTTGGTGGCGTGTATCCAGATCGGCATCACCATGCTGGGGATCGGGGTGGGGGCGGTCACCGAGCCGTTCGTAACCCGATTATTGAGCGAGTTGGTCGGGCACAGGGTCGACCCGCGACTCTCTTTCGTTCTCGCATTCCTGATCGTGACCTTCGGTTTGGTCGTGGTGGGCGAGCTCGTGCCCAAGTACGCCACGCTTCGGAATCCGGAGCGCACGGCGCTTCTGCTCTACCCGCCGTTGCGGTGGATCTCGGTTGTCTTCTATCCCCTCACTTGGCTGGCCAAGGTCACAGCGCTGGGCCTGCTTCGAGGCCTCGGCGTTCGTCCACCGGATACGGATTCGGCCGCGGTCCCGAAGGAGGAGCTGCTTCTTCTCGTACAGACCGGCGGCGCCGACGGGATCCTCGAGAAGAAGCACGCGGAACTCGTCAGCCGCGCCCTTCGTCTAGACGTGCTTACAGCCCGGGACATCATGATCCACCGGCTCGACGTAAAGTGGCTGCCGCTGGACACACCGCGCGACGAGCTGCTCCAACGCCTCAAAACGATCCCGTACACGCGCATCCCTGTCTGTCGGGAGGACATCGACTCGGTCGCCGGCCTGGTGTTCGTGCATGACATCGTGAGGCGCCTCGATCAACCGGAGCTCAAGCTCGAACAGATCATGTGCCCAGCCGTGTTTGTCCCCGAGAACCTGCCAATGGGTCGAATCGTGGACACGATGCGGACCGAAAAGACGCACCTGCTCGTCGTGATGGACGAGTACGGGGGAACGAGTGGGATTATCACCATCGAGGACGTCGTCGAAGAGGTGTTCGGCGACCTCGAGGACCGAACGGAAGTTCAGCGGCCCCCAATCGAGGTTCGCGGAAGTCGCATTTCGGCGAAAGCTGAGGTGCGGTACGACGAGCTCATCGCTTTCCTCGACTTACCGCTCGATCCGGGCGAGGTCACAGACACGCTCGCGACGATGATCGCGGAGGGCCTTGAAAACGTTCCAAAAACCGGCGACATGGTTGAAACGAACCTGGGCACCTTAAGGGTCGAGAACATGGCCCGTAACCGGATCACACGGGTGACCCTGGGCCTGGCGCCCGAGTGGCGCGATGTATTGGCGGCCCGGGCGGCCGAGAAGTGAAGCGGGCCTGGTTCTTCGCCGCAGCGCTCACGGCGGCCGTTCAGGGTCGAACGGATCAGCTACTGCTCATGCCAACGGCACGCCATTTGAGCCAGGGGCTGGTGAGAGCCGAAGGTTGGATTGGGAGCGGCTCGGGGGCTTTTTTCGGATCGGCCGGCATCAACCAGTTTCTCGATGCGCAAATCTCAGTCGACCGATTTGGTAGCGATCCAGGTCGACCTACCGCTGCCTTCGCCTACTACTATCTCACGCCGATCGCCGACATCACACCGGGAATCAGCGGCGGGCTGCTTGATGTCGCAAACGCCACCAGCGACGGCCGTCGAGCCTACGCCTGCGCGAGCTTGAACCGCGCCCTCCATGGGCTCGAGCGATTCGGCTACACCGAGATAACCGCAGGCATCGAGGTCGGGCGCCGGGCTGCCCCCATCGGGGGAGTGCGGCTGCCGATTGCCCGCGCGGCCTCACTCCTCGGCGAATACGACGGATTCCGGTTCAATGCCGGAGTCGAGCTTAGGTTCTCTGCCGGCTCCTATGCCCGGATTCTCGCGCGCGGCGGGGTCCTCTACGCCGTTCTCGGCTTCCGCGGGTGATTCGGGTTCGCTACTTGGCCGTGAACTTCTGCACGAAGCTCTTGTCGGCGGTGGCGTAGGCGACCCAAATGTCGTGGTTGGTCGTATCGACGGTCACCCGGTGGCAATCCTTATCGACGGGGACCGAGCCCGCGACCGAACCGGAGTCTCCGTCAATCTGGACAATTTGGATCTTGGACTCGCCCGGTATATAGAGCCGCTTGAGCTCCTGGTCATACGCGATCTGGTCGCTGTTCTTGACCACCTCGACGTTACCGACGGTTTTGCCGGACTCGGCGTCCAAGATCACCAACTTCCCGTTCTTCCCAACCACGAAGATCCGACCGGTGGTCCGGTCTTCGGCGAGACCGTGCGGGCTCTTGAGCTCGCCGAGGCTCCATTCCGCGGTGACCTTCATCGTCTCGATGTCGATAACCTGCACGGTCGCGGTCGACTTGATCGCCTGGAATATCTTGCCACGCCCCTGATCGACTTCCATGTACTCGGGGGCTTCCTTGATGGTCACCGCACCCTTAAGCTTCATCCCGGCCGGATCAACGACCCAGAGATTGGTGCCGTCGTCGTTGTCCACGTAAACGACACCCCGTTTGGTATCGAACTGGACGCAGTCCCCCGGACCATCGAGCGGCAGCGAACCCTTCTTCTCCCATGTATGGGTGTCGAAGCATACGAGAGCCTTGCCGGGGCCGGCGGCGAAGACGCGATGGCCGTCAGGGTCCGGACAGATTCCGTTCACCGGAACCCCGGCGTCGACGTCTTTGACCGACCCGTTCTTTAGGTCGACCACAGCGAACGACGACTTGCCCGGGTGGCAGGCGAAGACGAGCCGGTTCGTCACATCGATGTTCATGAAGTCGAAGTGGCCGGCGCCGCCCGGGACCTCGAGCGGGGCTTCGGCGGTCAGGCTCGCGGCATGCAGCGACGATACTAGAAGCAGAGCTATTGCAGGAATCGGCATGAGTAGGAGAATACCCATGCGGTTCGGAAGAACTTGACTAGGTTCGCTTGAGTCTAGGTTAACAGATCCTTAAAGACTGCTTAACGTTGGCCTAATACTAGAAGGGCAAAATGAAGCCCTCCTGCCTAGGGAGAGGAGCCATACATTGAAGCGCAACGCCTTTACTCTTATTGAGTTGCTCGTAGTGATAGCCATTATCGCAATCCTGGCCGCCATCCTGTTCCCGGTCTTCGCCCAAGCGAAAGAGTCTGCCAAGTCGTCCACGTGTCTCAGTGCGATGAAGCAGAACGGCTTGGCGATGGCGATGTACACCAACGACTCGGACGACATCACGATCCTTCAGAACTCGCCCGTCGTCAAGGACGCGAGCGGCAATTACGTGTCGGGCGGATACTGGTTCCGTTTGATGCAGCCCTACATCAAGAACTGGGGTCTCATGCTTTGCCCCGACCGTTCCCTCACGACGACCAAGCCGCCCCAGGCGAACTACCCGGCAGAGCTTAACGGTCGGTTGATGGGCTACGGGTACGACGACGGCTTCGTCAGCGACAGCGGCTTCGGTTTGACCGACCAGCAACCTGGACCGCCCAACGGGGATGGCTATCGGCACGGGCGGAACGAGTCCCTGATCGTGGCGCCGGCCGATGTCGTGTCATTCGGCGACACCTATGACACGCCCGGCTACAGCATAGCGATGGACAACATCATGAGCGGCAAGGATGGCCCTGCGGCGACCAAGCTCATCCGACATCGAGGCAAACTCAACTACGCGTTCGTCGATGGGCACGCGAAGATCATCACGATGCAGGTTGGCAACTACAACGCACCGGATGGCGTGTACTTCGTGGGCCGGGCGGCCAGCATGGTCGATGCCCTGAAGTGGTGCTATGACCCGAACGCGCCGTCAGACTACCAAGCGTTCAACGGCGGAACGGGCGGTTACCCGGTGAACAGCGCCAGCGAGACCTGCTCCCAGGTCGTCGCCGACTACTTCAATCCGACCTACTTCACGCTCATTCCCTAAAGGGACTCTTCCTGGGGCTTGGAACCGATCGGTTCCAAGCCCCATCCAATGTGGTTTAGCAGCATATGCGTAAGTTCCTCATCATCGTGGCCATCTTCCCATCGCTCACACTCCTCGGTTGCCATACCGAAACAATCGGTCAGGCGCCCGGCGATGAAATGAACTCCAAGATGACCGTTGCGCAGAAGACGGCCAATGCCGAGCACAAGAAGCGGGCTGAGGATGGTCCGAACGCGGCCGCACCGCCGCCGCAACAGCAGGTTGCTCCCGATGACAGAACGTCTCGCGAGTAGAGGCAAGCCCTAGGCTTCGACGCTTTCCCGCCCTCGGGTTGGGGCGGAGAGTGACAGTCCGTGCGCCGCGCACAGAGCGATCAGGCGGCTTTCCAAGGCGACGGCGAAGTGCTCACGGCCCAGGGAGCCGGCCGCATCGCCCGCTTGCTCGTAGGTGAATGGCTCGCCAAAGACGATCTTAACATGGCCGCGCCTCGCGCCCTTGGCGCCCTTCGGTAGCATCGCATGCGTGCCGATCACTGCGGTCGGCACGATTGGGGCTTGAGATCGCTTGGCGAGCATGGCGATGCCGCGATTGATCGAACCCAGTTGCTGGCCATCACCCCGCTCACCTTCTGGAAAGAGGAGGAGCGCCTGACCATCGGCGAGTATCTCGATCGCCTTGCGAATGGCCTCGGTATCGTTCTCGCCGCGGCGAACCGGAAAAGCGCCGACGCTCGAGATCCCCCAGCCAAAGAAGCCTTTGAAGAGCTCAGACTTGGCCATGAATCGAAGCTGTCGGGGGCAGACCGAAGCGACGGCGGGCGGGTCCAGGTTGCTGAAGTGTACGGGAGCGATGATGACCGGGCCCCGCTTGGGAACGTTGGCCTTTCCGATCGCCTCGATCCCCCCCTTGAGCCCGAAGTAGAGCCAATGGGCGATCCAGTCGATGAACCCGTACCAGAAGCGATTCGGCCTCCAAACCCGCGTTTTCGCTCCAGCAACCCTGCTTCCCACGCGAGGGAGTATATCGCTCGGCCGGTATCCTATCGAGTATGAGCAAAGGGGTATCCGCCGCCCTTCTGACTTGCGCGATTGCGCTCGCGGGTTGCGGGTCGCATCCCGGGAAGGTGGCGATGGTCGCCGACGGCGGGATACCGAAGGGGATCGTACGAGACGGTTTGTACGTCAACGCCGCGGGAGTGCCGCTCTGCCCGGTAACCGGCGCACCGATCGCGAAAGGCGAGGAAGTCGGGAAAGCCGTGTATCGCGGTGTCGAGTACCACTTTTGCTGCGCAGGATGCCCGGACGACTTCAAGGCTAACCCGGCGAAATTCGCCACGCGCTAAGCTCGTGCATCTTGAGCTCGCTGGATGCGCCATCGGTCTCGGCATCCATCCTTCCCGGCTGGGCCGGGAGCCGATCAGACTCGGTGTGACGGCAGTTCGCTCAGCGGAACGATCCGATACCCCTTTGCGCGGATGCCCTGGATAAGCTTCGGAAGGCACTCCACCGTCTGGTCGACCCCATCGTGGAGAAGGATGATGCCGCCGTCGGTGAGATGGCTCAGGGTGAAGTCGAGGATCGTCTGTTCGCCCGGCATCGTGTAGTCGCCGGGATCGTCCGTCCAGAGCACCGTCTGGAGTCCCACGGCGGCGGCGCCCTGCTCGACCTTGAAATTGCAATCTCCACCCGGGGGCCGGCAGAACTCCATGCCGTGTCCGACCAACTCCCGGACCGCGTTGTTGGTGGCCTCGTACTCGGTCTCTACATCCAGCAGCGGGACCTGCTTGAGGTTCACGTGGCTGTAGGTGTGGTTGCCCAGCGTGAAGCCGTTGGCGTCGATCTCCTGGGTTACGGTCGGGTAGCGCTCGACCTGCTTGCCGATCACGAAAAAGGTGGCGGGAGCACTCTCGCGCTGAAGGATCCGCATAAGCTCCTCGGTCGTTTCGGGGCGGGGCGCGTCGTCGAAAGTGAGCGCCACGACCTTCTCTTTGACCTCGGATCCGCGAAGGACCCTCACGTCGGCTCGCGGCTTAAGGTGTTGAACCTCGGAGTTGGCGGTGAGCCAAGTATAGGTCTTGAACTCCGTCGCGGTGTTCACCTTCGGATTGAGGTTCGACGGCGATTCCGGTCTAGACGCGACGGCGATGGCGCCCAAACATGTGGTCGCTACTACGGCACCACAAATCAACTTCATGTAATCGCTAACATGCATAGCCGTGCGCGCTTCCCTTAAAAGAGTCTAGGGAATTCGGAATTATACGGGCGATGCGGCCTAGGATGCACGGATCAGGTTCATTTTCTCTTCAAATCGCTTGAGGGCCTGCCCCGTAAGATCGGGCGATCGGCCTGCCAACGCCGCACAAAGGGCAGCGATTTCCGATCGGCTGAATTGGATCGAGCCGAGCACGTGCTCCTCGAACGCTTCGTAGGCCAGGGGCGCCACAGCTTGGGCGCACTTGGCCATCGCTTCGGCGTAGACGCGGATCTCGTACTGGGCATGCGCATCCATCCGAAGCCTCAAAAAGTGAAACAGGTTGTGGAGATCGATCTGCCAATACCACTCGGTGTAGAGGCTCACAGGAAGGTTCGCGCGTGCCAGTTCTCGGGCGAGGTTCTTATCGAGCAGTCCCAGGTAGGCGGCGTAGGCTTGGCGCTGCTCTTCCTCCATGGCGGAGATGATGGCGGCCTCCTCCTCCTCGGAGAAGCGCTCGTCGCTACGACCCTGCTTGTTGTCGGTGCTCTGGGGTCGAACCTGGTCAGGATCGGGCAAATAGAACTCGTCCGCCATGACCGAGTAGCGCCCGGAGATCTCGTTGAGCCTGGCTGTCCGGTGACGGACCCACTGCCGGGCCACGAAGATCGGCATCTTGGTGTGGAAGGTGAGCTGAACCTGCTCGAAGGGGCTGGTGTGGGCATTCCGCATCAGGTAGTTGATGAGGCCGCGGTCCTCGCGGTAAGACTTGGTGCCGGCGCCATAGCTCACCCGGGCCGACTGCACGATGCGGGCGTCGCTGCCCATGTAGTCCACCAACCGAACGAACCCCTTGTCCAGGCACTTGATGGGCTGGTCCAGGAGGGCTTCGGCGGCTTCTACGACGTCGTGGGGCATGCGTGTATTTTGGCCGGGTCCGGACCGTACCGTCCTAGGGGAGAGATAGCTTGCCGAGAGCCCGTGTGCGGCGGGCGCCGGTGACGGCCGGAAGGGACGTGGCCAGACCGCAAACAGTGTCGTTGGCAAGGATCGCAAAGGCCATCGCCTCCCGGGCGCGGAAGGGAATGCCGTGGTCGTCGCTCACGGCGACCTTGCGGTCAGGGAGCCTGGACTCCAAAAGCTCTCGCAGGAACCGGTTTGCCGAGCCCCCGCCGGCGAGAACCAGTTCCTGCACGTGCGGGGGGACCTGGCAGGCTATCGACGCCACCACAAACTCGGTCGCCAGCCGGAGAAGGTCGGCGCCGGATGCGCCGGAATGCTCCCTGAGCCGCTCCACGAAAAGCGCGCCGTAGACCTCGCTGCCTGTTGATTTCGGCGGCGTCTGAGCGACGAAAGCATCGGCTCGAACAAGCTCTTCCACCAAGCCGGGGCGCGGTTCCCCGGATCGCGCGATTTCGCCGTCACGATCGAAGGCGATGCCAAACTCCGCCCGCGCAATCCAATCGAGCGGGGCGTTGGCGGGGCCGGTGTCGTAACCAGTCACATCGGAAAGTTCGCGGTCAAGGATCGTCAGATTTGCGATTCCCCCGAGGTTGAGGACGGCGAGCCCTGGCCGGGCCCCAAAGAGCACGAAGTCGGCATAAGGCGTTAATGGAGCGCCCTCCCCGCCGGCGGCGATGTCGCCCATCCGGAAGTCGCTGACGACGGGGATGGCCAAGCGCTCGGCAATCACGTCTCCGTCGCCGACTTGGAGGGTAGCTTTCAGGGCCCCCGGCATGGAGCTGTAGTGGTAGACGGTTTGGCCGTGCGACCCAACCAAGTCGAGCCCCAGCTCTTCGGAGGCGGCCGCGACGGCCAGGGCAAACTCCTCCGCGACGAGGATGTTCACTTCCGCCAGTTCCCGAACGGTGGATTCGAGGTTGCGCAGCCGAGATGCGAGCTCCGGCGAATAGTCGAAGCTGCGGAAGCTGCGGAGGTGGACGCGAGCACCCGGTCCGGCGCCTTTGATCTCGCAGATCGCGACGTCGATGGCATCCATCGACGTCCCCGACATGGCCCCGGCGACGAGCCTCGTTGGTCGGGAGGCAAGCTCCGAGAGGCTCCTCACAGGTCAGTCGTCGACGCGAGAGAAGTAGACGACGGTAACGGTGTGTTCGGGGGTGATGAAGTCACCATAGATCCGACTCAACATTCCGATCACGTCGTCATGGCTTCGGAACTCCGGATTCTCGCGCTCGATATCCCGTGGAGATAGTTCGTGGATGGGCTTCACCTCGACGCGGTCCAAGATCGCCGAGTAGAGCTTCTGGCGGCGGCCGAAGCGGGGGCCGATCGTGATCCACACGATCATGCCCGTCACGTACTTGCTGCTCTTGTCACCCAGCCGAATCGTGACCGTCTTGCGGTTGTTGCGGAGGATGTCGCCGTAAAGGTCGGAGTAGAAGTTGAGCGCAAACATGCCGATTCCCCATTATTGTTGATCTGCGCATCCCGGTGAGATCACGAGGCCCCGTGAGGTTGGCTGAAATTGCTTTAGTAGCCGTGCGGCTTCGAATCTCTTGCGATTGGGCGCCGTCCTAAGATATGGTGTCCTGTTGGTAAAGATTTAACGATAGAGCGCCAATTAGGTTCAAATTCGATGACTCACCCCTACGAAGCGTGGCAAGTTTCCGAGCTTGCCAGGCTCGCCGAGACTGATCCAGGACGCACGGAGCGGGCCCTTAACGCACTCTGGGCGGCGGTCCCGGGGCTCTATGAAGAGCTGGCCCGGTCGGCGGGGGTGGCTGCGTCCTTCGAGGAGGCTGGATTCGCGCTCGTCGAAACCAGCGAGTCTGCGGTTGCGCGGCTCGCCGAGAGCCGGATCGCCGTGTGGGAAGTCGTGCGCGCTCACCGCCGAGGCGGCTCGCTTGAAGAGTTGAGCGCAGCGTTCCCGACGGTAGACCGGGACGCTCTCGAGGCTGCGCTCGAATACGGCAGACGGAACCACGAGGAGATCGACCGGCTCATCGAGCGCTACGAGTCAAAGATCGAGCAGCGACGCGCTCAGTATCCCTACGCCCGCTAGCGGCTGGACGGAAGCGCGTAGTCGGTTCCCGTAACCGTGAGATTGTCCCACCTGCCTGACCACGTGACGATGGTGGCGAAGGCATTCTTGCCGCGCGGTGTGACCTGAGTCTTCATCGTGACGGGGAGATAGGCGTTGGGACGCTCGCGAGGGGACATCACTCGAATCTCATACTCAGCAAGGGGCTGCTTGGACTTCGGGTCGGGCTTCACCGCATAGAGGTGGTAGAGCGTGACGAAGTGGCCCGCCGACGTTAGCGTTTGCTCCTCCGAACGCACGGTAAAGCCGCTGCCGGGGGCCGTGAGCGCGCGAACCAACGGAACGAACGCATCCCTTCCTGAAACGAAGTGACTCATGGCCAGCCTAGGCATGTCGGTCGACCAACCCTTCAGAACAGTGGCGTCATCCATCATGCCGCCCGGTTGATACGCGCGCGGCAAAGTCCAAGCTTGCTTTCGTCCCGGGTGAAGCTCGGCGAAATCATGTCCATCGGCGATCACGGTCACCGTCTGAGTATGCGGCTTCGCCCCCTCGACAACCGGAAAATCGACGCGGAACCGCTTCGGATCGGCGAACTTGGCCTCGTGGTGAAGCTGAGCGGAACCGATCGGGAGAATCATTTCGATGTTGATGTCGCAGTCGGCGCCCTTGAGACCCCAAAGCGTCTTATCAATTCGTGCCGCAAGCTGAGCAGGCGAGAGATTCGACTTCTTCCAACCCGGCGTGGCCAGCGACCTTGTCTGGCCGCTTGGTACTTTGACGACCTTGGGCCGGTCAGGGCTCTTGTGCAGGGGCGAGGTGTAGCTCGGCGGCGGCGGCGCGGGCGTGCCCTCGGGAGGGGATGCGGGCATCGCCGATCCTGAATCCGGCGTGCCGGGCGCCGACGTGGACGGCGGCGGGGCGCCCGCGGAAGCCGGGACCGAGCCGGTCGCGGCGGCCGTCGCGTTCGGACGGCTGCACCCCGCAACGAGGGCGAGGCAGCCCAGCAGGGCGGTGCAGACATGGGGACGCATCATCGGTAGGTTACCGATTTAGACGCCTGCGGGTTCCGGAATCGTTTTCCACAGGTTCAGATCCAGCTCCTTGAACGGCGCATCCTTGGCCTCGCACTCCTCGAGGAACGCCTCGTCCGAAGCGGTCACCTTCCCGCCGGCGTGGACCCGGTCCGCAAGATTCGCGAGCTCCTCGAAGCGCTCGATGTGATCGGAGAAGCGCACCTCGGCATAGTCGCGAGCGGACCAAGTCGAAATCAGGAATTGCCAGTCGCTAGCTTCGGCGAGGAGCATCTCGCGCGCGGCCTGAACGACGATACGGTGGGCCGGCCCGTCCGCATATTCGCGGACCATTTTCCGCAGCCGCCGCTCGATAACATGGAGCTTCTCCCAGGTCCAGACGTTGTTGTCATTGATCCAGATGTAGTGGTAACCGCCTTCGCCCCACGAACCCTCGGGCATCGTAATGACGTGGCGGGCCGGCTCCTGGTCGAGCACGTCGGATCCACTGACCATCTCCAAGCTCCCATCCCGGTGGATCGCCCGAGCGACCTCGTACAGGAATTCCGGACCCTCCCACCACCAGTGCCCGAAGAGCTCGGTGTCGTACATCGCCACGAGCGTTCCCGTGCGGTCCGCCAGGCCCTTGTAGTGGGCGAGGGTGCCCTTGAGGGTCTGCACGAGGTCTTCCGCGTGTCCGGCGATTCGCTCGAAGGCGGAATAGGGATCGTACGGCTCCTTCGCGCCGAGATCAGACTTCTGCTTGGAGATCCGCCAGTAGCGGAGACGGCCTGGATAGAGCTGCTTGTGAAACTCGAGGTAGTGCTCGTCGCCGGGGTAGCCGGCTTCGCCGGACCACACCTTAACCGTCGTCTCGGGGTCTCGGGCAAATACGGTGACGCCGTTCGGCAGCAGGTAGTGCTCGTATTCGCTTCTGAACTCGGCGGGCGGTGTGAAGTACTTCGAGCTCCGAGCGAACATTTCGGCGAGTTGTGGAAAGTTGGCGGCGTAGGTCCCGAGCGGAACGCCTCCGCGAATCATATGGGAGTCGACGAAGAAGTATTCGATTCCCGCGTTCTTGACGACCTCCTCGGTTCCCATACGTGCCCATGGAATCTGTCCCGTCCCGACCGGGCTCTTCCAGTCGTACCGGGGCCGGTAGGCGCACTCAGGCAGCCAAACACCGCGCGGCTTGCGGCCGAAATGCTTCTCGTAGACTTGAACGCCAAGGTCGAGTTGGGCCTGACAGCTTTCGTCGGTCCCCAGAAGCGGCTGATAGCCGTGGGTCGCCCCGCACGTGATGATCTCGATCGACCCGTGGTCTTGGAAGTACTTGAACGCCTCGACGATGTTGCGAACCCACTGGTGCTTGAACTGAACCAGGGAGCGAGTGTAGAAGCGCTGCCAGAACGCGGCGACCCCCTCCATCCAGAGATCGTTCTTGGCGGCGAACTCCTTTTGGTCCGCGATCGCGTAGTCGATCTTCTCCTGACAGTAGCCCTCGAACTCGTCGGCAAATGCGGGATCGGTGAGCTGTTCGGCGAGGATCGGGACGATATTGACCGTCCAGCGCGGCTTAATCCCTTCGTGGCTGAGCCGGTCGAGGGTGTGAAGCAGCGGAAGATAGCATTCGGCCGCCGCCTCGGTCAGCCAGTCGGTGCCGTGCGGGCTCTTGCCGTGGCTGAGCACATAGGGCATGTGCGAGTGAAGGCACAGCAAGAAGCGGCCGACGGGCATGAGCTAATGCTACTCGGGCAACCTTCGGCGAGTTTCAGAAGGCCTGGAACTCGCCGAACGACAGATGCCCGGCGAACGGCGCCCTCGCTTGGCTGAACGGGCGCCACTTCGAGTGGCCTTCGCTGTAGATATGGTTCGAGCCCTTCGCATGGCGGTCCGGCGAGACCGCGATCGGGTTGACGAGATCAGCGGAGTTGATCGGGTCTTCGACTTCGCTCAGCCAGGGGTGATAGTGCACGTCGCAGAAGCTATCCCGCCGCTCCGAGATGTAGATCGACTGGGCCGGCGTGGCGATGTCGCTCGAGGTCGCCCCGAACAGATAGTAAGCGTTGAGCAGGAAACTGGAGAGCGGGCCGGGAGGCGGCGCCAGCGGGCTCGACCCGATGCAGTTGCCGGACGCATCGAGGAGGTGGGCGCCGTGCGGATCGGGGTCAGCCGGGCACAGATAGAGCTGGGTCTTGCTGCTGTCGGGCGAAGCGACGTACGGCAGGATCTTGTCAAAGGGTGAGCCGTAGTCGATCGTTTCAAGCTGCCCGTTGCTGTCGTCGACGGCGGGGTTGCCCGTGGAAGGATGTTCCTGGGGGTATCGGTCGTCATTGTCGTTGATGTAAAGCATCAATGCCAGGCCGATTTGCCGGCCGTTGCTGAGGCAGGAAATCTTCTTGGCCTGAGCCTTGGCTTGAGCGAAGACGGGGAACAAGATGGCAGCAAGAATCGCGATGATCGCGATGACGACAAGCAGTTCAATGAGTGTAAATCCACGTTTGGCGGACACGGGAGCCTCCTTGGGCGACGGGGCCGGCGCATGCGCGGGCCGGTGCGGCGAGCGAAGGGATCGCTAGGCCGAGGGAGGGTGCTGATAAGGCGGAGCCGGAGGATCGGCGAGAGCGCAGTCGGGCGCCGGCTGAACCCAATCCACGCAGAGGATGGGCGTGTCGAGTCTGACCGGCTCAGAAGCCAGCGCGGGCATGAACGTGGGGACCGTCCATCCTGGCTGCGCGACGGGCCGCTTTTCCTGGCAGTGGCATGCCACGAATCCGGTTTCGCCGGGCCGGGGGGCCCGGACCTCGGTATGAGTTCGACCGTCGGCGGACCTGACGGTTACCGCGATCCGGTGAACAGCGGCGGTCGGGCACTGGGTCGGGACCGAGCGAAAGCCGAAGCGCGCCGCAGAACTGAACGCCATGCAGGCGGCCAGAAGCAGCAACAGCAGCCGGGTGATCCGGAAGCCACGCACGAACTCAGTATACGTCCGGTACGATCACGCTGACCGTGAACCCGCAGCTTTTGGCCCAAACCGGTCCGCTTAGCGGGCAGCGCCTGGAGCTAGCCGCACCGGTCGTGACGCTCGGCCGTGAGGCCGGCAACACCGTCGTCGTTCCGGACCAGACGGTGAGCCGAAACCACGCGCGCATATCGGTGGTAAACGGCGCGGCGACAATCGAGGATGCCGGCAGCAGCGGGGGCACGTTCGTCAACGAGTTTCGAATCAGCGGCCCTACGGTCTTGAAGGTCGGGGACGTAGTCCGGCTGGGGGGAAGCAGCTTCACGTTCACCCCCGGCACGTCCGTCTCCCCGATGGGTTTAACGGCCACGATGCCGTCGCGGGCGGGAAGGCGCTGGGAGGTCGGCAGCGCCGAGCAGGCTCAAGTGCCGATGCCTACTTCGGCGCCGGCGCCCGTCACGGGCAATTCCGGCTGCATGCCGGACTTCAGCCAGTTCGGCCGAGACCTCGAGGGTTGCATGCCGCTGCTACTTCGGATGTTGATCATCTTCCTGATCATCGTTGCGGTCGTCGCCGTGATCGGGGGAATCGTATTCCTGGTCGGCATCGCCGCGAGTGGAGTGAGCGTGGCGCCGGGTGTCTCCGGCGGAGGCGCCGGCACCACGACCGGGGGTGGATCGCCACAACCGTCGAGCCAACCTCAGCAGCAGCCCCCGCCGCAACAGCAGCAACAGCAACTGCAGCCCACGCATGCGGCCAATGGCGCGATCAGGATCGTCAAGGTCCGAACCGCGTATTTGGCGCGTGAGGGATACATGGCGCCGGTCCCGGTCGCTCTGATCGATTGGCAGAATGTGGGTTCGGAGTCGGTGGTCGAAGTCTTCGCCGACGTGACCTCTTACGACAAGGATGGAAAGGTTATCGGCCTTCAGAAGGCGGTTCGGATCTATACCGGCGCCGCCGTTCCGCCGAATGGCAGCCACTCCGACAACGACAAAACCGATGGCGTGATCCTATCGCTCGACCAGGGAAAGGGCCAAGCGCTGGATCACGCCGCAGTTACGCCGACGGAGATCCGAGTGGAACAGGCGTCGAATCCCGAGGAGTAGGGCTAGTGGCCGCCCCGGCTTCCGCGGTCGCCGCCGCCTCCCCTCGA
>Ga0070734_10004046_pt1 | contig 14398 bp, 12 predicted proteins | sample Coa_R1_8_FD_66444 | JGI IMG/M metagenome (GOLD analysis project Ga0070734, IMG submission 66444) | Surface soil microbial communities from Centralia Pennsylvania, which are recovering from an underground coalmine fire - Coalmine... | ecosystem: Environmental > Terrestrial > Soil > Unclassified ...
GTGGCAAAGCGCGGGCCCTTGACCGAGAACACAAAGCCGTCGGGCACCTCGCGCATCCATTTGCGAAAGCTTTCCGGCTTCTGCGAGCCGTAGTAAGTCCCGTTGATCTCGATCGAGGTCAGTTTTGAGGCTGCGTATTGCAGCTCTTTGGCCTGTGCGAGCTTGTCGGGGTAAAATACCCCGCGCCAGGGTGCAAAAGTCCAGCCGCCGATGCCGATATGGATCTGGCCGGAATTTGCCGTGCCGGCGGATTTGCTAGGAGATTTGGCCACGTCAGCGTCCCTTCGATCCGGTGCGGGCATGCCGTCTTCCGGTTGTTGCCCTCATGTTGGGCGACGAGGAGGCCGATGTCCAGCTTACCAAGTGCCGCCGATCTGAAGTCCTGCCTCTCGTGCGGCAAAAGCCGTAGAGGCACTTCAGATCGAAAGCGGCACCGAATCACAGATTTGCTAGTGCCCTTTGCTTTCCGAAGTTCGTATAAGGGGTTGCCGCGATGGATCACGAACTTCGGAAAGCGGGCACTGGCATTCGCGTTCGCGTTAGGGTCGGCAAAAAGGAGAAGTCGGATGCGGATCGTGCTTGCGTTTGCGTTTGTCTTGATTGCCTCGAGCGCGCTGGCCGATGAGATCGATGAAGCCCACAAGCTCGCGCTGCAAGGCCGCGACAGCTACTGGAACTGCCTGGCGCGGGAATATTCGCCCGACCACATCAGGACCATGTCGGCGCAGGATTTTACCGCCGACATCTCGGCCGCTTGCTCGTCCGAGCGGCAGAATTTTCGGGTGACATTGATCGACTATCTCTCGATGCAATTTCCGGATGCCGAGTCCGGCGCACACCTCGCGACCGCCAACCGCGCCATCGAGCTTGCGCAAAAAGACATCGTGACGGCCTTCATCCGGCATAAAGGTACGGCGAACTAAGTTTGATGATTGCAGCTGGCGTGGTATCAATCCGTGTACTGGCCAATGCGGGGAAGGCAGGGAAACATCTCGATGACGTCGGAGTCCTTCGCAGGCCTTTTGGGCTGGATTGTTGCAATCATTGCACTGGTCGCCGCCGTATATTACGGACCGATCGGCCAATTCGGCAAACCGGCCAGGCCGCCGGCCGCTGCGCAAGCGCCGGCCGCGCCCGCGGCGCCCGCGCCGAAAGGGCCAGTGATCAGGGAAGTACCGAACTGATCGGCACACGTTACCCTTGCGGAACGGCGAGGCGGTCCCCATGTGACGACCAACGGCGACGTTGAGCTTTCTTACAGGCTCCGCCGCTCGGGACGACCACGCAATGACTTTGGCTGCGCCGGATGTACGCGCGCCGGTTGTTCGTGGTCGTTAGCGTTTGGGGCGAAATTGCCCACCATTTCCGGGGGATGCCGGCTTGGAATCCGCTGGCGCGGCGGATATACGCGTTGCCAGCATGAACGAAGCCGTCAGACCGGGCCCCGACAACGCGCAGCAGCGCGAGGATTTGCCTGTCCTTTCGGTGGTCGTTCCTACCTTCAACGAACGCGACAACGTCCCAAAACTCTACCGCAAACTGGAGGCGACGCTGAGCGGTATCGCCTGGGAGGTCATCTTTGTTGATGACAATTCTCCTGACGATACCTGGCAGATTGTGAGAGAGCTGGCACGCCAGGATGGCCGCGTTCGTTGCATCAGGCGGATGGGGCGCCGCGGATTGTCGGGTGCATGCATCGAGGGCATTTTGGCCTCAAGCGCGCCATATGCGGCCGTCATGGATGCCGATCTCCAGCATGACGAGACCCGGCTGCCGAAAATGCTGTCGCTGCTTGAGCAGGGCGACGCCGACCTCGTGGTCGGGAGCCGCTACATCGAAGGCGGCAGCGCCGAGAGCTTTGACCGGCATCGCGCAGGCGCCAGCGCGCTTGCGACCGAGGTCGCAAAACGCGCGCTGGGTGTTCGCATCGCCGATCCCATGAGCGGATTCTTCATGATCCGCCGCGATCGTTTTGAGCAATTGGCGCCAAAACTCTCGACCCAGGGATTTAAGATACTGCTCGACGTCGTCGCGACCGCCGATGGTAGCCTGCGCACGGTCGAGGTGCCCTATACGTTCGGTTCGCGTCTGCATGGCGAGAGCAAGCTCGATTCCATGGTGGCGCTGGATTTTCTCGGACTGGTGTTGGCCAAGTTCACCAACGATCTGGTGTCCCTGCGTTTCCTGCTGTTTGCGATGGTCGGCGGCTCGGGACTCTTTGTGCATCTCGGGACATTGTTCGTCGGCCTCAAACTGTTCGATCTTCCCTTTGCCGAGGCACAGGCGCTCGGCGCTTTCGTCGCAATGACTACCAATTTCATCCTCAACAATTTTCTCACTTATCGCGACCAGCGCCTGAAGGGTTTTGCGATCCTGGGCGGCTTGCTTGCCTTCTACCTCGTCTGCAGCGTCGGCCTGTTCGCCAATGTCGGCGTGGCGTTCTCGGTCTACGACAAGGAGCCGATCTGGTGGCTGGCCGGCGCGGCGGGCGCGTTGATGGGCGTGGTCTGGAACTACGCGATGTCCGGACTGTTCGTCTGGCGCAAGCGATGACAGTCTGATGGGCCAGACCGACTTAAGGCTCGTCCGCAATACCTGCGTTGTGATCTTGGGTCTTCTGGTGCTGCGGCTGTTGGCTGCGGCCTGGACGCCGCTGACCTTCGACGAAGCTTATTACTGGATCTGGTCGAAACATCTTGCGCCCGGCTATTACGATCACCCGCCCATGGTGGCGCTGGTGATCCGCGCCGGCACCTTGATCGCCGGCGACACCGAACTGGGTGTGCGGCTGGTCTCGATCCTGCTCGCACTGCCGATGAGCTTTGCGGTTTTCCGCTCCGCCGAGTTGTTGTTCGGCGACGTGAGGGTGGCGGCGACCGCTACCATCCTGCTCAATGTCACGCTGATGACCTCTGTCGGCACCACGATCATCACGCCGGATTCGCCGCTGCTGCTCGCCGCAAGTTTCGCGCTGTTCTTCCTGGCCAAGCTTGCGGAGACCGCGCGCGGAGCATGGTGGCTGGCAGTCGGCGCTGCAGTGGGCTTTGGACTGCTCTCGAAATATACCGCGCTGTTCTTTGGTCCGGCGATCCTGATCTGGCTTCTGGTTGTCCCGAAACAGCGACAATGGCTGCTCTCACCCTGGCCTTATCTTGGCGGGATCGTCGCGCTTTCGATGTTTGCACCGGTCATCCTCTGGAACGCCGAGCACCATTGGGTCTCCTTCATCAAGCAGATCGGCCGCGCCAGGATCGAGAATTTCAACCCGACGTTCATTGCCGAGCTGGCCCCGATCCAATTCATCTTTGCGACGCCGCTGGTCGCGATTCTCGGCGCGATGGGGCTCTATGCGCTCTACATGCGCAAGGCGGGGCCGACGTCGGCGCGCGTCTTGATCGAGGTGATGTTCTGGATCATCACGCTCTATTTCGTCTGGCATTCGCTGCATGCCCGCGTCGAGGCGAACTGGTTTGCGCCGGTCTATCCGGCGTTTGCGATCGCGGCCGCAGTCGCCGGCCATCTCGTGCCGTGGGAGACGCGTGCGCGGCGTATCTGTGATTTCTCATTGCGTTGGGCATCGCCGCTCGCCATTACGATGTTCGTGCTGTTGATCGTCCAGGCCAATACCGGCGTGCTCACGGGCTATCGGCGCGATCCCACGGTGCGCAGCGTCGGCGTCGGCTGGCGCACATTAGCCGCACAGATCGAAGCGGAGCGTGTGCGCCGGGGTGCGACGTGTGTGCTTGCGCCTGACTACGGCACGGTGAGCTGGCTCGCTTTCTACCTGCCGCACACGACCTGCGTGATACAGCCGATGCAGCGCATCCGCTGGGTCAATGTCGGCGAGCCGGATGCGACGGTGCTGAAAGGCCCGCTGCTTTTTGTCGACGAAGTGCGGCCTTTGCAAATACCCTATTTGAAGGACAGGTTCGGCCAAATCCAACGGGTCGCGGAATTGCCGCGCAAACGCGGTCCGCTTGTGTTTGAAACATATGCGCTCGATCTCTTGCGCGAGCCGAAAGGCGACGTGCTCGACCGCTCGCCGCCAGCCGAACTGGAGTAAGAGCTTTTATTCTGTGATTAGTCCGAAATAGCGTTCTCATTGCTGCCACAATTAAGGCATGCACAAACCCACCAAGACTACTGAGGATTCTTGTCTCGAAATGGCGCAATCGCTGCGCTTGCCTCAGTTCCGCCGACACTTAATCCGCATTTAACTAAAAGTCGCCTTAATGACGCTCTGCGCCTCTGCGAGATGCAGCGCGGGTGATCGCACCGCGCGGCATCGAGAGGAAAGAAGAAGTGAAATTATCGTCCTGGGCGCGAGTGGATGAGTACGAGTAGAGTTGCGTTGGCGGGGCGTTACCGCGGACATTCCCAGAAGCCCAATTTCCACCGCCTCTTCAGTGGGGTCGCGGGCCTGTGCCTTGCGATCGGCTGCGGCTGGACGGTGTATGCCAATATCTTCGCGGCAAACGTCTATCCGACGCTCGGCACTGAGGGCTATGACGAGCCCATTATCAGGCTGCCGCACAAGGTCGCAACGCGTAGTGCCGCGCAGGCGGTGAGCGAGGTGTTCTCGCTGCTCGGAAAGCCCGACACGGTGACCGCTCTATCGCCGGACATGTTTAACGAACGGTTTGCGGCGGCCGAGCCGCAGAGCATCGCTTCGAACGCGGCTGAGGCCGCACCTGCGCCTGCTGCGTCGGCGCCGAAGCTCGCCGAGGGGTCAAAGAAGGACAGCGGATCTGTGCGGTCGCCGGCACAAGTCGCACTCAATGTTCCCGCGTCCGCGCCGCCACCGGCGCAGGTGAAGCCCGCAACAAGGAGCGTGAGCACCTCCATTCGCGACATGACGCAGCGTGCCAAAGCGGCCGTGATGTCGATCGCGTCGAACGACAAGCAGACGATCACCGAAAAGCTCTGGGGCAAGCAGCCGCATACGTCGCTGCTATCGTTCGCTTCCGCCGACGCCAGTATCACCGGCAGCATTCCGCAAAATCCGGTGGCAGGTGGATCGGCGCCCTATGATCGCGACACCGCCGTCTACGATATTTCCGCGCATACCGTGTATCTGCCTGACGGTACCTCGCTGGAGGCGCATTCGGGCCTCGGCTCCATGCTCGACAATCCAAAATCCGCGCCCATCAAGATGCATGGTGTGACACCGCCCCATATGTACGAGCTGACGCCGCGCGAGGCGCTGTTTCATGGCGTGTCGGCGTTGCGGCTTAATCCGATTGGCGGCGAGGACACCATCTACGGTCGCGCTGGTCTGCTCGCGCATACCTACATGCTCGGACCCAATGGCGACTCCAACGGCTGCGTGTCGTTCAAGGACTACAATGCCTTCCTCAACGCGTACCGCAACCAGGGCATCAAGAGGCTCGCGGTGGTAGCGAGGATTGATTAGCTCGCCGGCCTCGCTCGGTCGATCGGTTTGAGCCCGGTTGCGCTTTCCGCCCCGCGCAGAATCATCTAGTTCTGTCTGCTGGACCATCAGCGAAAAGCGCTCATATGAATCGTCGCGAACGCCGGGCCGCAGAAGCCGCGGCCAAACAATCCAAGGCGGCGGCAGCCGACACCAATAACCCCGCGGCGCTTTGCGAGGCCGGCTTCCGGCACCTGGAGGCCGAGCGCTACCTTGATGCGCAGGTCTGCTGTCAGCGCGCGCTCGACGCAGATCCCAACTACGCCGATGCACTGAACCTGATGGCGCAGTTGTCGCTGCAGTCCGGGCAATATGAGCTTGCCGCAGAGTGGGCGAGCCGCGCGATCCTGCAGTCGGCCAAGCCGCAATACTTCCTCAGTCTCGGGACGATTCGCCGCCGCCAGGGACAGCTCGAGGAGGCGTTGAAGGCGTTCGACAGGGCGGTGCAGCTCCAGCCGGACAGCGGCGAATGCTGGAGGAATTTCGGCAACGTGCTTGTCGATCTCAATCTGCTCGATCAGGCTGTGTTGAGCTTTCAGTACGCACTCAAATACGATAGCAGGGACGTCGAGGCGGCAGAGCGATGCGGCTGCGCGCTGTTCCAGTTGGGAAAGGCGGAGGAAGCGCTCGCCTATTTCGAGCTCGCCGAGCAATTGCAGCCAAACAGCGCGGAAGCATCTCACGTCCGTGGGCTCGCGTTGTATAGCTTGAAGCGGTTCGAGGATGCGGCGGCGGCGATGCAAAAGGCGCAAACGCTCGATCCCAGGAATCCCGACATCAACAACAATCTCGGTGTCTTCCTGCAACGCCTCGGCCAGGAGGCGGAAGCACTGCCGTACTTCAACCGGGCGATCAGGCTCAGACCGAACCTTTTTGCCGCCCATACCAACAAGGCGCACGCGCTTGGCCATCTGCATCGCTTTGACGAAGCGCTTGCGGTATACGATGCGCTGCTGGCCGTCGATCCCGGCAACGCGGATGCGGGCTGGAGCAGGTCGCTCGTGCACCTGTTGACGGGGAATTTCGAGGCGGGTTGGGCCGGGCGCGAAGCGCGGTGGAGAGCCTCCGGCCTCTCGGTCACGCGCGTGACGTCACCAAAACCTCTGTGGCTCGGTAAAGACCTCGTCGAGGGCAAGACGGTTCTCGTCCATGCCGACGAAGGGCTGGGCGATGCCATTCATTTTGCGCGCTATGTGCCGATGCTGGCCGCGCGCGGGGCGCGGGTCATCCTGGTCGTGCCGGATGTCTTGTGTTCGCTGCTGTCGAAGCTGCCCGGTGTCTCCCAGTGCTTGCCCTTGTCAGTGGGCTCGCTGCCGGCATTCGATGTGCACTGTCCGCTCTCGAGCCTGCCGCTCGCCTTTGGAACGAGGCTCGCGACCATCCCGTCCACGACCCCCTATTTGCCGGCGCCTCCGACGCAGGAGTGGGAACGGCGCCTGGGAGCGCATGACAAATTGCGGGTCGGGCTCGCCTGGTCGGGCAACATCAACCACCGAGAGGACCATCATCGCTCGATTCCACTTCGTGCGCTATTGCCGCTGTTCGATTGCGGCGCGACCTTCGTGAGCCTGCAAAAGGACGTAAGGCCCGACGATGTGGCGGCATTGCTCGGGCGCGCCGATGTCATCGATCTGACGGCGCAACTTACCGACTTCAGCCAGACGGCCGCGCTGGTCTCCTGCCTCGACCTCGTGATCTCGGTCGACAGCAGCATGGCCCATCTTGCCGGTGCGCTGGCACGGCCGACCTGGATCCTGCTGCCCTACACGCCGGACTATCGCTGGCTGCTCGATCGCGAGGATAGTCCCTGGTACCCGACGGCGCGGTTGTTCCGGCAAGATGCCAGCCGCGACTACGCCAGCCTGATCGCGCGGGTGCGGACGGAACTCGCCGCGCTCGTTGCCGCGCGGCAATCTGCCTAGTATTACCACCGCCGGCGCATTGCTGACGCCGATGCGATGTCTGGCTCCTTGTACAAAATCATTTGAAGCGCGACGCGGCTGTGCGCGTGGCGATCGGCCGGGCCCGTGATACGTTCGCCGACCTCGCACGAGGGTAGGCGAGGGTCCATCCACACATCAGATTGCCGCCTCATGTCCAATCCCGATTTTCAGCCGACGCTGATCGGCCCCAGCATCACCGTCAGGCCGATCGCCGCGGGCGATTGGCCGGAACTGTTTGCCGCCGCCTCCGATCCGAAGATCTGGGAGATCCATCCCGTTCCCGAGCGCTATACGAAAGCCGAGTTCCGAAAGTTTTTCGACGGCGCCCTGAACGGGAAAATGGGCTTTGTGTTCGTCGATCGCGCAAGCACGAAGCTGATCGGTTCGAGCCGTTTTTACGGCTATGAGCCTGTTTTCAGCGAGGTCGAGATCGGCTGGACCTTTATTGTGCGAAAGCATTGGGGCGGCGCGGCCAACCGCGAGGTCAAACGCTTGATGCTCGACCACGCCTTTGCCTTCGTGGACACCGTGGTGTTCTGGGTCGGCGACACCAACTTGCGCTCGCAGCGCGCGATGACCAAGATCGGCGGCATCAAGCGTGCGGGCCTGTTCACCCGCGCGCTCTCCGGCGACCAGCAGCACTGCATCTTCGAGATCACCAAACGCCAGTATGAGAACGGCGGCCGCGCGCTGTTGGCGTGAGTTATTTGACTTGGCAACAACTGACCGTCATTGCGAGGAGCGCCGAGCAGCGTTCTTCAACATCTCGTAATCACGACTTCGAGATATTCGCCGGGGACAGTGAGGCTACCGCGACGACCCCAGTTCGACCTTTCGAGTAGATCGAGAATGTCGGCTTCCAGCGAAGCCGCCTTTTCCGGGTCAAGCGCCGCGAACGCCCGGTTCGTGGGACCATAGCAGTTGCGGAAAACCTCGAGCCAGTGTTCCGGAGACTCGTACCTGAAGGTGAAAGTTTGCACGGAGCTATTGATTTCATGTCCGCGGAATAGATCGCCGAGTCGTTCCGCGGTTCCCCAGAGAGTAGGCGGCTTGATACCGGCCGGCGGTGGCGTGTACCTGCCAACGATTTTCAGAAGCTGGCCTACAAAACCCTCCGGCGTCCAGTTGGCCAGGCCGATCTTCCCGCCTTTGCGCACGACGCGAACCAGTTCGGCGGCTGCCTTCTCCTGATTTGGCGTAAACATGACGCCGAACGTGGACAGCGCCATGTCGAAGCTGCCATCGGCAAAGGGAAGCGCCTCGGCGTCAGCCTCCTGAAAAGTGACAGGAAGACACTCGGCGGCGGCGCGCTGCTTGCCTCGCTCAAGAAGTGCGCCAACATAGTCGGTGGACGTGACGCGAGCAAATCGGCGTGCAGCGGCGAGCGTCGCATTCCCGTTGCCGGCGGCCACATCGAGCACGCGGCTGCCGGCGCTCATATCGACGGCCTCGCAAAGGCGCTCGCCGACAATTTGTAGGGTCGTTCCGATTATTGCGTAGTCGCCGGCGGACCACACCGCCTGCTGGCGTTGTTTGATAGCAGTGTAATCGAGGGGTAGCGTCGCAACCGACATAGGCGATCTCCTTTAGCTCCAGAACCCGCGCCGAAGGCGGACTCGCGCTGGCTAAGTCGGCAGGAGCATCTCATGGCGGCTCTGGCCGCACCTAGTTCAAAATCTGAATCCGGGTGGTACAGATTTTGAACTGGTCCGCCTGGAAAAATCGTAGCAACCTCGCCACGCGGGGCGATCGTGGGAGAAATGTTTCAATGCCCGATAGCGGCTACAATCAGTTCTGTCCCGTCTCCATGGCTGCGGAGATCATCTGCTCGCGTTGGACGCTCCTCGTTCTGCGAGAGCTCGTGCTGGGATCAAGCCGTTTCAACGAATTGCGCCGCGGGCTGCCAAGCATGTCGCCCGCGCTGCTCTCGAAGCGATTGAAGGATCTCGAAGCTGCCGGGATCGTCGTGCACATCGCTGCAGAGCGCGAGTCTGGCGTACTCGAATATCGCCTCACTGACGCGGGAAATGAACTGCGTCCTATTATCGAAGCGATCGGGGTATGGGGCCATCGATGGGTGACGACTGAAGCGACCCTGGAGAATCTCGATGCGAACCTGCTGATGTGGGACATCAGGCGAAACATAAATGCGGATCCTATGCCGCCTCGCCGCAACACCATCCAATTCATCTTCAATGATCGGCCGCCGTCGGAGCGCAATTATTGGCTCATCGTAGAACCTGGCAACGAAATTGACCTGTGCATGGTGGATCCAGGATTCGATGTCGACCTCTACGTATCAACTGATCTACGGACGATGACCGAGATATGGCTCGGATATACGCCCATCGGCTCTGCGTCCGAAGATGGCCGACTGGTCTTGACAGGGAATAGGAAGCTCGCCGCCGACCTGCGCATGTGGTTGAAGCTGAGTGTGTTCGCAAGGATCGAGAAGAAGGTTGCTTAGGGCTCTCACGGCCAGGGCTCGGCCGCCGCGGGGTACTAGCGGCCGGTGCCTGCCAGCCGCCCCGCGAGTGAGGCTTGCTGAAAATCTGCATGCGATTGAACCGCGCCTGCACCTTCTTCCAGTAATCCCGGCTTGGCCTTCGTTGAGGTGCCGCAGCCGCCTTCAAGATTGGCGCTTGAGCTTGTGGAGTCCAAAGCCGCGTCAAGAGGCGCGTCCCGGAACGACGCGGGCAAAGGGTTGGGGCTGCTGGTCGTGTGGCCTGGTTGTGATGCCGAAGACACAACAGCGCTCGGTCACAAAAAAATCCGCACGGCTTGACCTTGCAACCGAAGGCTGTTTCGGTTACGCGCGGTCGCGCGCCGCTGGCTTGAGCACCATCGATCGGGGACATCCATCCATGACATCAATGGAAGAGACTAGCTCGCGCTCGCCCTTCAGGACGCTGTGGTTCAGCCCGGGCCCAAGCATCGAACGGATCGTTGCGACGAGACCCCATCACCTGGTCTGGCCGCTGGCGATCCTGGCGACGATCGGCAGCTTGTATGGGACTATGGTCGGTCTCGCCGGCGCCAGTCCGTTCGCGGGCTCAAGGTTCTGGCTTGGCCTCGTAGTATTCGGCGCCGTCTACGCCATCGTCTCGCTCTATGTCTCCGCACTGATATTGAGTTGGGTCGGACGGCTGCTCGGTGGTCGTGCGTCGGCGCTTACCGTGCGCGCCGCGCTGGCCTGGAGCGGCGTGCCGACGATTCTGGGCTTTGTGGTCATTCTCCTCATCGGCATCCTCGCGGGCGGCGGCACGCCCGCTAGGAGCGCGATCGGGCTGTTGGTTTTCCTGTTCGGACTCTGGTCAATCATCATTTTTGTCAAGATGCTCGCGCGGGTCGCGCACTTCAGTGTCTGGCGCGCCATTGCGACCTATGTCGCGAATTTTTTGATCGCGCTGATCCTGGTGATGCCGTTTCGCAGCCTCCTCTACCAGCCCTTCAATGTGCCGAGCCATGCGATGTCGCCGACCTTGCTCGACGGCGACTACTTCTTTGCCGCGAAATTTCCGTATGGCTACAGCCGCTATTCGCTTCCGTTTTCGCCAAATCTCTTTTCGGGGCGCATCTTCCCGTCTGAGCCGGAGCGCGGCGATGTCGTGGTCTTTGCCTTGCCCAAAGACCCGACGGTCGTCTACGTCAAACGGCTCATCGGATTGCCCGGCGACCGCGTTCAGATGAAGCAGGGGCAGCTCTACCTCAACGACGTGCCGGTGAAGCGCGAGCAGATCGCCGAATTTGTCGGCGCGGATATCTGCGGGCCGGGGTCCGCGCGCCCCATAAAACGCTGGCGCGAGACGCTGCCGAATGGCGCCAGCTACGAGACGCTCGATTGTGTCGAGAATGGTTTTTACGACAACACCAATGTTTTCACCGTGCCGCCAGGCCGGCTTTTTGTGCTCGGCGACAATCGCGACAATTCGACCGACAGCCGTGTGCTGTCCTCGGTCGGTTATGTGCCGCTGGACAACCTGATCGGCCGCGTCGGCCTGATCTTCTTCTCCCGCGAGGGATCCGATGCGGTGCGGACCGAACGGATCGGGGCGACGGTGCGGTGACGTAAGGGGCCCGCAATCATGCCGCGGCGCGCCAGCAGATCATCCTCCGTCATTCCGCGGCGCGACCCCTGAGCGTGCGCGCCGGACCATCTGATGTCCAACGGGGCGCGGCCGGCGTGCGCCGACCTTGGACAGCCGTTGCGTCAGAAGGAACTGAGACGGCGGACGCAGGTTGTTACCGGCAGCCATCGGAGCCAACCTATGACAATGAAAGAAGCTGCGGCGATGACGGAAGCCTCTGGCCTGGCCGGACATGAAGCAGATTCCACGATAAGCAGCGACGCTCACACAAACGAGTTGGCGCATCGGCTTGCCGAAGACTTGCGCAGGCTAACAATCGAGGCGCCGCTTCGATCGCTCGCCATTGCATTTTTGCTCGGTATGTTCTTGGCGCGAAGGCGATAACAGATCACGCGGCCGTGCAGCTGCTTAGCCGTCCGCCCGTTGCGTTTTCTCCAGGCCGGCTTTTTCTCGCAGTTCGTCGATCAGTTCCGATGCCTCGGCTTTGGTGAGGTCCTGCTTCGGCTCGGGGACGTTGGCCTGCTCGCTCAGGGTCTTGAGATAGGATTCTTGGGCGCCCGTCATCGGATCGTCGCCGGACAGCCAATCCTTGGGGTCTTTCTGGGTGTTATCAGCCATGCTCACTTCCCGCGGTCTTCATCCCAACGTTTGGTTTGCATCCTCGTTCCTTTTTTGTTCTATTCGTCTTTCCGGAAGGGAGCGTTTGTTTCATCCGAGCCGATGCCTCTCGGCAATCGCCGAGCGCGACTTCTCCGGGCCTTCAAGGATCGAACAGGAACCGCCGGTAAGCGGAAGCGTTTTTTTCACATGTATGAACCGATACCGATCCTGTTACAGAATTCGTTTCAGATTGCCTGGGACTTCCTCGACCGTTCCGGCGAAATCGCCGATGCCGACGAAGCGAGTCATTTTCTGCTAAGCGTTATCAACGTGCTTCTTCTGAAGGGCGAGCGGCGAGTATTGATGCTCTCCAACAAGTCGATCAGCGCGTACAAGAAATTCAAAGCTGAGCGAAGAGTAGACGCCGCGGCCTGACCACCTGCCGAGCCGCTGCCCGGGCGTGGTCGCCGACCACGTCCAGGGATAGGACTTTCTTCCTGCTTGCCCTGTGGTCGCGGTTTCACGAACAATTTTGCCGTTTGTCCTCCGATACGGGACGTACTGGAATTCTGTCCGCCGATGAAAGTTCCTGCTGCGTGGGAATGAGGGGTACATAGGAACTATCAGTGCTTCGACCGATTGCCTCTTCACACATCTGAGGAGGAAACCAAACCATGAAATTCAAGTGTGCTACCGTTGTGCTCGCCGCGGCCGTCGCCCTGTCGAGCACCAGCGCCTTTGCCGCTACCTACAAGAGAACCCATCACCACAGCTCCAAATCGATGAACTCGATGAACATGACGAAGGGATCGAGTGGCAGCACGAGGGGCCAAACGGGTGGATCGACAAGCATGAGCGGAACTAGCTCGTCAGGGTCGGGCGGAGGCGCAGCAGGCGGCGGAGGCGGCGGCAGTGCCGGAGGCGGTGGCGGCGCCGGTGGTGGCGCCGGCGGCGGAAGGTAGGCATTACTGCCGACCTTCCCTGCCGAGGCGTGCGTGTTCGGCAAGCGTGTTGAACCGCTGGCTTGGCGCCGAGCGCTGCACCAAACAAAAACCCCGGCATCGCTGCCGGGGTTTTGCATTCGTTGAATTCGCTTGGACGTGTCGGATCAGAAATCCATGCCGCCCATGCCGCCGCCCGGAGGCATTGCGGGGCCTGCGGCCGGCTTTTTCGGCAGCTCGGCGACCAGGGCTTCCGTGGTGATCAGGAGCGCGGCAACGGAGGCAGCGTTCTGGATCGCGACACGAACCACCTTGGTCGGATCAATGATGCCCTTGGAGACGAGGTTGCCGTACTCGCCGGTCTGGCTGTCGAAACCGAACGCGTACTGGTCCTTCTCCAGGATCTTGCCGACGATGACGGAGCCGTCCTCGCCCGCGTTGATTGCGATCTGCCGGGCCGGGAAGGAGAGAGCCTTGCGCACGATCTCGACGCCGGTCTTCTGGTCGTCGTTCTTGGTGCGGATGCCCTTGAGGCTTTCGGTGGCACGCAGTAGCGCGACACCGCCGCCGGGAACGATGCCTTCCTCGACCGCCGCGCGGGTCGCATGCATCGCGTCATCAACGCGATCCTTGCGCTCCTTCACCTCGATCTCGGTCGCGCCGCCGACGCGGATCACCGCGACGCCGCCCGCGAGCTTGGCCAGACGCTCCTGCAGCTTCTCACGGTCGTAGTCCGAGGTGGTCTCCTCGATCTGCGCTTTGATCTGGGCCACGCGCGCCTCGATGTCGGCCTTCTTGCCGGCGCCGTTGACGATGGTGGTGTTCTCCTTGTCGATCATCACCTTTTTCGCGCGCCCGAGCATGGAGAGGTTGACGTTCTCGAGCTTGATGCCGAGGTCTTCCGAGATCGCCTGGCCGCCGGTCAGGACCGCGATGTCCTGCAGCATGGCCTTGCGGCGATCGCCGAAACCGGGCGCCTTGACGGCGGCGACCTTCAGGCCGCCACGCAGACGGTTGACGACGAGAGTAGCGAGCGCCTCGCCCTCGACGTCCTCCGCGACGATGACGAGCGGCTTGCCGGTCTGCACCACGGCTTCAAGCAGCGGGAGCAGCTCGTTCAGCGAGGAGAGCTTCTTCTCGTTGATCAGGATGTAGGCGTCTTCCATCTCAACGCGCATCTTGTCGGCGTTGGTGATGAAGTAGGGCGAGATGTAGCCGCGGTCGAACTGCATGCCCTCGACGACGTCGAGTTCGGTCTCAAGCGACTTGGCTTCCTCGACCGTGATCACACCCTCGTTGCCGACCTTCTTCATGGCGTCGGCGAGGAACTTGCCGATCTCGGAATCGCCGTTGGCGGAGATGGTGCCGACCTGGGCGATTTCCTCGTTCGAGGTG
>Ga0070734_10004047_pt1 | contig 14398 bp, 13 predicted proteins | sample Coa_R1_8_FD_66444 | JGI IMG/M metagenome (GOLD analysis project Ga0070734, IMG submission 66444) | Surface soil microbial communities from Centralia Pennsylvania, which are recovering from an underground coalmine fire - Coalmine... | ecosystem: Environmental > Terrestrial > Soil > Unclassified ...
TGGAATACCGTCAATCGAGCAGTCGACGGAACGGTCCACGCCTTCGGCGTCTCGATCGATACCGACAGCCTGAAGGACGTAAAGATTGACCCGAGCGAGACGGAGAAATCCAACGCCGTCACGGGCACCCGGGTCGTCATCAGCGAAATTCAATCGCCGCACGCGAAGGCGTTTGACGAGGACGTGCTGAAAGAGCGGCTGACGGAGGAGTTCGGACCGTTCCTTCTCCAATATCCGAACGTTCGGATCGACATTCAGGGCGACCGCCTCGACCCGAGAGCGTTGGTCAGCGATGAGGAGAGCGTCAAGCTCCCTGGGCTATTACCTGTTAAGGGCGATGTCAGTGTCAGATTGATCGAGTGGAAGAAGACATCAGAACGTCGAATCTTTCTGTGTGAAGCGGACGGCACCACCCTAACCGAGGTGCCCATGCGTAGCCATCTGCTCGATGGCTACGTGACCGCTTACGCCAGCTCCGAGTACTTCCGCACGTTGCAAGTCCAAGACCTCGCCGACGGTCAAGTCGAACAGCTTGAGGAAATGCGGCCCGTTCTGTCGGCGATTCGCGAAGCCGTCAAAGGGTACGTGCGTAAGCGGCTCGCCGCACGGTCGCAAACCTCCGTGGAACGCTGGAAGGAAGAGGACATCTATCCGTACGAGGGCGAGCCGAGCGATCAGATCGAAGCAGTTGAGCGCGAAGTCTTCGACATCGTAGCAGTGCAGGTGGACCGCTTCCTGCCAAAGTTCACATCGTCGGCGAAGGGCGTCAAGAAGATGCAGTTCTCGCTTCTTCGGCGCGCCCTCGAGAGCCACCCTGAGGAAGTCGCAGAGATGGTTAATGCGTTTGTGGGACTACCCGCGAACGAACGCAAGCTGCTGTTCGACTTGCTGAAGCGCACGACTCTCTCGAACATCATTCGGGCCACGAAGATCGTGGACGACCGGCTGCTTTTCTTGCGCGGGCTCGAGGAGATGCTGGCTGACCCAGACCTTCGGGCGGGCTTTCTCGAGCGAGAGCACCTCCATGAACTGCTCGCCAAGAACACTTGGATTTTTGGTGACGCCTACGCGCTTACGGTTAGCGATGAATCGCTGACCGAAGCTGTCCGTCGTCATGTCGAGAAAGCGAAGCTAGATATCTCGGTCGATGAACCGATTTTGCAATCGGATGGCCGAGAGGGCCGCCTTGACCTCATGCTGACCAGAGCGCTCGGTGCTCCAGCGCATTCGCGGGAGCACCTTGTCATCGAGCTGAAACGGCCGACTGTCAACGATGGTGAGGCTATTGTCTCGCAGGTGAAGAAGTATGCGCGAGCCCTCACGACGGACCCGCGCTGGATTGACACCAACACCCGCTGGACCTTTTGGGCGGTCACATATGCGCTCGACGAATACGGCGAGAGCGAGATCGATCAAGCGGACCGACCGCGAGGCCGCATTGACATAGGCAAGCACCACGTCGCGTGGCTTCGAACGTGGGGCAGTCTGCTCGAGGATTGCCGAGCACGCCTCGAATATCTCCGCGAGGCACTGGAGATCGAAACCAAAAAGGAGGCGGGCGTTCGGCATCTCCAGCACAAGTACTCCGAGAACATGCCCGAGATCGTGGAGAAGAAGAAGAACGGTCGAGTGAAACAGATCGCGGTCAAACGGACGCGGGGCAACAAGAAGGGAAAGAAGAAGGGAGTGAAGCCTCAATCAAAGAGCACCGCCGCCCGTAGATCTACGCCGCCTGCAGCGACAGGCAACTGACAACGCTCGCCGTTCCTAGCGGAGCAGGCGGAGGTCGAAGTCGAAAGATTCTGGCGGAGAGATGCTGATGGCGGTGAAGTCCGCGTGTTGAGGATTCAGTAGGTAATTTGATTCGCTTGGAATGACTGCGCTCGGCACCTCAAGGACCGCCGATGTTCCGAGGCGCAGCCATTCATCCCCGAGCGACTGTAACTCTGGAGGAGCGGGGTACGATCGCCAATTGGAGGGGAGTCGCGAGTCTTCGATGCGGGCGATCAACGAGTCGGTGAAGGTGCACCCAATGAGCACGTACGCAGGAAGAACCGTTGCTTTTCCCAGATGAACGAGCATCTCGAGAGCTGCCAACGCAGTACTTGCGGCGGTGTAAACGACCGGAGATCCAGGCGAGTTCCAACGTCCGCCGAAGAGTCGCGCGCCCTCTCCATCGAACGCCGTGGTCGAATGTTTCGCCTTGACGATGCGCCAGGCGGTGATCACTACGAAAAGACGCCGTGTTCCAGTCGACCGATCAAGGTTTCAACTTCGCGTGCGCCGACGTCGGTTCTTGCGAGATCAACTGGCAACGCGCCGCCCAATCCTGTCTGACCAGTCGTGAGCCATTCGGTAGCGGCCTCGCGATCACCCTCGAAAAGCTCGAGTGTCTTGCCAAACAATCTCGATGCTCGCAGTAAGCGATCAGACTCGTCTGGAAGAAAGCGGCCTTCGCGCTTGCGACGAGTCAAGGTTCGACGGGGAATGTCAACGAGCGCAGTCACCTGTTCGAAGGGCAAACAGATGTTTCGTTGGAACCGTTCGAAGGTCCTGTACACGAAGCCACGTTCGACTGTTTTCAGAAGTGCTGGAATGTCGAAGGTCTCAAGTCCAAGGAGGACGACGTAGGCGTGTGGCCCGGGTGCACCACCTCGCAAGAACTGTCGAAACCGATCGACATCCCTGGTCGTCGCAGAGCCATGAACAGGAGCTGTCTCAGTCGTCATTGAGCCACCTGGCCAACATTATGCGCCAATTGGCTTGCGACGTCAATTGGCACTGCGATACCTGAGAAGCTGCCTCAGCCGTTCATAGCAAGTGCGGGACTTCGCGCCGCGCCTCGACAGTTCAGGCGAGATATCGCAGATGCTCGGGAACAAGCCCAGTTAACAGGTTCCAATGTTGCGCGTGCTGGGACCGCCGCTCGCGCAGCCAGCCGCGCTCCGCTTGCGTCATCGATGCGCGGCACAAGGTATCTTCGCGTGCCAGTCTCGATGGCTCGAGTCGCTCTTCGACTCTTGTCAGAGTTGCGACCGTCTCCGATTGGCCGCTCCGCTCCGCGACCTCGCGGGCGAGGCTCACGACGAATCCAAGACGGTTCTGCAAGTCCTGAAGTTTCACTTGGATCAAGAGCCAGTTCCAGTCGAGATCGGGATAGCGCCAGATGACCCAGGGGAGTGCTTCGCTGAGCCGCGCTTCGAGGTCATGCATCCGCAGCGCACCGAGGAGCAGCTGCGCGGGATTGCTCCGACGGGGTTGCGCCAGATATGCAAGGCCTGGGTAACCTAGAGCTGCTAGACCCTCGGCAAGGCTCTGCATGTTGTCGTGGATGTTCGTCGCCTCGACTGGCAAGGCAGTCGCGGGAACGTTAAATTGACGTTCGAGCTTTCGCGCGAGCCGTTTCGAGACCGGCCGTTTGCCGCTCTCCAAGAGCGACAGGTACGTTTGCGAGACCTTCAGGTACCGCGATGGTCGGTCCTCGACGATCGTGCGGCGCGCCGGTGCGCGGTGGCGCACGGAGCTGCCGTCATCGGATCAGTCGGCGTGGTTTCCGCTCGAAACAGCACGAGAACATCGATCATGCGCGCCCTGTCGTCGACGCGCTGATTGCTGTCGGCATGTTTCTGGATGACTAGTTGGTGGATCGAGTTTTGGGAGCCATCGGGAGGAACACAGGAACTGCGCAGCCGAACGCTGGTGATGACGACGTCCGCCTTCACGCGTGTTCGAGTGCGATGTCACCCTCCGCGATCGGCACGACGGTGTAGCCGAACTCACGGCCGACGTGCGTACACAATCGCGAACCCGCCCGGGAGCGCCATCGCCTGAAGCGGGTAGGGCTCGTGGCCGGTGCGAGTAACGGTTCGACCGGCAATGATCCCGACGGCCGAACCGAACATGACGTCGCTGACGTAGTGCTCGTTGTAATTCAGCCGCGACATCGCAACATACGAGGCGAACGCGTACGCCGGCACGAAGAAGCGCCAGTCGAGGTGGCGTTCGAGGGCGGTGGCGAACGCCATGGTGTCGGCCGCATGGCCGGAGGGGAATGAATACCCGCTGCCACCGTTCGGTCGCGGCCGCCGGACCGTGTACTTCAGACTCTCCACCATGAGCTCGGAAATCAGCTCCGCCTGAATCAGGTCGCTGCCCATGTGGGAGACTCGCCGATCGTCGATGCTGCGGCCGACCACATAGATCGTCGCCGCCGCCGGAAGCAAAACATAAAGCTGCCCCATGACGGCGCCCGGCTTGAAGAACGCGTCCCACGTCGGGCCCATCAGCGTGGCATTCGCCGTCGAATCAATGGGATGTGTCGCCAGCGCCAGTCCGCCGCCGATACCTGTCCAAAACAAATTCTCTTTGGATGGCAGATTCTGAACATCTTCGACCAGGTCGCCGAGCATGGCCTTGATTCCCGTGTGTCGCGGCGTGGGCGGTGCTGGTGCCGGCTGTGTGACAACCTGCCGTAGCGGAAAGGCGCGCTGATCGTTGGCGGATGCGTGATCGATGGTCGTCTCTTCTTGCGCGGCGAGTGGCGACACCATGCAGACGACGGCCATGATCGCAAGGAATACACGCAGTTCTCTTATCAACATGCGTCGACGGTCCACTCACGATTCGTGCCGCCGTTGTGACCATCGAGCGCTCGAATGGTGAGAGGCATGCTGACGAACATCTCGCCAATGACGAGTCGCCGGACGGCGAGCGGGGACCTGCCTCTACCGAAGCAGTCCGGGCGAAGGTCAACGGATCTCGCCAACCGGCGGCGATCGCCTGGTCTGACGCGAGTTCCTTGACGACACGTCAGGTTCGGCGTTCAAGACTGCGCTCAAGAGGGACAGTGCACGGAGGCGATTTCGTCGCGTTTGTGCTTGAAGGCGGCGACCCAGTCGTCCACGCTCGCGGGCGGCGCGGAGGTGTTCGGCTTGCGGCTGCGACGATCCACGCGCGCGACCGCAAACAGATCATGCAGCTGCGCATCCGTCAACTGCACGAGCAGATCGGCAAGAAACTGCCGGCCCGCTTCACTGATCTTGGGATCGCCCAAGGTGCCCGTGACTGACTGGCTCAAATGACCCACGCACGCCTTCTGGTCGCGCCAGATCGGCGTTGGTGCCCACTGGTCAAAGTTGACGCTGCCGGTCACGGTGCGATTGAAGAAGTTCGCGTGCCCGAAGGTCAGGCCAACGTCGTGCAGCATCATGAACGGCTGGTCGCACGTGCCATTGTCGCGGAGACCACCCGGCAGACAAAGTAGACGCTGCTGGACCGCCTTGGTGTCGGTGTGTTGGATCAGCACCGCGAGGAGCTTCAACGCGTCGCGCTGAGCCCGCGGCGCACCGCCGTCGGCTTCGTCGACGCTGTTCAATTCGGTCCAGAACCACCCAGCCTTCGTGCCGGCCTCCTTCATCTCATGACCGGGAGGCGTGCGTTCGATCGCAGCCGGGTCGAAGACTTGTTCGCCGTCGACTCGCGCACGCTTGTTCCACGGGTCCGGCGAGCAGCCTCGACAGCGGACGGTCACGGGATAGACGCGATCGGCGCCGAACCCGAGCGCCCATAGGAGCCGCGACGACAGAACCTCGCCTTCCACCTTGCCGTTGTCGGCGCCGTACCGGACTTTCACGACATCGTCAGGCGTTATCGCGCAGTCGAATTTCCGGGACGTCCCGGGCAGCTGGGCCTTCTCGACGTAATTGCAGGTAACGACGACGTTCGGCGCGAACGCGCCGGCACCCTGTGGGCCGGCGCGCAAGTCCATCGAGGGGATGTCCGTCGGCATCCAGACGTTCGCGTGGCCAATGAACGCCCGCCGGGTGTCCTCGTTCAACGTCTGCGCGTGCGGCTTGGCCTTCGTGTGTGTCTTGTGCGTCTTGGTCGACTGCGCGCTAATCGAAGGCGCAATGGCCAGCACCAGCGCCAACGCGAACACTCGGGTCACGCGAACTCAACGTTGCAAGGAGATGACCACCGCCACGCTCGCCGTCCAATTGAAGATGATGGGTAAGACACCGGACCCAACCCGGCTGCAGGGCAGGCGGCCCCACCTCAACGATCAAACGCGCGAGGCGGTTCTTTCACTGGCTCATCGGTCGTCCAACAGCGGGGCTCCCTGCGAATGACCGCCGTGGCCGCGTTCTTGAAATAGTGATCAAGGATGAGGTCGCTGCGCAACCCGCGTCCACTGCTCGTGGCGGCGTTACTCCTCGGAATCGCGTCGCCTACGTTCTGCCAAACGTCTCACGCGTCCGAGGAACCCGCTCCGCTGACCAGTCACGAGCTGCTTCGCAAGTATGTGTGGGCGACGCTCGGGCCTTCCGGAGCGCTGCACGCCACCTTCGCGAGCGCGTTCGATCAGTGGAGAGACTCCCCGCGCGGCTGGTCGCGCGACGAGCACGGGTACGCGCAGCGATGGGCATCGCAGTACGCGGCGTCTGCGATCGGCAGCACGACCAAGTACGGCGTCGCGCGCATGCTGCATGAAGATCCCTCGTTCGTTCGGTGTGAGTGCCAGGGCATCGCCCCCCGCCTTGGACACGCCGTCTCGGCCCCATTCAAGGCGCGAACGATGGATGGTGCGTGGGTGTTCTCGCCGGCGACCGTGGCGGGACTGACCGCCGAAAACGTCATACCCGCGGCGACGTGGTACCCCGCCCCGCGGGGGCTCCGCAGCGGCGCCGCTCGTGCGGCGACGAGCGTCCTTTCCAAGATGGCCGTGGACGTCCTGCACGAGTTCGTGCCGACGCGACTCAAGAAATTGTTGTGACGTGCGAACACTCGCTTCGAGCGCGGCTAGTCATCAACGGCAGCGAGCCGAGCAGACAAGAGGTAGTGACCACTCTCATTGCGATGCTCATCAACTCAGCGACCGGTTCAAGTGCGGTCGTAACCGCTGCTGCGTGGCGGTACGATGCCATCCGCACGCGCCGCGCTGGCGACGGCTCGCGTCGCGATTAGCTCACGGGTCTGGTCGCGATCACAGGCGCGGCGAGAGACGCGTCGATCCGGTACGCGAGCACGAAGTTCTTGAATTCCGCGTGGAGAAAATCGGGTCCGAACTTGAACGTCTTCATTTCCGCAAAGGCGCGATTCGCCGTCCAATGGTCGTTGGTCATTCGATAGACCGCGGTCATAACGCCCGTGCGATGACTGCCACCAACACAGTGCACGTAGACCGGTTGATTCTGCGCGTCGTTCACGACGGTAAAGAATTGGTGGAGCTCCGCCGTCGTCGGGGCAGTGTGCGTCGTCATCGGAATGTGGATGTACGTCATGCCTGCAGCCGTCACCAGCGAGCGCTCGTCCGCGCGGCCGTCGTCGTCGGTTAGATCGATGACCGTCTTGACACCAAGGGCATGAAGATCGGCGTAGTCATGACCGACGGGCTGTGACCCGCGAAAATAATTCGCATCCACGCGTGCGAAGTTGTCGATCGACACGCGGGCGACCGCCTGAGCGGAAGCGACACCGCTCAGAAGGAGGAGCAAGGCGGCGACCGAAGCCGCCGCCCGGGCAGGACGTTTCTGGACGTGCCACGCACGAGTTTCCATATGACCTCGACAATCTGTTGGAGGATGGGCACCCAGCATGGAGCAAAGTGACTGCCAGTGAAACGTGGTGTTTATTGGCCCAATTGTGATCTCGATGCGGTCGAGTTGTCACCGAGTGAACCTCGCAGCGACGGAAGGCTTCGAACCCATGCGTATGCTGGCGTGGCCGTTGCACCACACCTCAGGATGAGACGAATGCTTCAGGCGCTCTCAACGTCAGCGTTACTGCTCGCGCTCGCGCCGGCAGCGCATGCCCAGATTTCGTTCGACCTCCGCGTCGGCACGCCGCCTCCTGCGCCTCGCGCGTACCGCGTTCCGCCCCAGCCCGGTCCCGATTACGTCTGGGTCGATGGGTATTGGTACCCTGACAACGGACAATACCGGTGGCACGACGGCTACTGGACGCATCCCCCGTATCCCGATGCGTATTGGGTGGCTCCGTACTATCAGGGCGGCGAATACTACACGGGACACTGGGAGGGCGACCGCGGAGAGGTCCATCACGACCATGGGTGGGACCAAACCAGGGAGCGAGATCAGAACTGGGCCAACCAGGGCAGCAGTCCGCGCGGCACCAGTGGCTCCTACGAGAGGGGACGCCAAGGCGGTTACGGATCACAACCCGGCTACGGATCATATGGGTCCAATGGACCGATGACGCGGCAGCAAGCGCAGGCAGTCGTGCGTTCAGCGTACCAAAATGTCCTCGGCCGGGAACCGGATCCGGGCAGTGCTGGCTACGTCGACCGCGTGGTCAACGACCATTGGTCGCAGGCGCAGGTCGAAAACGAGCTGCGCAACAGCGTGGAATACAAGCAGAAGCACGCCGGGCGATAGACCCTCGATTCGTCCGTGAGCCTCCGACCGCGATGCCGCCCGACGCGTCCTACGCCGGGTGGCGTCGCTCAGTTTCTGGTGACGTTCGCTACGCATGAAGCTCCGTCCGTATTTCAGCGGTCACGGGTTGGCGAGGCCGGTGGGACCGCCGTGCGTTATCGGCGCGGCGTTTCGTTCTTGGCGGTCGTGTCGATCGCGATCGATCCGCCGTCCGCGATGAATCGCTCCGCACGCTAGCCTCACGGAAGATGATGCGATTGTGAAACGTAGTCTCTCGTTGGATGCGGCGAATCTGGCGGCGCCAGCGCGATCTTATTTGCTGACGCGCACCGTGTACCGCGCTCTCAGCCATATCAAACTTCGCGCTGGATCCTTTCCCACGTCGCGTCGCGGCCTGGCTTCAGACAGCGGATGGCGCCTTCAGCCCGCAGTTCGCGCAGCGCCCGCGCGATCGTCGGCCGGCTGACGGCCGGCAATGCCCGCTCGAGATCCGCGTATCTGAATTGCTTCGGCAGTCGCTTGACCGCGTCGCGGATCAGTCGCGCTTCGCGCCGCGTCTGGCGTTCGTCACGCCGACACGATCCTCGAAGTCGCGGTACGCCTTCCCGAGCATCACGCCGACGAAGTACTCCCACCAGGGCACGAGCGAATGCTGCGCTTCGTGCCAACCCTGCGATGACGCGTGCAGAGAGTCGTAGTAACCCTCTTTCGTCTGTTCGATCACGCTTCCGAGCGAGATGTACCGGCCGACTTCGCAGCCGGCCTGGGAACGGACGGATGGCCCGGCTCCTGTCGCTGCTCCTGCTCTACCAGCGGCATGTCCGCGAAGTTCGTGTGGATGGTGTTTAGAACATCGCGATATCCGGCGATCTCCTGTTCGGAGCAGTTCGCGGGCTGTGTGCGTTTGGCGACGAGATCGCGGATGCGCTGCGGCGGCGCGACGACGCCTTCGATTCGGTTGGAGGACTCGGTGCTCTGAATCACCGCGCAGTCTTCTGAACTACTTCAATTCAGTCACTTACGCAGAACCAGATCGGCAAGCGATTTCGTGATCGTGTTAAAACGATCAGTGATCGCCTTCCCCGCCTCGACAGCTCAACCGTTCAAGCTCCGCTCCATCCGCAGTCTTGGCTGAACGCTCCTACGACATCAAGCCGAGCCGTTCGCCGACCGCGCGTAGGCACGCCGTCCACGAGACGGCCGCGACCAGTGCGACGACGGACGCCCGCAGGCGGACGTTCATCGACCCTTCGAATACGCCGGGAACGTGAAGTCGAACGCCTGAGCGGCGTCCCCAGGCTTGAACGCGACGCGGAGCTTCAGATTCAGCGGCGGTGCGCCGGCGATGTGCGCTTCCAGCGTGCTCGGGTCGGCGCCGGTCGAGAGCGGTGCGGCGGAACCGATCGGCGTGCCGTTCGCGTCCGCTCGAGCGACCGCGACCGTGAATCCGGTCGGCGCTATCGGCCGCGTCATGTCGTCGTAGAAGTACACACGGAACACGTCGGGTGCGACGAAGGTCCCTTCGAGGTGGTGCCACTGATCCGACGCCATGAACAACAGGCCGCCGTGGCGGGGGTTGTGATCGCCGTGTGGTACGCGCTCGTACGCCTTGATGCGCGCGCTGCCGTCCGCGCACGCGCCCGGCGTGAGTTCGTGCACGCTCTTATCTGTCGCGCAAGTGAAGTACAGCGCCGCCGTGATCGGCACGAGCGGCGTGTGATCGATCGGACAGGTGCCAGGCGTCTCGCGCGTCACAAGCTGCACCTTCAGACACGAATAGGCCGTGACCAGCCGGCGCGGCACCAGCGCCGCGCCGGACTTGGGACACTTACCGGGTTTGTCGTCGACGAACGCCTCTTCGCCGGGCGACGGACAGGCGTACGACAGCGGCGGCAAATCGAGGCTCGGCGCGGCGGCCTTCGTGCCGACGATGCGGACGTCGTACAACGTCGTGAAGTCGCCGTCGCGAACCGTCGCCGTGATGCGTTCGCCAGCCTTCAGCTGACCGATCGTCTCCGGCTGGTCGAGCCGGTACACCATCGTCATTGCTGCCATCCAGCCGGCGACGTTCTCGCCGTTGACTGTGATGGTCCGCGCCGCCGGATCTACGGCTTCGACCGTGCCATAGAACTGGTGCGTGCGCGGCGCCTGCTGCGCGGACGGGATCGCGATCACGAATCCGACGCACGCAACAGCCAGTAGTACGGAAGCGACGCGCGATGGCCTGGTCATCGATGTGTCGTCGCCTTGACGGTGAACGTGAAGTCGCCCTTGACGACGTGTCCGTCGTCGCCGGCGGTTTGCCAGGAGACGATGTACGTGCCGGCGGCCACGGCGCCTGTCACGGACGCCATCAGCTCCTTGCCGCTCATGACGTGCACGCCGCTGAGCGCGATCTTTCCCGACGCGCTCGTCAGATCGAGCTTGCTGATCGCGGGATCGATCTTCTCGTTGAACCAGAGCTGGATCTGTTTCGGCGCCTGCGTGAGCGTCGCGCCGGCGGCCGGCTCGCTCTTCTCCAGCTTCGTGTGCGCTAGCGCGTGTGTGGACAGACCGATCACGACGAGGGTGAACGCGAACAAGACTCTTGAGATCGTGCCTTCCATGTTCCCTCCTCATTCAGAGGCTGCTCGGTTTTGCGTGGACTCGATTCGCGCAGCGGAGTGACACGCTCGTCCAATGCCACTCGGCGGCCGCGTAAGCGACGGTCAGTCAATAGTGGAAGCGATACCGAAACTCCACGTAGACCTGCCGCGGATTGTTGAAGTGTGTGCCTCCGAAGGTGAGGCTGTTGTCGATCAGTAAATGGTTGTTGAACAGATTCAGCGCGGTCAACGCCAGCGACGCTGATGTGCCCAGCGATTTGCCGACTGAGGCGTTCATTTCGGCGTGGCCCGGCAGATGCGAGGGACCGCCGTTGTCGGTGAATCCCGACCCATAGTAGACGTTCACCGCGGTGAACCAGCCGCCCGCAAATCGCTTATCGCCGCCGACGCTCAGCGTATTCCGCTGATCGTGGTCCAGCGGGAAGTAGCCACCGCCTGAAGAGAAATCTGTCAGGCCGCCGCTGATCGATCCTTGCCCTTGCGCAGTCTGATAGCTGTACGCGAGATACACTTGGCCGCTGTTCCACGCGCGCGGCGACCGGACGGTGACTTCGGTCCCATAGATGAGCGCCCCGTCGATCGTGATGGGAAAGAACACATTCGATTCACCGACCGGGTTGTGATCGAAGTAGTTCGTGGCACGCGTGTGGAAGCGGCTGATGTCGGCGATCCAGCTATGAATCGGCACAGCCACGCCGATCTGGTACTCCTCGTCGCGCTCGCCTCGTAGCGGAATGAAGCCGAGATTCTGCGCCGTGACGAAATCGAGCAGCGGGCCTGACGCGGTGAGCAGCGGCGGCGCCTGATAAAAGTGTCCATAGAACCCGCGCACGATCCAGTTCACGGAAGGAATGAGCACGCTCGCGCCGACGCGCGGATCCGTCACGTCCTCGGTGACCCCACCCGAGCCAGAGAAGTGCGTGTAGCGGAGGCCGCCGCTGAGCGTCAGCCACGACGCCAGCGCCCACTTGTCCTGCGCGAACAGCGCGATCTGGCCGCCGGTGGGCTGCTCGTGCTGCGCGAAGTTTGGATTGCTGCCGTCGTTGAAGGTCAACGCGAAGGTCTGTTGGTCGTGCTGGTGGAACCCGTAGCCTCCGATCTGCCACGAGTGCGTGGCCACGTCGCCACCGAGCGTCGCCTGTGCGCCCGCGTACCCGGACTGGCGCGCGACGACCGTGACGATCGGATCATTGGGTCCACCTTCGTAGTTCGCCGCGTTGTAGTGGTAGAAGGGGGAGACGGTTAAGAGGAGCCCGGACTCGAAGGTCCGAACCCACGAGAAGTTCACAAATCCGTCCGTCTCGCGCTCGTGGTCGTCGATGCCCGCCGCTTGATCGTCTGCGGCGTTGGGAATTTCGTACGTGTCGTGGCGGAGCGACGTGACCAGTCGCAGCTGATTGACCGGGTCAGGGTTGTAGATGAACGAGGCGAACGTTCCGCCTCCAGCTTGACCATCATGGAGGATCTCAGCCGTTGGGGTCCCCAGGCCGAGGTCGCTATGGTTTCCGTTGGCGCTCGCGAAGTAGGCGAAACGCTGTGTGTGGCCGCCGACACTCGCTTGCGCGTTGGTCTGGTAGTAGTTCCCCGCCGTCAGGACGACCTCGGCATCGTTGTTCCGCTCAAACCCGCTTCGAGGCACCACGTTGAAGACCGCGTAGGTCCGATCGCCATATGCGGCGTCGTAGCCGCCGCGCAGCGCCTCGAGTTGATCAATATCTTTCGGATCGAATTGCGGCCCGACGTTGCTCGCAATGTTCGTGTTCGGGACGGGCACGCCGTCGACGAACCAGCTGACTTGATGCCCGCCGCGCACGTGCAACTGGTCGTGTGTGACGTACGAGCCCGGCACGAAGGCAGTAATGGCGGAGAAGCTATTGCTGAGGCTCGCGCCGGGCGTCTGCTGAATATCCTGCCGGCTCACGACCGTCGTCGGCGTGGTGGAGTTCTGACGGACTTCAACAGGTGACGCTGCGACGGTGACGCTCTCCCGAAGCTGGGCGACCTCCAGCTGGAAATGCAGCGTGGTAGTGACATCTGAGAGAACCGAGATCGTCTGTTCCACGGTGGTGAATCCTGACAGGGTCACCGTAACGATGTAGTCGCCCACAGGTACGCCGGCGATCTGGAATCCGCCCTCGGCATCCGATGTTGCCGATCGCGTCCAGTCGGACTGACGCGCCTTCACGGTGATCGATGCGCCCGGAACAGGCCGGTGTTGCGCGTCGTGCACGACGCCTTTGACCGTCGAAAAAATCGTGGCGAAGGCCGGCGTGGCGATAAACAGGCACACGCCGACGAGAAACCCCAATCGTTGCGGCACGGACGACTCCTTTCCGTCACTAACGAACGACGAAACGTGGCGAGATTGGAAAGGAGTTACGCGCGCGGGGGCGGCGGATCGGGCGGAACAAACTGTGAGACGAGATTCGGAGCAGTCGACCGGCGTTCAGATATGACCGACCGGTCAGCCGGGACGGCAGGCGTGGCCAAGAAGCAACCGGTCGCGCCGAGCAGCGAGGTCAACACCACGTCATCGACGGGCACGGCGCCGCGCATCGCGCACGTTCCTCGTCCGGCTGAGGTCGGGTGGTGCATCGGGCACGTCGCGCCGGCCCCATGCGCGCACTGACAGGTATCATCGCCCAACAGCCAGAGTTCTGCCGGTGTGACCGCCAGCGTCATCATTCGGGCAATCAACCAGACGGCCGCCACGACGCCGAGCGCCTGACGCAATGCTCTCACCAGCGCTGACCCTAGCGCGGGGACAGCCCGCTGTCAATGTCGCCATTAGTATTTCGTAGTCGGTCGCCACCTTCGCATGCTCCAATTTCGGGGCAGTCAGTCTGATCGCGCTCGCAGAGAAGGTCCCCCGCGACTGGCAGACAGCAACTGCTGTGTGGCCGAGAGTGACATACCTTGATTATGAGCGTCTCTCAGACGCATCACGCAGAATGCCGAGCATGCGATTGACGGCGGCAATCGAGCGCCTTTTCCGACGTCGACTCTAGCTAGAGCTTCAGCAGGCGATCGCGGATGATTCGCGATTGTAGACGGCTGACCTGAAGTCTCTGCCCGTTCGACAACACGGCCACATGGGTCCCGCCCGGCATCGCGCTCACCTTCAGGACGCAGTCGACTTTCACGAGCGTGCCGCGACCCAGGCGAACGAACTGCCCCGGCGCCAGCCGGAGTTCGAGGTCCTTCAGTCGATAGGTGATCGAGTGCCGCTCGTTCTTCACCGTCGTCAGGTGCAACAACTGGCCGTCGGCAACGATGGAGGCGATTTGCGCGACAGGCGCCAGGATCACTTCATCGCGTTTGCGCACCGGAATCCGTTCCAGAGGAGGAGTGCTATTCGCAGACTCGTATGCCGCGACTGCGGCACCGATGCGCGCGCTT
>Ga0070734_10004048_pt1 | contig 14397 bp, 11 predicted proteins | sample Coa_R1_8_FD_66444 | JGI IMG/M metagenome (GOLD analysis project Ga0070734, IMG submission 66444) | Surface soil microbial communities from Centralia Pennsylvania, which are recovering from an underground coalmine fire - Coalmine... | ecosystem: Environmental > Terrestrial > Soil > Unclassified ...
CCCAGCCGTGCTCGTCCGCCCTCATCCACTGCACGCGAACCGGTTTGCCGATGGACTTCGAGAGCAGCAGGGCGTCGGCGGCAACGTCATCGGTGCCGTTGGTTCCGTACGAGCCTGCTCCATCCATATAGATGACTCGGAGCTTGTCTTGAGGAATCCCGAAGGTGCGGGAAAGCGTGTTGCGCAGCCCGTGCGCTCCCTGCGAGGCCGACCAGACAGTCGCACCGTCGGGCCGGACATCCGCCACGGCGCAAGAAGGACCCAGCGAGCCATGGCTCTGGAAGGGCCAATAATAAGTAGCGGACAACTGCTTGGCCGCGCCCGCCAATGCGGCGGCGGAGTTGCCGCGGTTTACAAGAGTTTCATCGCGGCTGAATTCGCTCGAGCGGAGGACACGCGGCAGGTCACTGCTGCCCGGCAAACCCTGCCAGTCGCTCCAAGTCGCTTTCAATTCGCGTGCGGCACGGACCGCCGCCCACTCATTTTCCGCGACCACGGCCAGAAAACTCTCCTGGCGCACCACGCGGACGCCGGGAATGGCGCGAATCGAGGACTCGTCCACTGAGAGCAGCTTCGCGCCCATCGCGGGCGGCCGAACCACGCGGGCGTGCAGCATGCCGGGCACGGAGAGATCCTGCAGATACGTGTGGCGCGCGGTGCACTTGCCCGGGACGTCCGGGCGCAGAACCGGTTTACCGACCACGGTGTAGCGAGAAGGATCGCGCAACGGCGCCTTAGGATCGAGCTCCAGGGACAGCCGCTTGCCCCCGATGAGGGTAGCGATGCCTACTCCAGCGCCGCCAGCGAGCGGGCGCACTTCACCATCCGCGAGAGTTAAGTCCGCCGCGGGACGCTGTAGACGGTCCGCGCCCATTTTGAGGAGCGCCTGCCGAATCGTCGCGGCGGCCTCGCGAATTTGGGTTCCCCCGCGCGGCACGCCGGTGCTGCCTCCGGTACCGCCCTGATCGGGCACCAGCGCCGTATCGCCCTCCACGAAGGCGACGCGATCTACCGGAATCCCCAACTCTTCGGCCGCCATCTGCCGCAGGGCGATGCGAATGCCGGTGCCGACATCGACCTTGCTGGTGTAAAGCGTTACCGTGCCGTCAGGGTGAAACGCGAAGAAACTATCGACCTCGCGCGGGTCGAGCGGCTTGCCGAGATCGCCGGACGCACTCTGCTGCGCCGAAGCCGGAACCGGCGCGGCGCCGCCAAGCGCGAAGCTGACGATTAAGACGCTTCCTCGCTGCAGGAGGTCGCGCCGGGAAATGGAAATAGCCGTCGCCATGATCGCCTCCTTACGCTTTCACCAGCCGCATCACCGCATTCAAAATGCGCGTGTGGGTGCCGCACCGGCATAGGTTGCCGGCCAGGCTCTGTTTGATCTGATCCGGCGTCGGCCGCGGCGTCTGGTTGAGCAGCGACTTCGCTGCCATGATCATGCCGTTCGTGCAGTAACCGCACTGGGCCGCCTGTTCCGCCATGAAGGCCGCCTGCAGGGGATCGGGTTTTTCCGGGGTGCCCAACCCCTCCAGCGTGGTGATCGTATGGTTGGCCGACTGCCGTACCGGCGTCACACAGGAACGGACCGCTTTGCCGTCCAACAGCACGGTGCATGCGCCGCATTGTGCCAGACCGCATCCGAACTTGGGACCGTGCAGGTTGAGGTCGTTGCGCAGGACGTATAGCAGAGGCTGATTCGGATCCCAGGAATCCACCGTAACCGCCCGGCCGTTGAGTTGGAAATTGTACTTCGGCATGCGTCCCCTCCTCGAGAGCCTACCGTTATGAAAGCGTTATGACTACTATATCCAATCGCCCGGACGGGCGTGCCGGAACCGCTGCCGATTGTGGCGAAATAGACAGTGCGCGGCCGCAGGCACATGGCATTTTAATGTTGATGCGCTATGCTCGATTCGGTCTCAGAGGTCTCGACCGCGTCCCGAATCTCCTGACGAAAGGCACCCATTATGCTGCAGAAGCGTAATCACCGCAGCTATGCGCCATATCCGGTTGAACTTCCGGTCCAATACAGGATTCCGGGAGGAAATCCCATCGCGGGCCATGGCCACACAGTTACGATTGGCCGGGGAATGGTTTGTTTTCGCGGCGATCGTCCATTACCGGTGAATCGGAAAATCGAGCTGGCCGTCGATTGGCCGGCCGCCTTACCCGACGGAGCAAAACTGAACGTATGGATGACCGGCACCATTGCGCGGTGCGAACCGGATGCGGTCGAAGTGCGCGTCGAAACCTATGAATTCAAGACGCGGCGCGCGCCGCGGAGCGGGAGCGCCCCCCCGCTGAAACGCCGGCTGGGCGCTCGCGCGATGAGCGGCGGCGCCGCTTAGTTGTTCTGCGCCGGTGGCAGCGGCGCTAATTCAGCAAGCGGCCCTGGCGGAGATAGGCCGGGGTGTCAAGATCGTCAAGGTCCGGTACCGGATTCGCTTCGGCCATCAATAGCGGCTCGGGTTCGAATTCGAGCTCCGGCTCGGGCTCCGCCACCGGTTCCGGATCCGGTTCGGGGGCGCGCACCTCGATTTGGATTTCGGGCGCACGGCGCGATTCCACCACCGCCGGGCCCCGGCTCCGGAAGCCGGTCGCAATGACGGTGACCTTCACCGCGTCTGCCATGCTCTCGTTCAAGATCACGCCGAAGCTGATCTGCACATCTTCGCATTCGGCTGCTTCCCGCACGATGGAACAGGCCTCATTCACCTCGTGCAGACCCAGTTGGCTGGAGCCGGTGATATTGATCAGGATGCTGCTCGAACCGGCGATCCGCGAATCTTCCAGCAGCGGGCAGTTGATCGCCTGCCGCGCCGCTTCGATCGCGGCATCCGCCCCGCGAGCGACCGCCGTACCCAGCATGGCGTAGCCCATTCCCAGCATGGTGGCTTTGATATCGGAGAAATCGCGATTGATGAGGCCGGGAGTCACCATGATGTCGCTGATGCCCTGGACCGCCTGACGCAACACATCGTCGGCGATTTTAAAACCTTCCATAAAGCTGGCGCCGCGCGGCACCAGGGTCAGGAGGCGGTCATTGGGAATCGCGATGACGGTATCGACGGCGGCGGTCAACTGCGTCAGGCCTTGTTCGGCGAGCCGGGCGCGGCGAGGGCCTTCGAACGCGAACGGCCTGGTGACGACAGCTACGGTAAGGGCGTCCAGTTCCTTGGCAAGGGAGGCGATGACCGGTGCGGCGCCGGTTCCGGTGCCGCCCCCAAGGCCCGCGGTGACGAAGACCATGTCGGCGCCTTGCAGCACCTCGACAATGCGATCGGTGTTTTCCAGCGCGGCTTGGCGGCCGATTTCGGGATTGGCTCCGGCGCCGAGGCCGTTGGTCATTTTCGCGCCGAGCTGCAGCTTGTTCGGCACTTCGCACGAGTGCAGCGCCTGCAGATCCGTGTTCATGGCATAGAACTCGACACCCTCCAGGCCGCTCTGGACCATTCGGGCTACCGCGTTGCAACCTCCGCCGCCTACCCCGATCACTTTGATCCGGGCTCCGGCAAGCGCCTCTTCTTCGATCTCGTACTTCAAATCGTCCATGTCGGCATCGAACGCCATCGCGCGCCTCCTTCTTATTCCACCTCGCCGGCTGGAAGAACCGGCTGCAGCCGGGATTGGCTGCCCACTTCCCCGTTACCGTAAGACTCGCCCCAGCCAGCCGGCGGACTCCCGTTCATGGGCGGCTTGCATCTTCAATTTCGCCGAATACAAGGCCAGGCCGGCGGCCGCCGCCCATTCCGGATCCCGCTCGTTTTCCGGCCAATCCCGGATTCCAACAGCGAGGCCGAAGCGCGCCGGGCATTGCAAGACACGTTCGGCGACGTCGCAGAGATCCGGCAGCCGCGCCGCGGCGCCCGTCAAAAAAACGCCGCCGAGCAACGCGTGATCCATGCCCACGCGGGCCAGTTCGGCGCGAACCAGCCGGAACAGCTCGGCCGAACGCGCCTCCAGGATCTGGTTGAGCAGCTTGCGCTGGACGTGCCGCTGCTCGCGATCATCCGGCATCGGCACCTCGACCATGACATTGTCGGGGCAGCCGTCGGCCAGGGCGCCGCCATACTCCCGCTTCACCAACTCAGCGTCTTCGAAGCTGAGACACAATACCTGCGCCAAATCCTTTGTGAAGTGGTCGCCGCAGACCGGAATGCCGGAAACCAGCTGCATGGTCTCGCCGTAAAACACAATCAGTTGCGTAGATTCCGCGCCTACGTCGATCACGGCGATACCCTGCCGGCGCTCTTCGGGCTGGACGGCCGCATAGGCCGCGGCCAGGCCCTCGAAAACCGACTCTTCCACCGAGAGGTGAGCCTGGTTCACCGCGCCGACCAGCGCGTAATGCTCCTGCGAGGACGCCGTGATCAAGTGCACATTGACTTCCAGCCGGGAGGCCACCATCCCGCGCGGATCGCGGTGGCCGGGATGATCGTCGACGACGAAATCCTGGGGGAACAACTGCAGGATCATGCGGTCTTCGGAAAGCTGCACCCGCGTGGCGCGATTGACGACGCGGTTGACGTCGCGCTGATCGATCTCGCGGACGTATCCGAGCTCGAGAATGCCGCGGGTGTTGGCCCCGCGGACAGCTTTGCCGCCGATTCCGACTACCGCCTGCTCTACCGACACCTGCGCCGCCGCTTCGGCTTCGCGCAGCGCCATCCGGATGGACTCCGACACGAGTTTGGAATCGGCGATCCGCCCTTTGACCCAACCCTGCGCTTCCGAGGCCCCGATTCCCAGCAGCCGCACGCGTCCCTGCTCCACGGCCGTGATGACCATGCGGGTGGTGCGGCTGCCAGCATCCAGTCCTACTCCGTAAACCGATTTTCCTGCCATGGGCCCCTTTTACTCTCGCGCGGTAATGCGGTCATCCAACCTGAGATCAAAGCGCTTCACCTCCGGCGAGCGTTTCCGGATCTCGGGATAATGATTGAGAAAGTTCTGGTAGCGCCGGCCGAAATCCGAATCGCCCAGAAGCAACTCGACAGCGCGATTGTCGGCTTGCGCGACCACGCGGATATTGCCTGTGTCGCCGGTGTCGATTTCGGAGACATCCTTGGCCAGATAGCCTAAATCCTGCTCGACGCGCAGGAAAGTGTGCACGCGGTCACGGCGCTGCTCGAGCGTATCCTGCGGCCGGATGCCGCTCAACACGGGAAAGGCAAACTGCGATTGGGGCGGCTGTTCGAGCAACACGCCGTCGCCATCGATGAGCAGCACGCTCGGGTGCAGCAGTACGAAGGCGACGGGCCGGCGCTCGCGAATGCGAACCGCGACGCGGTCCGGCCACAGGCGCGAGATCGAGGCGTCTTCGACCCAATCAATCTCGCGTAATCGACTCCTCCGCTCTTCCAGGGGGATGGCGAAAACACTACGGTCGAAGTCGCCGGCAAACACGCTGAAGATTTTAGCGCGCGCGGTGAATTTGAGGCCTTCGATCTCGAGCGCGTCCGGCCGCTCTCGCGACAAGCTGAATTGCGGGTCGGCGTTGACGAACCGCCGGACTTTGAGCGTCGCCATGGCCGCCGAGGCCGTAAGCAGCGCCAGCGCGATCACGCCCGCGACCATCCGCCACCGGACGCGCCCCTTCTTCTGCTCCTTCGCCATGTTACTTGCCCGCCCCCGCTTTGAGCCGGGCCAGCACCTTCTCGCCCGCCTGCCAGACATTACCGGCGCCCAGCGTAACGACCACGTCGCCCTCCCGGGCCACGCGGAGCAGCGCCTCCACGCCGCGATCGATGGTTCCGACGTGCTCCACGTTGCGATGACCGAACTGGCGGATGCGCTCGACCAGCGCCTCGGCCGTCGCCCCGGGAATCGGTTTTTCCGAAGCGGCGTAGACATCCATCACGAAAAGGCTGTCGGCCTGGTGAAAGGCCCGGCCGAATTCGTCCATTAAGTGAAATGTCCGCGAATACCGGTGCGGTTGAAACAGCACGTGGATGTGACGGAACCCGCAAACGCGGGCGGCATCGAGCGTCGCGCGAATCTCGGTCGGATGGTGCCCGTAATCGTCCAGGACGGTGATGCCCCTCTCTTTGCCGCGAACCTGGAACCGCCGATCCACGCCGTTGAAAGTGGCGAGGGCCTCGCGGATGGTGTCGGGCTTGACCTCCAGCTCCAGCGCCACCGCCACCGCCGCCATTGCATTCAGCACGTTGTGGCGGCCTGGAACCCCGAGATGAAACCGGCCGAGGTCGCTGGTCCGATAGCGCAGCTGAAAATCGCTGGCGAAGGAGCCGCACGAGATGCCGGTCGCTTCCATTTCGGCCTGGGCGGCCGTCCCATACGTAATCGTGCGCCGCTTAATGGCGGGCAGAATGCTTTGCACGTTGGGATCATCCAGGCACACAATCACCGCGCCATAGAATGGAACTTTGTTTACGAATTCGATGAACGCCTCGCGGATGGCGTCGAGCGAGGGGTAGTGGTCCAGGTGCTCGCGGTCGATGTTGGTCACCACCGCAATAATGGGCGCCAGCTTGAGGAATGATCCGTCGCTTTCGTCCGATTCGACCACCAGGAAATCGCTGCGCCCCACGCGCGCGTTGGAGCCGCCCATGGTGCCGACCCGGCCGCCCACCACCACCGTCGGGTCAAGTCCGGCATAGTTGAGGACCGTGGCGGCCATGCTGGTGGTGGTCGTCTTACCATGGCTGCCCGCGACCGCAATTCCGTATTTCAGCCGCATCAACTCGGCGAGCAGTTCGCCGCGCGGGATCACCGGGATCTGCAGGCGCCGGGCCTCCTGCACTTCCGGATTCTGCTCATCTACCGCCGAACTCACCACCAGCGCGCGCGCCCCAGCCACGTTCGCCGCCGCGTGCCCTTCGTGGATTTTGGCGCCCATAGACGCCAGCCGCTCGGTGATGGGCGACAAGCGCAGGTCCGAGCCGCTGATCTCGTATCCCAGATTCAACAGCACTTCGGCGATGCCGCTCATACCGATGCCGCCGATGCCGGCGAAGTGGAAGTGCTGGGGACGAAAAAACATTTCCTTATCGTATTGTTTCGGCTAATCGCTCTTGTGTCAATTGAAATCGCGCGCAACTTGTTCGAGAATGTCGGCCGCGCGCGCGGCGGCTCCCGGCCGCGCAAACGTTCGCGCCGCCGCGCCCATCCGCTCCAACGTTTCCGGCTCTTGGGCCAGAGCCGTCACTGCCGACACGAGCTGGTCTCCGCTCAATCCGGTATCTTTCAGCAGACGCGCGGCGCCACCGCGCTCGAGCGCCTCCGCGTTGCGGGTCTGGTGGTCGTCTGCGGCAAAGGGAAAGGGCACCAGGATCGACGGCTTTCCGGCCGCGGCCAGCTCCGAAACCGCGCCCGCACCGGACCGGCACACCACCAGGTCCGCCGCGCGAAAGGCCGCGGGCATGTCCTGGATGAACGGCACCACTTCCCCATCCAAACCGGATTCCGCGAACGCCGCGCGCAACTCCTCGCACCCGGACAGGCCGGATTGATGCACGATCCGCACCGGGAGCCCATTCTTCCGAAACAACGGCCAGCTCTGGCGCCCCGCGGCGTTGAGGGTCCGCGACCCCTGACTGCCGCCGGTAATCAGCACATTCAGAACCGGCCCCCGCGGTTTCGGCGGAATCGCGAAGAATTCATCGCGCACGGGCAACCCAGTCAACTCCGAACGGCCCGCCGGAAAGCGCGCCGCCGTCTCCGGAAACGAGATCAATGCCCGCGTTACCCATCGTCCAATCACCCGGTTGGTGAAACCAGGCACCGCGTTTGGCTCCATCACCACCACCGGAACCCGCCGCAGCAGGGCCGCCATGACGGGGGGCCCGGCGACGTATCCTCCCATGCTGAAAACGGCCGCGGTCCTTCGCAAGAACCTGCCGCAGCCAATTGTCGTGAGCGGAAGCCGCGCCAGAGTCTTGACGCGGCGCTGCAGGCTGACCCGGTTCAGCGCGCCCACCTCAATCCGCTTCAGTTCGAACCCTTCAGCCGGCACGAGCCTGGCTTCATACCCGCGATCTGTTCCGACGAAGAAAACGTGATGCCCCCTTTTCCGCAACTCCCGCGCGACTGCCAGCCCCGGAATGACGTGTCCTCCGGTTCCACCTCCGGCCATGAGGAAAGTTTTACCCGGCATGCTCCGACACATTCATGAGGATGCCGAGCGACGCCAGCGTACTCAGCAGCGAACTGCCGCCGGCGCTGATCATCGGGAGCGGGATGCCTTTGGTAGGCATCATGCCGAGCACCACGCACATATTGATGAGGCCCTGTACCACAATGACGACCGTCACACCGAGCGCGAGATACCGGCCAAAATCGTCCCGAACGAGAACGGTGGCCCGCAAGCCACGCCAGAAAACCACCAGGAACCCGAGCAGCAGGCCGACCGAGCCGACCAGACCCAACTCCTCGCCGGCCACGGCGTAAATGAAATCGGTATGCGCCTCGGGCAGGTAGAGCAGCTTTTGCTTGCCGTTCATCAGGCCGAGGCCGAGCGGGCCGCCGGCGCCCACGGCGATCTTGGATTGCTCAAGCTGATAGTTGGTGTCCCGCGTGGCGAGCGATTTCTCGAGGCGTGATTTCACACGGCCCCGCGGATCGAACCGCGTCACGATTTTGAAGTCCGGGTCGAAAAACTTGACCACGCGCGCCAAACGGTACGGCTCGGCCACGATGAACAGGACCACCCCGATAGCTGCGACTGCACCCGCAATTGCGCAGTAACGCGGTTCCAGACCGGCCACGAAGAAGACCACTGCCGCAGTGGCGCCCAGCACCACGGCGGTCCCGAGATCCGCGATCACCACCGTGAGAATGACCAACCCCACGGCGAGGGAGGCGGGAACCAAGGTATACCGCGGATTGTTGATGGCCCGCGCCCGCCACGTGACGAAAAATGCGAGAAAGATCACCAGCGCCGGCTTGGCCAGTTCCGAGGGCTGCAAGCTCATTGGCCCCAGATGCAGCCACCGGTGATGCCCGTCCGCGACGTAAACCACCGCCAGCAGCATCAAAGCCACCCCGATCGCACAGAATGCCACCGCCGGGTTTTGAAACTTCCGATAGGACGTCCTCTTCAGAAGCATCATGACAAACACCGAGACCGCCGCCCACGCAGCCTGCCGGCTCACCACGTGCCAGGCCGAACCGTAGCGCAACTGGGCCATGATGGAGGACGCGCTATATAAAATGACCAGCCCGAACGAAACCATCGCCAGCACGGTCGAGAAAAGAATCCAATCGGTCTTGAGCCTTTGCGCCATGTCACTCTTTCGGTTTTAGTTGGTTGACGAGTTGCTTGAAGACTTCGCCCCGGTGCTCGTAGCTGCGGAACTGGTCGAAACTGGCGCAGGCGGGCGCCAGTAGAACCGTGTCGCCGGGTTGCGCGTGGACAAACGCGTGCGCCACGGCCTTGTCGAGTGTCCTGGCATCCACCAGCGGCGCCGCGCCGCGGATCTGCTCCGCGATTTTGGCAGCGGCCGCGCCGATCAGCAGGGCAGCGCGTGCTTTGGATGCCAGCGGACCACGCAGCTGCGAATAGTCCAGGCCCTTGTCCTTCCCGCCCAAGATCAGCCAAACGCCGCCGGCAAATGCATCCAGCGCCTTGAGCGTGGCATCGACGCTGGTCGCCTTCGAATCGTTATAGAAATCGATTCCGTTGATGTTGCGCACAAACTCCAGCCGATGCTCGACAGCGCGGAACGTGCGTACGGCCGCGGCAATCGCCTCGTGGTTCACCCCCGCCCGGGCAGCCGCAATCGAAGCCGCCAGCACGTTTTCGATATTGTGGCTGCCGCGAATCGAAATCTCGTCCGCACGCATCAGCAACGCGCCATCCAGGATCAGCCGATCACCGCAGAGAGTCGCTCCCGGCGCCACCGGGGCGCGGCTGCTGAACCACTGCACCGCGGCGGCAGTATTCCTCGAATAGCTTACGCAGACGGGGTCATCGGCGTTGAGCACGGCGAAATCGGCCGGCCCCATCGTCTCAAACAGCCTGCCCTTGGCCGCGGCGTAGTTCTCGAACGTGTGGTGACGGTCCAGATGGTTTTGCGTGACGTTGAGCGCCAGCCCGATGTGGGCGCGGAATTCGCGGATCGTCTCCAACTGGAAGCTCGACAGCTCGAGTACGTTCCAGCCGTCGTCCCGCGAGCCGTCGATCATCGCGGTCAGCGGCGTGCCGATATTCCCGCCTACCTGAACCGGCAGCCCGGCTGCGCCCAGGATGTGGCCGATCAGGCTGGTCGTCGTGGTTTTGCCGTTGGAGCCTGTGATCCCAATCGTCCTGCCCTTCAGGAAGGGAGCGGCCAGTTCGACTTCGCCGATTACCACCGCGCCCCGGCGGCGCGCTTCCACAAGCGGCGGCAGATCGAAGGGCACATCGGGAGAAAGCACGATCAGGTCGCAGCCCTCGAACACCGAAGGGGTCTGCTGCGCGAACGGAATGCTCAGCCGCTCAAGCAGCGGCGCTGCCTCCGGCAGCTCGGCGAGGGGCTTGAGGTCGGTGGCGCGAACGCGCGCGCCTTGCCGCACCAGCAATTCGGCTGAAGCCATGCCCGATTTCTTGAGCCCCACCACCAGCGCGTTGGTCCCGTTCAGCCGCATCGCTATCTCAGCTTCAGCGTAGTCAAAGCGAACAGAGCGAGCACCAACCCGGCAATCCAGAACCGGGCAATCACTTTCGATTCCTGCCACCCGATCTGTTCGAAATGATGATGAAGCGGCGCCATTTTGAAGATGCGCTTGCCCCGCAGCTTGAAGCTTCCCACCTGCAGCATCACCGAAACGGCCTCCAGGATGAAGATGCCGCCAATGAACAGCAGCAGCACCTCCTGCTTGATCAGCACCGCCACCACGGCCATGGCGCCGCCCAGCCCCAGCGCCCCGACATCGCCCATGAAGATCTCCGCCGGGTGTGCGTTGTACCAGAGAAAGCCCAGGCTGGCGCCCGTCATTGAACCGCAAAAAATGGTTAGCTCCGAGGACCGCGGATTCCTCGCCAACTGCAGATACTGCGCCAGCTCCACGTGGCTGCCGACATACGTCAGCACCGTCAGTGCCCCGGCCGCGATTACGGTCAGCCCGATGGCCAGCCCATCCAGTCCGTCGGTCAGATTCACAGCGTTGGACATGAACACCACGATCAGCGCCAGGACGATACAAAACGGCGCCACGCCGATCACGTACGTCCACGGATTGCGCATCAGAGATTCGATCAGAAGCGAAGGCTGAAACTGCTTGGCAAATGGAATATTCACGGTCGTCGAATATTCCCCAAAGGCACGGAGGTACAAGAGGCCGGCGCCGATCGCGAACGCGAGGCCGAACTGGTAGATCAACTTGCGTCTCCCGGTCAGGCCGAGATTGCGCTGGTTCGTAACTTTGGCATAGTCGTCCATGAACCCGATCCACCCGTACCCCAGGATGGCAACAATCGCGATCCAGACGTACGGATAGCGCAGGTCAGCCCACAGCAGCGTTGGAATCACGATCGAAATAATAATGAGCACTCCGCCCATGGTCGGAGTGCCGGCCTTTTTCTGGTGCGATTGCGGACCCTCTTCGCGGATATACTGACCGATTTGAAATTGCCGCAGCCGGTTGATCAGCCACGGTCCCAGCGCGATACACAAAAAAAGCGCCGTAAGACTGGCGAATCCGGTGCGAAAGGTCGTGTAACGGAATACACGGAACGGGCTGACGTACCGGTAGAGTTGCTCGTATAGAAGGTAATAAAGCATCGAATTGTTACGCTAACAGTCTTTCCAAGGCGCGTTCCATCCGTACGCCTCGGGAACCCTTGAATAACACCGCATCACCCGGGCGCGCCAACTGCCTTACCCAGGCTCCCGCCTCACCCGCATCCTCAAAGAAAAGCGCGGCGCTCTCCGGAAGCCCGGCGCCGACCGCCGCGTCGATCATGGCGCGAGCATCCCCGCGCACTCCGATCAAAAAATCGATTCCCCGCTCAACGGCATAGCGCCCCAACTGCTCGTGCAGCTCGCGCGAGGCGCGGCCGAGTTCCAGCATTTCACCCAGAACTGCAAGGCGCCGCTCGGCCGGCGTCTGCCGTAACACATCGAGCATGGCCCGGGCGGCGTCGGGATTGGAGTTGTAACAGTCATTCCAGATCACCACACCGTTGCGCTCCAGGCGTTCTCCCCGCATCTTGCCCACGCTGAAGGAACGCACGGCGCCGGTCAATTTCGCCGCCTCGATTCCCAGAATTCCGGCCACCGCGATGCCCGCCAGCAGGTTCATCACCGCATGCCTGCCGGGCAGTGTGGTTTCGAATTCCACCCCGCAGACGCGAAAACGCGTCGCGCCGCCGCGAGGCTCCAAAGCCTCGCACCGAACATCCGCGTGCTCGGAGAAACCGAACGTCACCGACCGTCCGGGGTGGGTGTCGGCAAACCGCCGTACCCGCGCATCATCCGCATTCAGCACCGCCATGCCGTCCCGCGGCAGGCCTTCGATCAATTCGCGCTTGGCCGCCGCTACGCCCTCGATGGAATCGAACGCTTCGGCGTGCGCGAACCCCACGTTGGTCACTACTCCGATATCCGGCCGGGCGATTTTCGCCAAGTCACGGATCTCGCCGGCATGATTCATTCCCATTTCCAGCACCGCGACCCGGCTCTCATCGGGCAGACGGAGCAGCGAGAGCGGCACTCCCAAATGATTATTCAGGTTGCCGGCCGTTTTGCCTACCGACAACTCCACTGAAAGCAGGTGCGCGATGGCATCCTTGGTAGTGGTTTTACCGGCGCTCCCGGTAACTCCAACGACCTTTCCGCCCCACTCGCGGCGCGCCCAGTGAGCCAGCCGTTGCAGAGCGGCGAGTGAGTCGTTCACGACCAGTTCGCCACCGGCGCCGCTGCTCCTCTCGACCACCGCCGCCGCAGCCCCTTTTTCCAGCGCGGCTTTCACGAAATCGTGGCCGTCGAAGTTCGGACCGCGCAGCGCGAAGAACACATCTCCCGGACTCTGTGTCCGGGTGTCCACACTCCACCCCGCCACTTTCACCGGCCGCGCGGTGCCGGCCGCATCCATGACGCGCGCAGCTTCTACCAGGTCCAGGGTCATTCCTAGTTGTGGTTGTGATACCCGTAACTCTTGAGCACTTCGCGGGCCACAGCCCGGTCATCAAAAGGAAGGGTCTGATCCTTCAGAATCTGATACGTCTCGTGGCCTTTTCCGGCCAGGATCACGATGTCGCCCTCCCGCGCCTCGCGAAGAGCGCGTGCGATCGCAGTGGCGCGGTCGGGCTCGACGATATGAGGCACGTCGACGCGGCGAATCCCCACCAGGGCGTCATTCATAATCGCCAACGGATCTTCCGAACGCGGATTATCGCTGGTTAGCACCACGAGGTCGCTGTTCTCGGCCGCGGCTTGACCCATGAGCGGGCGCTTGGAGCGGTCGCGATCGCCGCCGCAGCCGAACAGAGTAATCACACGCTTGGGGCTCAGGGAACGCGCCACCGCGATGACGTTGCGGATGGCATCGTCCGTGTGCGCATAATCCACCGCCACCACGAACGGCTGGCCTTCGTCGATCCGCTCAAAGCGGCCCGGCACGGCACGCAGGCGCGCAATCCCCGCCGCAATCGTTTCCGGAGGGATATTGTACGAGAGCGCGGCCCCGCAAGCGGCCAGGATATTGTAGACGTTGATCTTTCCGATCAACGGGGATTGCACGGCAAAGCGCGTTTTCCCCGCCTGCACCTCGAAGCGCAGCCCGTCGAACCCCGACGAAACCTGGCGCGCGCGGAGCGTCGCCTCCGGACTCAGTCCGTACCAGGAAACCTCGGTTTCCGGCGGGAGTTTCATCCCCTGCAGACTCTCATCATCCCGGTTGAGCACGGCAAACTTAGGCGGCGGAGCTCCTGCGCCTTCGAACAGCATCCGCTTGGCGGCGAAGTATGACTCCATGGTTCCGTGAAAATCGAGATGGTCGCGCGTCAGATTTGTGAAAATGGCGGTATGGAACTGCAGCCCGTAAACGCGGCCCAGCGCCAGCGCGTGCGAGGAGACCTCCATGGTCACATGGCTGCCGCCCTGCTTTTCTAACTCGGCGAACAGCCGCACTAATTCCAGCGACTCCGGGGTTGTGTTCACAGCCGGAATGATGCGCCCCGCCAGATGATACTCAATGGTTCCGATCAGCGCGGTAATATGCCCGGCGGCACGCAGCACCGAATCGAGGAGATAGGACGTGGTCGTTTTCCCGTTCGTTCCCGTGATGCCGGTGAGGCCGAGCCGCTCATCGGGCCGGTTGTAGAAGTTACGCGCCGCCAGGGCCAGGGCACGACGCCCATGCTCCACCTCGATCCAGATGCCTTCGTAATCCGCGGGCGCCGGCGATTCACTGGCGACCGCCACGGCTCCGCGAGACCGCGCGTCTTCGGCG
>Ga0070734_10004049_pt1 | contig 14394 bp, 7 predicted proteins | sample Coa_R1_8_FD_66444 | JGI IMG/M metagenome (GOLD analysis project Ga0070734, IMG submission 66444) | Surface soil microbial communities from Centralia Pennsylvania, which are recovering from an underground coalmine fire - Coalmine... | ecosystem: Environmental > Terrestrial > Soil > Unclassified ...
CTTCGGCGAAGCGTTCGAACCGCTCCTGGCTTTCCCGGAGTTCCTGTTCGGCTCTTTTGAGCTCGGTCAGGTCCCAACCGCAGGAGAGGCGGAGTTTCCGCCCTTCATATTCGATGTCCCGTCCATGGACCAGCAGGGGAAAGATTGTCCCGTCCTTGCGGCGGGCCGTGATTTCATAACTTCTTTCCGGATAGCCTTCCCGGATGCGTTGGCGAGTTGTGTCACCCGAGGCCCGGTCCATGAATTGGGACACATGGTGGCCGATAAGCTCCGGGGCCGTGTATCCGAGCAGCCGGGTCAAGGAGGGGTTCACGTCCACGATGACGCCCTGGTCATGGATCATGATGGCTTCCTCGGCCACTTCCGAAAGGATGCGGAACCTTTCCTGGCTCGCCGTTTCGTTCTTCAAGGCCCGGTTAAGGCTGTTGGCGATGGAATAGCTCAGGCCCATCCCCGTCAAGCCGAGAAAGGCTCCGATGAGGGCGCTCAAAAGGTCCATTTGGGTTTGGGACCTGATTGTCTCTTCAGTGGTTCGGATTTTTTGGGCTAGGTAGTCCACGTAGGATTGGCTTGCATCGTCAAAGTCAATGGTGATGTCCTTCAGGTAGTGCGTGTAAAGCTTCTCGGCGGAGTCGCCTTTTTTCGCGGTGGAGGTCAGCATTCCCAGGGGAAATTCAACACTCTGGAGTCCGGCTCCCAACTGGTAAAGAAGCGTCTTGCCTTGCGGATCCTCTTCCACACGGGAAAGTTGGCCGAAATGGTCCCGGGCCTTTTTGAAATATTCCATGGCCCGCTTCCGGTTCGTATCATCCTTCAGTATGGCGAAGTTTTTTCCCTTGGAGATCGAGAGTTGGAAATCGGCGTCGGTCTGGCGGGCCAGGCCGATGGCGATGTTGTATTCGTTCACCCGGGCCAAGTTTCGCCGGGTGGAAAGGAATCCCAGCAGCGTGATCCAAAACAGGACGATCACGATGGCGCCCAGGATGAGAGCCAGCAAAATGCGGGTTTTAGGGCTGAGCGACTTTAAAAATTCACCCAAGGTGGGCCTTCTCGGATTTTGGGGTCCGGACATTCAACGATAGGATCAATGACAAGGCACAAATATACCAAATCCCTTTGGGTGCGAGAAATGGTCTCTCAGGACCGAATGGCTCCACCGGCGCGAAAACACCTCAATTGCTTTACAAAACAGGGGCCAAACAAGGAAAAAGCCGGGCCCGAAGTGGGGGTCCCGATCCCACTTCCAGGTCGCTGGAAGGCTCCACCGGGCGAAATCAACAAAGGAATAAATCAAATCCGCCCCATTCCAAAACCTTCCCTTTTTCACTGGAACAAAACATATAAAAAAAGCCCCCTTCTTTTCAGAAGGGGGCTTTTGAGAACTGTCAATTCCGGTTAGTTATTGGATGGCAACATTGTCGACATAGAAATTAACCGAATTGAAGCCGGAGCCACTACCGGTTCCAATTTGCGCCCCGAATTTCCAAATGTCCGTGGAATCAACGCCACCCTGGTTCGCCGGAATGGAAGCCTGTGTCCATACACCGGCGGTCATCGACGCGAACCCCACACTTTTGTAATTGTAGCCGTTCGCGGCCCCGCTTTGCACATAGATCTGCCCGTAGGAGGCGCTGGAGGGCAAGGCGTCCATGTAATAATAAAGACTGATGGTTTTTCCCACCAGGTAAGTCCCTGCTGTTCCGGCGGGGAAGCTGTACTCAATATTCGCCGCCTGGTTGGCCGCGGAAAAAACGATGGGTCCGGCCAATAAAGAATGGCAGCTTGTGGTACAGGAGCTTTCTTGGTTTTGCCCCGTCGAAAGCAACAGCGCTGGATCGGCAAAAGTCCCGGAAGCGATGGAGGAAACCCATCCCGATGGGAGTGAACTGATGCCGTCGAAGCTCATGAAGATCGGACCAGGCGTCGGGGTAGGGGTGAAAGGTGGCTGTAACATGGACGCAACAGGCGGATAATTGCCTTTGCACCCCTGCTGCAGCCACAACACAGGCAGCATCCCTAGGATGACAAACGCGGAAAGCAACATCCATTTCGCGGTCTTCATTTTCTTTTCTTTCATTTCAACCCTCCACAGCCTGGCTAAGCCGATTCGAATCAAAAGAACTGGATTTCATCCACGTAAAAATCGACGTTCACGGTTCCCGGTACGTTGTTGCCGCCTTCCGACCACTGCAAACTGACGATTTGCTGTAAATTCGCTCCCGAAAGGGTGGTGGGGGTGATGGGGGATCCGTAGTTACCGCGGGTCAAGGAAGCAAAAGGAAGGGTGACAAGCTGCCAATTGCCGCCCGTACTGCCGTAGGAGTAGGCAAAACCGTTGTAGCAGGCGTTGCTCGTCGCGGCCGCATTGCAGGTTCCATTGGGAGGGGTGGAAGTTTGGAGGACCGGGATGGAAAAAGACCTGACGGCGGCCGTGTCATCCCCCATTACTTTGAGGTAAAACTTGATGCCGCTGAAGAGGCTTGCGTCGTAAACGTTGAAGTTGGACCCGTTGATGGTGAAGCTGGCGCTGTCGATGGGGATGACGAACTGGACCGCTTGGTAGCTATTGTTGGGGGGGGGAGGAGTTACTACCGGGCTGTTCAGCCAGACGCAATGACCCGTATTATTAGCGCCCGGAGCCACGATAAGGGGGGTCACGTTGGGACTCCCCGTGCCGACGATCACACCCGCTGTTTTGACATGGTTTCCTTGCCGGTCGGCTTCGGCCAAATTAGGGTTGACGGAGAGGCCGCTTTCAAAATCACAGACCATCGAGACCGACGGTCCATTGGTGGAAAGGTAGCTGGTCGGAAAAGAAGTCTGGCAACCCATCCATCCCAGGGCCAGGCCGCCCAGTACCGCCAGGAAAATCTTAAAATTGTATCTCATAGGTCACCTCACCGAATTGGTTGTTAAAGCCGCCTTGGCCGGGGAAGAGTGCCAGTAGATTCCCCCAGGTCAGGTCGTAGTCCAGGTAAAGGGTTGAATTCCGGTTGATCTTGAAAACATGGGAGACCCGGAAGCTTTGGTCGGTTCCGTCCACGGTCACGGGCGAATAAGATCCCAGGTCCGAATTGTCGTACAAGTAAGGATACCGCGCCCAAAGGGTCCCCTTGTACCCCGCATCCGTTCCTTGCGCTTTTTGCCAGCTGTAAGCCACTGAAACCTCCCAAACCGGCAGGACATCGGCCCTTATTCCGCCCATCAGCCAGGTGCTGGTCAAGCTGCCCAAGGCGCTGGTGGTCTGCTCGTACCGGACGTTGGTTCCCACTTCCAGGTCGCGGTTGAACCCGATATAGGGCCCCAGGTTGAAGGAAGGCCCCACATTGATATAGGTAAAGTTACGGATGGGAAGGATCAAAGTTCCAGTGGGGCTGTCCACCGGGACAAAGCCGCTTGACGGAGTGAGCAAGCTGCTGTTCACCACAAGGTTACCACCGATTTCCTGGACAAAGTAAGCCGACCCCTTCACTTTAAGGCTGTCTTTTTCAAGGGTTTTTATGTCCATTTCCCCGCCAAACCCATGCCGGTTGGGGGTCGCCAGGCCGTAAGGGAAGGTATTGTCCTGGGTGCGGTCATAAAAGCTGTAAATCCCGCCGGCCCGGGGAAGGCTCAGCAGGAAATACTGGTTGCGCAGGAGCGGGGTGAAAAGGTCCGGACCATTCTGGTAGCCCAAAACTGAGGGGTTGGAGAGATTGGTAACCGCGTCCTGCCGGGTCTGGGCGAGGGGGGAATAAAAATAGGGGCCCACATCGAGATAATTGAAGGAGACCCGTGAATTGCCGAATTGGACATAGGGCCCGCCCAGCAAGGCAAAATCGGTCAAGACCCGGTCGGGAGCCTGCTTGTCGTCCTGGTAACTGGAATTGGCATATTCCATCGTGCCGCCGATATAGAAGTCGTCTCCTAAACCAACTTTCAGGTCGGGCTTCACGCTGCCCAGGATGTACTGGTGAGCCCAAGTGGAAGGGGTGTAGGGGCCGTAGGGCGATCCCGGAGCCTGGGTATCGAGGGGTTCGTCGTAAATCAAGCCATAGGTGTCGATGGTCGCCGGGGTCGACAACCCGCCCAAATACCATTTGGGCGATTGGGCCTTGATGGTTCCGCCGAAAACCCAATCAGTAAAGGCGTCAGGGCCGACATACCATCCCCCGTTCAACCCACTGTCAAAAAAGCCATTGCGGATCATGTGGGCAAAAAACGAGCCCTTCAGCTCGTTCACCACCTGCGAATCGGGCCACATGAGGTCCGTCCCGAGCTTGAGCCCCCGCAGGGGCCAATTGGGTTCGTTGTTGAGGAAGCTTTCATATTTTTGGTAATTGTCCTGGCGGGCCCACATTTCCGGCTTATAGGCCAAGTCCAGGCTGTTCCGGTTCCACAGCATGAGGGGGGTGTAAGACTCGTCGAAGTCCCCCAGCCTGGCCGAAAACCACGGGGGGTTAAAATCCATCGACACGCGCCGCAGGATGAACTCCCCGGGCGTGTTGGGCTCGACGGAAGAAGCGAGACGGATGATCGTATTCCACTTCACTTCCTTGGAGACCGTTCCAGTTGGGTTCAAATCGAGGAAAGCGAAGGTCGAGCGGGTCCCCGGGAGCGTGAGATAAGAAGGAAGGGCGCCTCCGTACTGTTGAACGATCCCCGTAGCCCTCCCCAAACCGTAGACCGCAACGGTTGGGAACTGGGAGATGCCTTTGATCCGCTTACGCAGGTCGTATTGTTGGGCGTCGATATCGTCTACCTTGCCCCGCAAGGCCTCAATCTTATCTTTCACCAGCTTCAACTCGAATTGGTAGGCGTCTTCCAGGCTGTGCAGGCTCTTGATGGCCTCCAATCGGGCCGCTTCTTCCTGGGCGGTGGTATCAACGGTGGCGGGGGCATTGGCTTCGGCGGCCGAATTAGGGCCGATCACGTCCCCAGGCGAAGGCAATTCCATGTCGTTGGAGCCCGTGGTCGCGGAAGAAGGCTTGGCAGGGGAAGCCGGGGAGGCATTTGAAGAAGATGAGTTATCACCGGGAGGCGGTGGGATTTCGTCCGCCTGGGCCACGACGATTTCCCGGCTTTCCGCCTTCAAGATCAGTTCGGCCACATCAAAACGGGTCAACGTCGGCGCCAGGTCCTTGGGAGAAAGCAACCCCGCTTCCGCCAGCTGCTTCAATTGGGTATAGGTGGCGTCGCCCGCCGGGATGGTGGAAAAGAGGTCCGGTTGCGCGCCATTCCCCGCCCGGGCCGAAAGGGGCAGGAAGGCCAGCAAGGCGGCGAGGAGGATTTTAGAACGTGAGTTCATAAGTCATCCTCCAAATAAGGTCGCGCCGGTTGTAGTTGGGCATGTCGCTCCAGGTGTAGTTATTGATGAAGCAGTCCCCATGCACTTCGATGGTGGAACTGATGGGACATTTGACGCCCATGGCCCAGGAATCGCGGATGATGTCCAGGGACAACGGCGTGAAAGTACCCAGGAAACCGGTGTCGAAATAGGAACCGTAGGCCGCCAGGGTCGGCGGGGAGCCCCCGGTATTCAGGGTATACTCATTGCCGCTGGACTGGGCCCTTTCATAAGCCCCGGAAAGGACCAGACCGTCAAACAGCGGAACACCTGGGAAGGGTCCCGCATCCGCGGCCACGATCACCGTGTCCACCGAGAAGGGTGTCAATCCGCTCATGCCCAGGTCGGTCGTCTGGTGCTTGAAATCAAAAGCCAGGTCGCAAGTGGAGGGCATGCCTTCCAGGGCCTTGGCAAAATCAGCCGTAACGGCCGCTTCATAACCCCCGAACTTCCGGATGTTGGTGACTGGGGCGTTGAAATCGGCCGGCATCACGCCGATGCCTCCCGGAGGCAGGACGTAATCGGCTTGGATTTCCTGAACATCAACCGTATAGGAGCCCTGGGGCTTGAGCCATCCGTCTTTTCCCAAATCGGCCGAGAGGAACAAGATGAGGCCTTTCCGGTTGGGGGTGGCATCGCCATAGGGAAGCATGTTTTCGGCCATCCGGTCATAGGGAGCGAAGCTTGGCCGACCCACTCCGGAGAACACAAAACTAACCGGGTAGCCGTTGAGTCCATCGTCCAAAAGGCTGAAAGCCCCCGACTCAGCGGTCATGGGATTGAACCGGTTGGTCTGGGCCCCAGGAGAATAGAAATAAGCGCCGTTGTTCAGGTATTTGCCGGACAGGTGAACCCCATAGGCGTCAACTCCTCCCGTAGCCAAGAGGGCCCAATCCCCGATGGTGCTTTGTGGGTTTTTGCCGTCATCCTGATAGGAACTCCCCGCCCATTCCACCGACCCCTTCAAGCCCAGGTCTTTCTCGATGGGCGCGATACCCACGCCGGAAAGGCTTCCGATCTGGTAGGTATGGGCAAAGGTGGTAATAAGGCTCGGGATATAGGGCGCACCGGAAGAGCCCGGGTCATCAAAAAGCAAAAGGCCCGTTCCCTTGATTTCCAAATTGTCGTCGAAAAAGTCCAGCGCCGCTTCCCCGCCCGCGTATTCATTGGCGAAGGAGAAGGGCGAAGCAGGGTCCAACACCCCGCCCATGGATTGCAGGTGGAAGGAGCTCAAGGGCGAACCCTTGTCCAGTTTTTGGTCGGTATCGGCCTCGAACCCCCGCAGATGCCAGTCGGGCCCATGATCCATGTAAACCCATTCCTCAGTGTCCTTGCGGGCGCGTTGATAAGAAGTAGGGTCGACCATGGTGTAAACGGGAATCTCGGAATTCCAAAGGGTCAGGGGCGTATAGTGCCGCCACAGGTCCCCCGCCGAGAAGTTGAAAACGTCGTTGGTGGTGGTGAGGGAAATCCAGCGCAAGGTGAACGCAGGCTGGATGGGATCGGAGTAGTAAAGACCGATGGTACGGGTTAAGCGCACATCGGTGTCGAAGAGCACGGAAGGCACGGGCACGCTCTTGAGGTGGATATCCCCCATCATGATGTCGTTGTAATCCATGGGGCCGTAAACCGGACCCGGAACGCCATAGGTGACCGAAGATGTATTGATGACGACGCCTGTGCCGAAGCCCCGGTAGGTGTCGAAATAGCCCCGGGAAGAGCCTGAAACGGAGGTGCCGGTATGCTTGAGCGCCTCCTGCTGGATCGCGGCGAACTTCGTATTGCGGCGCTCCTGGTCGTAAATGCGGTCCTCCAGTTCAAAGACGTCCACACCCATTGAGGCCAGTTCGGTTTTAAACTCCTCCACCAACTGCTCAAGGCTCTTCCCGCCGGCCGCTTCGGTTCCCGCCTCGGCGGAAGGAACCTGGGCATACCAGTTCTCGCTGGCCTGCTTGGCCAGTTGGGCCACTTCCAGGTTGGTCAGTTGGTTCAGGGGTTTTTCCGGCTGGGATACCAGGCCGGCCGCGACCAAATCCTGCAGGCGCGCATCGACCCAGCTGTCCCGCTGGTTCGTGGTCAAGGGGCCGTGGTCGGCCCAAGCGGCGCCCACAGCGGCAAAGGCCATTGCCGCCCAAATTGCGCCTTTAAATTTTGACTTCCCTTTTAACTTTTCCACTTTTTCGCTTTCCACGTTCCAATCCTCAGAATTGGAACAAGAAGTAGGAATAAGCTTGGTCCGCCTGGTAGCTGTTGAGGACCACGGAATAATCCTGGTAGTTCAAATGCTTATAACGAAGTTCAAACTTTCCGCCGCCCCAAGGCAGGTCATAGGCCAGTCCCAAACCGTAGGAATCGGTGCGCCAGTTGACCGCCGGATAGGTGTAGTTCGACGTCCAGAACTCCAGCCCGTAATCGGCCAGCAGGTTCAGGTTCTTGGTCAATTGGTAAAGACCTGCGACGTCGTAGACCGTCTGATTGAACAGGTTGGGGATATTGGCCAGCGTGGCCCCGGGCCGGTTCGGGTCGGGCATGTTGACCAATGAGGGGTTGGTGGTAGTGCCCGAAATTTGGTGGTCGGTAAAAAAGAAACTGCCGTAGAAAGGCTGGGGTATTCCAAGCATCTTATTGAGCTGCAGCTTGGCGGTCAGGGTGATGTAGTTGAAGGTTTTCAAATGGTCCAAGTTGGTATAGGTATTGGTACCCGAGCTCACGGTGACGGGCTTCCCACCGACGTACTGTACCGGTTCGTTGGGCGTGGGCAGGATAAAGGGAACGCGCTGCAGGTAGTCCACCCCCAGCTGGGTCAAGTAATATTCGGTCGAATTCGGCGCAAAACCGTCGTTACGGATGGCCGATATGTTGTTTTCATAGGCCGTCGCCATCGCATGGGGCCCGCCATAGCCGCCCCAGACTTCGCTTCCCCACATGCCCGTGTCGTCCGGGTAATAGACCGTCACCAATTGGTAGCTTTCGATGACATTGTGGCCGGCCTCGTCCGGGATCATGGAGTATTCGGTGTTGCTGGCCACGTCCAGGTTGATGATCAAATCGTCAAGGATGGAGGGCCAATCCCTCATCCAGTCCGATTGGCGGCCTTGCCAACCCAGGTTGGCCCTCCAACCGTAACGGTCGCTGATCATGTCGTTGGCCATTCCCACGTAACCATATTCCCAGTCGACGGCCGGCTGGTAGGAATACCCGTATTTATTGAGGTTGAAGCCCGCCGTATAAACGCTCGCGTTCAAATCCGAATAGGTGTCGCTAATGGCGGTGTAATAGAGGGTCAGGGGATAAAACGAAAGGGAGGCTTGGCCCGCCGGGGCCTCAAGGGGGGAGGGATTGGTGACGCCCTGCTCGATACCGGTGTAGAACTGGCTGTAACCGCCCTTGAGGGAAAGGAAGAAGGGCTTTAAGTCGAAGCCGAAGTCGGCCTCATAATTCTGGGAATCCATGGTGGGTGTGTTCGCCGGGGTAATCCCCAGGTTCTCGTTGATCCAGTAGCCGGTGAAGCTTGTCTGCAAAAAACCGTTCAACCAGGGTTGGCTGTACTTGAGTCCCTCCTCCAGGCGGTGGAACTCGGGAACGTTCGTCGACCGGCCCATGCGGCCGAACAGGAGGGTGGCCTTGGCATCCGGGCTGACCAGCGGCAGGTGGCTTCCGAGCATGTAGATCCCGTCGAACACGATGCCCGTGCTGGATTGGGCGACCCAGGAAGTGGCGCTGGGTACATAACCCAGGTTGGTCATGTAGTCATCCCAATTCTTCATATTCTTATCGGTCGAATAACGTTTGATTTCAAAAGGCTCCTCATAACGCAGGTTGCTCAAGGGATTGCCCCGGGTGAAATCCCCCAAGTCCGTGTCGGCGGTATAGGTTTCCACCGCGACGTGGTTGTCCCAATGGCCCAGTTGGCCGTCCATGCCCCAATTGACGCTGGGGCTGAAAAGGTAGATGGAGGCCGGCGACGAAGGCGTATCGGAAGCGGAGGAATAAAGATAGCTTCCCAAGCCCAGGCTGATGGAACCCTTGCCGCCTAGGTCGCTCCACACGCCCAGGTTCACTTCATTCTTGACCGATGTGGCGCTGACCTGGGTCAGGCCCGAGACATGGACGTTTTCCACCCGGACGTCGGCGATGGAACTGAAATGGGGCACCCCGCCCGATTTGTTGGCCTTCCGGAAAGTGGCGTCCACTTCATCCTGGACATCCTTAAGTTTATCCAGTTGGGCTTGTTCTCTTTCAATTCGATAGTCATCCAGGCCGACGCGGTTGCGCAGGACCTGCGATTCCTGGTGGAGTTCTTTCAACAGTTCGTCAATCTCACTTTGAAGGGCACTTTTGCTGCGCGCGGGCTGGGCGAGGGGCGCCGGCAGGCTCGGGGCCGGTGCGGCCGGCGACAAAGCGCGGGCGGGTTTGGGAGTTGGCACCGGTTTGGCCTGCACGGGAGCGGGTGCTGGCGCGGCCGGTGCGGGCAGGCTGACCTGGGGTGTCGGAACCGTGAAGGGTACGGTTGGGGTGTATTGGGGAGTGGAAAGGCGGGCCTTGGCTTTTTCTGTATAGAAGGCCAGTTCCAGGCGTGTCACAACTCGCCCTTCATCCAAGATCTTCTGGTCCTGGGAATCCAAAAGGCCGTAATTCCCCAGGTTCTTAACCCGCTGATAAAGCGGATTGTCCGGCATGACGTTGTCGGAAGGGTCGGCCCAAAGCGCCGGCACGGTTAACATTCCCGAAATCACGGAAACGAGAAAGATAAAAAATGTTTTTTGCTTCGGGTTCAAAAGTACTCCCATTTTACGAAACAAAGGTCTTTTGCTTAAACCGGTACAATCACCCACTTAAAGCGCTTTTCTCCTACACCCCAATCAAAAGAACTCCACCTCATCCACCCAATAATCGATGTGATAGGTGCCGGCCGTGTTTTGGTCGTTGTGGTCCCACTGGATGCCCATGATTTCATTCAAGTGGTCGGTGAAGTCGGGAGGATTCACCGGCGAGCCCCAGCCGGCCTGCCGTTTCAGGTCACTGAAGGAGAAGGTTTTTTGGCTCCAGTCGCCGGTGGAAAGATCCGCCCCAAAATGGTTGTAGCATTGGTCGGAGCAGGTCCCACCGGCGGAAGTGGGAAGCGTCGCCCGGATGGGAATGCTGAACCGACGGGTGGAAGCCTGGTCCACAACAGGACACTTGTAGTAGAAACGGATTCCCTGGAAGGCGCTTGCGTCATAGGGGCCGCTGGGCGTGAACTGTCCTTGAAGGGTGAAGGAAGGGTAGGAGCCGTCCCCCTTGTTGGTCAGCGTCCCATAGATATGGGCCGCCATCTTCGAGCCGTTGGCGCCTCCCGAAACGATGAAAGGCATGGTGATGGTGTTGCCGCCGTAAGAGAAGGCGTTCCAAACCCCTGCCGGAGCGCCATAAAGTTTGGAACTCATGTGGTTGGTGCCGTCCTCGAAATTGCCGATGATCTTCGCTTCAGCCGGGACTTGCACCTTGGGTTTGTTTTCAGAGGGGTTCTTCAACCCATCCGTAAGGGGTTCCTGCTTTACCTTCGTTGACCAACACAGCCCCACAACCCGCCAGTAGAAGGGCAAGGATAAAGGAAACCGCGAATGTTTTTGGAATGGTCTGCATGCCTAGTTCTATTTTCCAGAGAAAGGGATGGGCCTTGCAAGGCCTTTCCGAAAAGCGGCTCATTTTAGTCGAAGGAGGCTAAATCGGAAATTATTTTCGACAGTAAATTCATTAAACAGGTTTCGTGTCGTTTAACTTTAAAAAAACCTGCCGACGGAAACCTCAAACCAGTTTCACGGTTTCAACGGCAATTTGGAACCGTCCCCATTTTCGGTTCAACTGGCGGAAGAAGTATTTAGGTCCGTTTTGTAACTTTTGCCTGTTTCCCATAAAACATAGAGATATAATTCCTGAAAGCGAAAACTAAACCAGGGGACGGAGGCAGGCAATGAAGCTTTGGATTTCTTTGACATCAATGATGGCCGCCATGGCGGTATTTTCAATCGGGCTGATGGAAGGGTGCCGTAATGTGGCCACCCCCACCTTCCCGGCCACCTCCACACCTATTCCTACAAATACCCCGGCCTTGACCCCGACACCCACGGGTACGCCCACCAACACCAAAACCATCACGCCGACCGGCACACCGACCGGCACGGCAACCGTCACACCCACATTTACGCCCAGTGCTACGGGGCAGGCCACGTTCACCAATACGCCCACTTCCACTGTCACCAACACGGCCACGCAGACTCCTACCGTCACTGCGACCAGCACGCCCGCCGCCCCCACAAGCACCCAGACCCCTTGCGGCCCGACGGCCTTCCAATCCACCTATAACTTCAACAGCGGGAATAATTGCTGGAATGTGGACGCGGGAAGTTCGTCGCTGGTGACCGCCTTTGGCGCCACCAGTTCCCTCCAGCACAGCGGCAACAACTCCTTCCAGGTCGCCGTCAACAACACGTCGGGGGCGACAGGCAGTGTTCAAATCGAAGTCCAATACACCCCCGCCCAAAACCTTTGCGGGGACTCGGTCACGCTTTGGGCTTACGTGGATTCGAGCCTCTACGCCGCCGGCGAACATCTGCAGGTGTTCGATCAAAACACCGGTTACGCCAATTTCGAAGCGGGCGGTTACGGAACCTTGTCGGGCGGCGGCACCTGGATCCAGTACGTCCACAGCGGTTTGGCCGACACCAATGTCATCCAATTGGGCGTCCAGCTCACAGGCATTCCCGCCGGGCAGACCGGTAGCTTCTATATCGCGGACGTGAACATTGCCGGTCCCCCAGTGCCCGTGCAGACTTGGACTTTTTCCACCGTGAACGGCTGGTCCTCCGTGGCCCCGGTTGGGTCCCTGGCGGTGACGAACATTTCCACTTTTTTGGCGCCCTGCAACAGCAGTACCTCCGCCCTTGATATCAACTTCTCAGGCACCACCACGGACATCATGGCCGAGACCGCCGTCACCCAGGACTGGACCAGCCTGAACCTCACGACCGTCCAGGTGCAGTACTACTTCAATGCCAGTGTGGGCAGCTATGCTTCCACTTTCTATCCTTATTTGAGGGCGAACGGGAAGCTTTATGGCGGAACCTATGGCGGGGGCATCCTCAGCTGCGGGGGCGGCGCACCGGCCCCTGCCTGCACTTATTTGGCGGATAACACATGGTACATCATTGCCTTTGCGCCCTCCGGCGGAACCTGGGCGACCGATGAGACTACTGTCACCGCCATTGGCGTGAATCCCCACCTGAACGGCGCGATCACCTCGGGCGACTACATCATCGGAGAAGTCGAACTTTATTAGTCTGACTTCAGCTTAAATAAAAAAGCCCCGCCCTTAATAAGGGCGGGGCTTTTTTATTGGGCCATCAAGTGTATCGGCTATTGGCCTTCCGATTCCGCCGGTAGCACCGAAGGCGGTAGGGCCACATCCTTGCAGTTGATCTTCAAGATCATGGGTTGGAGGCTCTTGGAACTGGCAGTCAGGGTGATTTCCCCCGCCTGGCGACCCGACTGCACGAGCACCTGGGCCAACCCCGAGAAAAGGGTTCGTTTCCACGTTTCTGCGGGCACCACGGTGCGCAGGGTGCCCGGGTCCTGGTTCAATTCCTCCCACTTGTGGCGGCGCAGCAGTTCTTTGCCTACCACCGCATAGGTATTAGGCCCGGCTTTCAGGATATCCTTGGATAAAGGGTAGGCTTTTACGGCGTCGTCGCGGCCGATCTTTTCCGCCACCAAATGACCGTTCACGTAGACCACTTGGGCGTCCACCAGGCTTTTAGGATAAAGCACAACCTCGGAGTAATCGGCCAGGCGGGGCAGGTCGAAGCTCCCCCTCACCACCCGGTTTTTGGGCGTTTCCTTGCTTGGCTCGCCTTGGTCATCCGGGCGCCCGCTGAAAAGGACAGGCCAGCTGCCGTCATCCACCCCTGGCTTTGCCTCCGGGCAGTCCTCCAGGACAACCCCATCCTTCATTTTGAGGCCTTGGATGGGAACCTGGCTGACCGTTTCAAAATACTTGTCCGGCTCGTGACTGATCGGATCGCCATTGCCTACCCCGATGATCTTTCCCGGACCTTCCAGCGAGAATTGGATTTCATTGGAGGCCGTCGGCACCGGCCTTCCTTGGCCATCCACGGCCGAAACCGTAACAACTGAAACGTCCTCACCGTCGGCCCTGATCCCGGTCCGGTCGGCCGAAAGGGCCACCGAAACCGGATCCCCCGAGGTTTCCTCCTTGGCCTCTGTCGCCACTTGGCCGCCCTGATAACCCTTGGCCGAAAGGACACCGGGCTCATAGGGCACTTTCCACTCCAGGTGGGAATCACGGGGCATGGCCCGTTTCCCCAGGCTCCTGCCGTTTAGGAACAGTTCCACTTCCTGGCAGTTGCTGAAAGCCCAGACTGTGATCTCCTTCCCTTCCCGGCCTTTCCAATTCCAATGGGGGGTCAGGAAAAGCGAGGGGTTGTCGGTCCACCAGCACTTGAGGTAGTCCGCGCAGTCCTTGGCATAGCCGCAGAGGTCAAGTACGCCGTACTGGGAGGCGATGGCGGGATAGCGGAACGGGTTTTCCTCCCCCCGGTAGTCAAAACCCGTCCAAAGGAAGAGCCCGCCCAAGAAGGGCCTTTGGTCGTAGTATTTCCAAATTTTCTCCATGGAAGCCTTGTCACCTTTGCGGTCGGTGGGGCCTTCTCGCCCGTAAACCGCCTCGTCGTAGACGCCCCGGCTCTGGTGGGTGTCCGATTCCTCGGTGGCGAAACTCGGCTGCTTCGGGTTCTTGCCGTGATAGTCGTCGATGTCGCCGTGCTCAAGGTAGTTGAAGCCCATGACCTCCAGGGACTTGGAGGTGCCGTTGCCCCAGCCTCCGGAGACGGCCGCGGTAACGAAGCGGGTGGGATCCAGGCGCTTCACAAAAGCCTGCAGTGCGGCCGCGATACGGGTGCCATAGTCGTTGCCCTCGATGCCCCATTCCTCGTTGCCCATGGACCAGGCAAAGATGCAGGGATGGTTGCGTTCCAACAGGATCTGGCGCTTGAAGCGGTCTTCCAGTTCCG
>Ga0070734_10004053_pt1 | contig 14393 bp, 10 predicted proteins | sample Coa_R1_8_FD_66444 | JGI IMG/M metagenome (GOLD analysis project Ga0070734, IMG submission 66444) | Surface soil microbial communities from Centralia Pennsylvania, which are recovering from an underground coalmine fire - Coalmine... | ecosystem: Environmental > Terrestrial > Soil > Unclassified ...
GTAATGTTGCCGGGAAGGCTGAACTGCGACAGGGTTACGCTGTCGTTGCCGTTGAGCAGGGTAATCGTGAGCCCGGTGACTGGGCTGAAGCTTACCGGATTGACCGATTGATTCACTGTCGTGCCCAGCCCGGCTACTTGCAGACTCCCCACCGCGCCTTGCGTGATCGTGATTACGTTGTTGCAGACATCCCCACTAATGCGCAGGAATCCGGTAAACGGATCCAGCGTGGCGGTCACATTGTTGCCGGTCCCGCCCGTAACCGATTGGTAGCCTGCCAGCGTGCCGCTACTGCTGGTGAAGCGGCTGTCGCCGCTGTAGAGGGCGGTAATCGGATGATTACCCACCCCCAGGTTGGAGATACTGATGCAGGCCGTCGTCACGCCCGCGGTCGTACGGACCTCCACCGGACTGCCGATGTTGTTGCCATCGATCTGGAACTGGACGCTTCCCGTGGGAGTGCCGGTGCTCGGTGTCTGGGGGCTGATGGTTGCCGTGAAGGTGACGCTTTGGCCGAACAAGGATGGGTTGGCTGACGAAGAAAGAACCGTCGTCGTGGCTCCCGTTTGCACCAGCGCGTTGAAAACGCGAATGCCCTCGACCTCGCTGAGACCTCCCCCGGAGCCCAAGAGAGTTTGTCCTCCCGTGAGCGCATTGACCGCGATGATTTGCCCGGGGTTGCTGCCATTGGCAATGGCGCCCACGAAGATGGTGCTGCCGTCCCGACTCACCGCGCCGCTGTCGGTACCGCTGTACGGGCCGAACGAAGTGACCAGCGTCTGCACGCCGGTCTGCGGATTGATCCGGACCACACTTCCGGTCACGTTATCGAGCGGGCTTCCCGTATTGATCACGACGAGGTTCCCACTCGGGTCCACGGCGATATCGACCGGGTGATCGATCAGTCCGCCGTGAGCGATCTCGGTTTGCTGGCCTGTGTGTACATCGACTTCCCAGACCCCGCCCGGATCGGAGCTTGCGTAGCCACCCGGTTCATCCGCCACATACACATTATCGTCGGGCGCTGCCGCCAGACCGGTCGGCACGGTGAAGCCGCCGCCACTGGTGATGAGGCTCTGCTGGCCGGTGCTTGGGTTGATGCGGACCAGGTTATGGACGGCCCCGGAGCCATCCCCTTCATTCGCAACGTAAATGCAGCCGTTGATGAAGGCGAAGGCATTGGGGCCGTTGATGTAGCCCCCGTGGGCCACCAGGCCTTGCTGGCCGGTGTTCGGATCGACGCGAATGAGGGCGCCCGTACCGAAGGCCGTCAGATCGGTGACGTAGAGCCCTTGGTCGGGCGCCTCTTCAATGTACGTAGGCAGGGAGAATAAGCCGCCGGCAGAGATCCGCGCCTGCGCGCCCGTACTCGGGTTCACGCCGACGATGCCGGTGGGAAAGGACGATTGGTCTTGATAGGAAAACGTCGACGGACAGGTGGCGACCAGGATCGTTCCATCCATAATGGAGGGAACCGTACGGTCCTCCAGCTGTTCCAGCTGCAAGTGGTGCACCGCGGACAGCACACGGCCGGGGTGCGCGTGGAACAGGCTCGATAAGGGGTTCCGCCGCATGGCGCGGGATCTCCTTTCTGGAGAGGATCGCGTCGGATTGTCGAGTACCCCGGCGGGACCGCCAGGTCCGTTCGATGCTCCCAATCGTCGGGAACCTCGGCGGGCCGCCAGGCATACGGGGTAGTGGTTTCGTTCTTCCGGGGCTGCAATCGGTTCGCCATCCTAGGTGGTGGCGAGGTGGGCAAGGGTGACGGAGATTTCTCACTCCAGTTGGGGGATGATTCGACGTTGCACCATTGCCGGTGTTGACCGCTCACGCGCGGCCACGCGCAACTTCATGGCGATCCACCACGTCGAACCCAGTATCCTCAGTTAGCTGCTCTACGCGGTTACGCAAACGGGCGAGGACTCGGCTGCGGGCAATGTACACCGCTCCAATGGAGAGGCCGAGTTCCTCGGCTACGGCTGCCACGGGCCGATGCTCGACTCCGGTTTTCCAGAAAGCCAGCCAGGTGGACTCGGTAAATTCGTGCCTCACTTGCGCCGCCGCCCACCGGAACGCCCGGCGTTGGAATTCCGCGCGGAATTCGGCCAAGGTTTGGTGTTCCTCTTCGGCCGGCTGCGCTTCGAGCAACTCCTGCACGCCGGTATGACCCGTTCCCCGAACCTGTCGTCGTTGACGGGCCAGGAGATCAAGCAGTCGATTTCGCGCGATGCGGAATAACCAGGCGCGAAATCTCCCCTTGGCCGGGTCGGGATCCCAGCGCTGGATGGCCCGGGCCACCGCACTGAACACCTCTTGGCAGAGGTCCCGGGCGTCGGCGTCTTGCAGTCCTTTACGGTGGGCCAGCCGGTAAATGAGCGGTTCGTAAATTTCGACGAACTCCGCCCACGCGGCCTCATCGCGCCGGTCCCGTAGCCGCAGTACCAAACTGAGCCGTGTGCTCGGCTCCATAGATAGTCCCTCACTGAATACCTCTGCCGCGGTGGGAGCATCTTTCAGTGGGTTTCGAATTTTTCTCTGGGCGGGTGGGGCGCGTGGCGTAGCCGGTTGCCGGTCAATGGGTTCCACCGGACCGCTTGGCTGCATCCAGCGGAGACTTCACCCCATTCTATAACGGCATTCGTCCCAATCCGTTGGATATTTATCATCCTCCTCAAGAAATACCTCTACCTATATAGTGTCCGCCAACCCGAAAAACGTCCGAGGTTTTTTCGTGAAATTTGGTCTCTGCGTGTGACTCTGCGCACAGCAATCTCCTCTTCCACTTGAACAGGAAAGCGTTACGCCTTTTGGTCGAGTCGGCGTTTTCGGACTTCCGGGCCGTAGGGATTGGGCTTTCTGCTTGCGAAGGGGGTAAGGGATAGGTAGATTGAAAGTAGCTCATTTCTGACCGAGGGGACCGGACCTTGATCTCTGGGAGTCCACACCATGGCCGCCAATAGCACACAGACTCCGCCGAGCCGAAAGACAGCAAAAATACCGCCCGCGGGAACATTCTGGAGAACATACTCGGCGCACCACGAGTTCCCACTTTCCTTGTCTTCCTCCATTTTCCTGCACATCATCGGCTTCGTCCTGTTGGGTGGTTTTCTCCTCGCCCTGTTCGGGCTGAATAAAGACCGGGAATTGCCCATGGATGTCATCCGGGTTGGCGGCGGCGGGGGCAATCTGGAAGGAATCGGAAACAATCGCGGCAGCGGCGTACTCCCGGGCAAGGAAGCGATTGACGAAAAAGAGAAGGTGCAGTCGGAGTCGATCACGAAGCATCTCAACCCCCAGGAATTGATAAAACCGCAGCCGAAACAGCCCGACCTCGATCTGTCGAAGAATGATTCATCACGCCCCATCGATACCGCCGCCGCGGACAGCCGCCTCACGGCCGCCAGTGAAAGGCTACGTCAGAAGGTGGCGGGGATTGTTGCCGGCAAAGGGCAAGGCGGTACGGGCCAGGGCGGTGGCCAGGGCACCGGCGTCGGCACCGGCAAGGGGAGCGGCGTCGGTCCCGGTACAGGATCGTTGAATCAGCGGGAAAAGCGGCAGCTGCGCTGGACCATGATCTTCAACACGCGCAGCGGAGACGATTACGCCGATCAGCTGCATGGCCTGGGAGCCATTTTGGCCATCCCGGGGCCCGATGGCGAATACCTGGTAATCCGTGATCTCGACCGACGCCACCGGCCTGTGCAGGCGCGGAAAGAGGATATCAAAGAACTGAACCGCATTTACTGGGTCGATGACAAGCCCCAGTCGGTCCATTCGCTGGCCCAGGCGTTGGGCATCCGTCCGGTGCCGGATCACGTCGTCGCCTTTTTCCCGCCGGAGCTGGAGAAAGAACTGCTGGAGAAGGAACTGAAGGCCTTTCGCGGCAAAGAAGACGACATCGCCGAGACCACATTCAAGGTGGAACGCCTCTTTGGCCGTTACGTCCCTGTCGTCGAGCGCCAAAAGGCCCGGTAGGCGGCCTACATTTTGCAGTCTCGAATCGATGGCCCGCAGTCTTTGCTTGGATTGCGGGCCCTGTTTTTGCTTCCGACTTTTCGTTGCCCGCTACGCTTATCCCAGTCATCAGACTCCTGTCGGGTTTCCGCCTTGTCCCGCTGCTAGAATGGAAGGGTATGGGATTCATCGATCTCGATCGCGTCAGCCGCTGGTATGGCACCCATCGGGCCCTTCGGGATGTATCGCTCCATTTGCAGCCGGGGCGGATCGGCCTCTTGGGGCCGAATGGGGCCGGGAAGTCCACGCTGCTCAAGATCCTGCTCGGCTTGCTCCCCCCTTCTTCGGGCGCGGGCCGTGTGTTGGGCCATGCCCTTGCCCAGGCCGAGCAAACATCCACCAGGAATCCCTTCCTGCAAAGCGTTCTTCGGAGCTGGATTCCCGCTGGAAATTCGGATGGCAGCCTGCTCCGCCGAGCTATCGGCTACATGTCCGAGGCCGACGCCCTGATTCCGGGCCTGTGCGGGTCCGAATACGTCGCGTTGGCGGGGGAGCTGTATGGGATGCCACGTAAAGAAGCGCAGCGGCGGGCCCATGAAGTGCTCACGTACCTTGGATTGGAGGATGCCCGCTATCGCCGGCTTGAAGAGTATTCCACCGGAATGAAACAGCGCCTCAAGCTAGCGCAGGCGCTGGTGCACGATCCGCCCGTGCTGCTGCTCGATGAACCGACCAGCGGTCTCGATCCCGCCGGCCGGGATGCGATGCTCGGATTGCTGCTGACGCTGGGCCGAGAGCATGGCAAATCGTTTCTGCTCTCGACCCACCTCTTGGGGGATGTCGAACGAGTCTGCGATCGTGTCGTGATCTTGCATCATGGGCAAGTCCTGCTTCAGGGGAGCGTTCAAGAGCTACGCACTCGCCGCCAGGATCGCTACCGTTTACAGGTGCAGGGTGAGCGCACTGCCTTCCTGGAGGAGTTGCGCCTTGAAGGCGCTCAGGTCATTGATGACAATGGCCGGGGCGAGTTGTCGGTCGTGGTGCCCCAGGGGTGGGTGACGCGGGCCTTTTTTGCCCTGGCGGATAATCACGGCGTGTTGTTGCGCGGTCTACAGCGCGATGATGAGGGCCTTGAAGAGCTGTTCCACCGGGTCCTGGCGGAGAACGGAAAGCATGGCCGTTAGTTTGTTGCATTACCGGCCCTGGCGTGGCCAATTCCGTGCCACCGAGTGGGGCATCTGGCCCATCGCGCGCACGGCCCTGTGGATGATTTTGCGGCGAAAGCTATTTTGGGTGCTCTATGCCTTCGGCCTGCTGATCTTCTTCATGTTTTTCTTTGGCCAATACATGCTGGCCTGGGCGACGAGTCAGATGGCGGAGCAGACCGTGCGCGTCGGGGCCGTCCGTGCCGAGCCGGAACGTCTCGTTCACTTGCTCCGCGAAGTCTTACGCCTCGACGGCACGGCGTACACCTACCGCAATTTCTTCTGGTACCAGGGCTATATGGTCATGATCGTGCTGGCCTTCACTGGCTCGATCCTCGTCGGCAATGATTTCCAGTTCGGCAGCTTGCCTTTTTATCTCGCCAAGCCGTTGGGCCGTTGGCATTACCTCCTGGGCAAGTGCCTCGCCGTCGCCGTCTTCGTCAACCTGATGACCACCCTGCCCGCTTTGATTCTGTTTGTGCAATACGGCTTGATCGATCCGGACTCGCCGACCACGTTCTCGTACTTCATCGGCAGTCGTTGGCTATTGGTCGGTATCCTGGGCTATGGGTTGCTGCTCACGGTGTGCCTGAGCCTCATGTTGGTGGCGGCCGCCACCTGGTTGCGGCGGACCGTCCCGATGATCATGACCTGGACGACCCTGTTTGTTTTCTTCCGGCTCTTGGCTTTCACGCTCGTAGACGGGTTCCACTACGACCCCCGCGTGCGGCTCATTGATCTGTGGAATGACACCTACCTGGTCGGCAATTTTTGCCTGGGTAACGAGGTGATTCACGCGGTGGAGCCGGCGGTGTACCAGGCAGCCTTGGTTTTGGGAGCGCTGTCACTACTATGCCTGATTTACTTGAACCAGCGGATTCGGGCGGTCGAAGTCGTGCGCTGACGGCCCAGGAAGTGGGGCCGCGGCCCATCGATGCTCCGCCACCTCACGACCTTGCCGCTCTACCTCCGCCGCTGTTGCTTTTCGATCACGTGTCGAAATGGTATGGTCCCGTGATCGGCGTGAACCAGGTCACGCTAGAGCTGCATCCGGGTATCCTCGGCTTGGTGGGTGCCAATGGGGCCGGCAAAAGTACGCTGATGCGGTTAGCCACCGGGCAACTTCGGCCTGATCTCGGCTCGGTGCAGGTGCATGGCCACGATGTCTGGCATGCCGTCGCCAAACGCCACATCGGCTACAGTCCCGATGCCGACACGTTCTACGAGGAAATGTCGGGGCGCCAATTTGTGGAAACCATCGCTCGGCTTTATGGTTTTCCGCGCCGGGAAGCGCGCCGCCGCACGGCTGAAACCCTGGAGCTGGTCGGTATGGCCGGGCAAGCGGACCGGCGTTTGCGTGGCTACTCCAAGGGAATGCGGCAGCGCATCAAGGTGGCCCAGGCGTTGGTGCATGATCCGGAAGTGCTCATCCTGGATGAGCCGCTCAGCGGCATCGACCCGGTCGGCCGGCAAGAATTTCTGGCGCTCTTCCGGGAGCTGGCCGCGCGCGGCAAATGCTTGCTGGTGAGCAGCCATGAACTCGAGGAATTGGAGAAGCTCACTGACCACGTGGCCGTCATGGCTCAGGGCCGCATCGCCGTCGTCGGCACCTTGGCTCGGATCCGGGATCTCCTGGACGAGCATCCGCTGTCCATCCTGGTGGCCAGCGACCAGACGCGCTCCCTGGCGGCGGCGTTGTTGGCGCTGCCCGATGTAACCGGCGTGGATGTCGGCGAACGGGACACACTGATTGTGAAGGCCCGCAATCCGCACCGCTTCTTCCAGGCGTTCACCGGCCTGGTCCTGGAAGAACACTACGAGATCGGGCACTTGCAGACGCTGGATGATTCGGCCCAGGCGATCCTGGGGTATTTGCTGGGCGGAAGGCGCTGACGAGGGCCACCCGATGTCGTAGTCCACAAGCCTGACCCGCCAGCGAAGGTGACACGCTCCTTCACGCGTGTCTGGCTTGTGCCCACGGCGATTTAACAAGGGGGATCACTCTGTCGAGTTCTTCGAGGACATCGACCACGATGACAACCGCATCGGATACCTTGGTAAAGGATGAGCCTTCGATGATGGCCCCGTCGCTGCTACGGGCCTGGTTCTATTTGGTGTGGCTTTGTATCCTGCGCCTGGCTCGCGTACGGCAAATGGTAGTCATTGCCTTGGCCCTGTTGGCCCTCATGACCAGCATCGTCGGACTGACAACGCTTGCCGGCCGCGGCGGCATGGAGCAATGGCATTGGCGGTGGCCGCCGCCACCCAGCCCGACGCTCATGCGCTTGACGTTCGCGGATGCCGTGCAAGGGATGCAGCTCTTGCCGCACACGCTGTCCGGACCGGCTCCGACGCTTGCGGTGCAGGACGCGCTTGCCGGTGCGGCGGAAATTGGTCTCAAAGGGTCCCGATTTTACCTGTTCTCCACGTGGTTGGTTTTCTCGGTGTTTCTTGGTTTTCTGCTCCCCATTCTCAGTTTGAGCTTTGCTACTGAGGCGCTTGGCGGCGAACGGGAGGGGGGGACACTGGTGTGGCTCCTGACCCGGCCGTTGCCGCGGTCGTCGATCTACCTGGCCAAGTTCGTGGCCCTGTTGCCCTGGAGTGTGGGCCTGAATCTGGGCGGTTTTGCGCTACTCTGTGCCGTGGCGGGCGCACCGGGACACTTTGCGTTTTGGTTGTATTGGCCGGCCGTGCTTGCGGGCAGCCTCGCCTACTGTGCGCTCTTCCACTTGATGGGGGCCTGCTTTCGCCGCGCTGCCGTGGTGGCCCTCGTTTACTCATTCTTTCTGGAAACAATTCTCGGAAGCATGCCGGGAACGATGAAGCGGATTAGCCTGAGCTTTTACACGCGCTGCTTGATGTTCGATGCCGCCCGACCGTACGGCGTGCATCCGGAGAAGCCATCCATCTATCTCCCGGTGGACCGCGTGACGGCGTGGTCGGTGCTTTCCCTGGTCACCGTCGTCCTGCTCATCGTGGGGATGCAGGTCTTTGCCCGCTCCGAGTATCAAGACCTGGCCTGAGATTGGATGGGCGGATTGAAGAGAACGGGGGTTTCCGTGACCGAACCTCGGCCTGGATTCGAACACCAACGATCGAAGAACAAACCGATCGATGAGACGCCGCGCCACGGCAACCAAGGGGATCGCGCTCCACGGCCGGCGGCACCGACGATCCCGGCGTCGCTCACCATCACCGTGAGCCGTGAAACCGGCTCGCACGGCGGCACCATTGCCCACCGGGCAGCGCGGAAACTCGGCTGGACGGTTTATAATCAGGAGCTCCTGGAGTACATTGCCCAGGAAGGGGCGTTTCGTCAAGGCGTCGCCGAGAATCAGACCCCAGCGGCGGCTCAATGGGCCGAGCATCACCTGGAATTGCTCTTGGCCGAGCAGAAGCTGAGCCCGCATCCCTCGATCATCGAGCTGGCACGGGTGGTCTTGGCACTTGGTGCTCAGGGGGAGTGTGTGTTGATCGGCCGGGGAGCAGGATGCATCCTGCCCGCCGAATCCACGCTCGATGTGCGGATCATTGCGCCAATGGCGGAACGGATCGCGTACATGAGTCAACGGCTGCGCCTGAGCCTGGAGGCGGCAGCCGAGGAGGTCAACCAGCGCGATCGGCAGCGGGCGGAGTTCGTCGCCACGCATTTCCATCGTCAGCCGGCCGATATGTATCAATATGATCTGCTCTTGAATTCCAGCCACCTGGGGGAAGAATTGTGCGCGGAGTTGATCACCCAGGCTGCACGGGCCCGGTTGGCGGCCCGCGAGCGCGAGGGGGGACAATGGGTGTCACTGGGTGGACAGTAGTGGGTCGATGGGCATTCCCTGCATGAATCACGTGCTTCCTTTCAGCGGTTTCGTGGAGCGGGCTCGGGTGCAGCCGCCGGATGCGGCCGTCGTGCTCGGCTCAGGCATGAGCGGCGTGGTAGAACGCTGCCGGCCCATCGTGCGGCTTCCCTTTGCCGAGGTGCCGGGCCTCTGTGCGACGTCGGTGGTCGGCCACACCGGATGTCTCACGCTGGGCGATTGGGAAAGCAAGCGCGTGTTGCTATTTGAGGGGCGGTTGCATTATTACGAAGGCCACCTGTGGCGGAGCGTTACCCAGCCGATTCAGATCGCACATTTTCTCGGAGCGCGGGTTCTCCTGCTCACCAACGCGGCGGGGGGAATTCAGGATGCGCTTGCTCCGGGGAGCCTGATGGCCATCCGGGATCATCTCGAATGGACTCGGCCTTACTCCTGGCGGCAGGCCGGCCCGGGCAGTCTGGGTGCTTCGCGGCCATCACCCTATTCACCCCGGCTGTTGCAAGTGTTGAGCGAAGCGGCGGAGCAGCTCGGATTTGCGTTGCCACATGGGATCTACGCGGCGGTCACGGGGCCCTGCTACGAGACGCCGGCGGAAATTCGTGCTTTGAAGAGTTGCGGTGCTGATGCGGTAGGCATGTCCACGGCTCGGGAAATTCAGGCCGGACACGATTTCGGCATGGAGTGCGCGGCCGTATCGTTGATCACCAATCGCGCGGCTGGATTGAGTGCGGTCGCGATCAACCATGAGGAGGTGTTGACGACCGCGGCGGCCCAGGCGAAGCGGCTTTCGGATTTGCTGGACGGATTCCTACGACAGCTATGAATAGAAACGCGTTCTGGAGCTATTCCTCCGCTTGCGTTTCGTGTTCGGTAAGGACTACCGAGCACAAATTGCCAGCGATTACTCCCGGTGAAAGAATTCCGCATATTCCTTCTGAAACGCGGCGAGCCCTCTCTGCACCGCCCATACATCGATGCCCAAGGAAAGCATCCGGCAGCCCAGTTCGACGCAGCGCTGGGCATAGGTCAAGTTCGGTGGCAGGATTGCCCAGTGGATCCCGTTCTTCTGGGCTGCCTGAGCCACGCGCTGAATCGCTTCCCAGTGGCGTGGGTGGTTCCAGTCGCCGGGCATGCCCATCGATTGGCTCAAGTCTGCCGGCCCGACAAACAATACATCCACGTCCTCGACCGCGGCGATCTGTTCCACGTCTTCCACCGCTTGGACGTGCTCGATCTGGATGGCGATGAACGTGTTCGCATTGGCCTGCTGGAAATATTCGGGCAGCGGCGTCAAGCCGTAACGCCCGTCCACGCCGGTGTTATTAATGCCGCGCAGGCCGCGCGGATGGAACTTGGCCCATTGGATGATCTGCTCGACTTGCCGGGCATTACGGACTTGGGCCGCCATGATTCCGCCGGCACCGGCTTCCAGGGCGCGCATGACCGTTGCATAATCGGTCGGTGCCAGGCGTACAAATGTGTCCAGGTTGCAGGTCCGCGCCGCGCGGGTGGCCTGTTCTACTTGCTCCAGCGTCAGGCTACCGTGCTCCCGGTCAAGCCAAACGGCATCGTAGCCGCCGTGCATCCCGACCAATTCCAGCAGCTTGGGATTACAGAGTTGACCAAGGCAAAAGACGCGCACCAACTTGTCTTGTTTCAGCAAGGATTTGAGAAGAGCGCCCATATTTATCCATTCTGTCGATCGATCAACGCGACAACCTGGCAACTGATCGCCTCTGCCCGCCCGATGACGCCGACGCCTTCGCCGGTTTTGGCTTTCACATTCACGGCATCGACACCGAGCCCGAGCAAGTCCGCGAGCTGCCGCCGAATCTCGGCCTTGTACGGACCGAGCTTCGGTTCTTGCGCAAAAATGATGACATCCACGTTCACCAGCTGCCAGCCATGCTGATGGACACGCACCAGGGTTTCACGGAGAAACACCCTCGAATCGGCACCGCGGTAAGCGGGATCCGTATCTGGATAAGCATCGCCGATATCTCCCATGCCCGCCGCGCCCAACAGGGCATCGGTGACCGCGTGCAGCACAACATCGGCGTCGCTATGGCCGGTCAGGCCACGCGTATGCGGAATGAGCACCCCACCCAGCAGCAGGGGGCGGCCCGGAGCCAGACGGTGGGTATCGTGTCCAATGCCGACGCGCATGTGGACGAGTCTCCGCGGGTACGGTTTCCGGCTGTGGTGCATTGTAAGGATGGGGGGGAAGACTGGCTGGCGAAGTTCAGACAAGAGATGGAGAAGAAGTGTTGCAGCGGGCGGTTGCCGAATGGTCAGGAGCGGCTACGAACGAAAATGGTCTTGGCAATCGTAGCCGCGCTCGCCTCGTTCCCACACAGAGTATAGGAACGAGGCTCGGAATCTCGCGGTGTGACGGCGGCGAGATCGGTCCCCTGCAATTCGCGCTCACGGACTCTTCCGGTTTGACGTCCACAGCAAGGCATTCGCCAGCAGTCGCTGGAAATTGGAGTTCTGGAAATCCTTGGGATGGCCCAGGGACGTGTAGAAAACCCGGCCGCCATTGTGGATCCGGGTCCAGGCGATCGGCTCGGTGTGCTCGGGAATGCTGCCAGTTAAAAGCACGTCCACATCGGCGGCGCGGCCGATGTTCTTGTACAAGCTCCCCACGGACTCGAAAGGAGTAACACCGGCAAGAATGGGATGGTTCTTGGCCTTCTCGACAATTGAAACCTTCGTCACCGGGCCTTCGGGATAGTGCCCCTGATAGTTCCCTCCCAAGATTTCCTTATCCAGCGCCAGCCAATTCTGAAATGCATGGCTGGCGGTGCGCACGGCCACGATTGGCTTGCCGGACCGGCAGTACTTCTGGATCCGCTCCAACTGCTTACCGGAAATCGTCAGCCGGCGCGTGAACAGCAGCATGACATCGCAGGTGTCCAGGTTTTCGAGCCCTGGCAAATCATCATCGGTCTTGCGAAACGCACGCGTACACCGAATTGGAAAATGCTCCTCCAGGTACTTCTGGAACGTGCGGAGCGATTCATCCGATTGGTACTCCAACGAACCGGAGACCAGGCACACGGTGAGGACGTTTTCCTTCTTTCCTTGTGCAGCAGATTCGGGTTTTTGGTTGCGCGCAGGGACTGCAGGGCCGCCGCTCTGGAGATAGGCGAACAGATCGCGAATTTGCTGTTCATCCAGATCGTCCAGCAACTTTTCCGGCATCAGCGATTGCGGCGACGGCTTCATCTCCTCGATATCGTGCCGGGCGATCGTTGCGAGTTCATTCTTGGCATCGACCAGGGTAATCGCCTGGGGTGTCGCTTCGCGGATCAGGCCGTTCAAGACCCGGCCATTGTTGGTGGCGACCACGTAAGCTACGTACTCATTGCGGATGACCGCGCTGGGATCAACCACGCTGGTCACCAGGAAATCTCGATCGCGGCGGTCGGTACCGGTCAGGTCGGGACCGATGTTCGCGCCTTCGCCAAACAGGGTGTGACAGGTGGCACACTTGGCTTGGAAAAGTTGCTTGCCGTTGGTTGGATCGCCCTTGCCGGTTCCAAGCATGTGTTTGACGCTATTGATTCGTGCCCGGCGTTCGCCCGGGGGTTCCTGGCCGATTTTTCCCCAGTGTTTTTCCACCAGGCGTCGGACCTCGGCGTCGTTGTGGAGGAGAATGCGCCGCACTTGATCGAAGGAAACCTCCTGCGGACCGATTTGGCCGCGGTCCACCGCTTCGAGGAACGCTCGCGTCGAGGCGGGCCTGCTGCACAACAGCGTTTGCGCCCGGCTACGGAGGGCGGACGGCATCTTCGCATACCGGGCCAATACCGTAGCGGCAATCGTCGGGTCCGGAAATGGCTGCAAGGCCGACAACGCTGCCATGCGGATGGCCGGTGGCTCAGTGTCGGCGAGCAAGCTCAGTAGATCCGGCACGCAGCGCGGATTGCCGATCTGGCCCAGAACCTCGATCAGGGAGATTCGCTCCGTCGTCGACCGTTTCGAAGTGCGGACGAAGGACAGGGCTCGTTCATATGCCTGATCCTGGTTCAGACGCAGACCGAGGCGGAGCAGGGCCACAGTCGGTTCCTGCTTGCTCCACAAAACGGCAAGCTGTTTGTCGAGGATGATGGGGATCGATGCAAGCCGCCGGCCATCGAGTGCCTTTTCCATGCCGCGTACAAGCAGGTCGGCTTCCGCCGCTCCCGGAGCCAGGGCGAGCAAACGGGCACAGGTTTGCAGGTCTGCTTCCGTCCCGGCGGCCATGTAGCGGCGACCTAACCGTTCGACGATAAACTGGCGGATCAGCCGGTTTTGCCAGGCTGCCGCCGGTTCCAGCATCTGCACGACTTGCTCTCGATCCGAAACGGCCTTGTCTTCGATGGCCCACCACAAGAGGAGCGGGATGTGCGGGTCATCGGCATCCTCCGGATGCTCGAATAAGGAGCGAAGGATCGGCAACGCATCCTTGCCGGGCAAGCGTTTGCACGTACAGGCCAATTGACTCCGCACGGTACAACTCGTCTCGGTCCGTGCCATCTCCGTCAAGCGCGCTTTGATAGCCGGCGCGACCTTTTTCGCGTCCCCCAGCAGGCGGATCGTCCACGTTCGCACATCCGCATTGGCATGGCTGAGCAACCTCTCGGCCAAGGGTTCGTCCCAGCCGTCGCTGACATAGAGGGCCCAGAGTGCCTGGAGAGCGAGCGAATCCGTGCGTTCCAGGAGCATCCGGCGCAGGACAGGCCAGACGGCCGGGTCGCGCCGCTCTGCCAAGATCCGCCGCGCTTCCCGCACAAACCAATCGTTGGGATGGCCGAGGAGTCCGACTAGCTCGGCACTCGATCGTTTACTCAACGGAAGCCCGGTGACCGGCTGCGTCCCTGTGGCGGCGACACGGTAAATGCGGCCATTGGTCCGGTCCCAGTTATCGACCGGATCGACATGGTTAATGCGTTTGTCGTACCAATCCGCCACAAAGAGCGAACCGTCGGGGCCGACCAACAGATCAATGGGCCGAAACCACGTGTCATTGCCAAGCAGCATGTCGCCGCCGAATCGGGCCGTGAAGCTCGATCGCTTCGGTTCAAGCCGGTGCCAGTAGACGGCATTGGCAAGCGGATTGGCCGCGATGTAGACCTGCTCGAATTCCTTGGGAAATGCCCCGCCTTGGTAGAGAATGCCGCCGCAGGTTACGTGGCCGCCTTTGAATCCTTGATAGGGCACATGCTCAAAATAGCCGAAGGCATAGGGATTTTGCAGTTCGCCGTGCTTGCTGAAGTTTTTCACATAGTAGCCACCCTGCACTTGGTGGAGGCAAACGACGTTGCCGAAATTGGTGCCGGCAATGGCGTTGCCATGGGCGTCAAAGTCCAGCCCCCACGTATTGCCGCCCCCTTCGGCGAAGAGCTCGAACTCCTTGGTGAGCGGGTGATAGCGCCAG
>Ga0070734_10004054_pt1 | contig 14389 bp, 8 predicted proteins | sample Coa_R1_8_FD_66444 | JGI IMG/M metagenome (GOLD analysis project Ga0070734, IMG submission 66444) | Surface soil microbial communities from Centralia Pennsylvania, which are recovering from an underground coalmine fire - Coalmine... | ecosystem: Environmental > Terrestrial > Soil > Unclassified ...
GAGCATGGGCGACCAGCTGGTGGCCCGCGAGACGGGGATCGTGCGCTCGATCGTCCGCCCGGCGATCGTGGAGAGCGCGGTGGCCTATCCGTTTCGAGGCTGGAACGAGGGGTTCACCACCTCGGCGCCGCTCGTCTACCTGGCGCTCAAGGGGCAGAACACGCTGCCGGTGTCGCCCAAGCTAATCCTCGACGTGGTCCCTGTCGATCACGTCGTGTCGGGGATGCTGATGGTCGCCGCGCAGGCGATCGTCGAGCAGCCCAAGCTGGTGTTCCAGCTGTGCAGCGGCGACCTCAACCCGATGAAGATGGACCGGGTGACGACGCTGACCGGGCTCTACAAGCGGAAGCGCTTCCGCGACAAGGAGACGGGTCACCGCTTCGTCAACGAGCTGGCCGCGCGGATGGAGTTCCGCCCGGTCACGCAGGAGCACTTCGACAGCTACTCGCTGCCGCGCTTCAACCGCGCCGCCAAGTCGATCTCCAAGACGCTGGGGAAGATCCGGCCGGGGTGGGGCGCCGGGCGCTTCACCGCCGTCGTCGATCGGATCAAGAAGGGGGTCGACGAGATCGACCGGGTGACCACCGAGGCGGCGGAGAACATCGAGCTGTTCCGCCCGTTCATCTTCGAGAACGCCTACGTGCTGCGCGCCGACAACATCCGCGCGCTGCGCGATCGCATGCCGGAGGAGGATCAAAAGCTCCTCACCTGGGGCCCCGAGAAGCTGGACCTCTACGACTACTGGATGAACATCCACTTCCCGGGGCTGGCGCGCTGGGTGCTCCCCGAACTGGACGAGACCTACGCCTCGAAGCCCAAGCAGGTCTACAGCTACCACGACCTGCTCGAGCTGTTCGACACCACCACCAAGCTGCACGCCACGCGCGTCGCGCTCCGCATGGAGCGCAACAAGCGCGAGGAGATCTACAGCTACGCCGACCTGCAGGAGCTGGCCTCGCGCGTGGGGATCTTCCTGCTGGGCGCCGGCGTGGCGGCGGGCGAGCGGGTCATGCTGTGGGCCAAGAACTGCCCCGAGTGGTCGATGGCCTACTTCGGCGTCATCAAGGCCGCGGCCACCGTGGTGCCGGTCGATCGCGACATGAACGTCGCCGAGCTGGTGAACATCGCGCGGGCCTCGGGCGCCGTCGGGATGCTGGTCGGCGACGAGTTCCTGGACAGAGACGGCGAGGCGCTGGCGGCGGCGCTGGCCGAGGCGGGCCTCCCCACCAAGCTGTGGCGCTTCTCGGAGGTGTTCGCGCTCCCCGACCTGGCCGTCGAGCGCGAGCACGCCGCCAAGCTGGTGAGGCGCGCCAACCCCGACGCGCTGGCGTCGCTGATCTTCACCTCGGGGACCACCGGCAAGCCGAAGGGGGTGATGCTCACCCACCGCAACTTCACCTTCATGGTGTCGGAGCTGTCGAAGATCTTCGAGTTCGGCGTCAACGACGGGATGCTCTCGGTGCTGCCGCTGCACCACACGTTCGAGTTCGCCACCGGCCTCCTGGTGCCGCTGGCGCACGGCGCGCAGGTCACCTACCTGACCGAGCTGACCGGCGAGCTCATCTCCTCGACGCTGAAGCAGGGGCGGGTGACCGCCATCGTCGGCGTTCCGGCGCTGTGGGATCTGCTGCGGCGGCGCCTGTTCCAGCGCTTCGCCGACAAGTCGCCGGTGCTCGAGGCGTTCATGAAGGTGCTGGCGGCGGGGAACTTCGAGCTCCGCTCGCGCACCGGGTTCGACCTGGGGATGCTGATCTTCCTCCCCGTGCACGAGGGGTTCGGCGGGCGCATCCGCTACCTCATCAGCGGCGGCTCGGCGCTGCCGGCCGACGTGATGAAGGCGTTCTACGGCATGGGGTTCAACTTCTTCGAGGGCTACGGCCTCACCGAGACGGCGCCGGTCCTGACCGTCACCTCGCCCAAGGAGAAGCCGATCGCCGGTTCGGTCGGCCGCCCGCTCCCGGGCATCGAGGTCAAGATCGCCGAGGCCGACGGCGTCACCGGGGTCGGCGAGGTGGTCGCGCGCGGCCGCAACGTGATGGCCGGCTACTGGGAGAACGAGGCGGCCACGGCGGAGGCGATCCGCGACGGCTGGTTCCACACCGGCGACCTCGGTCGCTTCGACGACAAGGGAAACCTCTACCTGGTCGGCCGCTCGAAGGACGTGATCGTCGACGCCAACGGCAAGAACGTCTACCCCGACGAGGTCGAGGAGCAGTACGGCGGCAGCGACTACGTCAAGGAGCTGTCGGTGGTCGGCGTCCCCGACGGCATCGGCGAGCAGGTCGCCTGCGCGGTGGTCCCCGATCTGGAGCACGAGCCCGGGTTGTCACGCGCGGAGGTGGAGGCGAAGATCGAGGAGCACTTCCGGAAGGTCTCGGCCGACCTGCCGATCTGGAAGCGCGTGCGCGGCGTCTACTTCTGGGAGGAGGACCTCCCCAAGACGGCCAAGCGCTCGATCAAGCGGCGCGACGTGGCGGCGGAGATCGCGCGCCGTCGCAAGAGGAACGAGGAGACCAAGGGGGCGCTGGCCGTCGCCTCGGGCGACCGCGGCCAGGTCGCCTGGCTGCTGGAGACGATCGCCACCGTCTCGGGGCGCAAGCGCGGCGACGTGCAGCTCGGCAGCCGGTTCGGCCAGCTGGGGTTCGACAGCCTGATGTACGCCGAGCTGTCGAGCGCGCTGGAGAACGCCGGCGCGGTGCTGCCGGAGAGCGTCGACATCACCACGCTCGGCACGGTCGCCGAGCTGCAGGAGCTGCTGGCGCGCGGGCCCATCGCGGCGGCGCGCGAGCGGGCGGCCGACGAGGCCGCCGACGATGACAGCGAGATCCACGTCCCCTCGGCCGTCTCGTCGGCCGGCAAGCGGGGGCTGGCCCTGGCGCAGCGGCTGTTCTACGAGCGGGTGCTCGAGACCAAGGTCAAGGGGAAGATCCACGTCCCGCAGCACACCAGCTTCATCGTGGCGGCCAACCACTGCTCGCACCTCGACATGGGGGCGGTGAAGGTGGCGCTGGGCGACGCGGGCAAGGATCTGGCCTCCATGGCGGCGGCCGACTACTTCTTCCGCAACCGCTACCGGCGCGCCTACTTCAAGCACTTCACCAACCTGGTGCCGATGGAGCGCTCGGGCTCGATCCGCAAGTCGATGGACACCACGCTCCAGGTTTTGGCGCGCGGGCGCAGCATGGTCGTCTTTCCGGAAGGGACGCGCTCGGTCACCGGCGAGCTGGCCGAGTTCCTCCCCAGCCTCGGCTATCTGGCGCTGCGCGCCGGGGTCGGCATCCTGCCGGCGCACATCGCGGGGACGTTCGAGTCGCTGCCCAAGGGGAACGCGCTGCCGCGGGCGCGCGAGCTGACCGTGTCGTTCGGACCGTTCCTCACGGCCGACTGGCTGGCCACCTTGACCAAGGGCCTGCCGCAGCAGGAGTCCTGGCGCCTGGCGGCGGCGTTCACCCAGCGGGCGGTGGAGAACCTGCGCGATGGGGTGGCCACCGCGCTCGACGCCGACGCCGCGCGCGACGCCTGGGACGGGGAGGCCGGCAAGCTCGGGCCCATCGCCGTTCGCGCGCGGTCGCCGCGCCGCCGCGTCCTCCGGTCGGTGCCATGACGAAGAACGAGCTCATACTGGTCACCGGCGGGACCGGGTTCCTCGGCACGCACCTCCTGCGCCTGCTCGCCGCAGACCAGGAGACCGCCAAGCGGGTGCGCGTGCTGGCCCACAGCGCGGCGCCGGGCTGGCTGCGCGGGCTGGGGGTCGAGCTCTGCGAGGGCTCGGTGACCTCGCCCGACGACGTGAAGCGCGCGCTCGACGGCGTCGGCGAGGTCTACCACCTGGCCGGGCTCGTCTCGCACCTGCCCGGCGACGGGCACAAGATGTACGCCGTGCACGTCGATGGGACGCGCGTGCTGTGCGAGGCGGCGGCGCGCGCCGGCGTGCGCCGCATCGTGATGGCCTCGACCAGCGGGACGATCGCCGTCTCGCGCCGCGCCGACGACGTGGCCGACGAGGAGGCCCCCACGCCGATCGATCTGGTCGCCCGCTGGCCCTACTACGCGAGCAAGTACTACCAGGAGGAGGCGGCCCGCCGCGCCTGCGGCGACAAGGTCGAGCTGGTCACGCTGAACCCCAGCCTGCTGCTGGGGCCGGGCGACGATCGCCTGTCGTCGACGCGTCCGATCCTGCAGTTTCTGGCGCGTGACATCACGCTGATGCCGGCCGGCGGCCTCAACGTCGTCGACGCGCGCGACGTCGCGGCGCTGATGCCGGTGGCGATGGCGCGGGGGACCGCGGGGGCGCGCTACCTGGTGGGTGCCGTCAACTGGACGTTCGCCGAGCTGTTCGGCCGCCTCGAGCGGCTGACCAAGATCGCGGCGCCCAAGGTGAAGATCAGCGGCGACCTCCCTTTTCTCGCGTCGCGCGCCCAGGCCGCCGTCTTCCGCAAGCTGGGGCGCAAGGTCCCGGTCGAGCCGCACAGCGTGGAGATGGCCCAGTACTTCTGGTACTTCGACGCCGGCAAGGCCTCGCGCGAGCTCGGCTTCCAGCCGCGCGATCCGGCGGACACGCTGCGCGACACGGTGAAGTACATCCGCGACAACCTGCTCGGCAGCGGGGCTCTCGCACGCTCGGCCTGATCGTCCGGCGTGCCTGGCGCCGCGGCTCAGCGAACCGCGCGGCTCCGCGAACCGCGCCCTCAGCGAACAACGATCGACTGCAGGTGAAGCGTGGTCACGCGCGGGACCCGCAGCCGCACGTATCGCGCGGTGGCGGGGCTGAACCTGGCGGTCCAGGAGGCGAACTCTTTGGTGCGCCGTCCCACCTCCGTCCACTTGTTTCCGTCCTTGCTGAGCTCGGCGACCAGCGGGATGCTCCGCTCGCTGCAGCAGTCCCCCCGGTTCGTCACCTCGATCTGGCGGACCACCTTGGGCGCGCCGAGATCGATCTCCACCCAGGGGGCGTACTGCTCGTTGGTGTGAAACATCAGGACGGTGCAGGGCGGGTCGCGCGGGCAGTCGGCCCAGCTCGAGCTGGTCCAGAAGCGCTTGCCCTTGGCCAGGTCGGGGCGAGCGAGCGCCGCGCGCGCGCCGACCACCCCCAGCGCCAGGACCACCCCGCAGAGGAGCATCCGCAACCAGCGCTGCGCCAGCAGCAGATCGACCTCGCACGGCCTGGCGCTCGCCTCCCGCACGAGCGATTCGGCGAAGCGGCGGATCCGCTGCAGGTCTTCGCCGCTCGGGTCGGGCGAGGCCAGCAGCGCCTGCAGCTGCCGTCGCGCCTCGGGATCGGGCTCGGCCCGCGCGACCACGGCCGGGGGCGCGGCGTCCCACGGGGCCTCGGCCGGCCTGACGCTGGCGCCGATTAGGCCCTCGATGGCGGAGCGGTAGAGCGGGAAGGCGACGCCCCCGGCGTCCCCGGGCGGGAGCGGCTGGGCCGGCTCCAGCACGCGCCGCGCCACCTCGAGCAGCAGCGCGGCCTGCTGGACCGCGCGAGACCGGGCGACGTCGGGCACCGGTTGCAGGGCGCGGGCCCGCCGCAGCGCCTCCGTCCGGAAGATCCACTCGACGGCCCTTTTATGGAGGCGGAGACTCACGACGGCGGCTGGGCGACCTCGGACCGGCGCGAGGGTACCACATCGCTGGATCGGGGCGCCCGGTGGGGCTGGGCGCCGTCGATGCCACGCGGCGGCCGGGGGCGCGGGCAGGTCCTGGCGGGATCCACCCCGTTTGTACTAGTGTCCCCCGCGTGACACCGGAGATCGACGGACCTCCGATCTCCGCCGTGGGCCCGCGGCGGAGGCGTGTCATTCCCTCACGGGCCAGGCTGGCGGCGCTCTGGCGCGCGTCCGCCGGGTGGCCGTGGCGCGATCTGTTCGTGGCGCTGATGCTCTGGACCTGCGTCCCGGCCGCGGTCGCGTTCGCGGTGCGGTACCTGACTCTCGGCCCCGAGCTGCGGCACCTGGTGGTGACCGCCAACCGCCTGACCGGCCCGAACCGCGACCTCCTGCTCGAGACCAGCGCCGCGGCCGCCGGCGTCAGCATCCTGGCGTGGGCGATCGCGCTCTCCGTTCGGCGCCGGGCGGGGACGCTGGAGGCGGCGATCTGGAGCGGGACGATCCTCTCCCCTCTCCTCGTGGCGCCGGTCGTGGTGGCGCTCTGGGACTGGCACGCGTTCGAGGGCCACGCTCTCCTCATGCTGACGGCGGTCCTGATCGTGGGGCTGCTGTTCGAGCGCGCCGTGCGCGCGAGCTACCTCCAGCTGACGGCCAGGCCCCCGAGCCTGGCCGTCGCCTGGCGCCAGGCGGCGTCGCGGCTTCCGCGCTGGCTGCCGGGCGCGGTGCTGGCGGCGATGGTGGTGGCGCTGGGCGCGCACATGGCGGTCTGGGGCGTCATCAACCATTACCGCCTGCAGACCACCAGCTACGACCTGGCCATCTTCGACAACCTGATGTGGCGGCTCGGTCATCTCCGCGGGCCCTGGTTCTCGTCGACGTCGGCGTTCGGACGCGTCGCCGAGTCCCACCTGCAGCGGCATGCCACCTTCGTCGCCTACCTGTTCCTGCCCCTCTACCTGCTCCGGCAGAACGCGGACACGCTGCTCGTGCTGCAGGCGCTGGTCACCGCGTCGGCCGCGGTGCCTCTCTATCTGCTGGGGCGGCGCCGGCTGGGGAGCGCCTGGCAGGCGCTGGCGGTCTGCGCCTGCTTCGCCGTCTACGCGCCGATGCACGGGCCGCTGTTCTACGACTTTCACTTCCTCACCACGACGCCCTGCTACGTGCTGTGGACGCTCTACTTCTTCGAGAGCGGCTCGACCGCCGGCCTGATCGTGGCCGGCCTCGTCGCCCTGCTGTCGCGCGAGGACATCGGTCCCGGGCTGTCGATGATGGCGCTGGCGTACATGCTCGGAGGGAAGCGGCCGCGGGCGGCCGTGCTGGGCGCGGCGGTCGCGGTCGTCTACTTCCTGCTGGTGAAGTTCGTGGTGATGCCGCACGCGGGCCCGAAGGGGGCTTCGGAAGCCTTCGTCGACATGTACACCGACCTCGTCCCCAGCGGCGAGTTCAGCTTCGGCGGCGTGCTGCGCACGCTGGTCACCAGCCCCCTCTACGCCTTCAACACCCTGCTCAAGGCCGAGAAGCTGACCTACTTGCTGCAGATCGCCGTGCCGGTGCTGTTCCTTCCGTTCCGGCACCGGCGGGCCTGGCTGCCGTTCATCCCCGCCGCGCTGTTCACGCTGGTGGCCAGCAACGAGCACAGCTCGGAGATCTACTTCCAGTACACCGCTCACTGGACGCCCTACATCTTCGCGGGCGCGGTGATGGTGCTGGGCGACTGGCGGGCCTCCGGGCACGAGGGGAGGGCGCGCACGGCCGGGGCGCTGGCGGCCATCTGCCTGGCGAGCGCCATCGTCAGCTACCACGAGGGCGCGATCTTTCAGCACCATACTTTTCGAGGCGGCTTCCGGCAGGTCCAGTTTCGGTGGACGCCGTCCGACGCCGAGCAGCTCGCCGACTTCCGGGCCCTCAGCAAGCAGATCCCCAAGAACGCCTCGGTGGTGCTGACCGAGTCCGAGGTTCCGCAGCTCTCCGCGCGCGCCGACGCGTACACCATGCGCATCGGCGTCGACAACGCCGACTACATCCTGGCCCGCATCGAGGAGGTCTCCGGCGAGGGGAGCGCGCGGACGCACATGCTCGACGCCTTGCGGACGCGCGCCTACGGCTTCGTCGAGCGGCGGGGCGCCTTCGTGCTCTGGAAGCGCGGCGGCGGCCACGCGAAGGACAGCGTCGGCTACGACGCCATCCACGCGCCCCATTACTAGAAGGGCGACACCTCGAAGACCTTGATGCCGTTGCGCTCGAGGCGCCGGGTGAGGGTCAGGCCACCCACGTTGTGCCGGGTGCCGTTGTTGAGCTCGGTCTGGATGGCCTGCGAGGGGCCGCCGCCCTCGTTCAGCAGCAGCAGCCAGCGGACGTGGTACTTGCGGATGACCGCCTCCATCGCCGCCTCGCCGTTCTCGGGCAGGAAGACGGCGGGGCTGCGGGTCTCGGCGATGACCGACCAGGGGCGCGTCGACATGGTCGTCCCACCGTCGAGCGTGGCGTCCAGCGCCGCCAGGTCGGCCTCGAAGGGGAGCGGCGGAGCGCCGAGCGTCAGCGTGAAGGGGAGGGGACGGAGCATGGCGAACGCCAGCAGCAGCGCTCCCAGCGTGACGGCCAGCCGCGCCGCCCTCGCCCACGGGAGGCGCGCCGCCGTGATCCGCCCCAGCGCAGCGAGCGCGGCCTCGGCGCCGTAGCCACCCGCCAGGACGAACACCGGCAAGAGCGCGTGCAGCGTGCGCTGGCCGGCGAACATCGTCGGGTTGACGAGCGAGATGGTGATCGCGCCGCCGAACAGCAACAGCCAGCTCGTCCCTTCGACGCTGGACGACTCCTTCGACCAGCAGCAGCCACGGAGGACCGCCAGCCCGAGCCAGATGGGGTAGTTGGGGAAGAAGCTGATGTCCTGCAGGTTCGACAGCGCCGTGTGGACGCGGCCGGCCAGGTACTCGGGCGTGAAGTGGTCGGCCAGCGTCCAGGTGGCGGGGCGCGCGTCGTCCCACCGGTAGAGCGCGCCGTAGTCGGCCAGCTGTCGTCCGAGCATGGCGCCCGGCGGCAGCGGGGTGCCGAACATCAGGAGGTGGCAGAGCAGGTACGCGCCGCCGCAGATGGCGCCCGTGAGCAGCGTCCGGCGCAGGCGCAGGCGCGACTCTGGCGACTCCGCCGTGGTGGCCACGGCGACGGCCGACAGCACGACCGCCAGCACGACGTCCTCCGGCCGCGACCAGAAAACGAGGAAGGCGCAGAGCACCGCCCACTCCGAGCGGCGCCGCGCCAGCGCGACCAGCGAGAGGATCATCCAGAGGTGGACGAAGGGGATGGTCTCGACGTCGAACCGGAAGCGCATCAACGCGGGCGAGAAGGCATAGAGCAGCAGCGACACCAGCTGCACGATCCGGCTGCGCAGCGGGGCCGCCGTCCCCAGCAAATGAGCGAAGCCGACGATCGACAGGCCCGTGACGAGACCCATGGCGGCGCCCGCCACCCGGTGCGTGTCGCCGAAGAGGGCGAAGAACGGGAGCAGGCTCAGCGAGGCCAGCCCCGACCAGTAGTCGAACGGCCGGTGGAGCACGCTCGCCGGCTTGACCAGGAAGTGCCAGACGATCGGCTCCTGGTAACCGTGGACGCGGAGGATGTGCCGGGCGACGCCGAAGTAGTAGGCCGGATCATTGTCCGTGCTGCCCGCGGCGGTGGTCCCGGCGGCCACGTAGGCGACGCAGATGACCAGCGCCGTGATCCGCAGGGCGCGGCTCCAGGCCAGGCCGGCCGGCGGGGGCGCCCACGCCGCGCCGTCGGGTACGCGATCGCGCACCACCGTGACGAGGGCGGCCGCTCCCCAGGCCGCCCAGCGCGCGGCGTCCGCGGCCTCCGGGACCAGCGGGAGCAGGGCGAGCGGGACGAAGCTCGGCCACCAGCGCGCGATCCCCGCGCGCAGGTCGGCGGCGCCGCCCGGGGCGGCGCCGCGCTCGATCAGCGCGGCGGCGGCCAGCGCGCCGAGCGCCGTCAGCTTCAGCGCGCGGACGAGCGACGGCGCCAGGCCCGGGAGCTCGCCGGGCGGCATCGCCCCGGCCGCGCCCCAGACGCCGAGGAGCACGATAGCCGCCCGGACCCACGGCCAGATCGCTCCGATGCCCGGCGGACCGGAGCCGTCGGGGCGCAGGCGTCGGGCCATCGCTCGCATCCGATGCAGAGTGGTTGGGGGAACGGTCACGGGGTCGGTCAGGTTTTTTCGTCGAGGCGGAGGTTGGCCGGGGCTGCCCGCCCGGATGGGCGCAGATCGGTCCTCGTCGATCGCGTCGCGATCGAGATCGGGGCGGTGGCCTGTCGGCCGTCAGTCCCGGGTGGCGGCGTCGGCGCCGCAGGTCGACGGATCGACCGTCAGCGGCGAGGCGACCATGACGTAGCCGAGCTGGGTGAGCGACGCCTGGGTGAAGCCCTGGCTGCCCTGGGTGACGGTCGTCTGGCTGTCGCCGATGGGCGCGAAGGCGCAGGCCGCGGCCTCGCTGCGCGCGTAGATGGCGAGGTCGCCGGGGACCGTGGTGACGTTCGAGAACGGGATCCCCAGCTTGGCCACCTTGTGCAGGACCAGGCCGCGCGGCTCGATCAGGTAGACGGGCGACCAGTCGAGCAGCCCCGCGGGCGGCGGTACGGTGGTCTCGGTGATCGAGACGACCGTCGGCACGTCGACGGCTCCGGCCGGGAACTGGATCGAGATCGGGACGTTGGTCGTCTGCGAGAGGACGCCGAAGAGGAGCACGTTGGTCCCCTGGGGATCGACCTGGGCGAACTGTGTGGCGCCGGCGCCCATCGGACAGAGGTACGAGTTGCCGACGCCCGGGCGCCGGGTGCACGGGCAGCCGGGCAGGGGCGAGATCGGATCGGGCTCGGTGGCCGGCGTCGTGAGCGCGGGGCAGGTCAGCCCGCCGACCGCGTCGACGCCGCCGTCGACGATGAAGGCCGTGCCGCCGGTCCCGAAGTTTCCGCCGGTGGCGAAGCCGCCGGTCCCGAAGTCTCCGCCGGTGGCGAAGCCGCCGGTCCCGAAGTTTCCGCCCGTGGCGTAGCCGCCCGCGCCGGTGGTCCCACCCTCGCACCCGTCGCAGCCGCCGGTTCCGAAGCTGCCGCCGGTGGAAGAGCCACCGAAACCGGTGAGCCAGGGCGCGCCACCCGCGCCGGTGGTTCCGCCGGTCCCTCCGTCGGGTCCGCCCAGGGATTGCGAGCCGCAGCCGAAGATGGCGAAGCAGGCGGCTGCCAGGATCGTCGAGCCAATCAGCGTGCGCATAAGAGGTCCTCTGACGTCGTGCGTTTGCACTGGTCGTGCCACGACGAGATTACAGTGACTTACGTCAATCCGTCGACGTGAACTCGGACATTTTGGTCGCGATCGGTTGGCACCGGCGTCAACTTTGTTCACCACCGCGTCGATCGGCGGCGCGGCGCCTCCCGATCACGGCATCGCCGTCCGGTTTCGCGTGCGCCGTCAGATCCCGTCGCCGACCAGCTTCTTCGCGGCGGGGGTCAACAGCCGGTCCGGCACCTTGTGCTTCTTGGCCGGGAGCGACATCAGATACGCCACGACGGCGTCGAGATCGTCGTCGGTCATCCCCGAGAAGTGCGGGATGAAGGCGGACATCGGCGGCGCCATCAGCTTCCCGTCCAGCCGCTTTCCGCTGCGCAGCGCCTCCTTGATCTGCGCGGCGGTGTAGTTGCCGAGGCCGGTCTCCTTGTCGGGCGTCAGGTTGCGCGCCCAGATCTTGCCGATCGCCGGCTCCTCCATCGGGGTCTCGCCGCCGCCGAACAGGTTGTCGTCGCTCGGCCCCTTGCTGGTCAGCGAGTGGCAGTCGTGGCAGGGGGCCACGCCGTGCGCCAGGTACTCGCCGTAGCGGACGCGGTCGGCGCGCGGCGGCGCCTGCACGTTGGCGGCCGGCCGGTGGTGGATGAAGCCCATCGACTTGGCGAACCGCAGCCCGAAGGCGAAGTGGTTGTGCGAGCGGTCGACGGCGTTCCTCACCGGCGGCACGCTGCGCAGGTAGGCGACGATCGCGCGCGCGTCGTCGTCGGAGAGGTGCGCCCAGGTGCCGAACGGCATCGGCGGCATCAGCAGCTGATCGTCGGCGCGGACCCCGTCGCGCACGGCGCGCAGGATCTGATCGTCGGACCACCCGCCGATGCCGGTCTCCGCGTCGACGGTGATGTTGGGCATGACCACCGTCATCCCGAACGCGGCGTCGTCGATGACCTGCCCGCCGCCCAGATAGGCGTCGGTGCGCTCGCCTTCGAGCCAGGAGAGGTTCACGCGCGGCGTGTGGCAGGCGCCGCAGGCCGCCACCTGGTTGACCAGGTAGCCGCCGCGCGCCGTCGCCTCGGGGGTCGCGACGACCTTCTCCGGCGTGGTGGGACGGACGTACTTCCCGGTGCAGGCGGCCAAGGTCAGGGAGAGGGCCAAGGAGGCCAGGCGGGCGGATCGCATCGAGGCGCGCACTATAGACGTACGCGCAGCGCGCTCGGAAGGATCTCGAAAACCGCCGGCAGGTGCCCGGGCGTCTCGCCGTCGAGCTCGATGGGGATGCGGGCGTCGGCCTCGACCGGCTCGACGGCGACGCGGGTGATGCGCGCGCTGTCGACCGCCTCCAGCTCGACGTGCGTCCCCTCGTAGAGGCGCCCGAGGTTGGTGAGGATCTCCCCCTTCGAGAAGTCGCCCACCGTGACCAGATCGAGCGCCCCGTCGTCGAGGCGCGCCTCCGGGCAGATCTTCATCCCGCCCCCGAAGAACCGGCCGTTGCCGACGGCGGCCATCAGCACGCGGCGCCGCTCGCGCGGCTGGTCATGGACGGTCAGCCAGACGTCGGTGTTGTCGTAGGAGGCCAGCGCGCGCAGCGTGGCGCCCAGAAAGGCGATCCGCCCCCCCAGCCGCTTGGACGAGGCGTTGGCCCGGGTGGCCACCGCGCTGGAGAAGCCGAACGAGGCGACGTTGACGAAGTGGCGCGTCTCGCTCTGCCCGTCCATGCCGAGAAACTGCACGCGGCCGGCGTCGATGGGTCGCGCCGCCCCTTCGCGGATACGGCGCGCCGCCTCGGTGATGTCGTGCGGCAGCTCCAGCGTGCGCCGGAAGTCGCCCCCGGTCCCGCGCGGGATGATGCCCAGCTCGGTGCGCCCGCCGGCGCCGGCGGCCAGGATCCCGTGCGCCACCTCCGAGATCGTCCCGTCGCCCCCCAGCGCCACGATCAGCCGCCGCCCGGCCGCCGCCTCGCGCTCGGCGATGGCGCAGGCGTCACGGGCGCTGGCGGTGAAGGCGCTGTCCAGCTCGCCGAGCCCGTCGACGAGCTCGCCCCGCACGCGCGCCCAGCGCGACTCGTTGAGGCCGCGTCCGGAGCGGGGATTGACGATCACCAGGGGGCGCGCGAGGTCCAAGCGAGTGACTTTCTAACAGATGCGCCCGTGGTGCGGCTATCCTGCGCGCCCAATGTCGCTGGCGGTCGGGATGCTCTTCGGCCTCGGCGCCAGCGCCTCCTGGGCGCTGGCCAACGTGGCGATCCAGCGGGCAGGGCGCGCGATCGGCGCATTGCAGGGCCTGTTCTGGGCGCAGCTGGTGGGGATCGCCATCGCGGTGGGCGGCGCGGCGCTGCTCGGCGAGCGTCCGGCCTCGCCGACGACCGCGGACGCCGCCTGGATCGCGGTCGCCGGCGTGTCGGGCCTGGTCGCCTACGTCGGCATCTTCTACGCCTTCGAGCACGGCCGGCTCACGCTGGCGGTGCCGATCATGTCCTCCTGGGCGGTGCTGTCGTCGGCGCTGTCTCTGCTGCTCTTTCACGAGCACTTGATGACCGGCCAGCTGGCCGGCGCCGCGGCGGTCATCGCAGGCGCGGTGACGGTGGGGCGCCACGCCCAGCGCTCCGACGGCGCGGGCGAAGGCGGCCGCCGGTGGCTTCCTGCGGCGGTGGCCGCCGCGATGGCCTTCGGCGTCCTCATCCCCGCGATGCGCCGGCTCTCCCCCGTGTTCGGCGCGGTCGGCACCGTCGGGGTCGTCTACGCCGCCGATCTGGTGCTGGCCCTGCCTCTGGCGCTGGCCTTCCGGGTTCGCCTGCCGCTCCCGCCGGCGGCGGCCTGGCCGGCCATCGTCCTGTCGGGGTTCTTCGAGACCGCCGGCTCGGCCTGCATCACGCTGGGGGCGCGGCACGCGCCGCTGGCGATCGTCTCGCCCCTGGCCAGCCTCGCTTCGGCGTTCACCGTCGTCTACGCCTGGGCCGTCCTGCGCGAGCGCCCCGCCCGCGGCGTCCTCCTCGGCGCCGCGCTGGTCTCGGCGGGCGTGGTGGTCCTGGCGCTCTGAGACGGGCGTCGCTGCCTCCGATCATCGGGTGCTCGAGGCCGCGACTGTTCGAGAGTCGGCGGCCCTCTCCGATTTCGGAGCGCCGTTCACGCGGGTGACATGGGGTCGTGACCAGCCCTCGCACACTCGGCGCCCAAGTGTCGCCGACGTGCGTGGTGTCAGTTCCTAGAGTGCGGGTCGCCCGGTGCGGCGGCCGCACGAGAACGCCGTCCGTCCCGGGTGCAGCGAGGTTGCAGAAAGGGACGGACATGAAGACCAGACGAACGAAGATGACCATCTTGAGCGTCCTCCTGGCGGGAGGAGTTTCGGCCGGGGCGTGGATCGGCGGCTGTTCGACCGATCCAGCCGGCTCGGGCATGTCGGCGCACCCCGACACCGGCAGCATCGACATCGGCCTGGTGGTCGGCGGCGGTGCCGTCCTGAACAGCGCCACCTACACCATCACGGGTCCGGCGGGGTTCAGCAGCACCGGGACCAT
>Ga0070734_10004055_pt1 | contig 14389 bp, 11 predicted proteins | sample Coa_R1_8_FD_66444 | JGI IMG/M metagenome (GOLD analysis project Ga0070734, IMG submission 66444) | Surface soil microbial communities from Centralia Pennsylvania, which are recovering from an underground coalmine fire - Coalmine... | ecosystem: Environmental > Terrestrial > Soil > Unclassified ...
CCATCCTGGCCGTCCGGCTGTTCGTAAGCCAGATAATATTGTGCATTCTTTGAGAACAACACTTTTTGCCCGCCCGGCAAGAGTGCCCCGGTCGCGTCATCCACCAGCGCTCCCGTCAAGAGCGCCTCGTCTTCCTTCAGCAGCATGTGCAATTTCAAGTCAGCGTTATAGCCGCAATAAATCCAGCGGAGACCGTCGAGAGGTTCGTTGTAAGGCGGCTTGTCTTTCAGGATGCGTTTGCCGCCCGCCCAGCCGACTTCAATAGCATGCTTTCCCAGCCGTTTCGCGCCGTGTGGCGCTTGTTTAAATCTCGCGATCTCCTCTGCGCTCCTGGGCTGCACAAAGTCGTCGTCAGTTACTCCCGGGCGGGTCGATGGCACAGAGCATTGCAGAACCTGTTGGCAGCTAGCCTGCTCAGTTACCCCCGCAACCAGCGACAAGAGAAGCAATATATATCGGGTTTTCTTCATGGCTCCTCAAGTATTCGTCAACACTGCGCCGGAGTCCACGATATTTTTGATCAGGACGGCTTTGTACAAAAAGCAAATCCCACCACAGATGAACACGGATGACACGGATTTGAAATTCAAAAGAGTTCTGTTGAACTTTTTTGATCCGTGTAAATCAGTGTTATCAGTGTCATCTGTGGTGAGGTTTGCTTTTTGGGCAAGCAGATCAGGACTAGGGTTCCAGCGCCTTCTCCAACTCTGCCGGTTCTGCAATCGGCGGCTTGCAGGTAAAGCCGCTGCAGATCACGGCCACGGTATGGCCTTTCTTAATCGCCGGCAAATTTGGAATTGTCTCTGCCAGCGCCGGCGGAAGCATCTGCGGCACCGCTTCGCCTTCCTGCAGATGAAGGACTGATTGGTTCAACGACAAATGTTTGAGCGCCGCTCCTTCCAGTTGCTCCGCCCTTGCACCGCTGCCAACCACCACCACCTGCGTATGCGGCTGCAGATACATTCCCAGTGCGATTCCATACGTGGAAGCAAACAGGCCGTAGTGCGCGGCGATCCCGGCAAAGGCCTTCAACGTTCCTTCCGCTAGATTGCGGTGCTTTGCGTCATTGGTATAACCGTGCAGCCGCAAAAGAGCAATTGCAGCCATGGGATTGCCTGCTGGCGTTGGTGAATCCTGCAAAGGCTTGCGCCGAGCGGCAAGCGCGCCCAACACCAGTCCATCGCCCACGTCTGGCCCGCTGGCCATATCAAAGAAGCCGCCTTCGCGCGAATCATGGAAGCGCGCAACCATGGCGGCAACAATCTTTTCCGCGAAATGAAAATAACTCAGGTCGGCGCTGGCTTCATAAGCGTCCAGGCAGGCGATGGCGGTGAACGCATAGTCTTCCAGCACGCCAGGGATGCGGCGCTTCGCCGCCTGCGGATCTGAGTAGGCAAGCACGCGCTGCAAGCCCAGCTTGGCGTCCCAGCCTTGCGAAAGGATGCGATCCAATGAGCGCAGGGCAAACCGGCGCGCATCATCAAGCTTGAGCACACGCGCTGCTTTCAGATAAGCAGAAATGCAGAGCGCATTCCATCCAACGTAAACCGTCTTATCGATGAATGGTGTGGTGCGCTGGAGCCGCGCGGCAAGCATCTTTTCTTTGGCTGAATCAAGGAGTGTCTGGGCTTCCTGAGGCGTTTTCTTCACTCGCTCGGCCACTTCTTGAATGCTTGCGCGCAGGTAAAGCACGTTCTTAGCGGGATTGTGGTGCATCTCACCGACTTCGCCAATGTCATAGTGGAGCATCGCTACTTGCAGTTCGTCGGTGCTCAGTACGGCTTCGGCTTCATCCAGCGTCCAGGTGAAGTAGTCGCCGTCGTCGTCCAATGAAATGTCGGCATCCTGTGAAGCGTAAAAGCCGCCGTGCTCGCGGTCAGAAAGCACCTCTTCCATCCAGCGGACAATGTCCTTCGCCACAAAAGCAAAAAACTCATTGCCGGTGAGCTGATAGCCATGCACATAATTCTTGAGCAGCTCGGAATTGTCATATGACATTTTTTCAAAGTGCGGAACAATCCAGTGCTCGTCCACAGAGTAACGATGGAAGCCGCCCGCAAGCTGGTCATAAACGCCGCCACGCGCCATCTTGTCGAGCGACGTGGTCACAACGTTCAGCAGCTCCGTGCTTCCATTTTCCGCCGCGCACTCCATCAGCAGGTCCATGCCGCTGGGATGAGGAAATTTTGGTGACGAGCCAAAGCCTCCATGCTCAGGATCGAACAACTTCACGGCGGATTCCACCATGCTGTCAATCAGCTCAGGCTTGAGCGATCCGGACTTGCCGGCAAAGCCTTCTGCCTGGCTGATGGCGTTCATCACGCTCTCGGCGGACTCCAGCACGTCACCGTGTTTCTCTCGATAGGCCTGCGCCAGCGTCAGCAGTACGCGGCTAAAGCTGGGACGCCCTTGATAATCCTGCGGCGGAAAATATGTCCCCGCATAAAACGGCTTGCCTTCAGGCGTAAGAAACGCCGTAAGCGGCCAGCCACCCTGCCCGCTGATGGCCTGCACCGCGGTCTGGTATCGGCTGTCCACGTCGGGCCGCTCGTCGCGATCAACCTTGATGGCGATAAAATGCTCGTTCACGATCGCCGCAATCTCCGGGCTCTCATAGGACTCGCGGTCCATCACGTGGCACCAATGGCACCACACCGCGCCAATATCGAGAAGAATGGGCTTGTTCTCACGCTTCGCGGTTTCAAACGCTTCCGGCCCCCACTCATGCCAGTGGATGGGTTGATGCATAGCGGAACGCAGGTAAGAAGATGAAGCACGGGCAAGCGAGTTGGTCGCGACTTCAGGCATTAGATTAGTTTATCGTTTTATTCGGCAGGAGGTAATCAGGGGCATATGCGCATCGCCATCATCTCAGACATTCACGGCAACCTAACGGCCCTTGATGCCGTGCTGGCCGATCTGCGGCAGCAGAAGCCGGACGTGATCTATCACGGCGGCGACCTGGCGTTTGGCGGATGCAATCCTGCCGAGGTGATTGACCGCATTGTTCAGGGAGGCTGGAAGGGCGTGCTGGGCAATACCGACGAGATGCTGTGGGACACTTCCGCGCGCGCAGCGCTGGAAGCTTCAGCGCCTAAATTGAAGTCGCTATTCAAGGTACTTTTTGATTTGTCTGGCCCGGCGACAAAGCAGATGATCGGCCCATCGCGGCTTGAATGGCTGCGCGCGCTACCTCCTGAGCTTCGACATGAAAATCTCGCATTGATGCATGCCAGCCCCGGCAATCTGTGGCGCGCGCCCATGGACACGGCAGATGATGCCGAACTGGAGACTACTTACAAGCAGCTGAATACTGAGATTGTTGTCTATTGCCACATTCATCGGCCATTCATACGCAAAATCGGAAACATGACAGTCTGCAACACCGGCAGCGTGGGCTCGCCCTATGATGGCGATCCGCGCGCATCTTACCTCTTGATCGAAAATGGAACGCCGTCGATCCGCCGCGTGGCCTATGACGTGGAAAAAGAAGTTGGCCGACTCATGGCGTCAGACTATCCGTATAAGGAGTGGATCGCGGAAATGCGCCGCAAGGGCCGTTACGTCCCGCCACCGGAGATTGCGTAAAACGCTCGCCCTCGCTTTTCAATCAAACCATTCAATCTCTTTGATGTCATGCGCGGGAATCTGCGCCAGCACGTTGCGGTAAGCCGCGTCGATTTCAGCCATGGGTGTTGTGCATTCTTTGCGGATGCGTATGTCGGATTCGTAGATATATTCGTCGCCCATGCGTCCGGGGAAATCCACGATGCGAATGCGCACTCCGGGAAAAGGCGCGGCGGCCAGGTAGTCGCCATACCAGTAACTGTCGCCGACGCGCCACTTCCATGCCACCTGGTTCAGGCGCGCGCACAGCGCGTCAGTGGACGAGTAACTGCAGATGAACGAATAGGCTCCAGTCATGGTTGGGCAGATCGGCCATCATTAGTTGACAAGTAGCCGACAGCCGCCCGCATTATCTCACTGGCGATGAAGACCTGCATTCGCGGACGGCCTTGCTGATGACATGGTCTCCACCAGCTTCGCCAGTTTTTCTGAAGCCGTCCATGAGCTGATGCGTACCCAGCCGGTGGCCGTGTTGCCAATCATCAACGCTGACTGGTGCCGCTGCCGCAGCTCAACAAACAGACCAAGCGACTTCAGCAGCGTATCCACCTCTGCGCGATTACCGCTCAGCAGGGTCCAGCCGGGACCGATGTGGAATTTCTCGCCCCAATCTTTCATGCGCGCGGGCGTGTCGTTTTCCGGATCAACGCTCACGGAAACAATCACCACGTCTTTTCCCAGCTGCGGCCCCAGCAGCCTGGCTACCTGGGCAAGTTTTTCCTGAGTAAAAGGACACATCGAGGCGCAGTTGGTAAAGAATCCTGTGACAATGGCGATGCGCCCATCGACTACCTGGCTGTTGAAACGCACGTGCCGGCCATCTTGATTTACCACTTCAATGTCCGGCACGGGCAGCGCGACAGGAGCAGGCTGGTCCTGCGCGTAAAGCGAACCGGCAAATATGAAACCGATGAGAGTAATGAATGCGCGAAATTTCATGGACGGCCCCTGCTTGATTGATAAAGGTTTATGAATGAAAACTTTGTGTGGCGCCCGCTCGCCACACGCCCGGAAGACTTACGGTCGCGAACGTGATCGCAAGCCGCGGCCGGCTGCAAACTCCACAACCGGCCGCGTGCCTGGCGCTCGATTATCCAATGATGTCCATTGGACGCATCATTTCGTTGTCCTCATGTTCAAGAATGTGACAGTGCCACACGAACTTGTAGTGCTGTCCGGGAACCACAACCGTGCCCGTGGGCAGATCAAACTTCATGATCAGCTGGGTCACGGTGCCCGGGAAAGACTTCACCACGTCTTTGGCAGCGTTCACTTCTTCCGGGAACGGCGCCTGCGGCGGGCCGGTGAAGACCAACTGCCCGGTGTTATCGAACGTGGTCTGGTCAAACGGCCTCCGGCTCAGCACCTGGAACTGCACCAGATGGATGTGTTTGGGATGAGCGTCACCGGTATCGTTGATCAGGTTCCAGATTTCCGTGGAACCCGCTTTCGGATCTTCAGTAACGGGATCGTCCCAGTTCTTGTTGTCGAGCAATCCAATGATCGGGAACCCGTCTGATGCGCGATCGAGTTCCGTCAGGATCAGGTCGCGCGACTTCACCGCGGACTGAGGATTGATGTTCATCGGCGTGGGATTCAGCACCTGCGGAATCGTGCTGGTATCTTTCGACGACAGCGGCTTGGAAACGCGGAACATCATGATCTGCGTGGGTACAACTTCTCCGCCGCCGGGGAACGGTGCAGGAGCGTTGTTGGTGAGCACAAAGTTCTTGCCCGCCTTGCCGGTAAAGTCCACGATCACGTCAAAGCGCTCCGCCGGCAGTTGCAGCAGCGTGGTCAATGCCACGGGTGCAGGCAACAGCCCGCCATCGGTTCCGATCACGTTGAACTGCGGGCCCGCCATGCCATGGGCTACGCCGTTCGCGTCAGTCATGACCAGGTTCATGTTCAGGAAGCGCGCGTTGCAGCCATTGAGCATGCGCAGGCGATAACGCCGCGGCTCAATATCAATCACCGGCCACGCCTTGCCGTTCACGCACATGGTGTCGCCAAAGAACTCGGGAATCCAAAACTGGTGCGTTCCGCCGTCAGCCGTGGGATAAAGCAGCGTGCCGTCCGGATTGAACAAACGGTCTTGCATGATCAGCGGGATCTCAAACTGTCCTTTGGGAAGGTTCAAGGAATCTTCCACCGCATCGCGGATCAAGTATGCGCCGGCCAGGCCCTGAATCATGTTGAGCCGCGTGATGCCCAGCGTGTGGTCGTGATACCAGAGCATGGTGGACTGCTGATCGTTGGGATAAACAAAAGCATCCGGGTTGTACAGCACGGGGCCGGTGATGCCATCGGGAGAAATCCACGCTTCGGGGTAGCCATCGCTTTCAGGCAGGATTTTTGCGCCGTGCAGGTGGACGACGTTGCGCACCTGCGGCTTGTCGGCTTCCGATCCATGGAGGGTGAAGTCAACCGGCAGTGGATGCGTTGTTGGCAAAGCGTCATTGTGGTACTTGATCTTTACCGGAACGCCGCTGCGCACTTCCATCGTCGGGCCCGGCCATATGCCGTTGTAGCCCCAGATGGGAGTGGCCGGAAGATCACGGTGCACTTTCTGCAATGCAGGCTGCATCCTGATATGGGTCACGCCATTGGGATCAGGGTGGATCACCGGCATGATTGGCAGCTGGTCCACGAAGGGAGTAAGCAGGCCCTGCGTGGCTGCAGTTTTGAGTTGTCCAAGCGGATGCTGGACGTGACCATGAAACGTGACACCGCCTTGCGTGTGGACTCGGGTATTGACTGTCTGGCCTGTAGCGAACTTGGGGATAACCAATCCCGCACCCGCCATAGCTCCGAACTTCAAAATATCGCGTCGACTCTTTTTCATTTAGATGAGGCTCCTTAGATTTAGGCACACGTCAGGCGTATGGGCAGGAGCCGGTTGGATTCGGTCGGTCTGCTGTTTGGCCTGAAGGGTGGCGTTCTTAGTAGTCTTTCCAGCCTTGAGGTTCCGGAAGGGCTGGAATGCGAGTACAAAATAGCCGGGAAAATATAGATTGGCCTAGAAGATTAATAACTTTAATGTGGAAGGCCCGGTAGAAATCGATCTGCTTTGAAGAATGTTATGCAAGCAGAAGGATCAGCCGCATGACACATAGGTACTTTAGGAAAAACTCCTTCCTTTATAAATAAAATCTTCTGGGCGACTTTTAACCTATGCACCCGCATATCGGCCGGGTTATTAAAGATTCTTATAATCGAATCGCAGATAACTTCTGTGCAGTCAATTGCATAGCTGTCTTAATCGGATCAGAGTACCAGATCAGCATATTCAGGATGTTTGGTGAGGTATTCCGCTACCGAAGGGCAGATTACATCCACTTTGAAGCCCTGTTCACGGGCCCACTCCAGCGCGGAATGCGCCAGCTCAGAACCCAATCCCTGCCCGCGCAACGCCGCCGGCACTTCACTATGGATAAGCTGCAGGACCTTTCCAGCCAGCGTGTATTCCAGATAGGCCACATGGCCCTGGCGCTCGATCTCAATCCGTCCGCTGGTGGCCTGCACCGGCTCGGGTTTGGCTTTGCGTCGAAACATGTCTGCCCATTTTCCTGATCCGCGGCAAAAGACGCAAGTGCCCGGCAAGCGGCACAGGCAACAGTATCTGTGCTCCACTCGTCCCAGGCTGCTAACATTATTTCCATGATCACCTCCATCATCGGCCGTCCTGAAGCCAATGAAGCTGCGCCATATTATTTCGGCTACATCAACCGCGTTACCGGCGATGACATCCTGAGCACGCTGCAAAGCCAGATGGATGAAACGCTCTCATTTCTGCGCGGCATCTCGGAAGAAAAGTCTCTGTTTCGCTACGCGCCGGAAAAATGGAATATCCGCCAGATGTGGGGCCACGTGAACGATACCGAGCGCGTCTTCCTGATGCGGGCTCTGTGGTTTGCCCGCAACTTTGATACGCCGCTGCCCAGCTTCGACCAGGACATTGCCGTGGCTGCAGCCGGATCAGACGAAATCCCATGGGCGCGGCACGTGGAAGAATTCCGCCAGATTCGCCTTGCGACGATTTCATTCTTCCGCAACCTTCCTGACGACGCCTGGAGCCGAAAGGGCGTCGCCAGCGGCAATCCGTTCACGGTAAGGGCCTGCGCGTACATTGTGGCCGGGCATACGGCGCACCATGCGGCCGTGCTAACGGAGAAGTATTTGTAAGTTGTCGGTGAAGTGACCGCCCTTTCATGATGATAAGTTCAGGCAAGAAGAGTTATTCGCGTGCTGCCAAGGCAAGAATCAGCCGCGCTCGTCGCCTCCCCTGCGCTGCCGAAAATCGCACAAAAGGGAAATCCAGCGCGCCGCTTTTTCATCTGTTCGGCATCGAACATCAAAGAGCCTCGTTCTGCGATATAAGTATCTTATTTTGTAATGACTTGCAGACTTTTCGGATGTTTGTATACTGGTAAGACGATCAGGGCACTTCCGGTAGTTGTAGAGGTATCAATTGACCCCCAAATTTTCCAAATCCCCCAGGAATCCGGATATCAGATCCGGAAGCGATAACGCCCCTGCCCTTCAGCCCCGTACGCCGGTTGATTTGCTGTTTCTCCATCCTGAAATCCTGGACCAGCTCCATGATTCCATCATCATCACTGACATGCAGGGGACGATCACGGGCTGCAATCAGGCGGTCATGCGTATGTATGGCTATACGCAGCAGGAATTGATCGGCCAGAGCATCGACATTTTTTACCCTCCGGAAGAGCTCGGTACGGTGCGCGCCTCGGTGTTCCGGACCCTGACGGAAAAGGGCCACGTCACCACCGAGCTGCGGAACAAGACCAAGTCGGGGGCGGAAATCTATATTCATCTCACCATCACCACGGTGCGCGATACAGAGTCCAATCCGGTCGGCCTCGTCGGCCTCTCCCAGGACATCACGGAGCGCAAGCTGACGGAACTCGCGCTACGCCAGTCTGACCAGAAGCTTCGCGGCCTGGCGCAAGTCTGCCCTGACTTTTTCTTCACCACGCGTGCCGATGGCTGGACGGACTGGGTAAGCCCGAAATTCTATGAACACACCGGCGCTCCACAGGGCGGTGGCGACGGTTTGACGTGGGCCGATTATCTCCACTCGGACGATCGCGAGAAGAGTGCAAGGAAATGGGCGGCAGCGGTCAAACGGGGTGATCCTTTTGAGGCGGAGCACCGTTTCCGCGGCCGTGACGGCGTGTATCGCTGGTTTCGCTCCCGCGCCACTCCTATCCGCAATGCCAAGGGCGAAATAGAACGTTGGGTCGGGATTGGTTCAGATATTCATAATCAAAAGCAGGCGGAAGCCGCCCTGCGTGAGAGCGAAAGAAAATTCAAGGACCTGGCGGAAGCCATTCCCCATTCCGTGTGGATTACTTCAGTGGAAGGGTTCGCTGAATACAGCAATCGGCGCTGGCTGAAGCTGACTGGATTGTCCATGGAGGAATCTCTCGGGCACGGCTGGCTGTCCGCTATTCATCCTGATGATGCCGCGCACACGATGGCTCGCTGGGAAGAAGCTGCCGCACTAGGCAAGACCTTTGAAGCTGAATATCGGATCAAAACCGCTGACGGAACATATCGCTGGCAACTTGCCCGCGGCGTTTGCCACAAGAGTGACAACGGCCATAGCGATAAATGGTTTGGCACCTGCACAGACATCCATGACCACAAGATTGCCATGGAGGTTCTGCGTGACCGTGAGGACGCCTTACGCCAGCAGCAACTGGTTCTGGCGTCCCTGATTGAAACCACGCCCAGCTACATTTTCATGAAAGACCCTCAGGGCCGTTATATCTTCATCAACTCCTCCGCGGCCAACGCTGTGGGTAAAACACCCGAGGAAATTATCGGCAAAGATGACACATTCCTCTTTCCACCTTCCAGCGCCCGGCAGATCATGGAAAAAGAACGTGAGCTGATGGCGTCAGGTCATTCCGATGTTTACGAGGAAATCCTTCCTGTGGGAGGGGAACTGCGGCGCATGCTTTCTTCCAAGAATGTTTGCCGCGACTCAGACGGCGCAGTCATCGGCCTTGTGGGAATCTCCCGCGACATTACTGAACTGAGACAGGCCCAGGAAGCAGTCATCTCCAGTGAACTGAATTCTGCCGGCGCGCGCATGGCCCATGCCCTGGCCCATGAGATCAACAACCCTCTGGCCGCCATCACTAATTCACTTTACCTGTTGCAGCATGGAACCACGGCGTTCCCTGCCGATGCGTTGCTCAATTCCTCACAGGATGCCCTCGCCAGGATCACCAAGATTACCCGGCAGATGATCGGTCTATACAACCGCAATGCGCCGCCCCGCCGTATGAAGGTTCAGGAAGTGCTGGAAGATGCAATTGCCAGCATGGACTCTCATATAAGGAGTAAGGCCATTCGCTTTGAAAAGCGTCTCGATAACTGCGAGTTCGGCGGAATTGAAACAGACGTGCGCCAGTTAGTCTCAACGCTCCTGGAAAACGCCGTGGAGCAGAGCAACGGGCTGATTAAGATCAGGCTGTTTAACCTCAGGTCCTTTATGGGTAGGCCCATGGTGGGATTCCGCCTGCTCATTTCCGATAATGGGCCGGGGATTCAGCCAAGCCTCCGTAAACGCTTGTTTGAGCCGTTCTTTTCAACCAAGCCGGAAAGAGGCAGAGGACTTGGTCTCTGGGTGGCCCGCGGAATCGTGGAAAAATATGGCGGGTCCATCCGCCTCCGCAGTTCCACCAAAGAAGGTGCTTCAGGTACCTGCGTCTGCGTTTGTCTGCCTGCGCTCGCCAGCGGCCGGTCTGCGCCCGATGCAACTTCAAAGACAAACACAAAACAGGGATTGTGATTTCTTGCCAACCGATACTGTGCCTGTAGTCGATCATCCTCTGGGAGAAGATGTACTTTTGCGAGTGAAGCGCGCAACCCAGGAGCATCACCGCCGTTTAGAGTCCATTCTCCCCATCGCCCGCGACGCATTTTCGTTGGGTGACTACCTGTTCGTCCTGGAAAAATTTCTCGGTATTTACCGGCCCCTTGAAGCCAGAATCATGGAAATCAGTGGCATGCCTGAGTCTCTTCAGTTGGACCGTCGCAGAAAAACAGCGCTGCTGGAACAGGATCTTTCTGATTTAGGCGTGGAGCGGCAAACTTTCATGGCTCTTCCGCACGCTTCTGTTCCCGCTCTCCATGCTGTCCCGGAAGCGCTGGGCGCAATGTACGTTCTGGAAGGAGCGACGCTGGGTGGGCAATACATCTCGCGCTCCGCCGGCAGAAACCTTGGTCTTGACCGTGAGAAAGGCTGCCGGTTCTTTTCCAGTTACGGTCCTGAAGTCGGCAGCATGTGGCGCTCATTTGGCCAGGTTGTGCGCGAACAAATCGGCAGCACTGATGCACAAACGCGCTTCATCGCGGGAGCTGCCAACACATTTTCCTGCTTTGAGCAGTGGATGGGGAGAGACTCGAATGGCTGAGCTGACTGATCTATCGATAACTTCATCGAATGTTGACTTGACGAACTGTGACCGTGAACCTATCCATGTCCCGGGTGCGGTGCAGCCGCATGGCATGTTGCTTGCCTTCGATGAAGGTGACGATCTGATTCTCCAGGTGAGCCAGAACTGCAAGGAATACCTGGGGTTGGAAGTGGATGAGGTCCTGGGCTCAAGGCTCAACAAGGTTTTTGGGGTGCAGCACGCCGAATTCATTAAGCAAACGTTGGCAAGCAGCAACTTGAAAGCCGCGAATCCTATAAAGCTGCACATTATGGCCGGCGGAAAACAAAGATTAGTCAACGGTATCCTTCACCGTGATCACGGTACTGCTTTTCTTGAGCTTGAGCCTGCGGGAGAGACTGAGGATGCTTCCTTGCGCGCCTACCAGATGTTGCAAGAGGCCCTGGGCCGCATCCACAAAGCCAGTTCGCTGGCTGAGTTGTGGGCTGGAGTGGCGGAGGACGTGAAAACGATCCTCGGCTACGACCGCGTGATGATTTATAAATTCGATCGCGCCAGCAATGGTGAAGTTATTGAAGAACGCGTGTCGTCTGGCTTTGGATCATTCCTGGGACTGCATTATCCCGCCTCTGACATCCCCAAACAGGCGCGTCTTCTCTACACAATGAACTATGTCCGCCATATCCCATCCGTCAACTACACGCCCGCTGTCCTTATCCCTCTGATCTTTCCTGTGACGCAGGACCTTACTGACCTGAGCCATTCCACGCTGCGCAGTGTCTCACCCCTTCATCTGGAATATTTACGCAACATGGGTGTGCAATCGTCGATCAGCATTTCCCTCATTCGCGATTCCGCGCTCTGGGGCCTCATCGCCTGCCACAACTATTCGCCCAGGTTTGTTCCTTACGAAATGCGCGCGGCTTGTGAACTGCTGGGCCAGGTCGTCTCCATACGCATGGCCGCTCTGGAAAATGATGAAAAAAGCATGTACAAGATGCACACCAATATTCTCCAGTCCAGGTTTCTGGGCGCGCTGGCAACGGAGAAGGACCTCCGCAAGGCTCTCATCGATTCAACCCCGGGCATTCTCGACTATGTGCCCGCAACCGGCGCGGTCATTTGCCGCAAGGATGACTGCCTGACCGTGGGCAAGACTCCCTCTGCTATGCAGATTAACCAACTCGTCCGTAAATTGAAGCGCCTGAGCAGCCCTGTCTTTGTTACCGATGCGCTTTCCTCAGTCTATTCCGAGGCTGCGGAACATAAGGACGTGGCCAGCGGGCTGCTGGCGCTCACGCTCAACCGCGAGCAAAATACGTTCATTCTATGGTTTCGGCCCGAGCAGGTGCAGACCGTCCATTGGGGCGGGGATCCCAGGAAACCGGTTGCGGCTGATCCCAACATGCGCCTGCATCCTCGCAAGTCCTTCGATCTCTGGAAAGAGGAAGTGGAAGGCAAGTCAGTAATTTGGACCGACGCGGAAATCGAATCCGCGCTGGAACTCCGCAGCACCATCACCAGCATGTTGACGCGCAATTAGGGTGCGGCGGAGCAGCCCTGCGCGTCGACTCAGGCGTTTCCCTGAATCACCCTGGCAAGAGCACCTAAAGTCTTGGCTTTCTGCGGGTGAAAGTTATATTCTCAAGGCAACTTTCGAGGGGCTTCCGGCCTTCGAGCAGTGCCCATGTCGTTGAAAAAACCGAATACTCAGCGTGCCCTTGAGGTCACGCCTTTGCCTGTTACGCAAACAGCAGAGGAAGCTCTCGCGCAGCACAGGCTTGTGCTGGAGACACTGTTGGAGAGTACCGGGGATTTCATTTACATGAAAGACCGCGACGGGCGGTATGTATTTGTGAATCCGGCGGCCGCGAAATCAGTGGGCAAGAGCACAGAAGAGATCATCGGCAAGGATGACCGCGCCCTTTTTCCTGAAGAACACGCGCGGCACATCATGGAAAAAGACCGCCAGATTATGGCGTCAGGAATTTCCGAGGTGTTTGAAGAAACTCGCGCCTACGCCGATGGCGTGCGGCATCTGCACTCCTCCAAGAATGTTTGCCGGGATTCCACAGGAGCCGTGATCGGCATTGTGGGGATTTCCCGTGACATCACCGAGCTTAAGCGCGCGGAAGAAGCCCTGAATGCCAGTGAGTTGAATGCGGCGGGGGCGCGCATGGCCAATGCGTTGGCCCATGAGATCAATAATCCACTGGCGGCGCTCACTAATGCGCTGTTTCTGCTGCGGCAGAACAACGGACCAGTGCCGGCGGATGAACTGCTTGGCACGGCCCAGGAATCGCTTTGGCGCATTACCAAGATCACGCGCCAGATGATTGGTCTTTACAATCGCACCGCTGCGGCCCGGCATATACAGGTGCAGCGCGTGGTGGAAGATACGCTGGCGAACCTGGATTCGCGCATCAGGAAAAAGGGCGTTCGCTTTAAAACGAATCTTTCTCCGTGCGAGTTTTACGGGATCGACGCGGACCTCCGCCAACTGGTTACCGCGCTCATGGAAAACGCGGTTGAAAAGAGCCGCAGCCTGGTTCGGATAAAACTCTACAGCCCGCGCCTGGGCGGCGAAGGTTCACGGCGCGAATTCCGTCTCATTATTGCCGACGATGGCCCCGGCATTGCGCCTGAACATCGCGACCGCATTTTTGAGCCGTTCTTTTCCACCAAGCCGGAAAAAGGCAGCGGGCTGGGCCTGTGGATGGCCCGCGGAATCGCCAACAAATACGGCGGCAGCATCCGTGTGCGGAGCAATACCGCCGAAGGATCTTCCTGGACGTGCGTTGCAGTAAAGATGCCTTCAAAAAGGCGCTCTCAGGAAAAATGAGATACCTTCTGCCGACCTATTGCTCGCCTTGCTACCCCAGGACCACGGGCACCAGCTCAAGCGTTAGCGGGCGCCGTCGGCGTGGACACCACTGAGGCACAGAATGCGCAGCGTCGCGCGGCAATGGGAATCTCGCTCAGGCATTCCGGGCACTTCTTGCTCGTTGGATCGGCTGGGATCGCGTTGCGAGCGGCGCGCGCTTTCCAGGCATTCATCGGCGCGATCATAAAGAAGTAAACCGCCGCTGCAACCAGCAGGAACGCGATCAGCGCGTTCAGGAAAATGCCGTAAGAAATCACTGCGCCGTTGATGAAGAAGTTAAGCGCCGAAAAATCCGGCTTGCCCACAATGGCTGCAATCAGCGGCGTAAGAATGTTGGTGACAAATGAGGTCACAACCGCCCCGAACGCCGCGCCAATTACCACGGCCACGGCCAGGTCCAGTACGTTGCCCCGCATGATGAATTGCCGGAAACCTTTGAGCATGG
>Ga0070734_10004056_pt1 | contig 14385 bp, 16 predicted proteins | sample Coa_R1_8_FD_66444 | JGI IMG/M metagenome (GOLD analysis project Ga0070734, IMG submission 66444) | Surface soil microbial communities from Centralia Pennsylvania, which are recovering from an underground coalmine fire - Coalmine... | ecosystem: Environmental > Terrestrial > Soil > Unclassified ...
CTCCGACCAGGTCGGCCCAGGCCTTCTCGGAACGTGCGCCGCCCGGAACCACGGCCCTGCCGTCGACGACCTGAAACATTCCGCCGTAGAAATCGAGCACGTGCGCATAAGCCCGGACCTTTTGAACCGTGGTGTCCTTGCGGATCAGATCGGCGGTGGCGGGATCGAGCTTCGCCATCGCCAGGTAGAGCCGGCATAGAGAGGGATCGCCCAGAAACGAGTCGATGAACTCCGCTCCCTGGCGGTCCTTGGCACTCAGCCAGTAGTCCGGGCCATAGAGCACCGGGACCTTGGTCGGTTTGTAGTCGTACACGAAGGGCCGGTTCGTTCGCAGGCTTTGTTCCAATTCCGCCAGCGGGAACCCGGAATCGATGGTCAGAAAGGCGCGCGCGGCATTTACCGTCTCGAGCACCAGTTCGCTGCCGCAGCCGCCCCTCATACGATAGCCGAGTACGCGCAGCAGGTCGCCGGTCTGGGTCGAATCACAGGTCTCAATCCGGATGATTTTGTCCGAGTTCGCGGTCTTTTCCAGTTCGCGGGCTTGAGAAAGGTAGCGAACCACGAGCTTCAAATATTCGGTCTGCTCGAGGGCTTCATTGCTCGAGGTGGCCTGATATCCGTTGGTGACGACGTTGCGCGCGAGTGCGGGGAGCAGATCGTCCGGGCTTACTTCCGGCGCGAGCGCGGCCATTCGCGCGAAGGAGTGCAACGGGCCTGGGATCGCCACCGTTACAGCGCCGGCAGCAGATACTTTCGTCGGCGGGAGCGAGAGGTCTGAGCCTCCCGCGGCACGGTAGGCATCTATATGCGTGACGGCAGCAGCGCGATCGCCGGCGATCAGATCGAGAATCGCCAGACGTCGCAGCGCCGCCATGTGTTGGGCGCCGGTGGTCGCGGCCGCCAACTTATCGTAGGCCGCACGCGCCGCCGGATCCCGGTGACGGTCCAGAAACTGCGAATAGGCTAGAAGGGATGCCGCGTTGCCGGACTGCGCCGAACGCTCGAGCAGGGTACGGGCGCCGGCCGGATCGCCTTTGCTCTCCATTTGCCACGCGCGCAGATCCAGGTCTTGTGCGCTAACGACGCCAGCGCCTGCCACCGATATGATTGCGAATACAAGGGCCTTCATATGAATCCCTTCCCTTTCCGCTGGCTAATTAATGTACCACTGGCGCAAGGCACCCTGCTTGGAGGGCCTTAGCCCAAAACATCAGTTAGACGCGCAAGTTGGGATAGCATGTCGTTATGAGGCTTGCGATCTTTCTTGCAGCTCTAGCGGGCGCGATTCCCGGCGCCACGATCCCTTCCGGAACCCCGATTCAAATCCGCCTTACGACTGCCGTTCAGACGGCCAGTGCGAAGGCCGACCAACCAGTAGAGGCCCTGATCATCTCGCCGATCGTGCTGAACGGCTCCATCGCGATTGCAGCGGGAGCGAAGGTGAGCGGGCACGTCCAGGATGTGCAACCCGGTAACCAGACCACCAAGGCCAGCGTACTCCTGGCGTTCTCTCAATTAACCGACGGCGCAAGCACCGCTGCCATCCAGGCCAAGGTCACCGGTGTGGACAATGCGCGCGAGACTGTCGACTCAGACGGGCGTATCACGGGCATCCTTGCGTCAGATACCGGAGTCGGCCGGCTCGATCAAGGCATTAATAAGGTCTCTCAGAAATATGGCGGGCTGGGCGATCTATTGAACACCGTCAAACAGACCGTTCTCAAAGACGCGGATACCAGCATTGATTATCAGGCCGGCGTGGAGATGACGATCACTCTCACTAGCGATCTCGCATGGACGGGCGTCGCCAAGCAGCCGAACGTCGCATCGATCGAGCCGCAACAGGAACTCGATCGCCTGGTGAATTCACAACCTTACCGCACCGCTACAGAAGGGCAGGCCAAGCCGTCCGACGTAACCAACCTGATGTTCGTGGGAAGCCGGGAGCAGATTCAAACCGCGTTCCAGCAGGCCGGCTGGTCGCTGGCCGAGAAGCTGAGCAGCTCTTCGAAACTGGAGACGTTCCGCGCGCTGGCCGAGGATCGAGGGTACAAAGAGGGCCCCATGTCCATCCTGATGCTCGACGGCGCGGCTCCGGACATGACCTTCGAGAAGGTGAACAACACGTATGCGGCGCGGCACCACCTGCGCATCTGGCATCGGCCCGGAAGCTTCCACGGACAGGACGTCTGGGTCTGCGCATCGACGCACGATACCGGCATCGATTTCTCGGAGCAGAACCGCACGTTCATTCACAAGATCGATTCCAACATCGATAACGAACGGTCCAAGGTGGTAAACGATCTTCTTCTCACCGGACTGGTTCACGGTCTCGCGCTGGTGAGCCGCGACATCCCCACCGGCCTCTTCAATGCCACCGGCGACAAGATCGAGACCGACGGAGCCATGGCAGTGGTCCAGTTTTAGCGGAGGCCGCGGCTGCTTCCCCTATACTGAGGACTTGACCGAACAGCCGCGCGTCTTCAAGTACTACGACCTGCTAGCCAGCATTTTCATCGTAGTTTTGGTGATCTCAAATCTTGTCGGGCAGAAGATCTGCGCCTTCGGACCGTTTCGCGTCTCGGGCGCGCAGCTGCTGTTCCCCATCACTTACATCTTCGGCGACGTCTTCACCGAGGTCTACGGCTACGGCGGCTCGCGGCGGATCATCTGGATCGGCTTTGTGGCGAACGCGCTGATGGCCGGGCTCGGCAACCTGATCGTCGCGCTGCCGGCCGCGCCCGAATGGCAGAATCAGGAGGCCTTCGCAACCGTCTTCCATCAGGTACCGCGCCTCGTGATCGCGAGCCTGATCGCCTACTGGTGCGGCGAATTCGCAAACTCGTTCACGTTGGCGAAAATGAAACTGCTCACACAGGGGAAATATCTGTGGACCCGCACGGTCGGCTCCACGGTGGTCGGCCAAGGCGTCGACACGATCATTATTATGGTGCTCGCGTTCGGCGGCACCATGCCGTTCTCGGTGATCGTGCGGCTGATCTTCTCGGGCTATCTGTTCAAAGTGGTCTACGAAGTTCTCGCCACGCCGCTCACGTATTGGATCGTGAACTTCCTGAAGCGCACTGAAGGCGTCGACAAGTTCGATTACGACACGCAGTTCACTCCGTTTTCGACCGCGATGTAACCAGCAGAGCGCAAAGATCGTCGAGTTCGTCCGATTTTTGCTCGATCAGGTCGAAGGCCAGCCCTTTGAGCGCGGTGATATTCGCCTGGCTGGCGTTGTCCATCGAGCAGTTGTGGCTGTTGAGCGTGGTCTGAAAGCGGAAGTAGCGCGAGCAGGGCCCTGGATCGCTCGGCAGCAACTGGCGCAGTTGATAGTCCACCGTGCTGCTCACGCCGTCAAAGACGATGTCGAGCAGCGGCTTCACCCAGCGCGCCGCGCCCCAATACCGGGAAATGTTCACCGGCAGGCGCGTCAGCAGGGATCCCGTGCCTAGCGAAACCACCAGGTAGGAATCGGCGCCGGGCGCGGTCGCTCTGGCGTCCACCAGAGCGCAAGCCGCTGGATTATTTGCGAACACGCCTCCGTCGATCAGCGTGTAGTGATGGTCGGCTGTGCCGGTCAGGATTTTCATAGGCTCGAAATAACTGGGCGCGGCCGACGTTGCGCGGGCCACGTCGCGCGCTCGAAAGTCGTAATCCAGGCGTTCGCGCGCCACCGCACTGCGAAAGAAAAACGGAAAACGGCGCTCGATCTCATAGCTGGTGATCAGGACGTTTGTGGCGGCGTCACGCAGCCGCGCTTCTCCGAAATAATTGTCGAGAACACCGTTGATTCCCCGGGACGAGTATTTCTTCCAGGTGAGGTTGTCGAGCGCGAAGAGCCGCCGCAGGAGGGATCGGGAAAAAATACGGCGGCCCTCGTGTTCATACATCGCAACAAGCTGCTGCGCGGTATAAAGCGATGCTCCGGGAGCTTTCGGAATCGTGAGCGCAAGCGCTAGGATGCCGCCCGTCGATGTCCCGGCCACCAGGTCGAAAAGATGAGCCGTAGGTTTGTGGGTGCGGCGTTCAATCTCGGCCAGAACCAGGGCGGGAATAATGCCCCGGATCCCACCGCCGTCTATGGAAAGAATTTTGATCACAAGCCCAATAAAGTCAAAGAGAAGCCGGATTGCCTCTCCCACCGTAAGCGTAGGGTGCCTGGAGCGGCGAGAAGGCGGTGCACAAACCGCAAACGATTGTCAGATCGAGGGAAAGAAACGGCCGAATTCCGTGAAACGTGGGCGGGAAGCCGCTTGACAGGAGATTAAGCCTAATCCTATCATGAGGTTTGCTCCGATCCTGGCACACCGGGGCACGTCAGGGGCGATACCGCTTACAGTTCGCGGCCGGTATTTTTCCGGGGGAAAACAATGATCAAGCTCGACATCATTAACGAAGTGGTGAACAAGACGGGGATTACCAAGACCAAGGCCGAGATGGCCGTGGAAACCGTGTTCGAGAGCATGAAGCGGGCTCTGTCGCACGGCGAGCGTATCGAACTAAGAGGATTTGGAATCTTCAACGTGCGGCCGCGCAAGACAGGCATCGGCCGCAACCCGCGCACCGGCGCCGAAGTGGCGATTCCGCCCGGCAAAGCGGTGCGCTTCAAGCCCGGCAAGGAACTGCAGTCGCTGCAGTAACGGTGTTGTGGTTCCTCGTGCAACCGGCGACATCTCTGGAGGCGAGGTTGAGCCCCCTCCGGCGCAAGAACGAATCTCGGCGTCGCGGTGGCTGCTGCACGGCGCGCTCCTCGCGCTGACACTAATAACCACAACATTAGTCGGGGTTGTGCTTGCCGAAGGCTTCGCCAAGGGCCAACCGATCGACCTCGATTCCTACCTCAACGTTTTCTCGCTGATCGCTTCCCGCCCGTTGGCAATCTTTGAAGGCATGGCATTTTCCCTGACATTACTGGCGATTCTGCTATCGCACGAGATGGGACATTACCTGGCCTGCCGCTACTACGGGATCGACGCGACGTTGCCTTATTTTCTGCCCGCGCCCACACCGATCGGGACACTCGGCGCATTCATACGGATACACTCGCCGATTTATTCACGCCGCGCCCTGTTCGACGTGGGGATCGCCGGGCCGCTGGCCGGTTTCGTCGTGCTGGTGCCGGCGCTCGCGATCGGCGTCGCGATGTCGAAGGTAATCCCCGGAATCGCCGATCGCGGCGACCTGATCTTCGGCGTGCCGCTGGTTCAACGACTGATGGAAAGGGTCCTGTTTCCGGGCGTTCCCTCGGCGAGCATTCTGCTTCATCCGGTGGCGCGCGCGGCCTGGGTCGGGACGCTGGCGACTGCTCTCAACCTGTTGCCGATCGGCCAGTTGGACGGCGGCCACATTCTCTATTCCTTCGCTGGGCCGCGCCACAAGCTGCTCTCGCGGATGTTTGTCGTGGTGCTGGTGATCTTGGGGATTGTCTATTCGCGAACCTGGCTGGTGTGGGCCGTACTGCTATTCTTTTTCGCCCTGCGGCACCCGTCGATTTACGACTTCCGCAAAATGGACCAGACACGCGTGCTGCTGGGAATCGCGGCGGCCGCGATTCTGGTTCTGACCTTCACGCTCATTCCCATCCGCTAATTCAGTCCTGCACGGCGCTGTGTGGCAGGGATTCACGTTCTGTGTCCGTATGCCACTCGGAATCCTTCTTCGGCGACGAGGAAATCATCGACAAGAACAGGCCGAAGATCAACAAAACACCGGCAATCGCGCTAACCATCATGGCTTAGACCCACCTTCTGTCCCTTTAGAGTGCAATTGGGGGGCCAAGCGTTGCAAAAAGTTTTGGCGTGCGATTAGCGTGTTTGTGATGCGGCGCGCACCGCGTCGCGGATGGCATCCAGAACATGCTCGGGCTGGTCGAGATGCACCCAATGGCCGCTCTTTTCGGCAATCACGTGACGGCCCGTCGACAAACCCTCGACGATGCGGTTACGATCGGCCAGCTGCGCGGGCGTGGAGCGGCTTCCCGAAAGGATCCAAACCGGGATCGTGGGCAGCGGCCCGAGCCCCGCGATCTCCGATGAGCCGGCCGGAAGCCCTTCGAGCGAATCTGCCATGGCCTGAAATGTCTTGGGCAGTGACCAATGCGCCTGGATCATCGGCCAGGTTTCACGAGGCATCTTTCGAACCTCGCCCACCAGGCGCGTGATCACCGACTCGGCTCTGCCGCTGGCCGTTTTGGCGATCCACTGGGGAGCTCGGCGCGCGCCACCCGAAAGCATCGTCAGCGCCAAGCGAACCAGTCCGATTCGAGCCAGGGCAGCGCCGCGTCGCGAAAGCCGGACGCCGCGTGCGAGCATCTTCTCCTGGGAAGCAGAAGGCCTCAGCCACTCCGCTCGAGGCAGTGGGTCAATCAGCACCAATGCCGCGACCGCGGCGGGATACCGGATCGCATAGGCCTGCACCAGGAGTCCTCCGAACGAATGACCGACCAGGATAAAAGGCGCCCGAATACCTGCAGCCTGAATCACGGTATGCAATTCCCCGATCAAGCGCGAAGCCACGCGCGGCTTCGGCCCAGGATCGCTCCAGCCTAGACCCGCCCGATCGTAGGCGCAGGCGCGCGCAAAGCCGGAGACGCGGGCGCGCACGTCCGTCCAGTTGAGGCAGGACGCCGAAATACCGGATTCAAAGACGACAGGAAGGCCCTGCCCCGATTCGAGCCAATGCAGCTTATGTCCACCGACATCGATGAGCCGGCCGGGAGGGGGAAATTTCAGACGGTCCGCGCGCGCGCCGAAAAATTGAAAAACGAAGCCAGCGGCGATGAAGACGATGACGGCGGCAAGAAGGACCAGAAGGAAGGACAACGAGAAACGATTCTAGCGCAGGGGCGGCCCATGCGACCGCCCCTTTGATGGAACACGCATGACAGGAAGGCTAGCTGGCGGCGTGGCCTGCCGCCGGTCCGCGGCGATTGCCATGCCTGGCCTGCTCAAGCGAGTTGAGCTTTTGCTGCTGCTCGGGCGTCAAGGTCTGATAAACCTTGGCGAAAGCCTCGCTGCGAATGGCCGTAAGCTGGCCGATCTCGCTACCCTCCGTGGATGCAAGCTGCTGGATCTGACCGGTATTGCCGGACTGGACCGCGGCTTGGAGCGATTTGCGGGTCTCCCTCAACTGCTGGCGAACCGGCTGAGCCGATTGCCTGGCCTGCTGGAAGATGGTCCGCGCCTGCGCCCTCTGGGCATCCGTCATGTTCAAGGCCGTCGCCGTCATGCGGAGCATTCGATCCGGATTGCGGAAACGCCTTTGCGCCGTTTGTTGAGCCTGCGCGAAGAGAGCGGCGGCGCCCAGCGCCACGACGGCTACTCCAGCGGCAAGCTTTTTGTTGAACTTCATAATTTTCTTTCTCCTACTTCTTGGGACGGGCCTTAGCCGGCCGAGGTTTATGGCGCGCGAGTAAAGTCAGGTAAAGCACTGTAAGCTCTTGCCAACATAAGTCACTTCGTTTACAGTGAGTCAGGAGCGAACATGGCTTTTTGTTCAAACTGCGGTGCGCAAGTCGACGGAAGGTTCTGCCAGAAGTGCGGTGCACCGGTAGGCGCGGCTCCTCCGCCTCCGCCTCCGCCACCGCCGATGGGCGCCGGTGCGGTCCCCCCGCCTCCACCTCCGCCGGGATACATGCCTCAGGGCGCGCCGGCATCGGCCGGTTTAACGGACAATTCGGCGGCAGCGCTGTGCTACTTGTTCGGCCTCATTACGGGGATCTTGTTCCTGGTGCTGGCGCCCTACAACCAGAACCGGAACATCAAGTTTCACGCTTTCCAGTCGATCTTTTTCCATCTCGGCTGGATTGCCTGCTGGATCCTGCTGACGATCGTGACCATCTCGCTCCATGTGATCCCCATCATGGGGGCGATGCTTTCGCTGCTGCTGCATTTCAGCCTCTGGGTGGGCGGCGTCATCCTGTGGTTCTATCTGATGTACAAGACCTATAACGGCGAGCGCATCGTGCTGCCGGTGATCGGGCCGCTGGCCGAGAAACAGGCCGCCTCGTAACGGCGGCTGACGACCCTAGGCACCCTCCGATTTTGGGATTCCCGATCAGGCGCACGATCACCGAGAGTGTTACTTTTCTCATGTGGACGAAGCGCGGCGGCTGAGCGAAATTGTTCTGGACTCGCTCGATCAACAACCGGATTCGGGCGACCTCGCCCGCCATGCTTTCCGAAGCCGAACGCAGTTTTACCGTGTGTTCCGGGCACTGATCGAGGAAACGCCGGTGGCCATGCGCCGGAGATTGCTGTTGGAGAGGGCGGCATGGCAGTTGTCTCGCACGCAGCTCCCGGTGACCGACGTCAGCCTGGAGGCGAACTACGGATCGCTCGAAGCATTCTCCAGAGCATTCCGAAAGGCCTTCGGCGTTTCACCGAGCCTTTATCGCCGCATGGGGGCGATGCATACTCGCCTACACGCCGCGAACGGAATTCACCACCAATCCGGTAAAGACGACAGGAAAGGAGCAGGCCGCTTCATGGACCTCTTTGATATCTTCTCGGGCCAGGAGTCCTGGCACACTCGACGCCTTCTGGATTTGGCGAAGACGCTAAACGACGAACAACTGGACCGCACGCTGAACAACCCGATACACGTGTTCCCGTGGGATGGCCCGGATCAGAGCCTGCGTCAGCTTCTGGACCGGATGGTGCAAACCAAGGAAGCCTGGGCCGCGGCGCTGACGGGCGGCAGCATGCCCGCGTTTGACAATGCCCCGCCCGAGGAAAGGACTCCGTCGGCCATGCTGGCGCGCCTGGAGAAAGCGGATCGAGCGTTCCACGGCGTGCTGACCGATGTTCGCAATCGGAGCGCTTGGGAGGACACATTTGTCGATGCGCTGTGCGAGCCGCCGGAAACCTTCAGCTTCGGCGGCACGTTCGCGCACGTGATCACCTTTAACGCCTACCGACGGATGGTCGCTCTCGATGTACTGCGGGGCCTTGGCGTGAAGGTTGAGGGCGTCGGATGTCCCATGGAGTACCTCGAGAGCCTGGCGACGGCTAGCGTGCGTGGATGATTTTCAGAAACTCGATCAGCGCGGCCGGATCGTCCGTGATGATCGCGTCGACGCCTGAGTCCACCAGGCGCTGCCAGTCGACCGGTGTGTCCGGCGTCCAGGGCGCAACTTGAAGTCCGGCGGCGTGCGCGGCTTTCACCTGCTCGGGCGTCACCAGATGGAAATCGGGCGAGATGATGCCGGCGCCGGCCTCGCGCGCGATGTCGACGAACGGGCGCTCCGCGCCTTCCCACAGAGCCGATAACCGGATCTCGGGCGCCAGCTGATGCATGGCGTGCAGCGTACGGAAATCGAAGGACTGCACGATGCATCGGGCTTCGAGGTGATGCTTTCGAATCACGTCCAGCATCATGCGCGCGAAGACTCCCGGCGGCGGCGTCAGCTCGGGATGATCGGGAAAACTCTTGGTCTCGATGTTGAACTGAAAGTTGCCGCGGCCAGACAGGCTGAGCACTTCATCGAGCGTCGGGATGCGGGTACCGGGCACGGGATGCTGCTTTGGGAAATTCGGATTTTGCAAAGTCCCGCAGTCGTATTGGCGCAGCTCGGCGAAGGTCAGATCGTGGATCGCGACGCCGGGATGCGGTCCCGTACAGATCTGGGGATTGATGTGTGGATCATGCGAAATCACCAGCACGTTGTCCCTGGTGACAGCCACGTCCATCTCGAGGACATCGACGCCGGCGTCGATCGCGTAGCTGAATGCCGGGATGGTGTTCTCCGGATAAATGGCGCGCGCGCCGCGATGCCCGTGGACCTGAATGCGAGGCGCGGCGGTTAGAGTCACGGAGAAAGCGCAAAGCGCGGCCAGGAAAGCGCCGCTAGTCATGACAGGAATTCAGGATCCCGGGGCGGTTCGACGTCTTCGGAAGCAGCAGGTCCTTCGAAAGGAGCGGGCTCTTCGGCAACAGCGGCCTCTTCATCGGCCGCGATTGGTTCCACATCCGGATCGGCCAGATGCAAACCATTCTGATGATCGGTGACGGCCTGTTGCGCGGCGGCTTCTGCCATGAGCGCCTGCTCGGCTTCTTCGGCGGACAGCGGCACATCACACTGGCAGCAGTCGCTACAGCGCTTGCAGCGCACACAGCGATGATTGCGGCACGTATCCTTCGTGCAATAAATGCAGATATCGGCGGAGGGCTCTCCGCAGATGCTGCAGGTGAAGAGGGCGGATGGTGCCGTCATGGACGAGAGAGCTTCTTTCCTTGCGTCGAAGTGGGCTGACTCAGCAGGGTCGCGCGGCAGCGCTGCGCTTCCCGGTCGGCCACTTGAAATTCGTGTTCTTTTTGAGAAGCGAGATCGCTGATGTACTGCCGCAGCCGGTCGCGATTGGTGCTGTTTTCAGCCACAACGCCCTCGGTCAGATCGGCCAGAGCCGGATTCTGATACTTGCGGATGCCTTCGCTCAGGGAGGCCAGCGTATTTTCCATGGCCTGCATGCGAAAGTAGGTGTCGAGCGCCAGAGTCAGCCTTTCGGGCTCGCGCGACAGGGCATTCGACGACGTCAGCAGGTATTGAATCTCAGCCTGGGCGCTCTTGAACTGGGCCACGTAGGCGTCCGGGGCGCCCTTCGAGACCCACTGCTCGGGATGGACCTGATCCACGACCGGTTTGAGATGGTCGGCTTGCGTGCTGAGGCTGTCGAGCAGCTTACGGACGTCCCATTCCGAGCTGACACCGGACGCCGGGTTCTGCGCCCTGGCGGCATCGGGGCACCATGTCGCGGCGAGGATCGCGGCGGCGAACAGGGAATTGCGCAGCTTCATCTCAGGTACCTTCCTTAGAGCACGGGCCTACCTGACCAGTGTGGCATAAGTTCGCCACGCTCCTGGGCTAGTTAATAGGCGGGGGAGGCGGAGCGCTGGGCGGAGGAGGCGGAGGTGTAGAGGGTGGCGGAGGAGGAGCGGTTTGACCGGGCAGCTTGCCGACCGGAACGGTGCCGGTTCCCGCGCTACCGGGGTTCGTTGCGGCCGTATAGACCGCGTTCGCCAGCGCATGGAGCACCCGTTGGATCAGGACTCCTTTATCGATCACACTCTGGGACAACGGCTCGTTCGCATAGACCGTGATGGTGTCGCCGGCGGTGAGCGTCTTCTCTTTGCCGGGACGGAGCCGGTGGGAAACGTCCACGATGCCTTCTTCCACCGCCACCACGGTGCTCTCGTTGTCATCGTCCACGCTGACATCGAAAGTGGTGCCTCGCACCGCGATGACTGCGGTGGGCGTCATAATGCGATTCGGGTTCGGCTGGCCGCCCCACTTCTGGATATGGATCTTCACACGGCCGACCACCAGTTCGAGCAGGTCGCGCAGGTTGCCCGGGTTCCGGCGGAATACCACGTTTGAGTTCGGATAAACGTCGAAAAAGCTGCCGTCGGAAACCTGGAACTTGGCAAAACCGTCCGGTCCGGTAAGGATTACCTGCTGGATCTGAATTTTGTCGCCGACATTGAGCGCCCAGGGCTCGGAGTCTTTCAGGACAGACACTTGCCCGGTTAAGGAAACCACCTGAGCGGCAGAATCGGCGGGTACGGAGAAAAACTGGCCAAAACACACTATTTCTGATGCTGCTGCGAACAGCAAGAAAAGTAATGCTTTGACTCCGATCCGCCTCATAAAGAATTACATCGGCATAGCCGATGCCAATTTACAGTACCACTCCCCTAAAATGCTAAGAACACAGTCTACCATCAAAAGTGCGTAGCAAGAAGGTGCCCGATGCGGATTTTTTTCCCAAGTTTTTGTAAACGCAGCGCTTTCCAGCAAGCGCGGAAGGCCGGCAGGATACAATAGACTCGATCCATGTGTCCCCGGACCACACTTCGGGTTCTAGCCCTCACAGGCCTGCTGGCCGTAGCCGGGGCCGCTTTGGCCCAAACGACCGGCCCTGAATGGCGGCACCTGGGCAATTCTGCCCTGGAGTTGGGGCTGCCCTCCCTCGCGACTGGACCAGTCGATCGCGTGTGGTATTCCACCGATGGGGCGGTCTTATATGCCAAGACGGCCACGGGTCATATCTTCCAAACGACTGATTTTGAACAGTGGCAGAGGGTCGCGGATCCGAGGATCGCCCCGCCGACCACGCGCTTCAATGCATCCGGACCCGTTTCCGATGCCGCTCTGAAGGGCGCGACGCGCGCCGCACAGGCTGGCCGGGTTTATGCCGTCGGCGCCGATGTGTATCGCTCGGACAACGACGGCGTGAGCTGGACCAACCTCACGACGTATCAGGGAAGCTCGATTCTTGGCGGTGGCTTGGCGGACGCGGCGACATCTCCGGCCGATCCGGACGAAGTGGTGGTGGCATCGAGCCATGGCATTTGGCGATCGGTGGATGCGGGTCTGTCGTGGACGGGAGTTAATGATTTTCTGCCCAATCTGCCGGCCAGCCATTTCGCAGCGCTTCCGGCCGGGGTGCGCGGAGTTCGCATCGCGATTGCGGGCGGAACCGAGCTGGAGTGGGCTCCTGGAGAAAAACATTCGTGGAAGCTTCTGAACGAGGCCTCGCCGGACGTCGTGATCAAGGCGGCGATCTCGAAAGCGTTGAATCGCACGATCACGGCGGTAGCGACCGCAGGCGATTCTGTTTACGCGGGGGACTCTGACGGTTGGCTTCAGGTCTCAACCGATGGCGGCGCGAACTGGGGCACGACGTTCAAGCTGGCCGAACTGGGAAGCGTGGAGTCGATCTGGGTAGATCCATCGGACCCGCGCGTGGCGATTGCCGCGCTCGCGGCCCGCAAGGGTGCGTCCGACGGCGCCTCGCCGGTCTACGCCCTCCGGACCATGAACGGCGGCATCTTCTGGGACGACATCACTGCGAATCTGCCGCGAGCGGCCAGCGCGCACGGAGTGGTGGCCGATCGGGCCAGCGGAGCAATTTATCTGGCGACGGACGCCGGCGTCTTTTCCACTACCAGTGATCTGGCCGCAGCCGGGCGCCCGACCAACTGGACCCCCCTCGGCGATCGCCTTCCACCGGCACCGGTGGCCGACGTTCGGCTGGACGCGGGCGCGAATCAGCTTTATGCGGTGGTGGAAGGCTACGGAGTGTACGCGACGCTGGCCCCACACCGGCTTCGCGATGCGCGCATCGTCAACGCCGCCGACTATAGCGACCGGCCCGCGGCTCCCGGATCCCTTCTGAGCGTACTCGGGACCCGCATCGATTCCGCGCAAGCCGGCTCCGTTGCAGTACCCGTATTGCAGGCTTCCGATTCTGCGTCTGAAATTCAGATTCCGTTCGAAGCACAGGGCACGAGCGTCTCGTTGACTTTGCAATCGGCCGCGGGTCGCCTGACTCTGGGCATCGCGCTTGCTACCGTGTCGCCCGCCATCTTCGTCGATCCGCAGGGCACGCCTCTCATCCTGGACTCGAGCGGCGTGCTACTCGATTCGACCAAGCCGGCGCACGCGGGCTCGCGCATTCAGGTTCTCGCCACGGGCCTTGGCCGGGTGAATCCGGATTGGCCCACGGGAATGGCGGCGCCGATAGAGGAACCGCCGCGGGTGGCAGCCGCCGTGCGCGCGTTCGTAGACGGAACGCCGGTGGAGGTAACGGGAGCGACGCTCGCGCCGGGCTACGTCGGATTTTACCTGGTGGAAATCCTACTTCCGCGCATCGCCAACACCGGGCCGGCGGAGCTGGTCATCGAAGCCGAGGGGCAGCAAAGCAACCATGTTCGGCTGTACACTGAGCCGTAGCGTGACGGGACACGGGCTGCCCGGAGACCGCTAAGAGCGATGCTTCCGACATTCTGGCGAAGATTATTAAGCCTGGTTCGAGTCCTGCTGGGCATGAGCTGCCTGGCGGTGGTGCTCATTTCCTCCAGCTTCGTCTGGACCGACCGCGTCATTCTGTTTGCGGTGTACGTGGTGTATGCCTGCATCACGCTGTTCTGGAGGAGCTTCGAAGAATCGGGCTATCCGGCGCTCGCTCTGCTGCTGGACCTGGTGTTCTTTTTCCTGTCGGCCACGAGCGGCACCACATACGGATACTGGGTCAGCTCGGTGTTCTACGCCTATGTACTGCTGGTAGCGGTGATGCTGCACAAATGGTGGAAGACGCTGGCCATCGCCGCGATCTCGGTCGCCGTTCTCTATATTCTGCCCAACCTGCACTCGGCGGAAATGCTAAGGGCCGCCATGATCGCCTCGGGAATTCTGGCTAGCGTGCTCGCCATCCAGCGGGAATATCTGGAAGAACGATTAAGCAACGCCTCGCGCCAGACGGTGCTCTACCGCTATGACGCCGAGCGCTCGCGCGAGTCAGAAAGGCAACGCATCGCGGCCGACTTTCACGATGGGCCGCTGCAAAGCTTCATCAGCTTTCAGATGCGGCTGGAGATTAT
>Ga0070734_10004057_pt1 | contig 14382 bp, 17 predicted proteins | sample Coa_R1_8_FD_66444 | JGI IMG/M metagenome (GOLD analysis project Ga0070734, IMG submission 66444) | Surface soil microbial communities from Centralia Pennsylvania, which are recovering from an underground coalmine fire - Coalmine... | ecosystem: Environmental > Terrestrial > Soil > Unclassified ...
CTGCGAAGCTCAACGGCTCAGTCTGCACCAGGGACATGAAGGCGAAGAACGATACCGCGTTGCAGGCGACGCCCAGAAACAGCAGCCGCCGGCGCACGATGTTCTGAAGGATTCGCACGAAGCCGGTGGCGGTAACCGACTGCTCGCCGGCCGCCTTCATCTGATGGCTTTGCAGCAGATCGCCGAGCACGGTGGCGCAGACGATGGCCGCGACCAGGATCCATCTCATGGGGCGGCGCCTCCCGTAGTGGTCCGCTGCGTGGAGCCAACCAGAGCGGCTCCGGCGAAGATCAACACCGTGCCGAGCCAGCGCTGACCGGTGACCGTTTCGTGCAGAAAGATCTTTCCGATCAAGACGGCGATCACGTAGCCGATTGCGGTTACCGGCAGCACGAAGCTCAGATCGGCCAGGCTCAATAGCGCCATCCGTGTAAGGAGCGCAAGAATCAGGGCGGCGATACCGAGCGCGACCCAGGGATCGAGCATGGCGCGCAGATAGGGCGCAGGGTTCAGGGACACTCGCTCGGGGACTTGCTTCATGCCCCAGGCCATTGCGGAATTTCCTAAGGCTTTCAGGGCGAGAAAGAGGAGGAGAACGGCGTAGGTCTTTGGCAGCGCGCCCGGGGTGCGCGACGAGACGCTCATCCGCCCGCGCGCCGCAGAAGTTTCTCCGCTTCCTCGCGAGGAGGATCGTCCGGGGTCAGGCGGGCTTTCATGTAATCGCGGAGAAGCCGGCGGGCCCGATCCAGGTTGCGACGGTTCTCGACATCGGTACGCGCCTGCGCGAAGGATACGCGGGGCGCGCCGGGAGCGAGTCTCCGGGCGCGTTCGAAGAGCTCGTCGCTCTCGGTGAAGCGCCCGCGCCGGGCGACGAAACGAGCCAGGTCGATCACGCGGCCTGGTTCTGCCGGGGCCAACTGGACCGCGCGGCGCAGATGAGCCTCGGCGGCGGCGTAATCCTTGCGGTGATCGGCGATTTCGGCCAGCTCGAACTCCGATTCGGGGGGCCGCTCGGCTGCGATGCCCTTGGCGAGGGCTTCTGCCTTCTCGAGACCGCCGCCCAGAAAGCCGGGAGCGTTCAGGTAGAAATCGAAGAGGTCGTTCTTCGCTTCGCGATTGGCCGGATCGAGTTCCACGGCTCGCTCGAAGTGCTGCCTGGCCTTGGATGCGAAGGAAGGGGCCTGCAGCCAGTTACTCTCTTCGGCGCGGCGGCCCCAGGCGCGGGCCAGCCAAAGTTCATATTCCGAGTTGGCCGGCGCACCGGCGAGAGCCTTCTCGAAATACTCGATGGCTCGCTTTTGGTCGCCGAGCATGAAGTAGTCTTTCCCGATGAGCAGGTAGCCGGAGGAATCCGGCGCCGGATCCGCGTTCAGAACGTGCAGCGAATCGGTGTACTCGGTGCGCTGATAAAGGTCGCTGGCGCGCCGCACAACGTAGGGCGACGCCTCGAGCATCCAAGCGGTCATCCAGAAAATTATCCAGACACGCATAGCCAGAGCAGTGTTTCGTGGGTCATTTCCAGTGTATCGTATGGAACCTGCACGGCAATAGATGTGCACGCCACGCCCCAGGTTGCGCCGAAGGCCGCCTTCGTTAGAGCCAGGGCTGATATCGTGCCTGTGATGAAATCTGAATCCAGGGTAAGGGGTTCGCAATCCATAAGCCTGTTCGAACTGATTCGATCAAGAAGGAGGAGATTATGGCAAGGCTAAACGGGAAGGTGGCCATTGTGACTGGGGCGTCCAAGGGGATCGGCGCGGGAATCGCAGAAGATCTTGCGAAAGAGGGCGCAACTGTGGTGGTGAACTATGCCACCAGCGGCAAGCAGGCAGAAGAACTGGTGGAGAGGATCCAAGCCGGAGGCGGAAAGGCCAAAGCGATTCGCGCCGACGTCAGCAAGCCGAATGAAGCCAAGCGATTGGTCGATCAGACCGTGAAAGAGTTTGGCAAGATCGACATCCTGGTAAACAATGCCGGCGTCTATGAGTTCAAGCCGCTCACGGAAGTGACCGAGCAGCACTTCAGTCGCATTTTCGATTTGAACGTCAAGGGACTGCTGTTTGCGACCCAGGCCGCGACCAACGCGTTCGGGGATCAGGGCGGCGCGGTGATTAACATCAGCTCCATGGCGTCGGTCGGCGCGCTTCCGAATTCATCGGTGTATAGCGCGACCAAGGCCGCCGTGGACTCGTTCACGAGAGTGCTGGCGGCGGAGCTCGGCCCGAAAAACACGCGTGTCAATTCAGTTCTGCCCGGGCCGGTCGAGACCGAAGGGGCACGCGATTTGGCCGAGTGGGACTGGTTGCTGAAGAATATCGTCCCGCAGACGCCGCTCGGCCGCGTCGGACAGCCGCACGATATCGCCACCGTAGTGTCGTTCCTCGCCTCCGATGACGCGCAGTGGATCACGGGACAGGTGATCCCGGTCGCGGGCGGGCTGCGCAACTGACGCAGCGCTCCGCCCGTTTTCTTAGAGCGCAGCGGTCCACCAAACGTCAGTGGAGGATGTTGAGCGTGTTGCTTCCGTCGTCGACGAAATAGACGCCATCACCGGCGGGGGCGACGGCCAATCCGAATAAAGTGCCGGCGCCATTGCGCGAGTGGCTTACATCGACGAATCGAACGCCGTCCTGCTGGCCATCTGGAGTGATCTCGACCATCAATCCATCGGCCGCGTTCACCGTAATAATGTCGCCGTTCGGCGTGATGGCGAGACCAAGCGGCTGCTTCACGGCGCGGCCCTGTGCGACCGTGGTGCCAGTACCAACATCAGTGCTGGTGGTAAGCGCGTGGGAAATCGAGGCGATGCGGCTGTTGACCGTGTCAGCGACATAGAGTGTTCCATCGGCGCCGAGAGCGAGCCCGGTGGGCCCAACCACGAGAGCGCCAGGGTCGGTACGCTCGTCAAATGCGCCCGCGATCGTTGTGAATGACGTCGCCGCAGGCAGTCCGCCCATGGGAATCGAAAGGCCGATGCGAAGTACGCTGCCTTGAGCAACGACGTTGCCTCCCGCAGCCACCGTGCCATTGAGAACGTTCGTCACGAACAGCCACGCCGATGTACCCATGTCCATTGCAGTCATGTCCCACGGGCCATTGATGCCGTTGCCGGAAATGGTCGACACCACCTGGCCGTTGCTGTTGAGGACGATTAGACATCCGGCTTGAGCGGTTGCAGAGGTTCCATCCGCGGTCGGCAAGCTTCCCACGACTACAAAGCCGGAGCGCAGGGCTACCAACGCGGTGGTAAGGCCGACGCCGCCCGGGCAGGCCCCAGGCAATGACTTCGCGTCGATTTGAGCGAACAACGTCGGGTTCCCGCCCGGAGAAACCTGGACTATAGTGGTACCCGTGCCCTGGAGGTTAGCGGAATTATTGAAATTGCTTACCAGAATGTTGTTAGCGACTAACGCGCCGCTGGTGGCCGGAACGACGGCGACACCATAAGGATTCAGGTCCCCATTTGCTGGAACCGCGCTCGCGAGCGTGTCCGAGTGGTGAAGTCTGCTGAGGAACGATGGGTCGTCAGCGTGGATTGGATTGGCGAGTGGCAACGCGAGCGCTGACAACCGCGCGAGATTCTTGAGGGTTTGCATACACAGCACCCTCCCTGGTGCCTTCTGCGATTAGACGCCCAGATCCGCGCGCTGCTGCGAGGCGGTTTGTAAACAGATTGTTGAGACTGGGCCCGAGTGGTCCCAGTTACAAGGCGTGACTCGATTTCTTAACGCTCCTTTGTCGGAACTTAGCGCGGCAAGGTGAACCACGTTCGCCAGAGCGTATCTACCAGCGCGTGCGTCGTTGCGGATGCCATCAGGCTGCGGTGTTTGCGGTAGGCCCAGCCATAGAACCATCCGGCGATGGTGGCGAGGACGACGTAGCGCCAGTTCGGATAGGGCGCATGGCGCACGTGGGTCAAACCAAATAGCGTGGAAGCGACGACCTGCGCGGCCGGGCGGGAACCGAGCGAGCCTTCGAGCAGGTTTTGCAGGAGGCCGCGGAACAGCAGCTCTTCCGCGATCGCGACGAATAAAAAAATCGTGAGGCCGTCGAAGACGAACTGTCTGGGGCCGCGCCACTGCGGATTCCAGGCAATGAATCGCATCGCGAATCCGATCGGGATGGCGAGCACGGTGAAACCGATCAGGGACACGAACGCGTCGCGCAGGATCGCCGCGTCGTAACGAAATACGTAGCCGGCGCCGTCGACGCCCCGGACCACGAGGAACGACCACGACCCCACCGCGATCAGGAACACGCGCGTCATGAAGTCGAGGTTCACCGGTACGTTCCAGATCCCCTTTATTTCGCCGAAGAGAACCGGAACGACGATCCAGAGAAGCGCGAGGGCGTCCTGCCAGTTGAGACAACTGCGGCGGCGCACGGGAGCGGCGGCAAAGATTGTCAGGGGCAGCGCGGCCAGGGCGATCAGCTTGCCGAGCGCGGTCCAGCGAAAGTCGCCCGTCCCGGCGGCATAAATAACGTAGGGAGCCAAGAAGAGCCCGAGGCAGAGGATCGCGGCTTTCGGACCGCGGATCTGAGCCGCCAGCCACTCGCGCGTGGGGACGAAACCGGGCGCGAGATATAAAGCGAAGAGAAGCATCAGCGCGGCATAGAGGGATGCGGCAGACACCGCGCCGATGTGGTAGCGCTGCAACTCGATGACGGCATACCAGCCGAAGAAGAGGCCCAGTGCGGCGAAAACAATCGCAGGGGGCAGCCACTGTCGGCGCGAGTTCTCCATGGTGCCGGGCGGCGAGGCCGCCTCCTGATTTTACGAGAGCGCGCTGCGCTCAGTTCTTGGGACGCGGCTTGGTGCCGCGGCCGGCCGTTTGCAGCCGGAAAATATAGGCGAGGACTTCGGCGACCGCGCGGTACAAGTGAGGCGGAATCTCGCGGCCGACGTCCACGGATTTGTAGAGAGCCTGCGCCAGCGGCGGATTCTCGACCAGGGGCACGTTGTGCTCGTTCGCGATCTGTCGGATGCGCAGCGCGAGGAAGTCTTTGCCTTTCGCCACTACCATGGGCGTCGCCATGCTGGTGTGCTCGTACCGCAGCGCGACCGCGTAGTGCGTGGGGTTGACGACGACGGCCGTGGCCGTGGCAACGTCTTTCATCATGCGCTTGCGTGCCAATTCTTTTCTCAGACGCTTGATCTTGCCGCGGACATGCGGGTCGCCTTCCATGTCCTTGGCTTCGTCCTTGACCTCCTGCTTGGTCATCCGCAAACCCTTGCGGTAGAGCCTATGCTGGCGAACGAGGTCGATAACAGCGAATAACACGAAGATGGCCGAGGCCTTCCACAGCAACTGCTTCATCGCGCCGCCGATGGTTGAGAGCGCGATCGGCAGGCTGGCGAACGGAATGGCGAGAAAGGTTTCGGCATTCTGCTGAGCGACGACGTAGATCATGCCGCCGAAGACCACCAGCATGGCGCAAGCCTGGAAAACGTTCATGGGCGCCTGCGAGAAGATCTGGCGAATCTTGCTGACCGGATTGAAGCGTGTGAAGTCGGGGATGAACTTGCTGAGGTTGAACGCCATTCGCGTGATGGCAAGGTGTACCGCGAGCGCAGTAAGCACGGCGGCGATGGCCAATCCCGACAGCGGGACGAAGGCGCGATCCAGCAGTTCGCGCGCGATGGCGGGCGCCCTGGTGATATCGAGGTCGCCATGGAAGGCCATTTCCAGGCCTTCGCGCAACATGGCCTTCATTCCGTCCAGCCAGCCTGAGAACCACGACGTGAACAAGGCCACGACGACCACAAACTGCGCGGCGGTGATCATCTCGCGCGATGTGGCGACGTGACCCTCGCTGCGAGCGCGGAGGATTCGCCTTCCAGTAGGTTGTTCTGTTTTTTGTGAGTCGGCCATCGCGCGTCGCTCGTGTCAGCCGTTCGAAGACAGCAGCCGGCGCACCACCTGCAGCACCGGACCGGCCGTCTGATCGAAGACACGCGGAAAGATGGCGATCAGCCAGGCCAGGAGCGCCAGAGAGATGAGCATCTTCATCGGGAAGGTGAGCATCATCAGGTGCAACTGCGAGTTCAGGCGCGCAAGCAACGCGATCGAAACTTCGATCATGAGGAGCAGGCCGAGCACGGGCAGGACCAGCCGGAGGCCAGTGGTAAAGATCGTTGTTCCGAGTGAAATCAGCGCGCCGGCGAGTGAGGCGGAAAGATGAAAATGGCCGGGAGGGAGGGTTGACAGGCTGTCGGCGAAGCTAGCCAGGACCTTGCGATCGAGCCCGGAGGCGAAAAAGAAGAAGCCGCCGGCCAGCTGCGCGAGCGCGAGCAGCACGCCGGAATCGGCGCCCGAAGTCGGATCGATGGTGGTGGCGAAGCTGTAGCCGGCTTGCAGGCTGATGATTTGCGCGCCCATCTGAAAGGCTTCAGTGAGGAACGCAACAGCAAGGCCGACCGAGATTCCGATAGCGGCTTCAGCCAGCATCCATCCGATCAGCACGGGAAGGTTCATGGCGGAGGCGTCCATCGCCGGCCATCTGGGGTACAGGACCAGCGTGATGCTCACCGCCAGCACGATACGCGGGGCTTCCCAGCCGGAACGGATTCCTGGCAGGGGAACGTAGACAGCAAATCCCGAGATGCGCGCCAGAACCAACAGGAACGCAATCAGCGTGCCCTGACTGATGTTCAGGTCAATGCCCATACCGGGCGATTTCGCCGCATAACCCGATCATGTAACCGGTCCACTGCTTGAGCATCCAGGGCATCAGCGCACTGAAACCCACCAGGAATGCGGCCAGGCGTGGAAACGTGCTGAACGAATTGTCCTGCAGCGACGTGGCCACCTGAATAATGTTCATGATGATGCCGACCGAGAGGCCGATGGCGAGCAGCGGGGCGCTCATCCAGAACGCGGCCATCAGGGCGCCATGGATCAAATGAATTGCGGATTCGGGAGTCATCGATATTCCTTAGTAAAAAGACTTGAACAGCGATCCGATCACCAGGTTCCAGCCGTCTACCAGGACGAACAGGAGAATCTTGAACGGCGCCGAGAGCATGACGGGCGGAAGCTGGATCATGCCGATGGACAGCGTCACGGATGCCACCACGAGATCGATCACCAGGAAAGGCAGAAACAGCATGGCTCCGATCTGGAAACCTGTTTTCAGTTCGGAAAGAATGTAGGCCGGTATGAGGACGTTGAGGCCGAGGTCCGCGGCATTCTTAGGCGCGGGCGCTTTCGTCATTTCCAGGAAGAGCTTGACGTCCTTTTCGCGCACGAAGCGAATCAGGAAATTCTTCATGGGCTTCGCGCCTTCGTCGAAGGCTTGCGAGGCGGTAAGCTTTCCGCCGTCCATGGGTTCCCAAGCGTTGTGATAGATGTCGTTGATCACCGGCTGCATGATCAGCAGCGAGAGAAAGAGCGCCAGACCGATCAGCACCTGATTCGACGGAGTGGTTTGAGTGCCGAGCGCCTGCCTGAGGAAATGCAGGACGATGCTGATTCTGAGAAACGGCGTGATGGACATCACCACGGCCGGCAGCAGCACCATCAAGGTCATCGACAGCGCGATTTGCATGGGCAGGCTCATCGTGGAGATACTGCCCGCCTTGGGGGCGAGTGAATCGCCGGCGCGCGCGGCCGAAGCAATCGTCGCCGAAAATGCAGCGATGAAAGAAAGCCGGGAAAGAAACTTCAAGCCTGCGCCTCCCGGGATTGCCCAGGCTGTTGCGGGATGGTTTCGAGAAGATTGCAACCGTTGGGTGAAAGTCCGACCAGCAGTGTGCGGTCGGCGAGTTGGATCAAGTGAATCGAGTGATGGGGGGTCAGGGCGAGCTGATCAATCACCTCCAGGCGCCGGGATGCGCCGGAGCGCGCCCGCATGCGTACCTGGGCCCATCCTTTCTTTTTCGCCACCCAAACCAGAGCGAGGAGTCCGCCCAGGATGATGGCGACCGCTAAACCCTGCTGCACAACGTCCATGGCTTAGAGGCCCTTCTTCTTCTCAAAACTCATCAGCCGGACTCCGGGCGCACCGCCGCTGCGGACCACTTCACCGGCGCCGAACGGCGCGCCGCCCACCAGAACCTCTGCGTGAGATCCGGTGGGTGCGCTGAGTTTCACCACGCTGCCGGGCGCGAGGGCAAGAATTTCCCGCACCGGCAGCATGGACCGCCCGATTACCGACTCGACCAAAAGCGGCAGGTCGCCAAAACGTTGGGTATGTTGCTCTGTAATCATGGCCCCTTACTACGGGTTGATGGCGAGCAGCGACTGGGTCATCTGGTTCACCGTGCTGAGCACCTTCGAATTGGCGATGTAGCCCTGCTGGAAGACGATCAGGTTGGTGAACTGCGTGGCCATGTCGACGTTCGACGCCTCTACCGATTGCGAGATCAGGTTCCCGCGCCCGCCGGTTCCGGCGGTTCCGATCACCGGAGTGATGGTGTTGGGACCAGTGATGTAATTGTTGTTGTCTTTGGCGACCAGCGTGGCCGGATTGGCAACACCGGCGAGGGCGATCTGCGCCAAGTTCTGCTGAGATCCGTCTGAATAACTGGCCACCAGCATTCCGCCATTCTGGAACGCGATGCCTGTTACCGTCGCAGAAGCGGTTCCGTCCTGGGTGGTTCCGGAGGCCGCGGACGCGAGGCCGAAACCGGTGAGCTGCGGGTTGCCGGCCGCGTCGTAAAAGTTCCAGTTGATGTTCAAAGTTGCGGCGCCATCGGCCAGCGCCGTCCCGTTGGTGACCGCGCCGGGGGCCCCGGGCTTCGGCGCCGTGAGGACGCCATTCGCACCGAACGTGACGTTGCCCTTGCCCAGTGAGGTGACTGTGCCGGCCTTGCCTCCGGTGAGATCCGCGCTCGGGATATCGACTTCATAGCTCCATGCTCCCGCCGCCGTGTTGGTGAACGTAACGGTGAGGGTGTGGGCGTTGCCGAGCGAATCGAAAACCTGGACAGGCGTCGAGAAGGTATTACCCACGGCCGCGTTGGCGTTCAAGTTCGCGCTGATGGACATGTTCTGAGTGGCCGCAGGGGCGCGTGGTGTTGGCGGTGGAACGGTGATGGAGGACGCGGCGCCGGCGGCGTTCACCGCGCCACCCTGCGCAACCCAGCCCTGCACCAGAGCCCCCGTGCCGGTCACCAACTGGCCCTGCGAGTTCAGGTTGAACGTGCCGTCGCGCGTATACTCGGTACCGTAGTTCTGGTCCTGGATGATAAAGAACCCGTTGCCCTGGATCGCGAGGTCGAGCGGCTGATTGGTTGTTTGGATGTTGCCCTGCGTGAAGCTGCGGGCGGTGGACGATGTCCCCACGCCGGAGCCGATCTGCAGGCTCGAGGACGCCGTGTTGATTTCGTCCTCGAACGAAATGTCCGTGGTCTTGAAGCCCTGGGTATTCAGGTTGGCGAGATTGTCGCCCACAACCTGAAGCGCGGTGCTCGCGGCTTGCAAACCAGAGAGTGCTGTTGAAAAAGATGCCATTGTTGTGCTCCTTGAGTTAGTTTCCGGATGTGGATGGTGTCGTTGAATTCGCGGGTGTCGTTGGATTCGTTGGTGTCGTCGCCGGCGTGGTTCCTGTCGAGGACGAGGTATCGAGCTGGGCCACGTCCTGGCGGATGCCGATGAGCTGTTCGAGCGAGCTGAATTGAGCGAGCTGTGTCAGGAAGGTACTGCTGTCCATGGGCGCCGTCGGATCCTGATTCTTCATCTGCGCCACCAGCAATTGCAGGAACGTGGAGGTATTGCCGAGCGCGTCTGTAGACGCAATTGCGGCAGCGTTATTTGTGGCGCTCGAGCTGGAGGGCGTCGTCGCGCTACTGGAAATCGGATTGATCGCTGAACTCATTTTCAGTTGCTCCTCATGGGCTGGATTTCGGATTCGGTGGAGTCGCCCAAGGCTTCCCGCCACCGGGCTTGTCTCTCGCTCTTGGAATCCTGCTGCGGATCCTCAGACTCAGACTGATTTCTGCCGGAGCCCCGTCGATCCGGCGCGTCTTGCGAATCGCGCTGCATCGGGGAGCCGCTCGAAGATCCTGTCGAGATCTCGGCGTGGATGCCGGAGTGTTCCAAACGGCCCACCAGGTCGTTTACTCCGGCGCGCAGATCCTGTGCGACGCCGGCGTCGGTGGATCGAACGGATACATGAATCTCCCCGCCCCGTTCCTGAAAGTGAAGATGAATGCCCGCTCCCCCGTTGCCGTCGGGGATATTTACGGCGATGCTCTGATTGGCAGACTGCGGCGCTGCGGGAGCTTCTGCGATGGCCTGCAAACGCGCTGCGGCCGGGACGTTGACGGCTGGCGACGCGGCTGGTGCGGGCTGTGAGTCGCTATGCGATGTGCTGTTGGAAATTGTGGGTGCGCCAACTGCGTCTGTTTGAAAAACTCGATCGCTCTTCGCCTCTCGCGCGCCACGCGGCCCGTTCGAGTCGTCTGACGCGACCAACTGTGCTGTGGTGGCAAAGCTCTTAGAAGGCAGCTGCACCTGCGCTGCCTGAGTTTCGAGAGCCTGCTGCTGTTCAGCGCTGTTGTTCGCCTCGGCCGCAGACGGAGCGACGGGCGATAGTTTTGCTTCGAACGCCAGCGTACCCGAGGCGGGAGTGGCGTTGGCAGTCGCAACCGTTTCCACGCGGGGATCTGCCGGCCCTGGATTCGATGCGTCCGAGTTACCGTGCTTTGGTGCGCCCGCGACCTGGCCTTCGTCCTGCCCATTTGATGGTTGGGAGTTTTGGCCACTCGAGCCCGCATCCCATAGCGACGGGTCCAGGGTGATGACTACCGCAGCAGCGTCAGAAGGCTGGGCCGCCTGCTGTGCGGTTTGGAGGCCAGGCGCCTGCGACGGCGTTTGTATCTGTTTTGCCGTGCGAGACTCGGGGGCCGGGGAGGATGCGGCTTGCGCCGTCGCAATCTGAGGGGCCGTAGCGATCTGGTCCGCCGTCGCCGGTGACGCCATGGTGGTTTCGCTCGTCGCTGCGGTTTCGTTAGAACCGGGCGCTGGCAACGGAAGAGAATTCTGAACGGCAGCCAAAGATGAACCGGCCACCAGGCTGCCGTCGCCTGGGGACAGCGCCCGGTTGGAATCGTTTGCAGCCCCTTCTTCCTGCTGACTGGCGGAATCGGACCGGACGGTACCGCGATTTTGTGGCACTGGCGCCGGGCCCGATCCGCTGGAGGTCAGGACCACAGCGGCCGACACTATATAGGTCGCGCTCTGGTTGTGTGCGGTGCTGGTGACCGACGGGCTCTCTGCCTGCGCCGGCGATTGCGAAGCTGCTGTCGATAGCGCCTGCGCGTTCGGAATCACGATGGTCGCGGGCGTGGGCAAGGTCTGGGCCAGGAATGCGGCTGGATCGACTGGAGTCGCCTGAGTCGTTTGGTCCGGCTTGCTCGTTTGGTCCGGCTGGCTCGAAGCGGTAAGCGCAGCCGACGGATTTCCGACGGTGCTGCTCAACAGCATAGTGGGCAACGCAAGCGCTGCCGTCTGACCGGTCGTGAGGGTGGCGGAACTGTTCGCTCCGCTCTTGTTCGGCGAGCCCGAAAGGGGCGCCCTCGAATCGGATGGCGGGTCTTGATTTCCACCGCCATTCGCCTGCTCTGGAACTTGCGCCAGAACCGAGCGGAAGTCCGAAGCGTGCTCGTCGAATGTGCCACTGTCGGCCGCGGCGGCATCTGGCGTCGTGGTTTGCGACGAGCGAAGGAGTCGCGGGTCGGCGACGGCGGCTGGCGTCATCGGCGGCAACGGCTGGGCAGTTGCGACTCGCGCTAAGGAGAGCATGGTTCGCCGGGCGAAAGTGCAGGCCGCATGCCATGCGCGGATCCTCGGTTTTCAAGATGTTAGCAAGGAGGTGTCGTCGAATCCCAGGCGAACTTCGTCGGAACTCCGACGATGAAACGGGACACGCGGTATTTGTCTTATCGCAAACGCACTGGAAAATTAGAGGGAAAATCTCCCGGGCCTTTGGCACCGCGCTTGCTCATGCCACTCCCGCAATCTATGGATCAAGCCGCCATCACCGCTGCGAGCGGTCTGCATTCCCGCATGCAGGCGCTGGACCTGCTCTCGAACAACCTGGCGAACTCCGCGACCGGAGGCTACAAGCTGGACCGCGAATTCTACTCGCTGTTTTCGAGCGATGAAATCACCGGGTTTGAGACCGAGGGCCAACCCGCGCAGCTTCCGTTTGTCAAAAGCCAGTGGACAGACTTCACGCAAGGCACGCTGACGCCGACGGGCAACCCGCTCGATGTCGCGCTTGACGGCCCGGGATTCTTCGTCGTCAACGGGCCCTCGGGTCCTCTGTATACGCGTAACGGCTCGTTTCATTTATCCAGCAGCGGAATCCTGACGACGTCCGATGGACGCACCGTCGCCACGGTGGACGGCCAACCGATCCAGACACAATCCACGGCGCCGCTGCAGATTTCAAACGACGGTACCGTGCAGCAAGACGGAAATACACTCGGCCAGCTCAAGATCGTCGACTTCAAAAACAAGCTCACGCTTGCCAAGCAGGGCAATAGCGATTTCGTCAACAACGACCCGACGATGCAGCCGGTGGCCTCCGATGCGAACGTTTCGCAGTCGCGGCTGGAACAATCGAACGTCGCGCCGGCCGAATCGGCCGTGCGCCTGGTGGATGTAATGCGCCAGTTCGAGATGCTGCAAAAAGCGATCACATTGACGACGGATATGAACAAGGAAGCGCTGCAGGAGGTCGCCCGTGTGGGCGGCGGCGCGTAAGGAGAAACGAGGAGAACTATGATTCGAGCCCTATTCAGCGCTGCCAGCGGCATGAGCGCCCAGCAGTTGAACGTCGACAACATCGCCAACAACCTGGCGAACTCGAACACCGCCGGATTCAAGACGCGCCGAGCGCAGTTTCAGGATTTGCTGTATCAAAATATGATCCAGCCCGGCGCAGCGGCCGGCCAGCAGACCGTCGTCCCCACCGGCTTGCAGCTGGGACTCGGAACGCGCGCTGCATCGAACGAAATCATCTTCACACAAGGCGACTTTTCACAGACCAACAATCCGCTGGACGTCGTCATCCAGGGCTCGGGCTTCTTCCAGGTCTTGTTGCCGAACGGCTCGCAGGCGTACACGCGATCCGGCCAGTTCCACGAGGACCGCAACGGCAACCTGGTGGATACCAACGGTAATCTGGTGCAGCCGAGCATCACCATTCCGCAGAACGCGCAGACGATTACGATCGCGACCGACGGCACGGTGAGCTACACGCTTCCGAACCAGACCGCCTCGCAGACCGCCGGGCAGATCCAGCTGGCCACGTTCGCCAATCCGTCGGGATTGAATAGCATCGGCCAGAACATGTACCAGCCGACCGCCGCCTCGGGCGATCCGATCCTCGGCGCGCCGGGCGGGCAGGAAGGGCTCGGAACCTTGCTGCAGGGCTACACCGAACAATCGAACGTCAGCGTGGTGGACGAGTTTGTGAACCTGATCGTCAGCCAGCGCGCGTATGAAGCCAACTCGAAAGTGGTGAAAGCCGCCGACGAAATGTATCAGGAGATGAACAACCTCACGCGATGAACTTCCTGATTCCGCTCTTCGTCGCCGTATTCGCGCAGGGGAACGCCTGTCAGGCCATCGACAGCGAGTCCGTGCTCGCGCGCGACGTGGCGCGCTTGAACGCGGGATTTTCAAAGCTCGATGGCGATTTTCTGGTGGGCTACGTGCCGTCTTCGGGCGGGCGAAGGATCTTCCGGGCAGCCGATCTGAAACGGATCGCGGCCAATCGAGGAATCGATCTGCCGGCCGCGTCCGACGTCTGTTTCGAGCGGCGCACGTTCATTCCGCAGCCGGAGCAGATTCGCGCAGCCATCAGGCAGACGCTCGAAATCGCGGAGGCCAAGATCGATGTTTTGGCGTTGACTCAAAGGGCGGTTCCGACCGGTGACATCGTCTTTCCACGCAGTGGTGTTCCCCAGGGCAATTCGGGCGATGTCACGTGGCAGGGTTTCGTGCAGTCGGGCAATGGCCCGAAATATCCGATTTGGGCCAAAGTGCGGATCACGGCCAAATTGCCGCGTGTCGTGGCGATCGCGGATCTGGCGGCACGAAAGCCGATCGGTCAGGAGCAATTGCGCCTCGAATATGCGGACGATTCCCCTTTCGACGAGGGCATCATCCGCGACCTCAAGGATGCCGTGGGATTTGTCGCGAAAGCGAGGATCCAGAAATCGTCGACGCTGCGCAGGTCCGACATCGAGCATCCAGTGGACGTGGCTTTTGGAGACTTGGTCCGCGTGGAAGTATACGCCGGCGCAACGCACTTGACAATCGATGCGCGCGCGCAGTCAGCCGGCATGGCGGGCTCTGTGATCACAGTTCGCAATCTGGGTAGTGGCCGCGATTTTCGGGCCGAAGTGCTCGGCAAAGGCCGGGCCAT
>Ga0070734_10004058_pt1 | contig 14382 bp, 10 predicted proteins | sample Coa_R1_8_FD_66444 | JGI IMG/M metagenome (GOLD analysis project Ga0070734, IMG submission 66444) | Surface soil microbial communities from Centralia Pennsylvania, which are recovering from an underground coalmine fire - Coalmine... | ecosystem: Environmental > Terrestrial > Soil > Unclassified ...
CCATACGCGATAATGATTGATCCTGTAGGTAACAGCAGCTAACCTTTCAGCCGGGGGGGATATTTTATGCGGGTCGCAATTCTGGCATTCGTGTTCGTAACATTAGCTGCACAAGCGCAGGTATATAACTTGAAGGCCATCACCGCAAAGGAGGTTTCTGAGCTGGATCGGCAGAAGACGATCGTATTGCTGCCCGACGGCATCCTTGAAGAGCATGGCCCATTTCTCCCTGTATACTCTGACGGCTATGGGGCCGAGCGGCTGACCGCAGAGTTGGCAGATGCCTTAGTCGAGAAGGGCTATTCAGTGCTTGTGTTCCCGCCCATACCCCTTGGTAACGGCGGAGCGAACATCATCGGGCGGAAGTATTCGTTCAGCGGAACTTTTGCTGTCCGCTACAAGACTCTCCGTGCCGTCTTCATGGATTTGGCCGATGAAATCGGCAATCAGGGATTCAGGAAGGTTTTCATCATCAGCAGCCATGGTGCGCCGAACTGCAACCGGGCTCTGGACGAAGCTGGCGATTACTTTCAGGACACATATGGTGGTTTCATGGTAAACCTCAATGGTCTCATGGCTCTCCACGAGGCCGGAACGGTGAATCTCACACCGGAGCAGGCCAGGGAAGAAGGTTTTTCAGTCCATGCGGGTGTCAATGAAACCAGCGAAGTTCTTTTCGTCGTGCCGCAACTCGTACAGAAGAGCTATCTCAATGCAGTTCCGCAGTCAGGGAGTGACTTTTCCGTGCTGGTAAAGATTGCGGAACGCGAGGGCTGGCCGGGATACTTTGGCTCGCCACGTATGGCAACTGCAAGCCAGGGAGCGGTCCGCTGGAAGGGCGAGTCTGCTGCGGCGATCGACTTGGCGGCGCGCATTCTGAACGGCGCTGACCATCACGCTATGCCACACTATGTGGAGATCACCCAAAAAGATCCAGCAAGTCTCGAGACCGACTCTGCCGCTTTGCGGCACGAGAATGAAGCTGAGCGCCAGCAGCAGATGTGGCTGACCAAAAGGCACTTGGATAAGTGATTTGCCATTCGGCGAGCGATTGCAAGAATCTGGTGAGCAGGCGGCTCCCCGTCTCTCAAGTGGGGCCCTCATTTTGCCGCAGCGGTGGCAGGCACTGCTGGAATCGGAAGCCCCGCATTTTGTGGAGGTTGTCGATAGGAAAACTTGGCTGCGTTAAGCGGCATCCGACACTTACATGAGGCACAGCAGGGTCGCGGCAAGAGTGGCGCGGTACGGGCTTGCGTTGCTTCTGCTTTCCTGCGGAGGGCGCCAAAGCCAAGTCGACCAGACCCAACTTGACCTATGCGGCTGCACGCCGTCTGCGCCGGACTCAGAAGATTTCCGCCACAACCAGAAACATGTTCCGCTGCCGGATATCGCTGCCCAGAACATTACCGTGGCAACCATGCTTACGTGGCCGCAGACGCCGGTACCGGCTGCCGACGCGCCGCGCAGCGGGCGGGAGTTACAGCTGTTCCATATCGGCAATGCCTTTGTGCAACGCACGTTTGAAGTGCTAAGCGACTGCGATATTCACCTGGAAATATCGGACGTCGCGGACAAAGGCGCACCCCGGGCCATTGCGGAAATCCCGAGCGACGGGGAATACTGCCAGACGCGGCAGAATTTTCAAGCGCAACTTGCCGCGCACAACATCACCATCGGCACGAACCAGGATCTGGGCGAGATTGACCCGGCGCTCCCGATCGATATCACTGGCCTCGCTTTTGAGGACGAACCCCATTCGACGCGCGGCAGCGCACTGGTAAAGACGATCTGGGAACTGCATCCAGCCAAGGTCACACTCACTCAGTGACAGGTCTCTCCCGCCGGCCTGAAACAACCCAGCCTTTCGTGACCGCAATCACATCCTTTCTTTCAGCCATTGGGTAGCCTAGTGCGTTACTTGCACAAAAGTTGCAAAGAGCGTGCTCAAAGCCACGCTTGATGCCACGGATGATCGGCGGCCATGTGCCGGATTTTCCGTAAGTGAGGCCAAAATGATCCGCGAACAACTCCCTGAGGTTCATGACCCCGCAAAAATATCCAGTGTCCGGCAGGCGCCTGTGGCGGCAGTGCCCATCAAGAAGCTTTCACCTCACGGGCAACTTAAGCTGGCAATCATGCGCCTGGCCATGGTGCTGGCGACCCTTTTTACCATTCGCTATTTCTACTGGCGCGTCCTTCATACCATGAATCCGGCGGCCAAAGTTTTCTTCTACGCGTTTCTTGCCGCTGAAATTCTGAGCTTTCTTGAGAGCGGCCTGTTCTATTTCATCGGCTGGAACCCAACGCACTACCACGCGCCCAAGCCGCTCATCGGGCGTGAAGTTGACGTCTTCATTCCCACCTACAATGAGCCGGTTGAATTGTTGCGGGAAACCGTTATCTGCGCCATCGGCATGACCTATCCTCACAAGACCTTCATTCTCGACGATGGCCGCCGCGAAGACGTTCGCCTTCTGGCCAGGGAACTCAATTGCGGATATCTCACGCGCGATGATCACAAGCACGCCAAGGCCGGCAACCTGAACAATGCGTGGAAACAGACCACGGGCGAATTCATCGTCACGCTGGATGCCGATCACGTCGCCATGCCCAATTTGATTGATGAGATGCTGGGTTTCTTTGCCGATCCAAAAGTCGCCATCGTGCAGTCGACCCAGAATTTTTATAATCTCGATTCCTTCCAGCATCTGGTGAACTGGGAAACCCGCGCGGGATGGCAGCAGCAGGAACTCTTCTTCAGCATCATTCAGCCCGGTAAGGACCGGCATAACGCCGCGTTTTATTGCGGAAGCCCGGGGATCATCCGCCGCAAGGCCCTGGACGAAATTGGCGGCTTCCCCACCAACACCATCACTGAAGATATGCACACCGGACTGCGAATGCAGAAGCAGGGATGGCGCGTGCTGTATTTCAATCGCACCCTTGCGCGCGGACTGGCCCCACAGACCTATGAAGGCTTTGCCACGCAGTGGAGCCGCTGGGGCAAAGGGTCAATGCAGGTATTGCGGGCGGAAAATCCTCTTTTCAGTTCCAAGTTGAATTTCGGGCAAAAGCTGGCTTACTTCAGTTCCTTTTATTTTTACTGGACCAGCTTTGTGAAGCTGGCCTTTGTTCTAACGCCCATCATCTCGCTCCTGTTCCTTGCTTTTCCTTTATTTACCGATCCGGTTTCATATGCCAGCTTCTTTTTGCCGTACTTCTTCCTGAACCTTGCGTGCTCCGTGCTGATACAGGGCAGTGTGCGCAACTTTATCGCCAGTGAAAACTTCAACCTGCTCAAGATGCAGGTGCTTATGGGAAGCCTGGGCGGCCTGTTCCAGCGTGACAGCAAATTTTCCGTTACGCCCAAAGCCCGCGCTTCTTCCGCACGCATTGGCCAGCTTCTGCTCCCCGTGTTGCTGATTGTTGCCCTGGTCGCAGCGCTCGTGGTGGGGACCGTGCGCGTCCTTCACGTTCCTTTGTATGGATACGTATTCTGGGCGCTGGCCATCAATCTTTTCTGGTCCGCGGTGTTCCTGGTGATGCTGAACTTGGTGGTCTGGCGCTCGCTCCAGCGCACGGAGTTGCGCTCCGGCTATCGCTTCCGCTCGCATCTTGACGCTCCCATCAAGGTTTCCTTTACTGACCCGGCCGGGAAGATCGTGCGGTCTGAGCAGTTTGCTCGCGACCTCAACCGGAACGGTGTTTCCGTAAATCTTGAAACCGCGATTGTTCCGGGCACGGCTGTTGATGTGGAGCTTTGGCTGCCGCAGCGCACTGTATATACCTCAGGAAAAGTGGTGCGCAACAAGGCGTACAAGTCGAACGGCCGTCTCAAGCTGTCCAACGGCATACGGTTCGACAAAATCTCCACCGCCGATCAGGATGAAATCTCCAAACACCTCTTCTGGGAGGTCGCCCCGAAGGAGGACGCTGTCTTGACCCTGACGCGGGACAGCCAGACGGAGGAAAGCGCATGAAAAACTCTCGGCCATACTTCATTTCCCTCGTTCTCGCGCTGGTTAGCTGCGCAGCGCTGGCCTTTGGCGCTCAGCCGCAGGAGCCTGCCGCAGCAGGCGCGGGCAACACTGAAGATTCCATCCGGGCCCAGCTACAAAAAGATCCACAAAATCTTGCGGCGTTGCAGTCTCTTGCCGCCTTGCTGGAAAGCACCGGCAAATGGCGTGAAGCCGTTCCCGTGCTGGAACAAATTATTAAGCTGCAGCCGCAGAATGCCGACGCGCTGTACCGGCTGGGCTCAATGAAGAGCTGGCAGACCGGAGGACGCGAAGAAGCTCTTGCCCTTTTGCATCGCGCCTGCGACCTCGATAGCCGCCAGCCGGATTATTGCACGGCATACGCCGAGGTGTTGAGCTGGAACCAGAACGATCGGCCGGCAGCGCTTGCGCGTCTGCGTGAAAACGTAAAAGCCCATCCTGATGACATTGCTTCGCGGCTCAAGTTCGCGCAAATCCTGAGCTGGAATATGTCCACAAGGCCCGAGTCACTTGCTGTATACGAAGAAGGTCTTCGCGTTGATCCCAGCAATGTGGAGTTGCTCGTTGACTCCGCTGAAGTTCTTTCCTGGAACAAAAATACCTGGCCTGAAGCTGTGGGGCGCTATGAGCGGGCTTTGCGTGTGGATTCCAACCAGGTGCGGGCGATGGATGGCAAGGCCCAATTGATGGCATGGCAGGGCCACACCTCTGAAGCGATGGATCTCTATCGGCGTGTGCTGACGATGGACCCCAAAAATGTAATCGCCCTGCGCGGACAGGCTGAGGTGTTGAACTGGCGAGGCCAGTACGTTGCAGCTCGCTCTCTGGCCCGGCGCGCATGTGCTGTGGACGGAAAAGATCCCCAATCAAATCTCGAACTGGCGCGTGCGGACATCGGTCTGCGGATGTTCGGCGAAGCCCGCTCCGCTCTCTCCGGCGTTGATGGCAGCCCAACGAAGGACTATGCAGAGGCACGGCAGGAAGTGCACCGTGGTCTGGGAACGTTTATAGAAACAGGTCTCAGCGTCCGCCGGGAGAATGATCTGGGCTACTACCGCCCGGAGGTTGCAATCTCAACCAAACTCGGGCTGGAAAATCGGATCATCTTCTCCTACCAACCCACCCTGTATGACGCAAGCGGCGTTGGATTCAACACCAACCATTTCCGCGCCCGGCTTGAGTCTGAGCCAGGTGATAAGTTCATCAGCGCCGTTGAAGTTGGAGCAACCACGTATAACAATGTTCCCGCGAACGTGGATGGCGGATTTGATTTGCGCTACCGGCCAGTCTCTTCCACCGTCTTGAAATTTGGCTTCGACCGCACGCCCGTGGAAGAGTCGCTGCTTTCGACCCGCGGCATCGATACAGATATCTTTCGCGGACAGGTATTTGCAAACCTGGCCCATCTGGGAATCGGATACTACAACACCGCTCATCACCTGGATTTTTCAGTGGACTACATGGATGGCGCAAATACCGGCCGCAATCTTGACAGTAACCGGCGCTATACCGTGGAAGGCCAGCTAGGCAAAGCTTTCCATGATGACCAGCCCTATCTGCGACTGGCCTACGGCGTGAACTATACAAGTTTCGCTTATGACGCTGATATTCAGCCGGGGCAGCCGTTTTCACGCACCACCGGCGGTTACTTTAGCCCACAACAGTTCCTGCTGAATCAGGGCATCCTCAACATTTCGCATCGTTTCTCTCCCAGATTCCGTTGGGAAAGCACGACCACAGCAGGTGTGCAGAACGTTGGGGACTCCGGATCTTCATTCTCAAATCCGCAGTTTGCTTCCAGCTTTGAAACGCATGTGTTCTGGAGAATTTCTCCGAACAATGAACTGACCGTGGGTTACGACTATCTGAACGTGTTTAACGCATTCCAAAGGAACCTGTACAGGATCGCATGGCGACATTACTTCTAAACAAGCCGGCACCCGCGGCTACACAGCGCTTTCTGCATTCGTCACGTAGCGCCGATTCTTTTCGGCTGGAGCGGCGGCTGGCTTTGATGCTCATAGCTGTGGCAGCAATTTATCTGCGCTTCTGGAACCCTCTGTACAGCACGGCTTACATGGACGAGTCAGTCTATGTAGTTTACGGACGCATGTTTTTTGCGCGCCATTTTGAAGCGCCGCTGGATACGCCTCTGCAATGGAGCTTTGGCTGGTATCTGTGGCCAGCCATGGCGGCCCTGGCTGACCGCATTGGCGGCCTGCTGGCTGTGCGTGAATTGGCCGCTGGACTGGGAGTCATCACGGTTGCAGCCACCTATGGTTTTGCCAGCCGCGTGTTTTCCAAGCCTGTAGGCATAGTTGCAGCTCTGGCCATGTCCCTGCTGGCGCCGGCAGTTCTGGTATCGCGGATCGCAACCCGCGATTCGGGCTCTGTCTGCTTTTTCGCTCTCGGGCTGTGGGCGTTCGCCGTGGCGTGGGAGGGAAACAAGAAGCGCCATTGGGCACTCGCCGCTGCCTTGTTCTTTGCGGCATTTCTCTGCAAGTATCTTGTGGCCATTTACTTTCCTTTGCTGGTTGTACTGGCTCTATTTAAACGCTGGAAAGGGCTACTCTGCTTTGCGGCCCCTTTATTCGTGGGCTGCGCGGCTTACGCAGTTCTGCATCGCGCGGACCTGATTCACCTGCTGACCTATGGCGGCGCTTATGGCTCGCTGCGAGCGCCCGATGCAGTGGACATCTACGTTTGGCGGCGCTGGGACTTCTGGCTGATAACTATTGTAGGGTTGGCTGCGTTCGCCAGCCTGCAATGGCGCATCCGCGCCATCTGGATGTGGGTTGGAGCGCTGGCGATTCTGGTTTTCCAGTGGAAGTCGCGCGCCGACTACGACTACTGGAAGCATGTGAACTATGCTCTTCTTTTTCTGGTTCCACTCGCGGCTGCCGGCATCGTGTTTCTTGTAAGAAAGCTTCTTGCGGAAAAATACAGCGCACAATTGCTTTGGGGCACTGCTGCAGCCCTGGCGCTGGCCTTTGGCGCGGGCTGGCTGGGACGTGCTCAGAGCATTGAACGCTTTGTCTTCTGGCCCAACGTCGATCCTATTCTTGCCTACTTCGAAAACCGCCTTACTGCACAAGACCGCGTACTTGTGGATGACACAGTTTTTCGCTACTACTTTCATCCACCACTTAGCCAGCATCAGATAGTTGATCCCATGTACTTCTATTATCACGATGGCTCAGGCCGAGATCTGTTTGGCGAAGAAGCCTACAAAACAGCTGTAGCGGAAGGCGCTTTCACATATGTGGTTCTCGATGGCGGCATAGGCGAGGAGGCGAGAAGGCTGAACAATGCAATCCGCCCGGCGCTTGGCCGTTATACGTTGCTTATGGGCGGGTTCGAACCAACCCTGGGCCAGCGCATTGAGATTTACGGCAAAGCAGACTCACAGCCTGCAACAACGAATTCCAACTTCCGAATCTCAGAGCCTGCAAGCAACGCAATTGTGGATGGAGGAACCACCACGCTGCGAGGCATGGCGACACAGGCCCGGCCAGGCTCGTTCGCGCTGGTTGAGGTCTTTACCGACCGCTGGTATCGCCAGGGTGAATACGTTCCTATTGCCGCTGACGGAACCTTCTCCCAAAAGGTCTATCTGGGCGGCCAGGGTAAACAGCAATGCTCTCATCTGGTGCGCGCCCGACTGTATGATTCGCGTGGACACGCTCAGGCTGTGGCAATGAATTATGGAATCGTGCGCGGAGGCGGCCCGATCGAGTGCGGGCCAAGCGCGCAGTAAAGAGCTTTGTGTGGCGGCTCCTACCTGCTGGGCATTGATGGAAACCGATTGTTTTGACGCTGTTTACGAACTACTCCGTCTGCTGGCTCACATTCAGCAAAACGCCCACGCTCGCCAGCATTACGAACAAGCTTGATCCGCCGTAGGAAATAAACGGCAGAGGAATACCCTTAGTCGGCAGCAGGGCCAGCACCACGCTGATGTTAAAGAAGGCCTGCACCACGATCATCGTAGTCACGCCCACGGCAAGGTAGCGGCCAAAGGGATCGCGCGCCCGGAGTGAGGTGCGCAGTCCGCGCCAGGCAAAGATGAAAAACAGCATGGCGACGAGCGCCGCACCGATCAGTCCCCATTCTTCTGAAATCACGGCAAAGATGAAATCGGTATGCGGCTCCGGGAGGTAGAAGAGTTTCTGCTTGCCTTCCATCAGCCCCAGGCCGGTCAAGCCTCCAGTGCCCACGGCGATCAATGACTGGTTAATGTGAAAGCCGATTCCCTGCGGGTCGCGCTCAGGATGGAAAAAAACCACCATGCGCGCCAGCCGCCACGGAACGAACATCAGCATATAAGCCAGCACGGGAACAATCGGCACCAGACCGGCGGCAAAATATCTGAGGCGCATGCCGGCCGCGTAGAGAATGGCCGCGGTCACGCCCAGGCAGACCAAGGCTGTACCAAGGTCCGGCTGCTTCATAATGAGCGCGGCAAAAAGAAACGCCGGAATCACGGCCGGCAGCAGCGTATGCCGCCAGTCGTCCATGGATTTGGTGCGCGATTCCAGAAAGAACGCCAGAAAGAGAATGAGCGCTGGCTTGGCTAGTTCTGACGGCTGGAATGACATGAAGCCGCCCAGTTTGATCCAGCGGTGCGTGTTGTGCGAGCGATCAAGAAAGAAGACCGCCACCAGCAGCACGGCAGTAACGCCGAGCAGCGAAAACACGATGGCCGGCTTTTTCCAGCGGCGATAATCCACCGTCATGGCCACGGACATGGCGGCGAGCCCGGCGAGAGCCCAGCCGAGTTGTCGAAAGAGAAAGTGGTAGGGCGAGCCGAACTTTTCCCCGGCCATCACCGCCGACGCGCTGAAAACCATCAGCACGCCCAGCACAACCAGAAGCAGAGTTGAGCCGAACATCCATTTATCTACGCCGACTCTTTTGGCCACTAGGACCTTTCTCCCGTGGTGACCGGAGTGAGTGACTGGACAAGTTCTTTAAAGACGCGCCCGCGATGCTCGTAGTTTTCAAACTGATCGAAGCTGGCGCATGCCGGCGCCAGCAGCACCACATCGCCGGGCTTGGCGGCGTCAAAGGCCTGGTGCACCGCGCGCTCCAACGTGCCGGAGCGCACTATGGCGGTCGAATTCTGCAGGTGAGAAGCAATCTTGTCTGAGGCTGCGCCAATCAGGTAAGCGCGCTTCACGCGCTCGCGCAGCAGCGGATTCAGGACTGTGTAGTCGCTGCCTTTATCCTTGCCGCCGAGAATAATGTGGATGTTCGCCCCAAAAGATTCCAGCGCTTTCACCGTGGCGTCAACGTTGGTGGCTTTGGAATCGTTATAGAACGTAACGCCGTTGATGGTGGCGACCAACTCAAGCCGGTGCTCTACGGCTCGAAATTCCTTTACCGCCTGCCGCACCTGCTGCGGCATGCATCCGGCAACCATGGTCATGGCGACTGCGGCCAGCACATTCTCCAGATTATGCTCGCCCTTTAGCTGAATATCGCCACGGCTGAGCACCTGCTGCTCCTGACCGTTCTGACGAAAGATGATCTGATCGCCGATCACAAATGCGCCGTTCTCGACGCGCTGCTTGCGGCTGAACCACAGCAACGTGCCTTTGACTTTGTTTTTCAGCCCCACGCAGGTTGGATCGTCGGCATTCAGCACCGCAAAATCTGTTGGTTGCTGATTTTCAAAGATCCTAGCTTTGGCGTCTACATACGCTTGGAACGTGTGGTGGCGATCGAGATGGTCCGGCGTGATGTTGAGGATCGCGGCAATCCAGGGGCAGAACTGCTCAATGCTTTCCAGCTGAAAGCTTGAAACTTCCAGCACCACCATTGTGTCCGACGTTGACTGTCCGGCCAAAGATATCACCGGCGTGCCAATGTTTCCGCCCACCAGCGTCTTCTTTCCGCTCTTGGCCAGGATCTCTCCCACCAAGGTCGTGGTGGTGGTCTTGCCATTGGAGCCGGTAATCGCCAGGACTTTGCCCTTCAGAAAGCGAAACGCCAGCTCAACTTCGCCGATCACCGGGATTCCCAGCGAGCGCGCGTGCTGCAACTGCGCCTGGTCAGAAGGAACGCCAGGACTTACCACGATCAGGTCCTGGTCGCGAAAAGTGCGTTCACCGTGGCGGCCGGTCTCAATCGATATGCCGCGATCCAGAAGCGCGGGGACCTCTTTCTGTAACTGCGCTTCGGCTTTGGAGTCGGAAACAATAACCTTGGCGCCCTGTTCCTGCAAAAAAATGGCCGACGACACGCCGGAGCGCCCCAGTCCCACCACCAGAACTCTTTTGTTCTTTAGCTCCATCTGAAATTCCATTGTGCCATGAATCGAGCCAAAACCTCACCACGGATCAACACGGATAACAGATATTTTTGAAAATGTTTATCCATGGTATCGATGTTATTTTGAAATGAGTATAACTTGCTGATTTTCAAAGGAGGGCGGTTTTGTAATTTCGGACGCAAAGCAAAACCGTTCCAGCTAACTCATCTCGATAGTCTTTTTCATTACTCAGGGCGGGCCATCAGCCCCATGAGTGGGTCCATACGCAGTAAGCTTTTCGGGAAGTGGCCAGCCTTCAAAAAAACTGACCACTATCGAAAGCCGCGCTAGCTTTTGAGAGCCTTGGCTATAACGCTGCCCATTTTGGTGGGGTTTGGGTCGTTCTGGTGTTTCACAGCCTGGCGCGCCCATTCTTCCATGCGAACACGATCTTTTTGGAAGATCATCATATGAGTCGAGCCACCGAATTCGAAACGGCCAATCTCACTTCCGCGCTTAATGGCAACAGGGTTCGCGCCTTCTTCCACGATCAAATGACTGGGTTCGATGACGCAGGTCGACACCTCGACCATTCCAATGCAGATAAGCGCAATGTAACCGCATTCCTTGTGCTTGAAGATGAATATGGCGCGGGCGGCCACGTGGCCAAGATAGGGCTGCGATTCGGTGCCTTCCCATGTGCCCTGGTCTTCGCCTTGCTGGGGGCGCTGCGCAAAATAAGTCCCTGGCTGCACCCAGGAGCGGACGATTTCGCCGTCCAGCGGAGCTTGCCAGCGATGGTAGTGCGTTGCGGAAAGAAATCCCTGGTAGAGTTGGCCGCCCACAAAGAGCTTGGCCCACTGCTGCTGCCCACCAAACAGGTCAAGCAGAGAGTACTTCATATCTTTAGCCCAGAAATTACTCTCCAAGCTGAGATGATCGGCATATTGCCACGGTGTAGTCTCACAGCCAATGTTGATTTGGGTCTTGGGATTGCCCTGGAACGGGCGCGCGCCTGGAACGAACTTGCGGATGAAAAAAGAATTCCATGAATCGAACCCGTAGCCCGGTTTCTTGGGATCATGCTCCATCTCTTGCCATACGCCAGCTTGCTGGGCCGCCTTTGATATCCAGGAACCCGGCTTTTCCGGATTGTTGATGTCGAGCTTATCCAGCGAAGCGCTGCTTTTCAGGAATGTATTCCATGCGTTGAGGACGTTCCTGAATTGCTGGTTAAACTTGGTGTCGTGAAATAAAGCAGCGCCCGCCTGGGTGCCCATGGCGACGGCCAGGAAGCCATTCATCGGCGTGCCAACCTGGGCCGTGGTATTGAAGGAGGGCGATGTGGTAATGATTTCGTTGAGAACCTCAAAAAAGCTGTCGTATCCTTCAAGCCAAACAACATCGCCGTCTGCCTTGATCTCTTTCCTGGTCTTTTCCGGAAGAGTAGCCACGAAAGCGTTGGACTGCTCGATCATCGATTCAATCCACATGCGGTATGTAGAGTTGTTCGTTACCCAATTCTTGAACTCCTGCATTACCGGCTGCAATGGAGCAAGCTTGCCCGCTTTCTTCTTTGCGGCAATATGCTCCCTGAGTGGAACAAGGAACTTGGCGGTTGCCCATACGCGGTTGGGGACCCAGAAACCCATTTGGATTGGGTCGGTATTTTCGAGCGAGAGAAGATTACGGCTGCCTTCTACTCGCTGGCCTTTATTAGGCTGATTCTTGACAGGCATTTTTGTTCTCCATAGAAAACTAAAAAGATGACTTTCAAGCACCGCGACATTTTTCACGGGGATTGAAGGAAGGCTGAGAATAACAGGCCTATCATTGTTTTTGAGAAAAATACTTGTATCGGAAAGAATACTTAAGTCATTAGCAAATACTAATGTTTACTTGTGGAGATAAAGGGACAACTCTTCCACCGTAGTATTTGATAAATACAGGCGGGGAAGCCTCCGCCTATGTGCGAGCAAAACCGGCGAGCTCTCATCACTCTATGGTTCTGTTCTAACGCAACTTCAAGGTCGTAAGCGCGAAGAGCGCAAAGATCAACGCCAGAATCCAGAACCGGATAATGATCTTGGACTCCGACCAGCCCGCCAGCTCAAAGTGGTGGTGCAGCGGCGCCATTTTGAACACGCGCTTTTTCCGCAGCTTGTAAGAAGCCACCTGGATGATGACCGAAAGCGCTTCCAGCACAAATATCCCGCCGATGAACGGCAGCAGCAGTTCCTGCTTGATAATCACGGCCACGGTGCCGATGGCGCCGCCCAGCGCCAACGAGCCCACGTCTCCCATGAAAATTTCTGCCGGATGCGCGTTGTACCAGAGGAAGCCGATGCTCGACCCCACCATGGCTCCGCAGAAAACCGTCACCTCGGCCACCTGCGGCATCTTTTGCAGCTCAAGATACTCTGAAAACAAAGCGTGGCCGCTGAGATAAGTAAGTACGGTCAATGCTCCGGCGGCAATCACAGTACAGCCGATGGCCAGCCCGTCGAGCCCGTCCGTGAGGTTCACGGCATTGCTGGCTCCCACCAGCACAAGCATCACAAAAAACACAAACGGAATAAACGCCAGCCACCACATGTGTGGATAATGGCGGAAGGTTTCAATGACCAGATCGGGACGGAACTGCTTGAAGAAAGGCACCATCAAGTGCGTGGAATACTGCCGCGTCGCAGTCAAAGTCACCAGCGCCACGCCCACGAATCCGGCAGCCAGAAACTGGAGCACGAGCTTGGTGCGCCCGGTCAGCCCCAGGTTCCGCTTGCGCACCACCTTTATATAGTCATCGGCAAAGCCAATGGCCCCAAAAGCAATGGTGGAAAAGATGGCCAACCATATATATGTATTGGAAAGGTCAGCCCAGAGCAGCGTTGGGACAATTATGGCAATCGTAATCAGCACTCCGCCCATGGTGGGCGTGCCGGCTTTTTTCTGGTGGCCCTTGGGACCTTCTTCACGGATGTACTGGCCAATCTGGAAATCGCGCAGCTGCTTGATGATGGCCGGGCCAATAATCATGCCCATGAAGAGCGCTGTAAGGCTGGCAAATGCCGTCCGGAACGTGACGTAACGAAAAATACGGAAAGGAGGAAAGTGCGCGAATAGCCGTTGATAAAGAAGCCAGTAAAGCAAAAATCCTCCGGACAGTATTCAGTTCTTAGTATTTAGCATGAACAGCCGCCTGCCTAGTAAGACCAGAGATTCTCCGTCTGTTCAATTGATGTTTTCGACGCTTTTCACGATGTTCCGGCTGCTCTGGGTCGTATCTCGATTTGTTCTTCAACACTGTTCAAGAACGAGGTGAGCATCTTGCGTACCTCTATCAGGGTAACTGAAGCACTTGCAAATTCGTCGGCTGCCATAAACCCGAGATCGCGAGAGAGCAGGAGGTGATAATCAAGCTCGCTCGCCGATCCCAGGGCGACTCCCACAAACCTGGCCAATTCGGTGCTGGTGCGACGCCCACAGCCCTCTGCCAGATTTGCCCCGATCGAGACTGCTGCGCGCCGAAGTTGGCTTGCGATTCCGTAAACTTCTTCTCGCGGAAACTGGCGAGAGATTCGGTACAACTCAAGCGTCAGATTATGGGCCTTGCTCCAAACCTGCAAGTCCCGGTAATTTCTCATCGTTCCTCCCGAGATGCAGATTTATCCTAAATACTAAGTACTAAAAACTAAATACTGCTTTCCTGCAACATGTCCAACGCACGCTCAAGCTTTACGCCACGTGAAGCTTTCAGCAGCACCGCGTCGCCTGGGCGAAGATTGCGGGCCAGCCACTCTCCGGCTTGCTCCGGCGTTTCCACAAACTGGGCCTGCGTGCCGGAACCGCAAGCAGCTTCCGCCACAGCGCGGGCCATTCCACGGACGCCAATTACCATGTCGATTTTCTTTTCTGCCGCGTGCTTGCCGCATTCGCGATGCAGCGCTTCAGCCGTTGGGCCAAGCTCGAGCATCTCGCCGACGACCAGAATCCGGCGCTCAGCCTTCATGCTGGCCAGGGTGTCGATCATCGCTTCCAACGCGCGCGGATTGGAGTTGTAGCAGTCATTAATAATGGTGGCGCCGTTCAGGTGCAGCACCTGGCCGCGCTTGTCTGGGGGCGCAATGCTGGAAA
>Ga0070734_10004059_pt1 | contig 14382 bp, 7 predicted proteins | sample Coa_R1_8_FD_66444 | JGI IMG/M metagenome (GOLD analysis project Ga0070734, IMG submission 66444) | Surface soil microbial communities from Centralia Pennsylvania, which are recovering from an underground coalmine fire - Coalmine... | ecosystem: Environmental > Terrestrial > Soil > Unclassified ...
GCAGGCGTAGCGACGTCGGGTGGCGTCGGCCAGGGTTTCGGACCGGCGATCTCGGGCCAGCGTCCGGATAATAATTCGTTCTTTTTGGATGGCCAAAGCAATAACAGTTACTACAATCCGGCGCCGATGGCTGGTGTCCCGACGGATGCAATCGCCGAATTTACGCTGCTGCAGAACCAATTCGCGCCGGAGTTTGGCGGCGGATCGGGTGGCATCTTCAACGCGCTGATCAAGAGCGGGACGAATCAGATTCACGGGTCGATTTACGAGTACATGCAGAATCGCAATCTCAACGCCGAAAATTCGCAGGACGCGGTAGCGGGATACACGTCGAATCCGCGTTTTGACAACAACCGGCTGGGCGCGAACATCGGGGGACCCATCCTTAAGAACAAACTGTTCTACTTCGGCGATTTCGAGTACAACCCCGTGGGATTCTCTTCGGTGCCTGGATCGGCGCTTTTTGCGCCAACCTCGGCTGGCTATTCGCAACTTGCGAGCCTTCCGGGAATCAGCGCGACAAATCTTTCGCAGCTTCAGAAGTACATTCCTGCCGCAGCCGCGAACGATCAGGGCCACATCACGGTACAAGGGGCGCAGATCCCGATTGGATCGATCTCCTTCAGCAATCCCGCGTTCACCAACTCATATAACGCGATTGTCTCGCTCGATTACAACATGAGCGATAAAGATCAGCTGCGCGGGCGCTGGATTTACAACAAAGTGTCGTCGATCGCGACGGCAGAGGTGCCGGCGTTCAACGCCAATGCCCCCAATAACAACTACATGTACACGCTCTCGGAGTTTCATAACTTCACGCCAAGCCTGCAAAACGAATTTCGGATTTCGTTCAGCCGGAACGTGAACGCGATTCCGAACACATCACTGAAGTTTCCCGGCCTCGATGCGTATCCGGTGGTCACCATCGACGATTTGAACAGCGTGACGTGGGGACCGGTTGGTCCTTCGGGATCCACCCAGGAGCTTTTTCAAACCACCGATAACGTATCGAAAGTTTGGGGCAAGCACACGCTTAAGTTCGGCGGCAGCTTTATTGACATGATCGCCACCAACTACTTCATCCAGCGCGTGACCGGAAACTACGAATACTCTTCGCTCAATGGATATCTGACGGACACAGCTCCGGATGTTTTGGGCGAACGCAGCGCGGGCGCGACTAGCTATCCGGTTGGCTTTTTGCAATGGGCCGGTTACGTCAACGACGATTACAAGATTTTGCCGAACCTCACCATCAATCTTGGGTTGCGGTACGAGTACGTGACGGCGCCGGTGGCATCGCGCTATCAGGTCTACAGCGCACCGGCCAGTGTGCCTGGTCTGCTGACGGTAGGAAAGCCCAGCTACGATCCGACGAACTTCATGCCGAAAATCGGATTCGCCTACTCGCCGGGCAAGGCGGGAAATTGGGCCATCCGCGGCGGGTTCAGTCAAGCTTACGATTTGACGTATTCGAATCTGACTTCGAACGCCGCGCCGCCTTATTTCCAGCAAACCAACGATTGTCCAGGAGTCAACTGCTCGCAGACAGGTTTCCTCGCTCACGGCGGATTGCCAGGCACGGGTCTACCGCTGCCGACTACACAAGCGGGTGCACTTGCTGTGCTCAGTTCGTATACGTACGGAGGCAAGCGGCCTTACGGTTTGACCTGGACGGCCGGGGTGCAGCATGTGTTCTGGCGCAACTATACGTTTGAAGCGCGTTATGTCGGAACGCGCGGCGTGCATTTGTGGAATCAAACTCGCCAGAATATCTTCGCTCGTGTCTCTGCCAGCAACTATATTCCGACATTCCTATCGATGCCGAGCGCAGCCACGTTCGCATCCTTGACCAAGACACTCGCGGACGTGAAGTCCTACATCGTGCCCGGCGGAAACGCCGGCAATCCGTCGAACGATCTTGCTGTCTTTGGATCGAAAGCAAACATTGTCGGCTACTCGCCGCAGGCTTCTTCCACCTATCACGGGCTCGCGCTGCAGTTGAATCGACGCTATTCGAACGGGCTGGGATTCATCGGCGCGTACACCTGGAGCCATCTGTTGGACGATGCCACGGCGACGAATTTCTCCACTTACCTGACGCCGCGGCGCGCGCAGGACTTCCAGAATCTGAAAGCGGATTGGTCCAGCTCCGCGCTGGATCGGCGGCAGCGCTTCACGCTCACGCCGTTCTATGATTTCCGTCCGTTCCAAAACGGCAATTGGATGATGAAGAATATCGTCGGGAACTGGAACGTTTCGGGCACCTACACGTACGAGACGCCAGAATACGCGACGGTGCAGAGCAACGTCGATTCGAACCTCAACGGCGACAGCGCGGGCGACCGGGTGATTGTGAATCCGGCCGGTTCGGCAAAAATCGGGTCGGGCGTGACTGGATACAACGCGCTCGGACAGGTGGCTTCCTCCAGCGGATCGATCGTGGCCTACGTTGCGAACAATCCGAATGCGCGCTATATCGTGGCGGGCGCGGGCGCTCTTGCGAACGGCGGAAGAAACACATTTCCGCTGCACCCAATCAATAACATCGACCTGAGCGTGAAAAAACGGTTCAACTTTACGGAGCGCTGGGCATTCGACATCGGGGCGCAGATGTTCAACATCTTCAACCATCCGCAGTGGACCGGCGGATCGGTGAATGATGTGGGCGTAAACGGCTTTACCGGCGCGCGGAACGATCTGGTGCCGGGCGATCCGTTGTTTGGACGATTCGATCAGTTCTACAGCAGCAATTCGCGAGTGATCCAGGTGTTCGCGCACATTACGTTTTAAGCTTCCTCGCTTTGCTCGGGCGCTTGTTATTCGGTTGTTCGGTTTTTCGGTTCTGTCACGCGAGACTCTCTCTGGCTACAGAACCGATGAACTGAATAACCGAATAACTGAACAACGCCGAGTAAGCGCAGCGCGCGAGGCTTATTTGCCGCGATACTCTTCTACCATACGGCTCGCTTCCGCCACTAACTTTGACCCGGGAAACGAAGACTGTAGCTCCGCTAGGTGTTGGCGTGCGTCCTTACCCTTGTTCTGCTTGACGTCGGCGACTAACAAGGTGTACAAAACCTGATCCATCAATGTCGAGTTTGGAAATCCGGCCCGGAATTCCTCGAGCCTTTTGCGAGCGGCCTTCCAATCGGAGAGGCGTCCGTCATTCATGGCGATTCCGAACGTGAGTTCTTCGCGCAGACGATCGTCTTCCTTGGCGCCCGAGCCGGATAGCGCTTCCTTGTAATACCGGTTCGCAATTTCTATCGAGGAGCCCCTCTGATAGAACAATCCGACATCCGCCAGGGCACGCGAGTTGTTGCGACGAGATAAAAGCGCCTCGCGTTGCGCGCGGATGGAACTGTAATCGGCGGGAATTCCGTTTAAAACAGCGGTCAATTCCCGCACGCTGGCGGTGCCTTCCACCACCAGGAGCGTTTCTCCCCAGGGATCGAGCAGCATGATTGTGGGCAGGGCCCGCACCATCTGGATGTTGCTTTTGCCAAGAGTAATTCCCCCGAGGCGGTTCTTATCCCGGCGGCTCATGTCCACCGAGATTTGCACGAATTTTTGGGACGCTTCGATTACATGAGCGTTGCTCCAGACTACGCGGTCCATCCACCTGCATGGCTCGCACCAATCTGCCCAGGCTTCAACAAGCATCGGACGGGCGCTTTGAGCGGCCTCGTCCCAAACGCCGGGAGCCTCCGGCTTCCAGTGCATGTCGGATTTGGTTCCTGCCAGAGAAAGGAGTGACGTGGCCACCAAACAGGGCGCCAACCGGCGGAGACTCAACATTTAGACGATTGTACTACTCGTTCTTCGGTTATTCGGTTCTGTCGCTAGAGACAATTTCGGTCGACAGAACCGACGAACTGAATAACCGAATAACCGAACAACGCCGAGTAAGCGCAGCGCGCGGGGCTGTCGTGCTATATCTTGCTCAGAAGATGAAATCGGACACCATCGCTTTGTTGCTAATCGCCGTTGCCGCGTTTTCACAAACTCCGCTGGCCTCGAGACCGCCTGAAAACTTACCCTGGACGCGCTTTCATCCGGCTGCGCCGCCCTATAAGCCAACGGATGCCGAGAAGCAACGAATCCAGGAACAACTCGACAAACTCGATGCAATGATTCGCCGGCTACGAGCCTCAGGCGCGGATGAGGGACTTCTCCCCGACGTCGAGATCTATGCCGAAGCGGCGCGCTGGAAGATGGCTTATCCCGAGGAGTTTTTCCGCGCCCAGTCGGTTGCCGATACACTCGCGGTCCTCGACCAGGGGATGAAACGCGCGGGCGAATTGAGCGAAGGGAAGACGCCATGGACCAGTCAAAAGGGCCAAGTGGTGCGCGGATTTCGATCGGCGCTGGATGGTTCGGTGCAACCGGTTCGCGTCACGGTTCCGGACGAATATGACGGTAAGCGCGCGTTTCCGCTGGATGTCGCGCAGCATGGCCGATTCACGCGTCTTTACGAAGTTGAAACGCTCAACTCGTGGGAGGGCGCCGAGATCGACTATCTTCCCGGGACGCTGCAGATCGATCTATTCGGACGCGGCAAGAATACTTATCACTGGCCCGGCGAAGCGGATGTCTTCGAGGCGATCGCTTTCGCGCAGAAAGCCTACAAGACAGATCCGGAGCGGATGACGCTGCGCGGATTTTCCATGGGTGGCGCGGGAGTTTGGCACACTTCGTTGCATTTTCCGGATCTATGGGCTGCGGTCGAGGTCGGCGCCGGTGATAACACGTCGCACCGGATCCCGATTCTTAACACGCTTCCACCGTATCAGCAAGCGATGTGCACCATCTTCGACAACATGTACGAATGGGCGCTCAATGCTTATGACATTCCGTTTGCTTCTTACGTCGGTGAAAACGATCGGAACTTCCCCAAGCACAACAGCGCTAAACAGGAGCTGATCAAAGCCGGTATCCAATTCGAGGGCAATGCTTTTTCGCAGAAGGCTACGAATGCACCATCCATCCAGTTTCTGGTCGCGCCGAAAACAGGGCATGACATGCATCCGGAATCGCGCAAGACGCTGAATGCTTTCCTGTACGATCGCCTCAAAATGGGCCGGCCGATTCCCGATCACATTCGATTCGTCACTTATACGACGCGCTACAACCGCGACTATTGGGTCACGGTGGATGGTCTGGAAAAGCATTATGAACGGACTGAGGTGGATGCGAAACGTTCGGCGGATCGAAGCCAGTATGAAGTGAGCACGCGAAATGTGGCCCGGCTGATTCTTACACACACCGATCGCGCGGCTTCGGTCACCATCGACGGTCAAAAATTGCGCGTCAAGCCTGGGCCCGAGTTGCTCTTCGCCAAATCGAACGGAAGTTGGAAATTGGCGAAGGAGGGCGATCATGAGCGCCGCAAGAGGCATGGATTACAGGGCCCGATTGACGATGCGTTCCTGGAGCCGTTTCTCGTGGTTCGGCCCACTGGTACTCCTTGGAATGCAGCCGCCAACGATCAGGCGCTCCGAATTCTAGCTCGTTTCGACCGGCAGTATACGTTGGCTTACCGGGGCCACATCCGGATCAAGGACGACACGGCGGTCACCGCGGAAGATTTCCGGAGATATCATGTGGTGCTGTTTGGCGATCCCGGCAATAATCGGTGGATCGCGAAAATGAATGGCAAGCTGCCGCCGCTCCAGTGGACGAAGCAAAACGTGCGGCTGGGTAGCAAGAGTTTCCGGTCGTCGGAATCCGTTCCGGCATTGGTCTATCCCAGCCCGCTCAGCCCCAATCATTACGTGGTAATCAACAGCGGACTTACTGCGGCGTGGGCCGACTGGGCGGGCGATTTCCCTACCCCGCGCTACGGAGACTTCGCGATCTTCAAAGTGCAGCCTGACTCGGATGATCCCGAGGCCGTGTACGCCGGCCTGTTCGACGAATTCTGGAAGTTGCAGTAGTCTAGACAACTATTTCGGAACCTTTCTCTAAGTTCTTGCGTTTCCATTGCATATACTTGCGTTCTCTTACTAAGTACTTGCGTTCGTTTGCACTTGCGGTATACTTACCCTAACTGGGAGGCGTTATGAAGGGTTTTTCCAACATAGTTCTTGGTTCACTGATCGGCTTGGCTGCTTTCAGCCAGCTTTATGCTCAAGTCGACACCGCCACAATTGTGGGGACGGTTCAGGATTCGAGTGGCGCCGTAGTGCCTGGCGCCGCCGTGACGGCAACCGAGGTGAACACCAATATCAAGACAGCGACGCGCGCGGACGCTTCCGGCAACTATGCGATCACGCCGCTGAAGATCGGCACCTATTCGGTGTCCGTCGAAGCGCAGGGCTTTAAGACCGAGACGCGCGGCGGCGTTGTGCTGCAGGTGCAGGACCGCGCCCGTCTCGATTTCACGTTGCAAGTCGGCTCGCAGTCGGAGGTCGTGAATATTGACGCGTCGGCGCCGGTGGTGGAAACCGAGACTTCTTCGTTAGGCGATGTCGTGACAAGCCAGCAGGTCAGCGACTTGCCGTTGAACGGGCGCGACTTCACCCAGTTGGCCACGCTGACAACCGGCGTAATCAAGATCACCGAAAGCAGCGGCAGCATCAACGGCGCCACCAGCCAAAGCAACGGAAATGCCGGCGGCGCTTTCGCGGTGAATGGCACCCGAGGGAATTTGAACAACTTCATGCTGGATGGCATCGACAACAACTCGAACGATAACGCCGGGAACGTTCTTCAAACCAATGTCGATGCGATTCAGGAATTCAAGATTCAGACCAGCGGATACTCGGCGGAGTTCGCGCGTAGCGGCGGCGCCGTGATCAACGCCACCATCAAATCGGGCACCAATCAGTTCCACGGCACCGCGTTCGACTTCCTGCGCAACGACGTACTGGATGCCCGGAACTTTTTCGAACCCGCGGATGCGGCCAAGGCGCCCTTCCGCCAGAATCAGTTTGGCGGGACACTTGGCGGACCGATCCTGCGCAACAAGACGTTCTTCTTCGTGGATTATCAAGGAACGCGCGCGGGCACTTCGACACCCGACATCGTCACCGTTCCCACGCCTGCGGAGATTAGTGGCAATTTCAACGGCGTCGCCACCATCTACGATCCGAATTCAACGCAAATCGTGAACGGCAACGTAGTGCGCACGCCATTCCCCAACAACACCATTCCGGCGCAGGACATGGACCCTATCAGTCGCGCTGTGGCGCAATTGTATCCCGCACCCAACGTGCCTGGGGCTTTGCACAATAACTACGTGATCAACGCCGCAGGCAACGAACAGATCGACCAGGCCGATGTGCGCGGCGACCACACGATTTCCGCGCGTCAACAGCTTTTCGCCCGGTTTTCCTTGAGCCAGGTAAATCGTTTTGTGCAGCCGCCTCTGCCCGGATTGGCCGATGGCGGCAATTATGGCACCGGCAACTACATCTTCGACACGCGCGGCGCGGCGGTTGGCTACACGTTCGCGATCAGCCCGACCATGATCAATGAGTATCGGATGGGTTTCAACCGCGCACATTACGTTGACAACAAGCCGTCGTACGGGCAAAATTATCCGCCCACCGACCTGGCCGTCCCCGGCGTTCCGAATAACGCGACGATCAACGGCTTGACGTTGTTCCAGCCGAGCGGCTACAAGCGGCTGGGGGAACCCGGCTATACACCCACCACCAGCACGAGCCAGGAGTTTCAATACGGCGACACGCTCAGCATCGTTCATGGAAAGCACTTGATCAAGGTGGGAGCGGAGTTGCGCTGGAGTCAGTTCAACCTGTTCCAAATCGGCCAGCCTCGCGGATCGTTCTCGTTCAGCGGACAGTTTACGGCTGACTCACCTTCTTCGGGCGACGGCACCGGCAACGGTCTCGCCGACATGCTGCTGGGACTTCCGAATTTCGCGACGATTTCGACGCTGACGTATTTCGGAAATCGCCAGCAGAGCTATGGTGGGTTCTTCCAGGACGACTACAAAATCACCAACAAACTAACGCTAAACTTGGGTCTGCGCTACGACTACACCACTCCCATCAAAGAGGCGCATAATCAACAAGCTAATTTCGATTTCGCCACGGGCAAGTTGGTCGCGGCGGGCACGGGCGGAGCCTCCGCCGGCCTGGTGAATACCGACAAGGACGATTTTTCGCCGCGCATCGGTCTCGCCTGGAATGTTTTCAAGAATACTGTAATCCGCTCCGCTTATGGGCGGTTCTTCAGCTATCAGGAGATTCGCACGGGCGATCCGTTGCAGCTTGCTTATAACTTGCCGTTCTTTTATCAGCCCGCCTTTTCAAGCGATGGAGTTACGCCGGTGTTGACGGTTCGTAAAGGTTTTCCGCCACTCAATCCGAGCCAGGCGGTGGACGCCAGCGTGACTATCTCCGGATCTGGAGTCGGCTCGCATCTGCACGCACCGGTTCTGGATGAATGGAACTTCAATATCCAACATCAACTCCCCTCCAACATTCTTTTCGAAGTGGCTTATGTCGGATCGAAGTCGACGCATTTGCAGACGCTGCTGGATCCCAACCAGGATCCGACGCCGGGTCCGGGTGACATTCAAGCGCGGCGTCCGTATCCGCAGTATTCCGGATTTACCGACATCGTAAATCGGGGGAACTCCACGTTTCACGCGCTCGAGATCAAAGTGGAAAAACGTCTCTCTCACGGACTGATGTTCCTGAGCTCATTTACGTACGGCAAATCGATCAACGATCAACCGGAGATTTGTTGCAACTCTCCGTGGCCGCAGAACTCTTATAACGTTGCGTCGGAAAAAGGCGTGTCCGACTTCGATCAGAGATTCCGGTGGGTCACGAGCTTCGATTATCAGATCCCGGTGGGAAAAGGGCAACACTACTTGAACTCTAGCCGCGCGGCCGACCTGATTCTGGGCGGCTGGCACCTGGGCGGCATTTTCACGTGGCATACCGGTTTTTACTTCTCGCCGGCGATGGGCTACGATCCTTCGAACACCGGCTCGCAGGGCCTGACCCGGACCGATCGTGTTTGCGATGGAAATCTGCCTTCCGGGCAGCGGACCGTGGATCTGTGGTTTAATCCCGACTGTTTCCCCTTGCCGACAGGGTATGCGTTCGGCAATTCCGGCAAGAATGTGCTGATCGGCCCTGGACAAGTGAATGGCGATATGTCGCTACGTAAGATTTTTACGATCACCGAACGCGTGCGCACCGAATTCCGTACCGAATTTTTCAACGCGTTTAACCACCCCAATTTCGCACAACCGGATAACTACATCACGGACGGTCCAGGCGCGACGGGTACAATCACTTCGACCGCTGGTGTGAATCGTCAGATACAGATGGCGCTTAAGGTGTTGTTCTAAGCAGACGGCTCAGCTTCTGCCTGTACTCACTGCCGACGCAAAGGTCGAATGTCCGCCGAAATAACATTCGATGGATTCGATCCTTTCTCCGCTGGTTCGAACGTACTCTACGTTCCGGAATTGTTTACCATTCGTGGTATGGCAAAGATATCGGACGAACGCCACATCGCCCTGACTGATAAGCCGTTCGATATCGAAATGATGGACGAAGTCCTTCTGCGTGTCCCAGCAGCGCGATTTGAACATACTCTTGCTGATGTGGTCGTCATCGTTGGCGCTGGTGAACGCGAAGTCGTCCGACAGTAGAGCATCGAACGGGCCCCAATCTTTCTGCTCCCAAATCTTGTAGTATCGCCGTACTACCTCCTCAGTCGAGCGGCCTTGGGCGTTCGCCGAGCCTGGAGGACAAAATGCACCGGCGAGCGCAATGCCACTGGCTCCAAGCAGATTTCTCCGCGTTGTTGTTCGAGTTTTCATGACAACTTCTCCTTTCGCACACGTTTTCTGTTCCGCACTTCTTTTTTGAAAAGCAGCTCGATATAGCGCCGCAGGTGCTCGATGCTATCGATCGCGACTTGCGTTCCGTCTTTGGCTTTCGCCAGAACAAAGGCCCCCTGCAGCACTACTTGCGTGTAGAGCGCCAGGCTGCTGGCCGTCCAATCTGCATCGATGCGATATCGCTCCATCGCGGCGGCGATGTCCTTTTCAATATTTGCCGCATGGTCCGTGATGGTTGCCTCGCAGGCGCGCGCGATCTCCGGATGCGATTGGTAAACTTCCTGAATCATCGTGCCCGCCAGGCAACTGATCTCGGAGAGTGTTCCGGCGAGCATCGCCTTTCGAAAATCGAGATATCCGAGGACACGTTCGAGCGGATCTGAATGCTCGTGATAGGAAGCCGCGGCGAAAACTGCGCTGGTACACTCGCCCCAATAGGTTGCGGACGCCACAGCAAGCGCGTCTTTGCTCTTGAAGTGGTGAAAGAATGCGCCCTTAGTGACCGAGGCCGCCTCGCACAGCCGATCCACCGTCGTTGCGGCGTATCCTTGCTCACGGATGAGCTTGAAGGACACATTGAGCAGCTTCTGACGTGAGCCTTTCGTGGTGGACCGGGCGGCCCCGAGGGATTCCATTGGCGGAATCATACCAACTAGTTGGTATGTTGTCAACAGAAAAGCCGGAAGTGGCTAGAATCTTGCGCGACGGAGATCTTCGATTTGCCTGCGAACGGCTGCGGCGATCGGCGATCCGGGATTGTCGCCGGCCAACGCGTTTGCTTCTTGGATGGCTTTGTCTAACAGTCCCGCTTCGGCGTAAACAATCGCTCGCGCTAAATGCGATGGCGGCATGCGCTCCAATTCCTGGAGCTGCGGGGCAGCGATCACTCGAAATCTGGCCGGCGGCGCCGGCGGAGTGGGCGCCAATTCCTCGTGTCCATTCCACTTCGCGGCAACTTGCCATTCGTAAACGACTCCGGCTTGCAAGGCTTGGCTCGGCTTCCACTCCGGGACATTCAGCGGAGAACTGCTCATCACCTCACCGGATGCAAGATTCTTAATCGTGACCACGTAGTTTGCGCGCGGTTTCCATTCTGTCCACCGGAATGAAGGCATTGGCACATCGACCACTGTTCCCAGCGGACTTTCCAGATGGAACGGAGCGGCGTTCGTGGATCCCATCAGCGCACCTTGCGGCGGCGCGAGCTCGCCCAGAACGCGGGGCGTCTGCAAGGTACCACCGGCCAGGACGCGGCGGATCGAAGCCGCCTGGTCTTGAGTGACCCCAGCAACGCCGTGTAAAACGCCGCGTGAATCAAGCGTAACTCGGCCGGAAACATCGTTGAGCATAACCAGCACGGTTGGCCGCTGAAACCAGAGCGCCAGCCCCGTCGTAATGGCCAACGCGGCGGCCGCTGCAATCCACCAACTTGCGAAGCGGCGCGGGGCTGGTGCGGGTTTTTTCGAGGACCGCGCAAATTCCATGAGGCTTGCGACATCCGCACGGCATTCCGCACACCAGCTCAGATGCTCTTCAATTCTTACCCGGCGGGATTGTTCCAACGCGCCATCGACGAAGTTTTGTAAGTCCCCAGCAGTGACGTGTTCTTCCATTTGAGCGCGAAGATTCTGAATCGCCTCCGAAGACGAACTCTGTTGACGTAGCTTGGCCCGACACTCCTCACACACAGCGATGTGGGCGGAAATGCGCAACAGATCGTTCGCCGGCAAAGTCCGGCTGCGATAAGCGCGCAAGTCGAGTTCTGTAAGGTGGTCCAATCTACCTCGCCCCCGTCTCTGAAGACGCAGAATGAGCCGGGATATTGGCGCCTACGCGATTCCCCAGCCTTTTCCTCGCCGATTTTCGCAGATTAATTACTTGCTGCCGGGTCATTCCGAGTCTGGCCGCGATCGCAAGATCGTCCAATGGAAGCTTAGGCCACAGTTCTGCGAACTCAGCGGCGCCCAGCTCCAGCCGATCAGCTAAGGTGTGAAAGGAAACCACACCGAACAACAAAAATACATCCAAACCATCGGCGTTCATGTGTAACAGCAACGCTTGCCTCTGCCGCACGGGAAGCTCCGCGATGGCCGCCCACAACCGCTCTGCATAACGGCGCTGATCGATTTCTTCTTCAATTTTTGAAACGGCAACCGGTCCATGAGGCGGAACAGCATGGACGCGATCCAGCGGCTCGCCCCAAAGCTCTGCAACTACGTCTACCAAAGCGTCAAAATCCAAAGGCGCTTGCGCCAACTGGAAGACCGCGTGCAGTGAATCCGCGGGAGCCAGCCCACGGGCGCTGTACCAGCGATCCGCCGCGCCGATCGCTTCCGCCGAATTTTGCCCCTTCCATGCGGCCAGTCCACATAACCAAGCGCCATGACCGGACTGCCAGATCGCGAGACGGGAATCGTGACGCAGGATATAGTGGATCCGATCGCGCAGTCGGCGCCATAGCGGATACTTGCGGCGCAGATATTCGCTCGCGGCGTTGAACGAACAGGCGGCTATGTAGTTGGCGAAGCTTTCCACACGGCACTCGGTTGCGAAAGTCTTCCAGTCGCGCAGACTAGATGCAGCCTGCACCAATACCTCCGAGCAAACGTCATCCAGATCCGGACAGTCCGAACCGAGCTTGCGCAGGATCACTTTGCGGATGCGCGGTTCCGCTTCCCGCACCAACAGATCTTCCAACAGTTTTTCGGTAGCGTCGCCGGTGGCTGTAAGATACGGGTCAAGCAACGCGTCCATGGGATTACCGGCCGTCTCCCACCAGAATGAAGGCCGCCCAATCGAAGGGATGGGAGTTGGGCTTGCGCAGCATGGCCAGTTGCGCGGATTGCAACGCTTTCGCCTTGCCGATTCCGTTGCTACCGCCTCTCCATTGCCGATGGAATTCCAGCATCAGATCTCCGCTGCTTTTCGCATCCACTTTCCACTGGCTAACTAATGCCGAGGGCGATCCGGCGACGAACAACGCCCAGGTCAAACCGATGACGCCTTCCCCGGGCACATCCCCTCCTCGCGCGGTTTCGCACGCCGAAAGCACCGACAATTGGGCGTTGAGATCGAGTTGCATGATCTCCCAAGCCTCCAGCAAACCGTCTTCGGAGCTGCCCGGCGCAGGCTCCGCGAGCGTGATGTGCGAATAGAGAGGGCTGCGGTCATCGAAGACCGCGTGAGCCGCGAAATGCAGAATTCGATAGGGCGGCGCTTCTCGTTTCCAACGTTCTTCCGTGGCGTCCATGCCGGTGTAACTCCGGCTGCCGGGATAAATTGCCGCGACCGCTTGCACTTGCCGCGCCGCGTCGGGCAACGGCGAACGTCCGGCGGGGTCGCCGAACGCAAGCAGAGTGTCCCCGGAGGTCTTACGCCGCGCCGCTGCCTGCATTTCCGCGCTCAGCACGGTGAACGAAGGCGCGTAAGAGAACGAAACGCGCTCAATCAGGAAGTGCCCCTGTTCCGGTTCGAGAGCTTGAAAGGGCAGCTCCCAGAGAGGCCCATCCGGTGAAACGATCCAATCGGAAGTTCCGGCCAACGCCGAGTTGGCGGGCTCAATCAGCAGAGCATACAGGTCGCGGGCTGCTTGATCCACTCGCAAATCCCGATTCGAGAGCTGTGCGAGAAACACCTCGACGCGGCGCTTGAGGGCAGCTTGAGAAATCTTCAGCGTGAAACGACGGACGCCGGCGGCGTTAATCACAAACAGCCAGGTCTGCCGTGGTGTGACCGTAAATTCCAGCAAGGCCGCGTTATGACTCGGAAGCAAAGCTTGAGCTGCCTTGACATCGATAATTGGACTCTCGGCGCGAGCCACGCGCAGATCCGGGTGCGCGGCATATAGGGCCGTCTGAAACGTCTGATAATTTAAACGCGCTTGATCCTGCTTTCTGCGCGAGAGATCGGCATCCGGCGCAGCGGCGGATTGCATTTCGAGACTTGCCGCAGTCAGGACCATGCGCAAACGGCGTTCTTCGGCGCGCTGATCGGCAGTCATAGCTTTAGCGAGCGGCTCATGATGGCGATCGATGGTGTCGAGCAGCGCACGCGCGCGCGCACGCTCACTATAGTGAAACGCCTCATCGATACGACCGGCTTCGATCGCCAGTTCCATGCGCTCCTGGTATGGTTCGGTCTTACTGGCAAAGAAAATGGCGCGTTCGCGCGCTCCCCCCGCCACGCGAGTGCGCAAATCTTCCAGCAGCGCGATCGCGGATTCGAAAGCTTGTTTGGCCTCGGCGGGATGTCCCAAGGCTTTTTGCGCGCGCCCGAGCGCTGTGTAGGCGGTCCACTGCACTTCCATTTGACGCGTATGCTCTCCGGCGGCGACGGCGCGCTGAGCGAACTCGCGGCTGGATGGCATGTCGCCTCGCTTGTATTCCAAATCGGAAATAGCCACCAGGGTCGCGCCCACTTCCAATTGGTCGTGAATCGATTCTTCCACCGCCAGGCTTCGTTTGAGATAGAGATCCGCTTCCTTGAATCGGCCCTCGGACAAATTCAAGCGACCCAGATTGTAAGTGGCGAAAGCGATCTTCAATTTCGCGTCC
>Ga0070734_10004061_pt1 | contig 14374 bp, 10 predicted proteins | sample Coa_R1_8_FD_66444 | JGI IMG/M metagenome (GOLD analysis project Ga0070734, IMG submission 66444) | Surface soil microbial communities from Centralia Pennsylvania, which are recovering from an underground coalmine fire - Coalmine... | ecosystem: Environmental > Terrestrial > Soil > Unclassified ...
AGTGACGAACAGATGGCAACACTGAAATTGAAGCCCGCTGATTTTCATGGCGATTGGAACTATGTCATTACTCCCCGCAAACACTAGAAATCGACGAAGTTATTTTTTCGCGGGCCCTAAAGGAGCGGGATTCGTCGGCAGTTCATATAGCTACGTAATGTCCACGAGTGGTAGGCTGTTTCTGGGATTCAACGACTATGTGAACTATTTCTTCGATAATAGCGGGTCCTTTCGCGTGACGATTGATCTGTCCTCGGCAGTCCCTGAAAACCACACGCTGGTTACCAATACGCAGGACAGCGGCCCTGGTTCATTGCGAAATGCGATCACGTGTGCTAACAGCCATCCGGGGCGAGACACTATCTCTTTCGCCGTCAGCGGGACCATTAACCTTGCTTCGCCACTTCCGCCCATCACAGACCCCGTAGTCATCGACGGGGACACGGCACCGGGCTACTCCGGCCAGCCGCTCATCGAGCTGAACGGTGCTTCTGCCGGAGCCGATGCCAACGGTCTGGTGCTCGATGCCGGCGACAGCACGGTGCAGTCGCTGGTGCTGGATCGGTTTGCGACAGGTGCCGGCATTGCCGTGAATTCGAATGACAACCTGATCCGGAACTGCCATATCGGCACGAATATCCTGGGCACAGCGGCCTTGGGCAATCTCGATGGCGTTGTCCTTACCGGATCAGGGAATACGGTGGGCGGCGTCAACGGCGGCAATATCATTTCCGGCAACGCGCGTTATGGAGTGGAGATGGTGGGCAACAGCGCCACCGCGAACATGCTCTCGCGCAATGCCATTGGCACCACGCTCAATGCCGAAAACGCCCTGGGCAACGGCGCGGCAGGCGTCTTCATTAGCCAGGCGCCGGGAAATATCGTGGGGCTAACCGGGGATGGCAATCTCATTTCCGGCAATCAAGGACCGGGTGTAGAGATCGACGGCACGTCGGCAACGAAGAACGTGGTGCAGGCCAATCGCATCGGCACGAACCTTCAGGGCACGGTCGCCCTGGCAAATGGGAACGATGGTGTCCTCCTGCAAGCCCCTGGCAACACCGTCGGCGGAACACTGGCCGGAGCGCGCAATACCATCTCCGGCAACTCGCGCTACGGCATCGAGATTACTGGGGCCTTGGCCAGCGGCAACCTGGTGCAGGGCAACTTCATCGGTACCGATATCACGGGTTCCACCGATTTAGGCAATGGTCTTTCCGGAGTCGGCGTGTTCTCTGCGCACAATACCATCGGGGGCTTGGTCACTGGCGCTCGCAACATCATTTCCGGCAACCTCAGCTACCACGGTGTCCTCTTGCAGGGAGCCAGCGCCACGGCGAATCTGGTCCAGGGCAACTACATCGGCACCGACGTCACGGGCACCCAGGCCGTAGGCAACTCCGAGCATGGCGTGTTGATCGATGCGGCCTCCAACAATGTCATCGGCGGAACAGAGGTCGGTGCGCGCAACGTCATCGCCGGCAATGGGAATGCGGGCTTGGTCATCGACACGAGTGCCCAACAGAATCTCGTGCAAGGCAACTACATCGGCGTCGACGTCAGCGGCATGCGCGCCCTGCCCAATGGTTTGCTCCAAACCAATCCTGGCGGTGGTATCCTCATTCGCAATGCCTTGAACAACCTGATCGGCGGGACCGTGGCGGGAGCTGGTAACGTAATCTCCGGGAATAGTGAGAACGGGGTCCAGATCGACGGCAGTGTGTCGACCGGCAATGTGGTACAGAGTAACTACATCGGCACCAGCGCCGATAGGTCCAGCCCACTGGGAAATGCATCACACGGCGTGTTCATCGCCGACGGTGCCTCGAACAACACCCTCGCTGGCAACACGCTCGCCTTCAACGGAGGCTCAGGCGTGGTGATCGTCTCCGGTGTCAACAATGGCATTCGCCACAACGCCATCTTCAGCAACGCACGCCTCGGCATCGACTTGGGCAACGACGGCGTTACTCCCAATGACTATCAAGATCCCGACGAGGGGCCTAACCACCTGCAGAATTTCCCCGTGCTCCTCACCGCCTTTCAATCCGGCTCCCGCACGTTCGTACAGGGGATGTTCAACAGCACGCTCGACACCGTCTTTAACCTCGAATTCTTCGCCAACACGGCTGGCGATCCCTCCGGCTACGGCGAGGGGGAGCACTTCCTCGACAGCCGGATGGTGTTGACCGACGACTTGGGCGATGCGTCCTATACGTTCATCTTCCCCGTGGCCGTTCCCGCAGGCCAGTTCGTGACCGCCACGGCAACAGATCCGAACAATAACACCTCCGAATTCTCCGCGTGGGTTATGGTCGGTGCGGGTCAGGCACCACCACCGAGCGCTGGAAGTTCAGCGCCGCTACTTGCTGGGAACAGGGGGCTCGATCTATCGTCGGCAGTCGTCGGTTCGGCGTTGGTTGAGGCTGTAACATCGCCTCCGTGGTCAGGGCATCTCTGGTTGGCAAGTCAACCGGGACAGACGTTACGAGGCGAAGAGGATTTGGTCTCGTCGGTGCTTTCCATGAAGCGAGCTACCGAGGAGAGCTTCTCAACCGAGCGGGCGAGTACCTTTGCTCAGGGACAACCGATCGCTACCATGAGCGTGGACACACTCGATTTGCTTGCGGCGAACTTGGTTGTGGCCACTTAACGATTCTTTCCGACATGCCCCCAGGCAGGCACGGAGTGCAGGCCGCAGACAGCGAAGTCGTTGGGCCGAGGAAGTGTGGAGGGTGTGATGTTAACACGGCAACATTACCAGCTCCTCATCGCGCCGGTGGTGGTCCACCTCGTGGATGCCGGCCTGACCCTCTGGGGGCAGCCGAGGGGCTACTGGCAGCCAGGCCGAATGCAAGTCAACGAACTGTCGCCCGAAGCGAATCGGCTCCTTCATATCCACCCGGCTGCCTTCCTCGGCGGGACAGCCGGGTGGATCGTCGTTTACAGCAGCCTCATTCTTTTGCTGCCGCGGTTGCCCGCAATGGTCATCGGGGCCACCGTGACCATTGGTCACACCGTGTGGGGCTGCTCTTGGATCCAAGCGTACTGCCCCCATTACTACCAGGCTTGTAACCTCTTTTGCCTGGTGCCGGCCCTGATCATCGCAAGCACATTCACCTGCCCGGAGCCCGCAGCCACTACGGTGAAAAAGAATCGGCGCCCCGGCAGGTTCTCTTGGTTCAGGTGGGCGGTCGTCGGCTTCCTGGCGGGGGTCGCGGTCTACTTGTTCGCGGTGCCACACTGAGCAGTACGGGCTCAACATGAATCGCGTGCCGAAGACACAGTGCGAGAAAGAGTCATGAGAAAGCGTTGGCTGATCGGACTCGGGATTGCGGTGCCGCTGCTCCTGGCGGCGGCGTACTTCGATCCGAGCTGTACGCTTCAGGGTCTCTTGAAGCGGGATCATTTTTATCAGGGGAAGCCGACAACCTATTGGCGAAAGGCACTCGGCGACCCGACGCCAACGACCCAGGTGGAAACGCTCAAGCAACTCAAGGAGGGGGGACCTGCCGCGACGCCCGTTCTGGTCGAATTATTGACCGAAGAAAAGGACGCGGGCTGGGAGGCAGCCAAGGTTCGCTGGCTGGCTGCCGAAATCCTGGGACAAATCGGTCCAGAAGCCAGGGATGCCATTCCGGCGCTGGCCGGAGCACTGAAAGACCCCGATGCTCATGTCCGTACCGTGGCCGCGGGGGCGTTGGGAGACATGGGGCCGGCGGCTCGGCAGGCCGTTCCGGGATTGATCGATCTGCTCTCAACCGGCAGCACGGAGGAGCGGCTCAATGCGGCCCGAACATTGCGGCAATTTGGTCCAGACGCCAAGGCCGCGGTGGACGCCCTTCAGGGTCTCCTCAAGGACGAAAACGCAGAGGTTCGCTGGAATGCCGCCTACGCGCTGGGAAAGATCGGGCCGGATGCCAAAGCCGCCATCCCCGCTCTGGTCGCGAGACTCAAGGATGAAGATGCCGATGTCCGAGAACATGCTGCCGAGGCGTTGGGTGATATGGGGCCGCAAGCCGCCGAGGCGGTGCCTGCACTGATCGAGGTCCTGGGCGACCGCAGTGCCCGAGTGCGCCGGGATGCAGTTCGATCGCTCGGTCAAATCGGACCCGCCGCAGCCCGCGCCCTACCGCACATCCGCCGGTTGGTGAAGGATGAGGATCCGAAGGTTCGCGACGCTGCCGCCAAATCCTTGCGGCAAGTCGAGGCAACGAGCCGTCCGGCCACGCCGTGAAGAGTCAACTCTTCCAAAGCGTACTTTCCACGGTCCGGCGCACTTGCTGTTGTGCCTTCGTATCGCCGGGTGCGAGATAGGCGGTGAAGAAATAGACCCGTTCGCCGCGCCGGATGGCGACGACCTCCTTGATGGCATCTTCCTTGACCATCCGGCCGGTGAACAGGAAGCGCTCCGCAGGGACGCCGCCGACGCGCATTGACTCCGCCGGGGATTTGAGATGCCAGCTCTTGGCTCCGCCGGAAGGCCCGGCCAGGTAGTGGGCCAGGTCGGTGGTCGGGGGCAGATCGGCCATCGAGACATCCAGCGACGCGCCCTTTTCCGAACCGAGCCGAACGTATTGAACCAGCAAGCGTTCCTTGTCGAGCTTTCCCGGCGGTTCGTCGACTTTGGCGTGCAGCTGCCAACCCTCCGGCGTCACAAAACGGAAGCCTTCGGTTTCATTTTCGTAGACCGGCTCGTTGCGCAAGACCGGGGCCTGTGGCTGCCGGCTACAGCCCAGTGCGACAAGGAACCACAACGGAACCCACGTGATCCCTTTCGCGGCGGTTCGCCGAACCGCGCGGTTCGCCACACCGCTGCGAAACGACCAGGGTATGAGAGCAAGGAGATAGCGCCCCTTGATCGCTAGCTTAAAAATCATTGACACTGATGGCCTCGCCTCCGGCGCGGGTGGCCAGGGCTTGCAAGACCTTGAGATCGGTGGTGGTTGCCAATGCGTGGACGGAGCCGTCGGCAAATAAGAAATTCCCAACACCCTGGTGCGGCGTGAAGAAATCATACGGTTCGGAAAAGCGGTCGTTGAGCTGGCGTGCGCCAATCCGGGCCATCACCATGCTCGGTGCCTGTTCAATGATCGAAAGATAGACCGGGGCGCCGGGAGTGGTACGGGCGGTTCCTCCCAGCATGACGCCCGCCCAGGGAGTCCGCGCGAACAAGGCCGGCCGTTCGCCGATGGCCAGGGTGTTGCTCGTGCCGTCCGCGATATCGGCAACCCGTATCCGGCTATTGCGGAAAAAGACGCCGTTGCCCGCGTCCGGCTGGCTATTGAGCAGGCCCCCCTGGCCGTAGCAAGCGGCATAGCTGTTGGTGGCGGCCGTAGTGATGTCTTTATCCAGCTCGTTTTGTACCGTGAATACGCCGGTCATACGGTCGGAGGGGCAGGTGTAGAGGCGCAAGACGGAGTTCCGCGCAGCCACGTTGGTTGGGCTTTCGACGGGAAGGGTGTAGTCGATGGTCCGGTCCAGCGGTGCCTGCTCGATCTGGCGAAGCAAGAGGGCGGCCCAGCCCCAGCCCGGCTGGTTCGGATCGAAGATATGAATGACCGGCGGCGGCCGGGGACGATCGAAGATTCGTGGATGGGCGACGGGACCGGTGTTGAGGTTCGACGCCGGTTGGTAGATATATCCGGAAGGAAACGTCCCCATCGTGTCCATGTAATTGTGCAGCGCCACGCCGATCTGTTTCAGATTGTTTTGGCAGCTGACTCGATTGGCCGCTTCGCGTACCTTCTGAATGGCCGGCAGCAGCAGGCCAATCAAGACGGCGATGATGGCGATGACCACTAGCAGCTCGATCAGCGTAAACGCTTGGCGGCTGGTTCGTTCCTTGGGCATTTCGATCTCCTCAATTCTGCACCGTGATGCACCATTAGTGAGTCTACCTTAGGTCGCCAAACCTGAAAAGGGCTGGCGGACGAAGCTTGGCAGCAAAGCGGTGGGCCGTTTAAGATGACAGGAGTCCGATCCGCTCGATTCGGTCCCCGGAGACGCTTGATGACACGATCTCCAGCCTGGACGCTGGTCTTGGGTCTGGTCTTTGGACTTCTGTCCAGCGCTGCGCCAGCTTATGCCGTGATCACCCGCTTGATCCCCTTGCGCGAGGTTTTGGCCTCCGAGCAGCTGATCTTTACGGCCAAGGTGGAAAAACTCGATCGGGACAAGCCCGCTCTGACGCTCCAGATCCGCGACGATCTGAAGGGGAAGGCTCCCTTTCGGACACTGCCGGTGCCGCTGACTCCCGACACCCAAGGGGAGCGCGCCGGGGATACGCCCAGGCTGCTCAAGCGGTTGGCTCCCGACCTTACCCTGATCGTTTTCGCTAGCCAGCGGGGCAAACGCTTCACCGCATTTGCCTATACCGAGGGAACATGGTTTCAGATGATCGGCCAGGTGGGGGACGATTCGGCCATCCGTTGGAGCTTCACCCATTGCGAGCCCTACCTACGGCGTACCTTTCATGGCACGACCGCCGAGCTGCGCCAGGTCCTCGTGGACGGGTTGGCAGATAAAAAGCAGCCTCCCGAACCCGATCCCAAAGAACCGCCAGGACTGGGCCCCGAAATCTCCTCCAAGAACTGTCAGGCCCCGCTTGACCAGTACGGGCCCCTCTTCGCCATTATTCCCACCTTCGTGATCGTCGGCCCGCTGGCACTCTTGGCCACGCTCTTCCCGGCGATTTTTGGCGGGCTGGCACTGCTGCTGCGGCGCTGGGCCGTGCTCCTGGCGACCGCTAGCTTGACCAGCATGGTTTACCTGGGATATTGCTGGTTCCACGGCACACTCAAGGATCATTGGTGGGGGACCGCGGCGGCCCTGTGGGGCACGATGGCTCTGATCGCGCTGGCGGGCATGGCTTGGTCCGGGCAGCGGCGGAGCCAATCAGAGGAACCCGCGGATTCTGGGCGCGCCGAAGGCATCCTCGTTTGGTGCGTGAGTCTCCTCGGTTTGGCGGTCGTGATCGTGGGGATCCGGCAGGGAACCGTATTCTATCCCCCCTGGAGAGATCTTCTTGTCGTCTGGAGCGTGGCCTGGGTGGGAGCCGGATACTGGGTAGTTCTGCACCTCGTCAAGCGGGGGCAGCCCGCGGCAACACTGCCCAGCACGGAGCGGGTCATGCTCGGAGCCCTGACTCTTGCCTGTGCCGGCAGCGCAGCAATTTCGGGAATTCCGACGATGCCGGCGGATGGCATCCGGCTGGTTTGGACGTTCGAGCCGAAGGAGAACGGGGCAATCCTTTCCTCTGGGGCGCTTGGGGAGAAGGGCCTCTACATCGCATCCATTCGAGGGTCGGGTTTCTCGACCGGCGGGGTCGTCTATTGTCTGAACCCGGAGAGCGGAGAAGAGCTGTGGCGCTTCGACGATGGCGGTGCCATGCAGCGGGTTTTTTCTTCTCCCTGTCTGGATGACGGGCGGCTTTACATCGGCGAGGGGCTGCACGAAAACCGCGGCTGCAAGTTCTATTGCCTCGATGCCGCCAGTGGGCGGAAGCTGTGGGACTCCGAGACCGCCAGCCACATCGAATCGAGCCCCTGCGTCGCCAATGGTAACGTGTATTTCGGTGCCGGCGCGGATGGCATCTACTGCCTGGATGCAAAGACGGCGGCACCGCGTTGGCACTTCCAGGAAAATCTGCACATCGACACCAGCCCGAAGGTTGTGGGAAACCGTCTTTATGCCGGCAGCGGTGTCAGCCGGACTCAGCATACGACGGAAGTCTTTTGCCTGGACGCGGACAGCGGCCGGGTGATCTGGAGGCACGCAGCCAAGCTGCCGGTCTGGGGCTCCCCTTGTGTTGCGGGCAACCGCGTATTCTTCGGCTTGGGCAATGGCCGATTCGACCAAAGCGATGAACACCCGGCCGGCGCGTTGCTGTGCGTTGATGCCGAGGACGGGAAGGAAATCTGGTGCTATGACATGGACGATGCGGTCCTGATGGCGCCGGCGGTGGAGGGAGGGATGGTTTATTTCGGGAGTCGTGATCATCACGCCTATTGCCTCCAACGAGACACTGGCCAGCTACAGTGGAAAGCAGACCTGGGCAGTCCGGTGGTGGCACGTCTGGGCGTCGGAAAGAACCGGGTCTATGTGGTGGCGAGCGCCGGGCTTGTTTGCTGCCTGGACAGCGACAGCGGCGAGCCCGCCTGGGTCTTCGACGTGGCCGAGCACGCCCAGAGCAAAGCGACTCTCTTGGCGGCTCCGGCGAGCGAATGGATCGAGCACCAGCGCCGCCTCTACATCGGAGCCTCCCTGGAACGCGCTTTCGCCAGCCAAGCGGTCGTTTACGCTTTGGAGACTTCGGAGCTGCCGACACGAGGCCTCCGTTCCCCATGACCGACATCCGGACCTTCGAAGAGATCCGTCCTGAGGACCGTGATATTGCGGGCGGCAAGGGCGTGAGCCTGGCCCTTTTGGCGGCTGCCGGGTTTCCGGTGCCGCCCGGCTTTTGCATTGCTACCAGTGCCTACCGCAGGTTGCGAAACCAAGCACCCGGCGCGGATCCCAGCTTCTGCGCGCAAATTGCCGGAGCCTATCACCGTCTCGGCGGCGGCGCGGTGGCGGTGCGCTCTTCCGCTACGCGGGAAGACGCCACGGACGCCAGTTATGCCGGCCAGCAGGAAACGGTCCTCGGTGCGGAAGGCGAGCCTGCGGTCCTCGAGGCCGTCGCGCGCTGCTGGGCCTCCCTGCACAGCGAACGCGCGCTTGCCTACCGCCAAGGCCGCGGCGCGGACGATCCCGGATTGGCGATGGCGGTCGTGGTGCAACGGCTCGTGGCGGCGGAGGTCTCCGGTGTGCTGTTCACCCATGATCCTCTGGATCCCGATGGCCGGCGTTTGCTCGTCGAGGCATCCTGGGGCTTGGGCGAGAGCGTCGTCTCCGGCGTGGTTTCTCCGGATCGGTTTTGCCTGGATCGCCAAACCGGAGCCGTCCTCGAACGACACATTGCCACCAAAACGACGCTCCGGACAGCCCAGGGACGCCACGATGTGGCTGCGGAGAAACAGCATCAGCCCTGTCTCGAGGAACGACAGCTGGCGGAATTGGCGGAATTGGGCCGGCGCGTAGAAGCCTTTCTGGGTGCTGCGTGCGATCTGGAGTGGGCGTGGGCAGAGGGGCGGCTTTGGCTCCTTCAAGCACGGCCGATCACCACGGCCAGATGGAGCGACACGCGCACGCAGGTCCGGCGGGAAGAGATTGTGGCCTTGCAAGCAAAGGCGGATCCACGCGGCACGGTCTGGAGCCGCTACAACCTTGCAGAGACCCTGCCCGCGCCGACGCCGTTGACCTGGGCTCTCTTGCAGCGTTTCCTTTCCGGCGAAGGCGGCCTCGGACAGATGTACCGCGACCTCGGCTTCACTCCGGATCGGGCGTTGGATGAAGAGAGCATTTACGATCTGGTCTGTGGCCGGCCTTACTGCAATCTGAGCCGCGAGCCGCTCTTGTATCGCCAGGGGCTGCCGCTGGAGCACCCGTTCGGCGCCCTGAAGGCCGTCCCGCAAGCCGCGCTTCACCCCGAAGCCCGGCTCGACTGGTCTCTGGCCGGCTGGGATTTTTGGCTACGGCTGCCCGTTCACTTTTTCCGGTCGGTCCGGCTGGCGCGGCGATTGGAGCATGCGAAGCGGCACTTCGCTGGACAGTTTCGCGAACAAATTGAACCGGCCTTCCTCAGCGAAATCACGCATGCAGCTAACGAAGATTTCTCCGTCTTGCCCGGTGAGGTGCTCCTGGAGCGATTGGACAAATGGAGCCGGCTTACCCTGATCGAATTTGCCCGGCACAGCCTGAAACCGACACTGTTGGCCGCTCAGCTCACGGCTCAATTGGAACGGTTCCTGGCAAAGCCGCTTGGTCCGGTCCGAAGCAAAGCCGCGGTCCGGGAGCTGAGCATGGGTGCGCGCCCGGCCGCCGAGGCCGATTTGCCCCGAGCGATTCACGACCTGGCCGCTGGAAGAATGGATCGAGCGACCTTCCTCCATCGCTTTGGCCACCGCGGCAGCAATGAAATGGAGCTGGCGAGTCCGCGCTGGGGGGAAGAACCGGCCACGCTCGATTGCCTGATCCGGAACCGGCCTGCCGGCGCGGAGCCCAACCACGTCGATCTGTCTGCCATCTGTGCCCGGATAGCCGACGAAGCCTGCTGGACAGGTTGGCGGCGAAAAAAACTCCTGGACCGTCTGCAAAAAAGCGTCGAAGCCCTGCACACGTTCCTCGGCCTGCGCGAGACGGCGAAGCATGATTGGCTGCGCGGTTCTGCCCGGATGCGCGCGCTCCTGGTCGAGTTGGACCACCGCTTTCGACTCGGCGGCGGCATCTTTTATCTGATACCCGAGGAACTGCCTGGATTGGTCGCTGGCGCAGATCTCGGCAGACGGATTGCCGAGCGGCGTCGCCGCCGGGCCGTGGCGTTGAGCCTCGAAGTGCCGGTGGTGCTCTTCAGCGATGATCTGGAAGCCATCGGCCGCCCGACCGAGGTGGCTAGCGCCGAATCCCTCCAGGGCGTACCGCTTTCCACCGGCGTAGCGGAAGGGCCGGCCCTGGTGCTGCACGAACCCCAGCATGTGGAGTTCCCCGCTGAGCCCTACATTCTCGTCTGTCCCTCGACCGACCCGGCCTGGGTGCCGCTCTTTCTCCACGCGCACGGTTTAGTCATGGAGACGGGCGGCGTCCTTTCACATGGTGCAATTGTCGCCCGGGAGTTCGGCCTGCCGGCGGTAGCCGGCTTGCCCGGCATCCACCGCCGCTTGCGGAGCGGACAGCGGCTGCGCGTGGATGGCGCCAGCGGGACGGTCACCGTTCTGGATGCGACGCGGCAGGAATGAAGATCTCGTGAACCGAGTCGGTACCGCATCAGTTTTTTGCCGCGGGACCAGCAATTCTTACCTTGCCCCGGCTATTTAGCCGATACAACCACTACTTCCGGTACGCGCTTTTGTCGCCGAGGTAAGAACTTGGCCGGTCCAGGCAAGGAAGGGAGACATGGCAACTTGATCGAAACGTATTCGAAGTCGAAAGCGGCTTGTGCCGATGTTGCGCTGAATTCCGGTCAAAGGACCCATGAGGCATCCCAGCATGATGCGCTGAGTTTCAAATGAGACTTGCCGTGATTTTCCTGTTCGATGCTTGTTCCCAAGTGTCGCCGACAACCAACGCCGGTCCGGGGAAGTTATGGGGAGTCCCCTGATGATAGGCACGGTCCCGACTGCTACGGCTCGGCGCTCGCAGCCCTTTGTGCCGCCGCTTCTTCTCGCGGCGGCTTTTGCGATGCTGTTAACGACCTGTCCAGTTCTTGTCCAAGCCGACAACATTGCCGGCGAGGGCACGTCCGACAAGGCGTACACGCTCTTGCAGGCCGACGACAGGAAGGACGAGAACGGCAAGGACACGGAGCCGGACAAGAACGACAAGGCGAACGGCAACGGCAACGATAAGAAAGACGAGGACGACAAGGGCAAGGAGGAGGATAAGTGCAAGCTGCTGCCCGAGGGATGGAACTTTCACGCTCAAACCACTATTCTTCCGAGTCTCGACCCCGGATTTGCTGCCAAGTACTCCGGTCCCAACAGCCTGAGCACGGACCGCGATCGCCGGGGAACGATTACTGCAGACCTTTATCTCGGTGTGCCGTTATGGCACGGTGCCGAGTTTCATGCAGATTTGCTTCTGTGGCAGGGCTTCGGCTTGAGTAACAGCTTTGGCCTCGAGGCTTTTCCCAACGCGGATGCGTACAAAGCCGGCACCGTGGATCCCCGGTTCATGTTTTCACACTTCTTTGTTCGCCAAACCTTCGGCCTGGGCGGGGAACAGGAGGATGTGCCCGATGGCCCCTTCACGCTACCCGGCAAACGGGACGTCTCGCGAGTAACTATCACCGCTGGCCGGCTTAACATGGCGGAACTCTTCGACTATAACACCTACAACCACGATCCGCACACACAATTCATGAGCTGGGCGAGCACCCTACTCACCTGGGATTATCCCGCCGATACCATCGGATACACCACTGGAATTGCCATCGAGCTGAATCAGCCAGATTGGGCCCTACGCTATGGATGGTTCCAGTTGCCCAGCCTTCCGAATGGTTTCACCTCCGATGATCGGATCTTCATGTGGCCCATCGAGGCTGGGGAGAAAACCTCCGACGGAGAGTTTTGGAAAGAGTGGGGAATGATCGCGGAATTGGAGCGCCGTTGGCACATCGCGGATCATCCTGGAGCCATCCGGCTTCAGGCATGGATCGACCACGGTAACCTTGCCAGCTATAACGCAGCGACTCGTCTTCTGCTCGCCTCCCCTCCGCCTCCTGATACCCCCGCAGGAGTGGAAATAACCGTCCCAGCGGCCGCCTTTGGCTTCCGTTACAAATACGGCTTTGGCGTGAATTGGGAACAGGAGATTGCGAAGAACATCGGCACGTTCGGCCGGGTTGGCTGGCAAGACGGCCATGTTGCGGCGGCGACGTTCACCGACGCTGACTGGACGGTACAGCTGGGCCTGAGCGTCAAGGGCGGCGCATGGCACCGTCCGGGTGACACCTTCGGTTTGGTCGGTAATTTGGTCGGTGCTTCGTCCCAGCAGCAAGCCTTCCTGAAGGCCGGCGGCACGGGCATTCTGAACGGCGACGGCAACTTGAGCTACGCCTGCGAGAAGTCTTTCGAAACGTACTATGATGTTGCCATCGCAAAGAGCCTTCACTTGGCGTTCGACTACCAATTCCTTGCGGACCCGGCGTTCAACCGTGACCGAGGACCGGTCAATGTTTTCCAGGGAAGACTCCACTGGGAATACTAGGAGACTGGTGGATCACCTGGAACAATGACTCACGGCTGCGGTCAAGTCTTGCTACCGGTTGTGGGAAAGTGAGGTTGTTGATCTGGAGAAGTCCCATCCAGAAAGGCATGGATCTCGGCTACCACCGCGATCGTGGTCCGGTATCGATCGGCACGGTTCGGGTCCCTTATGAGTTTGGAAGCATCCTCGGATCGTATAATGACAGGGAGATCGTCCAAGGCTCTGCCATCCGTGAAGGAACCCCTGTGATGTCTCCGTCCAGCTCGGAATCTCTGGTGCCAGCGGCGTTGAGCAAAGAGGGCACCGATCGCCTCATCTTGCAATGGAAAGACGGCCATCGCAGCGTCTACACCTGGAAACACCTGCGCGACCAATGCCCATGTGCCGGTTGCCGGGAAGAACGATTGCAACCGCCCGATCCGTTCCGAATCCTGAAACCTAACGAACTGGTGCCCCTCGCGCCTGTGTCCATGACGCCCGTGGGGCATTACGCCTATAAAATCACCTGGAGCGATGGCCATGACACGGGCATTTATACCTTCGAGACGCTCCGGGAGCTGTGCCAGTGTGCCGAGTGCGTCCAAAAAGGAAAGCGGATGGAGAAGAGCAGCTAGCGCAGCCTGATCCTCTCCCTACAACGCGGAGTTCATCATGCATCCTCACGGAGCAGGTTCACAAAAGATGGAGATGCAGAATATCCACTCCATCATTGCCGTGGCGAGCGGCAAAGGTGGCGTCGGCAAATCCACCGTCGCGGTCAACCTGGCATTGGCCTTGCAAATGCAAGGGCAGCGCGTGGCTCTGCTGGATGCCGACATTTACGGGCCCAGCATTCCGATCATGTTGGGGGTGCCCCGTGTGGATCCGCAGACAACGCAATTCCCTCTCGACCGCTACGGCCTCAAGCTCATGTCGATGGGCTTCCTGGTCAACCCAACCCAGGCGGTCATCTGGCGCGGGCCGATGGTTGATAAGTACCTGCGGCAATTCTTGCTGGCCATCCCGTGGGGGGAGCTCGATACCATGGTGATCGACCTGCCGCCGGGAACTGGGGATGCGCAGCTCACACTGACACAGGCGCTGCGGCTGTCCGGGGCCGTCATCGTCACCACACCGCAAGAAGTCAGCCTCATCGACGCCCGCAAGGGTTTGGAAATGTTTCGCCAGGTGCGCGTGCCGGTGCTTGGGATTGTCGAGAACATGAGCTATTTCATTGCCGAAGACGGCAAACGCTACGAGATCTTCCGTCACGGCGGCGGCCAAAAGCTGGCCAAGGACGCCGGGGTTCCCTTCCTCGGCGAGATCCCGATCGATCCGCGCGTGGCGGAGTGTGGCGATCAAGGCGATCCCATCGTCCACAAGTATCCGGACTCGCCGATTGCGAAGGCTTATGTCGCCCTATCAAAGACCATTACCCAGGAGCTCGAAAAAACCAGTCAGGTCCCCGAGCTCCCAAGCCTGTAGGAAGGATCGTCATCCCTTGCGGCCGAGCAGCTCTTGGGCTTCGCGGACAATCTCCGTGGCCGTGAGCCCGTATTTGGCCAATAGCGCTTCCGGAGGGCCCGATTCC
>Ga0070734_10004064_pt1 | contig 14365 bp, 11 predicted proteins | sample Coa_R1_8_FD_66444 | JGI IMG/M metagenome (GOLD analysis project Ga0070734, IMG submission 66444) | Surface soil microbial communities from Centralia Pennsylvania, which are recovering from an underground coalmine fire - Coalmine... | ecosystem: Environmental > Terrestrial > Soil > Unclassified ...
CCGGGTGCTCTAAGGTGACGGCCCTGGACATCGATGCGGTGTGGCACGCCGGGACGTGCCCCGCCGACCGCCCAGGGGAGGTCAAATCCACTATTGCTTGCTGAACCGCCGGCGGCCGAACCGCCGGCTGACGACGGCCGCGATGAAAGCCAAAAAGTAGCCGAACTGCAGGGCGGCTATCGCGACCAACAGATTGGCGGCACCTCCCATTACCGTTCCATCGAAGTTGTGCCAAGAATACAGCATCGAGCATACGATCGCCGCCACGACGAATCCCGGAAAAGACAAGAAGGTGCCTAGCAAGGCCCCGAGGGCGACGAAACCAAATCCGGCGGACATGAAGTTCTCAGCCTATCCCTGCTCGCCGCGAAAACGCGCCGCGCGCAGCTAGAGCACATTCCGGTCAAATTGACTCCCCCTCAGGAGCTATGGCCGGCCACCGCCCTGCACTTCGCCAGGAGGACACCGTACTGCTCATGAAAGCGAGGCGAGAAAGACGTGGACGCCCGCACCCCCCCGGATCAAGTGCGGAGACGGTCATGAGTGGAGGAATGATTGACATTGGCTTAATCGAAAAGCGCCCCCAATACCGGCGCTGCGGCGAAAAAAATAGCAGAACTCCAGCACAGACAAAAGGTGCAGCCCTGTTACGCATTAGCTCCTAATACCATCATGATTAATGCGTGCCTCATTCAGCATTTGCTCGACCTCGTCGCCATCCCAGGGCTTATTCGCAGGGAGTACCCCGGCGGTCCATCTTCATGCGGCTAAACAAAGGCAAATGTCGGTCAGCGCGAGCCAGACCACGTTGCTAAAGCGTCACGCCCCGTGTCGACGCCCGGTCGATCTGCAAGGCAAAAAATCTCTCGCATCGCAGGGAACAATCGATCCTTGCCGTCTTTATAAGACCGCGGCAATTTTTTTCCAGCATCAGGAGAGAGGGACTGAGGGCGATGAATATGTCTCCATATTTTCGCCGCCAGGTTACGAAGAATGCAGATTGGCAAAGTGACAGCGACAACTTTATCTATCGCCGCTCCCGTTTAAGACCATCGCCCGTAGGAGGTGCTTCCAAGCGGGTCTTCGATCTCGTCATCGCATCACTCGCATTGTTTCCGTTCCTCATCCTATTCGTGCTCGTAGCCGCGACAATCTTCTTCCTCGAAGGCACGCCGGTGCTTTATCGGCACCCGCGCGTCGGATACGGACGGCGTCCGTTCCTTTGCCTGAAATTTCGAACGATGGTTCGCGACAGCGACGAGGTGTTGAGGCGTCACCTCCAATCGTCGCCTTCGGCTGCCCGCGAATGGGCTGATACCCGCAAACTGAAGGAAGATCCGCGCGTCACCCCGGTCGGCAGCGTTCTTCGCAAACTCAGTCTCGACGAATTTCCTCAGCTTATCAATGTAATCCGCGGCGAGATGAGCCTAGTCGGACCGCGCCCGATCGTCGCCGAGGAAGTCCCGATGTATGGCGCAGATGCCCATTATTACTTCACCGCAAGGCCAGGATTGACCGGCCCTTGGCAGATCGGCGGTCGCAACGACGAAAGCTATGAGGATCGCGTGGCGCTCGATCGCGGCTATGTCGAGAACTGGTCACTGTGGAAAGATGTATTCATCGTGCTCAAAACCGTGCCTGTCGTGCTGAACTCCAAAGGAAGCTATTAGCAGGTCGACACCCGCGGGGCGACGTATTCCGTTTAACCCGCCATTCTCCGTAGAATAGGCGGTTTAGAACAACCTATCCGATCGGGTTTCTCAGTATCTGGCGAAAACATGATTTCGTAAGCGAAAAAGAAAAGTCTATGTCGTTCGACCGAACAAGGCGGAGTTGGTGAAAACCGCAATCATCCACTATTGGCTTGTGGGAATGCGCGGCGGGGAGAAGGTTCTCGAGGCCCTCTGCGAACTCTATCCGCAAGCCGACATTTTCACCCATGTTGTAGCGCCCGATGCGATTTCGCCTCGGCTGCGTGGGCACAGGATTCACACTTCTTTCATTGCGCGCCTGCCGCGCGCCGTCAGCTGGTACCGGAGCTACCTTCCGTTGATGCCGCTCGCACTCGAACAATTCGATCTGCGCGAATATGACCTCATCATCAGCAGCGAATCGGGACCCGCAAAGGGAGTCGTGCCAAGGCCGGATGCCCTGCACATCTGCTACTGCCATTCTCCGATGCGATACGTGTGGAACATGTATCACGAGTATCTTCCCTCGGCGGGACTTCTCGCCCGCGCCAGCATGCCGCTTCTGACTCACTACCTTCGCACCTGGGACGAGAGTTCGGCGGCCCGCGTCGATCATTTCGTCGCGAACTCGCATAACGTTGCAGCCCGCATTCGGAAATATTATCGACGCGAAGCCGCTGTCATACATCCGCCGGTCGACGTCGAGGCCTTCGCGCCTGACTTGAGCGCGAGGACGGGCAGCTATTTCTTGATGGTCGGCGAACTCGTCCACTACAAGCGCCCCGATCTCGCGATACGAGCCTTCAATGCGACCGGTAAGAAACTTGTCGTCATCGGCGGAGGGCCGATGCTGGGACAGCTTCGGCGCGAGGCGAAACCTAATGTATTGATGCTCGGGCCGCAGCCGTTTGAAGTCCTGCGCTATCACTACGCGCATTGCCGCGCACTGATCTTTCCAGGCGAGGAGGATTTCGGAATCGTTCCAATCGAAGCGATGGCGAGCGGTCGGCCTGTGGTGGCCTACCGGCGAGGCGGCGCCCTCGAAACCGTCGTGGACGGAGTAACAGGGATCCTGTTCGATCGCCAAGACGTCGAAGATCTCGTCGCTGCAGTTGAACGCGCAGATGGCATGGACTTTGATCCGCAGGCCCTCATGCGGCATGCATGTGCATTCAATCGATCCCGTTTCAAACAGGAGATAAGCGCTTTCATCGACGGTGCGGTCGCGGAGCACCGGGGCAGACACTGCGGCGCACCGGGGTTTGCGTCCCCGTCGCCGACGCCCCTTGCCGCGTTGGGAACGGGGCCAGCATGAGCATCGAGTGGATCGGCGCAATTACGATTGTGATCGGTTTGGCTATTCTACGCCAGGGCCCACGGTTTGGCGTATTTGCGCTGACAATTTCATGCCTCCTCGGCGCCGCCGCCGCCGTGCAGCTTCCGTCGCTCGGCGGGGCCAGCATTCCGCCGTCCTACATCTTGCTCTTTTTCTTTGCGATTTCCGTCGCCTGCTCGCACCGGCTGCGCGCCAACCTTCCCCTGACCGTTGCATTTCCGGGGCCGGGCTTTTGGCTGGCCGCTCTCGTGATATTCGGAGCGCTGTCGGCGATTTTCCTACCCAGGATATTTTTCGGACTGAGCTACGTCTATTCGCTGGCGCGAAGTGATGTGGCTCCTGACGCCGCGATCGAGGTCCTGCCGCTGGCGCCTGCCGCCAGCAACATCACCCAATCGCTTTACCTCGGCGCCGACCTGGTGTGCTTCATGGCGGTCGCAGCTTACACGGCCTGCCGCGGCCCTAAAGACGTCGCGAACGCCATTCTTGTCGCCGCCGTAGTCAATCTGGCATTCGTCGTGCTCGATGCCGTGACATATGCAACCGGTACGCATGAGCTGATGTCCATTATCCACAATGCCAACTACCGGATGCTCGATGAAGGAGAACTCGGTGGCATCAAGCGCCTGGTAGGTTCCTATGCGGAGGCCGGCGCCTACGCCTACGCGGCCATTGGGTTCTACGCGTTTTTCCTCAGCCAATGGCTTGCCGGCGTAAATGCGGCGCTGAGCGGTGCGCTGGCGTTTCTGCTGCTATTGACCCTTCTCGCCTGCACCTCGACCACGGCCTACGCCTCGCTCGCGATTTATTCGGGCTTGGTGTTTCTGTCTTGCATTCTCAAGACCATGCTGGGGCAATCATCCGCTCAACAGAGGATTTACCTCTTCGTACTGCCGATCGCGGTGTTGTTGGTCGTCATCGGCGCAATGTTGCTTCCGACACTGTGGGACGCAGTGGAAAGACTGTACGACGCGGCCATTGCCAACAAGCTCGATTCCGATTCCGGAGTGGAGCGAATGGAATGGAATGACCAAGCCCTGCGCACGTTCTTTGATACCAAGGGCCTCGGCGCCGGCGTTGGCAGCGTCCGTGCGTCGAGCATTCTGATCGCGATTCTCGCAAATGTCGGCGTGATCGGTGCCGCCCTCTTCGGTGCACTCCTTATCACCTTGTCGCGCGCCATCGGATGGTTCCGTCGGCAGTCCGTCGATAACGAAATGGCCTCGTCGGGCGCGGTGGCCGCCCTGGCGCTTGTGATCCCTGCCTCCGTCGCGGCCGGCAGCATCGATCTCGGCCTTTATTTCAGCATTTTCGCAGGTCTCGCAGCCGGCCCCGGCGTCGCTGCGGCGCAATCCGGCAGCAGGCCAATGGGGTTCAAGCCATGGCCGGGTACCCGCTCTTCTGCCGGCCTCCGGCCTTCGTAGAGGGCTCGTTGAGAGGAAGCCAAGCCGTCATCCAAGCACAGGTCGTCCGCATGTATGCACCTCATCGCTCCATGCCCGCCCCGCCACCCGAAAACGCAGCGCCGCCGCCGGAGGTGCAGATCGGACTGCGCGACGTCGGTCTTTTCCTGCGGCACGCCGCCCCGACGATCGTGGTTTGCGCACTCGCGTTTGCGGCCGTCGCGCTGATTTACGTCGCCATTACGCCATCTACGTACACGGCGAATGCCCAGTTGATGGTGGAGACCCACACCGCGCAGAACCCGTTCGAGGAAACCGGCCGCGTGCAATCACAGACGGATTCGGCGCGTGTCGACAGCCACGTGGAAATCATAAAGTCCGACCGGATTTCCACCGCCGTGATAAATGAGCTCAAGCTTGTGGATAGTCCGGAGTTTGCCGCGCCGGATGGCTGGCTCAGCAGTCTGTGGCCGGCGTGGCTCGGCGGAGACGCCCCTGATCGCGCGGAATCACGGATGCGCTACGCGGCCGCGGTATTTGCCGATCACCTTGGTGCCCGCAGAGTCGGAAAATCCCTGGTGATCGACGTGTCCTTCAGATCGCGCGATCCCGTTCTAGCGGCCCAAATTGCTAACGCCGTCGTGAACGCATACCTCAACGAGGAGGTGGCCGCCAAATCGCAATCGGCGGGGCGCGGCAGCAAGTGGCTGGCGGAACGCATTGCCGAATTGCGCCGAGAGGCCTTCCAGGCTCAACTCGCCGCCGAACGGTTCAAGCTGGTCGGCGACAAGGACAGCGCCGAAGAGTCACAGGTGAAACTGCTCGAACTCGAAAGCGTGGCGCAAAGCTATCGACGCATGTACGAGGAGTTCCTGCAGAAATTTGCCGAGACCGTGCAGTTGGTGTCGTATCCTGAAGCGGACGCGCGAATTGTTACTACCGCGACCAAGCCCCTTGAACCGAGCCATCCAAAAAGCAAGCTGATTTTACTGTTCGCGACATTACTGGGCGGAACCGTCGGAGCCGGACTGTCGCTCGCGCGCCAATCGACAGACCGAACAGCCAAATCTCCCGACCAAATCGCGCGCGAGACGGGATTCGAGTGCATTGGCATCCTCTCGCATTACCGCCAGCAGTCCAAATCGCACGAACGGCCGATAAATATCCGTGCTGGCGACGCGCCTGCCGCAATGATTGCCGACCTCCGGGCGATCAGGGCCTCGATCAACAGCGCGATGCTGGGAGCCGGACCGCAGTCTCTCGGCGTGGTGTCGTGCGGGCACGGCGATGGGGCGAGCACGATTGCGACCAATCTTGCGCTTCTCTATGCAATCTCCGGGAGACGAACGCTCCTTGTCGACTGCTGTCCGCAGAATCCGAGCATCAGTCGAGAGTTGGCGCCCGGAACCGAGATTGGCTTGGTGCAGGCGCTCGAGGATGCGAGCATTCTTGAACAGGTGGTGGCCAACCGCGCGCCGCAGAAGTGTGCCTTCCTCCCGCTCGGAAAGCTTGGATCGTTGACCACCCCGGCTGATCGGATCGCATCGGAAAAAGCGGCCTTCAGATTCGACGATCTCAAGAGCGATTTCGATGTGATCATCCTTGACCTGCCGTCTCTCGGCGCCTCTTCCGACGCGCGAGAGATCGCGCCTTATCTCGACGGCATCATCTTGGTTGCAACCCACGGCAGCACGTCTGTGGATTTAATTCGCCACCATGGGAACGCAATAAGAGCCTCTCGCGTCAATGTCGTCGGCGTAATCCTGAACAAGGCGGGCTGGGTGAAACATGCACGGGGATCACCGTGACGGATGAAACCGCTGGCCGGCTGATATCGATAGTTCGCGACCATCCGCGACTCAAAGCGCGGTTGAAGCGCGTGCTGAGCGCGATCGGCTACGATACCACCGACTGGGTGCGGGTCGTCATGTATCGACGCGCTTTCGCCTATATCGAGCAGCTTGGGCCACAATCGCTTGACGTGCTGGAGATTTCCGGAGGCTCTCAGTGGCGTGAAAGATTCTCGTTTCGATCCTACCTCCGCACGGATTATCCCGGATTCGACATTTGCAGCGAAACACTTGCGCGCCGGTTCGATCTCGTCATTGCCGACCAGGTGTTCGAACACCTGAAGTACCCGCTGCGCGCCGCTGCCAACGTCTATGCGATGCTCAAACCGGGCGGACATTTCATCGTCGCGACGCCGTTCCTGATCCGCGTCCACCGCTCGCCGATCGATTGCAGCCGCTGGACCCCCGAGGGCCTCACCTATTTGCTGGAGGAGGCAGGGTTTCCGCACGAACATATTCAAGCGGACGCATGGGGCAATCGCGCATGCCTCAAGGCCAATCTCTCGGGTTGGCGCAAGCGCGGTTTCTTCGGATCGCTTCGAAACGAGACCAACTTTCCCGTCATGGTGTGGGCATTCGCAACGAAGCCGCAGGACGAGGCGGCAACCAGAGGGGTATGAGCATGGAGGCGCTGGACCAGCGATCCGCCGAGCGTCGAGCATCAGGCGACCGCGAGCTGCCTTCGTGGGCGCGGGCGGCGGAGGAGGAATCGCGTTCACTCCTGCGGATTGCAGTCGGCATCGCAACCGTCGGCCGGCCAGAAATCGTCGTCGAGACGATTGCGGAACTTTGTGCGCAGGAACGCCGGCCCAATGAGATCCTCGTTTGCGCGCCGAGCGCGATCGATGTGGACGGTGTGGCGCGCCGCTATCCCCAGGTGCGGCTTGTCTATGGACCGCGTGGACTCAGCGCGCAACGCAACGAGATCCTTCGAAATGCCTGCGGCAACGACATCGTGCTTTTCATTGACGACGATTTCGTCGTCTGTCCCGGTTATCTGGCGGCGATCGAGCATGTCTTTGCCGCGAACGAGAACATTGTGTTGGCAACCGGACAGGTCGTTGCGGACGGGATTCTCGGGCCCGGCCTGTCCTTCGACGTCGCGCGTGCGCTCGCCCGCTCCAGCCCAGCCGCAGGCGGTGGCCGCCGGGAATGCATTGACGTCTATAATGCCTACGGCTGCAACATGGCGGTGCGATTGGCGCCCATAGCGGCTCATGGGCTGCAGTTCGACGAAGAGCTTCCGCTTTACGCATGGTTGGAGGACGTGGATTTCAGCCGGCAGATCGCTCGCTTTGGACGAGTCGTGCAGATCATGGGTGCGCGCGGCGTTCATCTCGGCATCAAATCGGGCCGCCAGTCGGGGGTGCGGCTCGGCTACTCGCAAATTGCCAACCCCATCCATCTGATGCGCAAGGGCACGTGTTCGCGTCGGAGAGCGCTTTGGTTGATGAGCCGCAATCTCGCTGCCAACATCGCCAAGAGCACCTGGCCGGAGAAATACGTCGATCGCCTCGGTCGCGCTTCCGGAAATGTCCATGCGCTGATCGATCTGATCGGCGGCCGTCTCTCGCCTTCGCGCATTCTTAAGCTTTAAACAGGCCTGCCCATGTTTGGGGCGACTGATCCAACCCTCGCGACATCCGCTTCCTCCCCTATCGTCGAAGACGTGATGCCCGATCGCGTGGTGGTCATAAACGATTTTTCATCCATGGGCGGCGGTGCCACGTCCGTGGCGCTTGATTCGCTGCGATTGCTGAGCGCGCGCGGCGTGCCCGTTACCTTTGTGGCTGGCGACACCGGGAGCTGCGATCTGCCGCGCGCGATCGAAATTGTCGCGTTGGGGGGCAGCCATATTCTCTCCGGTAACCGGCTTGGCGCCGCTGTACGGGGCCTGTATGACCGCGCCGCGGCGCGACTGGTTGCCGGTTGGATCGCAGATCACGACACCACCAGAACTATCTATCACCTCCACGGCTGGTCAAAAATCTTGTCGCCGTCGATTTTTCGTGCGCTCCGGCCAGTGGCATCACGGCTCGTGATCACTGCCCACGATTTCTTTCTCGTCTGTCCGAACGGCGGCTACTTTAATTACCGGCGCGGCGGTCCTTGCGATTTGCGGCCATCGGGACTTCGCTGCCTCGCAACTTCCTGCGATCGGCGTCACTACGGCCATAAGGCCTGGCGCTTTTTGCGCCAAGTTTGGACTCGCGCGTCTTGCGATCTAGGCGGCGTCGGTGCGATTGTCGCCGTCCACGAAGGAATGATTCCCCACCTGGAGCGGGGCGGAATCCCGTCTCGGCAAGTTATCCCGCTGCGCAACCCGGTCTCACCCTGCAGCGCGACCCGCATTCGCGCTGAACGCAATACCAACTTTGTGTTTGTCGGTCGCCTCGATCGGGACAAGGGAGTCGACCTCCTTGCTGAAGCCGCACGGCGCGCCAGTGTGCCTCTGCAATTGGTAGGAGACGGCGAACTTGCAGGCTCAATCGCCGAGCAGTTCCCGGAAGTCGAACTGCTTGGGTGGAGACCACAAAGCGAGGTGGTAGCCCAGCTTCGCGAGGCGCGCGCACTGGTCGTGCCAAGTCGCTGCCGTGAGACCTTCGGTATCGTTGCGGTTGAAGCCCTGAAGGGCGGACTGCCCGTTGTGGTCTCAAAACACGCTCTGATCGCCGAAGAGGTCGTGAGGTCGGGCTTTGGCCTGTCATGCGATCCGCTCGACATGACTGCGTTCGTGGCCACGCTCAGGCGCCTTTCCGGTGACGATGCACGGATCGAGGCGATCAGTCGCCACGCTCATGCGCACAGCAACTGGCTTGCCCCGACGCCGCGAGAGTGGGTCGAGCGGCTGTTATCGATCTACGCACGTGTCCTTGGGGAAGCACGAGAGGCCTTGGCATGAACGAGGCTGAGCACCCTCACCTCCTGCTCGTCAGCAGCACGCCTCATTTGCCGCAGGTCGTCGGCGGGCTCGAAATCAACACTGACGAACTGGCGCTGGAGCTGAACCATCGCGGATGTAGAACGGCCGTCCTGGCGAAGCTGTCATTGCGCGACGCCTTTGGGATTTCGCGTTGCGTCACAAATCTCGCACGCGGCCGCGAAGTGTATTGCGATGCCGATCTCGGCTATCAGGTTTATCGTACGCGGCGGCCATGGCTGCACGTCAGGACTATGCCGGCCCCAGCAGCCGTGGTGGTGCAGAATGGCGGCATGATCGACCTCGCAAACGACTTTGCACGCCAAGGGATATCGTCGGTCGCCTATTTGCATGGGCTGGGCTTCGAAGGAGACGAAAGCGGCTGGTCGCAACCGGTAACCAAATTGCCATTTCGCGCCTACATCGCGAATTCACATTTCACGGCCGAGCGATTCCGTAAACGGTTCGGCATAGTGCCTCACGTCATCCCGCCGATCTTCCGTCCGGAACGGTATCGCGCGACAGGGCAGCGCCGCTATGCCACTTTCATCAATCCAGTTCCCGATAAGGGCGTTGAACTCGCCTTCGCAATCGCAGGCCTCTGCCCGGACATCCCGTTTCTATTTGTCAGGGCATGGCGGCTGCGGTGGAGAGATCTGGCCGACCTCAAGGCGCACGTCAGACGACAGCGAAATGTCGAGTTGGTCGATGCACAACCCGACATGCGGTGGATCTATGGGGCGACGCGCGTGCTGTTGGCGCCCAGCTTGTGGGATGAGCCCTGGGGGCGGGTCGCCTCGGAGGCACAGTTCAGCGGTGTGCCGGTCCTCGGCAGCGACTCTGGTGGCCTGCCCGAGGCGATCGGTCCCGGAGGGACCATCGTCCCCCGCGAGGCGCCTGCACCGGTATGGGCCGAGGAACTGCGGCGATTTTGGTACGACCAGCAGCACTATGCCGACATATCACGACAGGCGCTCGCGCATTCCCGCCGCCCCGCCCTTGACCCCAGGCGCCAGGTGGACGCGTTTCTCGCCATAATTCGGGACGCGATGCAGCCGCCTCGCCCGCACGAGCGAGAGCGCGGCCCAGGCGACCAACTGCAAATCGAGTAAAAACACCTGCTCAGGCGATCAGCCGAGCGGACTCGCACTACGAACCTCTCTGTAGGGATCACTCCCTACATCGTCCTCGGAAAGATTGTGAACTACTCCCTGCGTCGCCACGCGCGGACATAGTCCACGTACATGAAGGACGGATTTGGCATGTTCGCAATCGGCCATCCGCCGCCGACTGCCAGATCGACCAGGAGGTACATCGGTTGCCGATGCTCGGGCATTGTCTTGACGTTCCAGACTTCGCGGCGGTCGAAATAGATCCTGATCATGTCCTCATCGATGCTCGCCCCATAATTATGAAACTCACGGGACAACGATCCGAACGGAACAGAAATGCGGGACGCCGCAACCCGACTCTTGTCGGGCGACTTGAGATCCCAGACGTGGATCGCGCTTTCGTACGCGGTCGGATTGTGCCCGTAATACTCGATGACGTCGACCTCCGCGGCGGTCGCAGAACGATCACGCCCAAGCAACCAGAATGCCGGCCACACACCTTCTCCGGCCGGCAATTTCGCGCGCATTTCAAAATATCCGTACTGCTGGGCGAATCCATTTCCCTTCACATCTATCGAGGATAGCAGTCCGGAGTGCCATTTTCCGTCGCGGTCCTTGCGTGCTTCGATTCTCAGCACGCCGTTCGCGATAGTGAATGGAAAGCCAGGGACCGGGTTTGCAAAAACGCCGTCGCCGAAATCACCATGATACGGCGTATGGGAGATCCACCGTGTGTCGGGGCCCCATGCGGAAACGTCAAGCGTGTCGAAGTCCTCACTGAACGTCTGCTCATACGCGGCCAGATCCAATGCACGGTCATTTTGCGCAGTGGACGGCCTCAGACCCCATAACGCCAGCCCGGCGAGGGCCAATCCCGCCAAAATGCGGAATCCAAGCCGCGGAACGATGTTGTTGTTGTGACGAGAGAGGGAGAGTTGGGACGTCTCGACCATGCACCATGCAATGCGATCGCGGCAAAATTGTTCCGCTTGCGCCGCCGCCTGGAACAAACCTGGCGGAAGACGGTTTTCTCACAGCGTTGATTCCAAAATTGCCGGGGTTTGGGTGTGTGGCGGGCCGATTTGCGTTGAATTCATTATTTGGAGCCCTCGCCGGCGCATCCATCACACTCGCAAGCTTCCTCAGCGGAGTGGTGGCGGCGCGCATGCTCGGGGTGGGCGGGGCAGGCGCCGTTGCCTATGCGGTGTGGCTTGCGCTTGTCATCGCACCGATTCTTGACCTTGGAGCGTCTCAAGCGGTCGGCCGATATGTGCCGGAGATGCGCGCCCGTGGCGAGGAAGTATCGGCGGAACGACTTGCGGGCCGCCTTGCGCGCCTCCTCGCCGTCAGCGTGCTCGCCGCGATCGCATTGACGGCGCTGGTGGTTGCCGCGTGGTACCTGCTTGCGCCATCTGGTCTGCCGCAATCGGCGGCTGATTTGCTCCAAGTGGACGAAGACGCTTCACGTCCGGCCGATACCTACGCTTATTGGGCATTGCTAGGGCTATATGCAGCCGCGCAGGTTTTCGGGACCTACGTTTATTCCTATGTGCGCGGGCGACAGCAATTTGGATACCTGTTTGGGTTGGCCGGTGTATCCCTCGGCCTGCAAGTCGCTGGCGTAGCAGCAGGGAGCATGGCATGGGGGGTTTACGGCGCTTTGGCAGGATACTTTGCCGGTCAGGTCTTGCCGGCGATCATCGCATTTCGGTTGATGGGGCACACCGGTCCACTCGACGACGCGGTCCGGTCGCGCCTTCGACGTTATGCCCGGTATGCGTGGGCGGCAAACGTCGCGAACGTCTTCGTTTGGTCCCGCATGGAAATCTTCTTTCTTGAGAGATATTCGGGCAGTCATGACGTCGGAATATTTGCTGCAGCGTTGGCTCTTGCCAACCTGGCAATCCAGGGACCGGTGCTGCTGACGACCGCAACCCTGCCGCTGCTTGCGGAGCAGCGCGGCCGTGGCGACCGGGAGGCTATGCAGGCTGCCAACGAAACCGGGACGCGCTTGCTCGCGGCCCTGGTGTTTCCGGCGTGTCTCGGTACCGCCGCCATCATGCCGGTTCTGGTGCCATTGATCTACGGACCTGCTTTCGCCGAAGCCGTGCCGGCCGCAATTGTTCTGGTTTCCGCCGCTTCCTTCAGCGCCATCACGGTTGTCGCCACTAACCTCGTTCACGCGATGGAGCGCAGTGACTTCATGTTCTTCACCGCCGTGCTCGGGGCTGTGCTCTCGATATTGTCGGGTTTCGTACTCATTCCGCGGTTCGGTCTCATGGGCGCGGCTGTCAGCAGAGTCGCAATTCAGACCTTGATGGTAACCATCGGCGCCTGGTTCATCGTTGCCCGCCTGAAATATTCGCTGCCGTTTGCAAGCCTGATGCGCCTGCTATTTGCTGCTGCGATCTCCGCGGGCATTGCCCGTTTCCTGGTCACCTGGATTGCCCATCCACTGATTCTTGTCGTGGCAATTCCGGCAGCCGCTGTCGCGTATGTGGTCGCACTTCGCAGCTTTGCAGCGTTGCCGCTGAGCGATCTCGTTCTGCTGGACCATGTCTGCGGTGCATTGCCGGCGCGGGCGGCGCAACTAGTCCATGGAATTCTCAAGTTCATCGGCGGGCCGATAATGCCGCGATACGAGCGGCCGGTCGTGAATAAAACCAACTTGTGTGCCGTAAGCCTGCAGGACGAGGAGAACGCGAGATGACATGCGATCAGCTTCCCATCGGCGCTCGGGGCCGCACCGGCCGCCAGCTGCGAGCGCTGCATGACCTTTTCCGACCCGCCGCAGCGCTTGTCGCCCTCCTCGCTGCCATGGCGGCATGGCCCGCCGCAGGCGATCCTTACCGGCTCGGTGTGCAGGACAAGGTGCGCTTGAAGGTCGTAGATTGGCGGGCCGGCAAAGGCGAATATTACGAGTGGGAAGTCATCAGCTCCGAGTACACGGTCAATCCGGCTGGCGCCATCTCGCTTCCTTTGGTCGGCGAGGTCCGGGCCGAGGGAAGAACCACCGAGGAGTTGGCGGCCTCCATTTCCGATCAACTGCAGAAGCGCCTTAGTCCAGGCGGCAAGCCGCTCGCCTCGGTTGAAATCGTCACGTTCAGGCCGGTTTATGTGCTCGGCTACGTCGAACACCCCGGCGAATACGCTTATCGACCAGGCCTGAGCGTGGCGCAGGCACTTGGGATTGCAGGCGGCCTCTATCGCATGACCGATGCCGGCCTGCTGCGGCTCGAACGCGACCGCATTGCGGCCCAAGGCGAGCGCGAAGCAGCGCGGCTGGGCCTGCAGCGCGCCCTCGTGCGTCGGGCCCGACTTGAAGCCGAGCGCGACGGGTCCGAGACGATCAAAACGCCCGACGAGCTGAATGGCGACCCTGCCGTAGACCAGTTGGTCCGCGAGGAAACAGCCATCATGAAGGCGCGGTCGCAGCAGTTGAACGCTCAGCTCAACGCCTTCCGCGATCTCAAAGAGCTGTTTGCCCAAGAGGTCAAATCGCTGTCGGACAAGACAGCATCACAGAATCAGGAGATCGACCTCGCCCGGCGTGAGCTGAAGAGCTACGGCGCGCTCTCCTCCAAGGGCCTTGCGATCAGCTCGCGCGAATTTCTTTTGCAACGAACGGTCGTTGAGCTCGAAGGCAAGCTTCTCGATATCGAAACGGCTTCTCTGCGCGCCAAACAGGAGATCCGGAAGGCGGAGCAGCAAGGAACTGACTTGCAGGAGGCGAGGCGCACCGCGATCGCTGGTGAACTCAACGACGCGCAGGCCAGTATCGATCAATTTGTCGCCAAGCTCACAACTGCCCACGCACTCGTCTCGGAGGCGACCGTTACCGCCCCGCGCCTGGCGCTTGAGCGCTCGACCAATGCGGCCCGCACGCCGACTTATGCCATATCGCGGATTGTGGATGGCCGGACCGTCCAGATCACTGCCGACGAGACCACGCCCGTGGCGCCGGGCGACATCGTTCGGGTCGAGGTTTCGCCTCCTCCCGACCAGACCGTTCGTTCCGGTGTGGCCCTCGACCGCGCGGCCTCGGCCGGATTG
>Ga0070734_10004065_pt1 | contig 14365 bp, 12 predicted proteins | sample Coa_R1_8_FD_66444 | JGI IMG/M metagenome (GOLD analysis project Ga0070734, IMG submission 66444) | Surface soil microbial communities from Centralia Pennsylvania, which are recovering from an underground coalmine fire - Coalmine... | ecosystem: Environmental > Terrestrial > Soil > Unclassified ...
CCGCGCTGCGCAAGCGGTAGAAGTTCTCCGCAGAGAGTTGGCTCCCTCCACGCAGTAGGGCGCGCACCGCTTCGGTAAGGCGCGTATCTTGCGAGAGGGCGAAGAGAAGCCGCCGCAGGTGGTCGCCGAACGGCCCCTCCTCCTGGTCGGCCTGCGCTTCCAGGTCGGCGATCTTCCGATTCTGCGTCGCCATCTCGTAAAGTCCCTGCCGGGTGAGATAGGGTTGCCCTCCCAGGAGCCGATAGAAGCGCTCCAGCTCGTCGGCATTGCGCAGCGGAGCGCCATAGCATCGGTTCAGCGCTTCTACCTGCTCCGGCGTGAAGTCCTCCAGCGTCAACCGGGCGCCCACATTGAAAGGCGACTGGTTCAGGTCGGTGATAAAGAGATGGGCCTCCGTCGCATAGGCAATGGCGAGTGTGAGGCGCGACCAGGGGCCGGTCGGGTCCAGCGCACGGCGGTTGTGCCAGGAGCGGAACAGGCCGAAGATCTCGCTGCCGAAACGGCAGGTAAAGAGCCGATCCACCTCGTCCAATCCCCAGACGATAGTTTCAGGGATCATCTTAAGGATCTGATCTCGCACAAACCACTCCAGGTTCAGGCTTGCGCCCAGATCGGGATCCCAGCTCTTCCCCGGAGAGGCTGTAAGATCCAATTGCAAGGCCAGGGTCTTTGCCAGCGCCAGGCAGAGCGCGTCTGCCGAGGTGAGGTGGCGCTCATTGAGCGTCTGTAGATCGGTCAGCGCGATCCGCGCCCCGGACTCGCGCGCCTGTTGCAATCCCCGCGCTAAGAGCGAGGTCTTGCCCACCTGTCGTGCGCCCTTCACCAGCACGATGCTTTCCCGCCCCGCGATGGCCGCCTTGAACTCTCCATCCGCAGGGCGTACGATGTAGAAAGCGGAATCGAGCGGCACTGCGCCCCCTACCGACTCCAGCCTTAAGACCGCCGCTTCCGTGGGGGGATGACGGGGCTCCGTGTTGGGGAGGGGAGGCCGGGAGGTGAGGGGGGCTGCTGTGGCTTCCTGGCGAAGCCGCCGGAACAGTGCGATGGTCTCCGCAGAGGGGTCGGCATTGAGTTCATGGTGTAGCAGAAGCCGGAACGCGCGATAGGCCGCAATGCCTCCCGCATGATCCCCGCTTGCAGCCAGCGCCTGCAAGAGACGACAGAGAACGTCCTCCCGTATAGGATCCACCGCCAGGACCTGCCGGAGGTGGCCTGCCGCTTTAACCGGATCCCCGCCCGCGATCGCCTGGTCCGCCAGCGCCTCAAGAGCGCGCAGATAGTCCCGCTCGCGTGCCTGTCGCTCTGGAGAGACCCACTCGTCGTTGTAACCCTCCATCAAGGGGCCGCGATAGAGCGCTGTCGCCTGCGTGAGCGCATCGGGATCGCCCTGGCGAAGCGTGGAATCGAACTCCAGAACATCTACCCATACCCCGTTCAGGTCAAGCACAAGGGTCTGGCGTGTCGGAGCCTGCAAGCGTGTTGCCTCACGACCCAGGGCGCGACGCAGGTCGGTCAGGTTTTCCCGCAGATTGTAGAAGGCGCGACTCTGGGTACTCTCCGGCCAGAGAGTGCCCGAAAGCCATTCACGCGTGACTTCACGGTCCTGCCGGAGGACAAGCAGGGCGAGCAGAGAGTACCCTTTTCGGGAGTGCAGGCCCATCAGGGGTTTTCCGTCGACCCGTACGTCGGGAGGCCCGAAGAGCCGGATCTCCAGTGCGCCATCGTCTGGCTCTATAGCGGAACGTACCAACCAAGTCACCTCTTGCAAGCGTTCTGAGGGCCAATTTCTCCCTGCGCCCACGCTTTTCCTGCCCGCTCGCCCACGCTGCCGCCCACGCTCACATGAGATACTGGGTTGACCGAAGTCCCACGATACCTCATCAACGAGCAGTAATTATCCATGTTGGGAAGAAAAGGAACCATTATGTTCAAACGTCTCTCAATTGCCTTTGTTCTGGCAGCCTCTCTCGTTCTCGGCCTGTCCCATGCGACACTGGCTCAGACGAGCGCCTACAGTTTCACCACCGTACCGATCTCTTATGATAGTCAACTCAGCCTCGGTTTTGATTTTACGACGAACTCGGCTGTGACGGTCTCTGCCCTCGGTTACTATGACTATGGGAACGATGGTTTCCTGACAGACCATACGGTCGGCATCTTCGACTTGAACGGGAATCTGTTAACTTCCACCACGCTGCTTGCAGGGACAGGGGATCCGCTCGTCAATGGCTTCCGGTACCAGGCCATTACCCCCATCACGCTGGCGGCGGGGCAGACATATACTGCGGCAGCCACGACGGGAGGCCCATCCGACCCCTGGGCCTATGGCAACTTCGCGGCTGGGATCGATGGCTTTTCGACCGATCCGGCGATTACGATCGCCTCCGGCGCGTCTCGTTTCTTATATCAGCCCGACAATATCCTGCGTGATCCTACTAATACCATCTATTACACGCTCTACGCCGGTCCGAATTTCGAGATCGCTCCTCCCAGTGACGTCACTCCCGAAGCCTCCAGTCTGGTCTTGTTCAGTGGGCCTGCTCTCTTCGGTGGTCTCTGCTTGCTTCGTCGCCGTCTGCGTCGCTCTTGAAGCGTCGTCGCAAAGCAAGAAGAGCGGCGCGATCCGACCATGATTGTCGGATCGCGCCGCTCTCTTAATGATGGTCTCACCTGCCTCTCAGGGCATTTTACCCATATGCACCGGAGGGGAGGAAGCCGAGGAGACGTTTGAGGCGGGGATTGGCGTCGGCATAGACGTGTTCCGGCATCTGGTAGTTCATAAACGGATAGTACTTGTGCCCGACGAGGCGGCGGGCGTAACTCACCTGTGTGATATAGCGCACCCGGTCGCTGAGGTTTGGGCCGCCCCGATGCCATACCTGATTGTTGAACATGACGACGCTGCCCGCCTTGCCCAGGCAGGGCACGACCTGCGACTCCCATTTTGTGCCTTCGATGACGGACGGTGGGCTGGCTCCGAACAGGTGCGAGCGCGGGATCACTTCGGTGGGTCCATATTTGCGCTCCGTGACATCGGTCAGGTAGTAGTTGGCAGTGAAGAGGAGCACGGGGAGGCGTACATTGGTGGGCGGCTCGCCATGGGTGACGATATAGTGCGAGGAATCGTCCTGATGCCAGGTCGTGATGCCCTTGCCAAGTGGGGTTCGGAAGGAGTTATTATGAATAACATGGGTTGCTTGTCCGATCAGCGTCTCCGCGAATGTGACAATCGGCTCCATGTCGAACAGGCGCAGGTTGGCCCGGCTCGTCTCGAACATTCGGTGGTGGAGTTGAATGACGCCGTCGCCCTCTTCATTGTGCTCAACGAGCGCGCGGTCAAGATCTGCCTTGAGTTGGGGTATCATATCTGGTGTCAGCACATCCTGAAGAAAGAGATAGCCGTCCCGGTGAAACTGCTCCACCCACTCCTGTATCTGCTCCGGGGTTGCGGTACGATGCGCCCAATAATTTGTCTCCATCTGCTCCTCGCAATGTCGTCCATTTTGCCGGGAGTATTGCGCATTGGTCCTCACATCTCCTGCCTCTTTCTCCGAACCTTTAGAAAAAAGTGCGCGGAACGGTCTGGAATGTCCGATCCGTATTATTGGCGGGCGCCTGGCGAGGCGAGGTGTGGGAAGCAGGGAGGATGCACGAATCCTATCCTCCGTTCATCTTACAAGCAGAGCCAAAGTGATGAGGCCCGCAGAGCGCTAATATCCGGCGTTGTGCGTGAATCGAAATCCTGCATGTACTCCCATGGGAGTGTCCAATGAATTATCTGAAAGTTTTTAGCGCTCTGATGGGTCTGCTGGTAATCGGAACCTGTCTACCGGGATGTGATTCGGAAGGCAAGGCTCCAGTGTCGGAGGGCTCCGATTCGTCCGATACGGACGATATGGGGCCAATGAAGGCAGAGGAGTTGCCGGTCAACCCGAATACCATGACGCACGAAGAGATACCGGCGTATACGGAAACGTTCAGCGTCAGCGACCCGAAGCGCTCATCGACCACAGATATCGTCGAGACGACCGTCGTCTGCGATCCTGCCAGGAAGGTGCCCATTACGATCAGCCTGGAAACCTTTCAGACGATCAAAAAGAGCGCCCGCTGGATCTTCCACATCGAAAATACGGATACGGTTGCGTGGGAGGGAGCGGTACGTGTCTACCTTGTCGTGAAAGGTAAGGTAGTCGATCATGTCGATTATTCGCCGAAACAGCCAATGCAACCCGGAGAGGGCATCCGCGTCGCCCTGGATTCCACGCATATGCCTCAGATGCTGAAGGGGGATATAGATCGGTATGGGTGGACCTACTACACCACCCGCTCCCACTCGGTATCGCCGTCGCCGTCTACCCTCTCTCACCCCTGATACTTCGAAGCTGGAAGCCCAAAAGAAAAGCGTCCAAACAGCCAACAATAGGGAACAATCCTCCCTGGCCCCGATATTATGACAGATCGGAGGATCCGCGAAAGGATGGTTCGCTGTGACGGCATTTCAACCGCTTCGCCTGCTAAACGTTGCTGAGGAGGCCCCGATCCCGACCCGGTTTGCGGAGCCGTTGGAACGCTTGCTTGCGGCTTTTCGGCCTGGCAGCCTCCTCCTGCTCCTCTCCGTTGGATCGGAGATCCCGGAAAAGTGGTTGACTGCTGCGCGCATCGAAACCCACCTCTATACCCTGCTGCTGGAATCCCCCCGTTGTACCATATGGCCCCTGCTGGAGAGTGTCTGGGCGATCGCGCTGTCTGTGCCGGGCGAGGCGACGGATCCGATCAATACCCTGCATTTACAGGCGCTAAGGCATACCCTGGCAGAGCGGCTGGAAGCGGATTGGCAGGTGGAACATCCGTCTTCCCATAAGGATACTTCGGCGGGGAGTGAGGCGCCTTCACCCGCAGGCTATCCACGCTTTACGCTCACTCCCATCGCACCGCTTCCCGATACCGAGGATATGAAGGAGAATATCTCGGAACTGAATTCCCTCCTGGAGATCATCGTTCAGAAGCAGTTGCAGCCGCTCTTCCAGCCGATTGTCAACCTGAGCGACGGGCAGGTCATCGGCTATGAGGCGCTGATCCGTGGGCCGAAACCGGGTACGCTACGGCGGGGAGGCGCGATGTTCCGGGCTGCCGACAAGGCGCGGGTGGTCTCCTGGTATGACAGCGCATGCCAGGAGCAGTGCTTTGCCGTCGCCGCTGCACAGAGGGTGCAGAAGCTGCTGTTCATTAACATCGAAGCGGAAGGTCTCTCCTTTTTGGAGATGCACGAGCGCTCCCTCGCCTGTCGCGCGCGGGACCATGGGCTGATGCCCGCCGACATCGTCATCGAGATCACGGAGCGCCAGGCCGTGAAGGACTTTCCACGGCTGTTAAAGGATATTCAGCACCTGAGAGACGAGGGGTTCAAGATCGCCGTCGACGATGCCGGTTCCGGCTACAGCAGCCTGTCCCTGATTGCGGAACTGCGTCCGGAGTTTATCAAAGTGGATCGTGGGTTGGTACGTAACCTGGATGTGTGTGGGGAGCGCCGAGCGCTTCTGGCGGCGTTGGTGGAGTATGCCCGCAATATCGGGTCGGCTCTGCTGGCGGAGGGAGCCGAGACGTATGAAGAGTTGTCGACCCTGATCGATATTGGGGTGACTTATGGGCAGGGATACCTGATGGGTAAGCCTGCCGATACGTTTCGAGGGATTTCGCGCTCAAGCCGGGAGTTCATCCAGCAGAGAGTGCACCTGCGTACTGCCCTCCGTGAGGGAGAGAGTTTGTGTGTCGGCGCATTGGCGCGGAAAGGATGGACGCTGCCCCCGGACGCATCGCTGGGGATAGCCGCCCAGAAGTTCGCACGCGATCTGAGCCTGACGAGCGTGGTCGTTGTGGAAGACAATTCCGTGTGCGGTCTGATTATGCGGGAGCAACTGGAGACGGCGCTGGAGTATGCCAAGGCCGCTGATATTGCGGACATGCTGCCCATGGCGACCGTATCGCAATGGATGCGGACAACGCTGCTCTATGCAGACGAACGGGCGTCTCTCGCTGAAATCGCACGCCAGGTGACGACGCGTAGCGATGTAAGCCTGGAGACCGATATCGTGGTGGTCAGCGGCGTGAAGCACTATGTGGGCGTCCTGCCCGTCCGCATTCTGATGGAAACAGTTCTAAGGGAGAATTCCAGCAAGAATCCCGGAAGACAGGAACCCAGGAACCTTTAACCACCTCGTTTGTCGGTCAGGGTGTGATCGCTATCCTGGTCCGGTCGGTGCGATCGTCCGGCAAGGCCAGCGGGAGCGAAATCGCATAAGGGTTGAGAACACCGCCGAACGTATACATGATATGGACCTCCGTCTTTTTGGACTCGGCATCCGGCGGGCTGGGACAATGCATCTGCACCCAAAACTTCTCCATGTTCCAGTCATGCAGTCCGATAAAGCCGTTCTGGGTCATGGCAAAATCGAGAAGCAGGGCGCGGTGTTCCGGGGGCAGGCTATTCAGCGTGATCTTGAGGGGCGTCTGCTCATTCTCCGGATAGAGCGGTGTGTCATTGCCTCCCGGAGCCGAGGCGCCCTGCAGTATCCGCAACAATTCGGGCAAGCCGTTGAGGAAGGATTGGCTGGTCACGAGATCCGAGCCCTCTCCGGCGTTCTGTAGTCCGACGATCTGCTCCGTCGTCAGTTCACCCATCCGCAGCACATCCGTGTAGGTAGGAATTCCCTGATGCGCCTGAAGTCGCCGGATCGTCTCCCGCATCCAGCGATCCGGAACTTCGTACTGGCGTTGGGTAAACCAGTTTCGCTTCCGCAACAGCAGCGTCTTATCGCGTAGCCACCAGAGATAGCTCTCCCCACGGCACAGGGCGTCCAGCGCGCCTGCGGTAGTTTCGGAAGGTGTGGGGGGGTAGGGATCGTCCAGCGGTATGGCAACCGTCTGGCTGCGATAGTAGTCGGCCATGACGGGTTGGCCGGAACTCTCCGCCAATTTCCTCAGCCGCCCCACCCAATCTTCCTGGCCGGTTAGGGCCTGGAGCGTCTTCAGGCTCGGCAGCGGACTATTCGCAGCGATCTTTTTGCCGGTATAGGGGTTGCCGTGCGGCGGAAGCAGCCAGTGTGAAGTGGAGCGAAGGACGGCGGGAATTTCGCTATAGCCGAAGCCTATTGTCAGGTAGATCGTCTGGGAACCCGAACCGGACTTGTCCCCACCGCTCTGGATGGTAAACCGGACCCCGGCTTTTTCCAAATCGCTTTCGGGAGGACGATGATACTCACGATTATCCTTCGCTGCCGCCGCCTCATCGGCGGCATAGATGTCTGAGATGGACTGCATCAGCTGCGCGTGCATTTGCGGATCGAGTGCTGCTACCGGAATATTGAAGGCTTTATTGCGCAGCAGGATCTCGCGCTGCTCCGGGGTGAGCATTCCCAGCAAATGCGCGGAGACGCGCCCCGATTCCCACTGGAAATGCTGGCGGATAGGATCGTGCTCAGGGCGGGCGGCAAGCTGCTCCGGTGTCTCATAGGAGGCTTTGATATAGGCATCCATTTGCGCTAGAAGCCGGTTGATCGTGTCCCGGGCCAGCCCGTTCTCATACTCCTGGGCGCGGCGGTCCCGAAGCAACGTATAGCGCTCCTGGCCGTCTTTGGTGGTGAGATGAAGCCAGTTGTCGTTGAAAAGCGCCGCAAGATCGGCCATCACCGCCCGTAGCGGGCGGGGTGGCCCGAAAATCACCACCTTGTCGTCGGCAACATACGGGTCGGCTCGAAGCGTGGCCCCTGTCTTCTGAGACAGCAGTGCCAGCAGATCGCCGACAGGAACCCCCTCCGCAGCAATCGCCACCCGCTGATCCAGGCGTGGATTGCCTGCCAGAGGATCCGAAGGCGGCGCTGAGGCGGCGACCACACGCCAGGGCACAAGACAGACGATCCCGGTAACAAACAGTGCAGCCCATCCGATGCGCAATAGGGGACGCAGCGGACGGGAAACCTGGTGCAGCATATCCAGTCTCCTTTGCAACATGCGAAAATGCGAGGTCACTCCCAATGTACCCGTCGGAGGAGTATGATCCGCAAGCGTGCCGAGTTTTAGCAGCAGGTGCCCGTAAGCGTGGGCGGATGCCCGAGTTACCTGCAGGGCGAGGTCATCACAGGCGGCTTCCCTGGCAAGATCGTATTCGCGCGTGGCCAGCCATACCAGCGGATGAAAGAAGAAGAGAAGCTGGGCGCAGATCGGAATCAGGGCGAGCCAGAGATCGCCGCGCAGCAGATGCGCGTGCTCATGCGCCAGAATGAAGGGAAGCTCCTGCTCCGAAAAGGCTCCGCTCTCCCTGGGGGGTAACAGGATCCCCGGACGCCACCAACCCACCGTGAAAGGGCCGCAGCCAATCTCACTCTCCAGAATATGCGCGGCACGCCGCAGTCCCAGCGAGATAGCGATCTGATGGGCCATGGCAAGCAGGCGCGGGTCCTCCACCGGACGCGCCTGCCGTACCATCCGGCGTACGCCGAGCAACTGACGCAGCAGCCAGCCCCCTTGCCACAACACGCCGACCAGCCAGAGACCACACAGTGCGCTGGACCAGGAGAGCGTTTCGGGCGCGACCGCAGTATCGGGAGCTGCAGTCCCCGGCACGGGATGCAACGGAGGCTTGGTTCGGAGCGATTGGACCGTAACATCCGCCCTGGCATTGGGAATCGTCGGACAAGGAGGGTAGATGGAAGGGGGAGCGGGAATGGAATCGGGAGGGGGCGTCGGCATGGCAATCGGCGGCAAGGGGGCCGGCGGCAACAGGCCCAGGGAGACCGGCGTCGTCCAGAGGAACCCGACCACCAGCTTCAGGCTGACCAGCCACCAGAGCCATCCGCGCAGGGATTTCGGCATGCTCGGAACGATCCGTGTCAGCGCCCAGACGATCAGCAGAAAGAGGCTTCCCTGCCAGCAAGCGGCGAGCATGCTCCCGGCCCAGGAGGCGGTCCAGGCATTCAGGCTTGCGAGGGCGGCGGAACTCATGGCTGTTCCTCCTCTTTGTCTTGCGATTGTAGCTTTTCGAGCATACGCTGCAATTCGACGATCTCTGCGGGAGACAGGCGATTTGCTTTGGAAAAGTAACCGACAAACGGGGTCAAAGAGCCGGCCAGGGTTTTCTCCACAAACTGCTGGATCAACCCGCCCAGGATCTCCTCCTGGGGCAGCGGCGCGCTGTAGTGGTAGATCCCTTCCTGCTTTCCGCGAGCCAGATACCCCTTTTGGCGCAGGCGCTCCATAACGGTCACGACCGTGCTGCGCGTTAGCCCCAGAGGCACACCAAACCCCTCTGCCACTTCGCCGACGGTGACCGGGCCATGTTCGGTCACATAACGCAGCAAATCCAGTTCCTGGTCCCCTAACGAAGGTCCCGGCATAACGGCTCTCCTACCGGAAGTTTATCTACAAATGTAGACATGGGCTTATTGTACACCAATTTACAGATGTAGACAAGAGGAAAGCCAGCTTTTTTTACCTGTTTTTCGAATTTTTTCTCGGTTCTCTCGTGGAACCAGCCTCCTTCCCGTATCGGCCTCGGTTAGCCTGACGGTAAGCCTCGCAATCATTTCACCTGGAAGGTTGTCTTCGCGCTCGGCTTCGGGGTACTGCCGGTGGTGGTCAGAGTTGCCACGGTAGTATAGGCGCCTGCTGTCAGGGCGGGCAAGGGGGCGCCCTCTGCGGACTTCGCCCCCGGTTTGTACCATTCGGTAAAAGTGAGTGGTTTGCCCGGTTCCAGTTTGCTACTCAGCATGACCATGGCGAACGCCCTGCCCTTCGACCATTTCCAGATCGTCTCCCCGGTTGCGTCTTTGCCGCGCTTGATCTCGAAATCGTACTTTTGGCTGGAGGAGAAGTTGAGCGGGAGCGTGCTGCCCCCCGTGTTTTTGACGGTAAATGTCATCTGGATGGGGTCGTTGACCCCGTAGGTCTGTTTATTCGTTTTTACTTCCGCCTTCAAAGGGGGCTCCGGTTTACCGGAGGGCTTTGGATCGTTCGGGCGCGGTGGGGTCTGAGCCAATGCCAGAGGGACCACCACGCCGATGACCAACAGACCAACCATGCCGGCCAGAAATCGGCGGCGAGTGTGATAGAGTTGCATAGCAACCCTCCTTACTTCGGAATGCTCATGTGCATGGAGGTATAGATATCCTCGATGGTCTTCTTATCATCTAGGCTGGGTTTGTGCTTGGGATCTACGGCCAGCGCCTTGCGATACAGAGCCAGCGCGGCGCGATACTGGACGGCTGGGCGCAGCTTCCCCTGATCCAGCATCACGGTATGCCCGTACTTATACGCAGCCTCCACGTAAGTCTTCTTGACCTTTTCGTCCTTGGGGGACTTCTTGAGCTGGGCCTCAGAGTCCTTGAAGGTTTTATCCAGCGGGGCGAGGCTCGTATCGTCTTTCGGGGCCTGCTTCAGGGCCTCATCGCAGGTCATGGCATTGGATGCGGGCGGCTTGGTAGGCGGGCTGGCGGGTTTGTTCTGTGCCTGAACGCAGAGGGGCAGGGCCAGCAGGAGGCTGACAGCGACGAAGCGCAACGGTGAGACCTTCATAAAATCATTCCTCTCTTTTCTGTGGGGTCGGGTACACTCATGTATCTTATTCTTATTTAGAATACCTGGTTTGAAAGCGTTCCCGTTCCTGCGATCCCGGTTATGAACGATCCCGAGCTATTTCTACCCCTGGCAGCGGCTTTCGTCCGCGGCAGTCTGTTGGATACGCCTTTTTCTCCTTCCCAACCCGAGCTATTGCAGAAGCCTTTAGGAGACCTTTCCGAGGCGGAGAAGCGCTCTCTGGTGCGGCTCGGCACGGAGGAGGGACTGAAGCTGCATAAGTTTAAGCGCACGATGGGCCTTCCCCGCGTCACCAGGGTATTGGGCATCCTGAGAGGGCTACAGCCTGCCGGGTTGCTCGACATCGGTAGCGGACGTGGCGCATTCCTCTGGCCACTCCTGGATGCGTTTCCGCTTCTGCCAGTCATGGCGGTAGATACGCTGGACTTCCGTGTGCGTGATATCCAGGCCGTTCAGCGCGGTGGTATCGAGAATCTTTCCGCGGTCCGGGCCGATGTTACTGCGCTGCCGTTTCCAGATCATCATTTCGATGTGGTAACGATGCTGGAAGTCCTGGAGCATGTCCCGGATACGGGCGCGGCTTTGTCGGAGGTGTGCCGTGTCGCCCAGCGCGCCGTCGTACTTTCAGTTCCCTCCAAGCCGGACGACAACCCGGAGCATATCCACCTGTTCGATGCGGCGACGCTCACGTCAAAGCTACGGACCGCCGGAGCCAATCGCGTCAATATCAGCCACGTACTGAACCACATGGTCGTAACAGCAACGCTATGAATGACCGAATTCTGAAATATCCGCGTACGCATCATATCGAGGGTTCGGGCATCCAAGCGGGAGATGAGAGCCTGGATGTGGTGTCATTTGGCAGCCTGCTTGGGCGGCATCTGGTCATCGAGGAGAAGATGGACGGAGCCAATTGCGCCATCAGCTTCTCTGAGGACGGCAGGTTGCTGCTGCAGAGCCGAGGACACTATCTGACGGGAGGGGAGCGGGAGAGGCAGTTTCACCTGTTCAAGACCTGGGCGTATCGCTTTCAGGGCGAGTTTCGGGAGGTTTTGGCGGATCGCTATATCCTGTATGGCGAGTGGCTCTACGCCAAGCACACGGTCTTCTATACGGACCTGCCACACTACTTCCTGGAGTTCGACATTTTCGACCGGGAAACGGAGACCTTTCTGGATACGGTGCGGAGGCGGGAGTTCCTGCGGGCGCTGCCGTTCGTCGTCTCCGTGAAGGTGCCGTATGCGGGCGGGGTGGCGAAGCCGGAGGATTTGACCGGCTGGATTGGGCCGTCGTATTTCATCGGGGACGATCACATTCTGCGGTTGAAGCTGGCATGTGAGGCGCGGGGGATGAGTTTCGAGCAGACCCTCAAAGAGACTGACAACAGCCGGCTGATGGAGGGATTGTATGTCAAGGTGGAAGAGGAGGGCATTGTCCAGGGGCGGCTGAAATATGTGCGGAGTGGCTTTTTGCAGGCGGTCTTCGACTCACAGAGCCACTGGATAGACCGTCCGCTGCTGCCCAACGAACTGGCTCCGGGGGTAAACCTATTTTGAAAGCGTAATCCGCCATTTGGCAGTAAGAGGCGCCTGTTTGCGGTTGAAAGAATGTTGAAAGAAACTGTGGATATACTACCTCCAACTTCGGTCGTTCCGAGAAGTGGAGGAAGACAAATGTCCGACAGTGGTACTCATCTCTCGCTTACCCAACTCCCATTAGTGGTATCAATCACCGGGTTTGCAGTTCAAACATTGGTCCAGGTGGTGATAGACCCCTGCATTACCTACGTTATCCGTGGCTTTACGGGAATTCCCCCAACACGTCTGGTTCTCAGATTCAACGAGACGGAAGTTCGGTCCATCGTTCTGAAACTATGCTCCTGGATCGCCGGGCTATTGATCGCCGGTTTGAGTCCTATCAAGATCCTGGATTCACTTCTCTTCACAGCGGGCTATCAGGGCGGGCCAGTGGCTCCATGGATCGATGTGCTCTTCTCTGGCTTGGTGATTGGTGCGGGAACGGAAGGCGCCAACTCCCTCTTGAAGTTCATTCAATATGCCAAAGACGCCAGAGCCGCAATTGCCGCACAGAGTAAGCCAAACGTCGCCAGCGATACACCCACAGGAGAGCTGAGCAGCCCGACACTAGGTTCTCAGGATCTCAACTTTCCGCCCGGCACCAAGCTCTTTCGCAACAATTTCGACAATCTGGTACTTGCTACACCGGTCTTACAGCCGATCTTCTGGGGCAGTTACTGGAAAACTCCAACCACCGTTACTCAACAGAATATCGAAGATGCCCTGAAATCGCTTGTGCAAAGCGACTACCTCGTCCGCCTGGAACAGTACGGATATTCCGGTACGGTAGATCTTCTAACATCCATTGTGACCGATGAGGATCTGGGGCGCCGATTTGATCGTGAGCGGGTAGAGGAAGTCATCCAGAAGCTGTTGGATACCGATTCCAATATCACGCAGCCCGATACGAACCAGAACGCTTACCTTGTGATCGTCCCACCGGATGTTGTCTTTAATCCCGCCAGCGCGAATGGCGCGCATTCGATCTTCCTCGACGACCAGAATCGTACCGTGCACTACGCCTGGGTTACCTATTCTCTTGGCGCGCAGATTGCGGTTACGGTGGCTAACTTCACGGCTGTGTGTAGTCACGAGCTGGTGGAGATGATCACCGATCCGGAGCTGAATGCCTGGCAAACTTCCCATACCAACTGCAGTCAGACAGGGCCTTGTGAAATCGCCGATGTCTGCCGACGCGAAGCGACCTGGAACGGACTCCGCTTCCACTCTTACTGGTCCAACCAGGATGGAAGCAGTGTCATTCCCGTCGTTGATATGCTCAATTCCTGACATGAGCAATGAAACACCAAGGAGTGGGCTCCATGCCCAACACATCTGAAAGGAGAGATTAATGGCAGGTAAGAAGGTGACGGCTACCGTTACGAGTCCCGGAACTATTATTTCAGCAACGGTAACGGATCAAAACCAGCTTGTTCATCAGTTGGTAGGAGATGGAAGTTCTAAGAGTGCGGATTTGCACGCAGAAGAAGATGGCACGTTACAATGGTTTTTAACTGTCAGTGCGGCTCCGCAAACAGGATGGACATTTACGCTCACTCCGGAAGGGGCATCGAGCGCCTTGGTCACGCGGACGGGAGTTATTGACGATTCTGCTTTAGGGACAGACGCAGGGGCAATTCTCGTGCCCTGAAGGTCAAAGTCTTACTCAACAAAAGGAGATGTATAATGCACTATCCGTTTCGACTAACGATTGTTAGTCTGCTGTTCATTTTTTCGATTTCACTCGCCCAGGCACAGTCGCCGTTCAGTACAGCAACTTCTGACAGCAGCATCAGGATCAAGGAGTCGGGCGGTTTTATTCAGGCCCAATTCAACCAATCCGCTTTCAAACTGGGATACTTAACGAATGCGGATATGGCCGCCGCCGCTTTCCGGATTAGTCATCCAGATAAGTCTGTACGAAATCTAGTTCGCTACGGATTCGAATTGCAAGCGACTCCTTCGGACAATACGGCGAGCTTCTTTCAGTCCAGTAACCTGTCGGTGGGCGGACAGATAACTGCATCCGTTGGTTTAGATTACCTAGCCAGCAGTCAACCAAGCGATAATGCCATAAAGGGATTTGTTCTGGTCAATGTCAAACCCTACCAAGATGCAGTCACGGATGCTCTAAAGAAGCAAAGAGATGCAAAGGCGAGCGTGGATAAGGCGACGCAAGCGCTTCAGGCTGTGCCTGCAAC
>Ga0070734_10004068_pt1 | contig 14351 bp, 7 predicted proteins | sample Coa_R1_8_FD_66444 | JGI IMG/M metagenome (GOLD analysis project Ga0070734, IMG submission 66444) | Surface soil microbial communities from Centralia Pennsylvania, which are recovering from an underground coalmine fire - Coalmine... | ecosystem: Environmental > Terrestrial > Soil > Unclassified ...
CGATGGGTGAGGACCTTGCCGGCGTGGCGGATGAGGTGCAGCAGTAGCTTGTACTCGGTGGGGGTCAGATGCACCTCCTGATCGAAGCTGTAGACCCGGCGGTGGAGAATGTCGACGCGCAGGTTCTTGGCCTCGAAGACGGGCTCGGACTTCTCGGATTCAGGGCGGGCATGGCGCACGGCGACACGGATCCGCGCCATCAATTCGCCGATCCCGAACGGCTTTGTGAGATAGTCGTCGGCGCCGGCGTCGAGGGCGGCAACCTTGTCCCGCTCCTGGCCCCGAGCCGAGAGGACGATCACGGGCACCTGACTCCACTCGCGAAGCTTCCGCACGACGTCGATTCCGTCCATGTCGGGAAGGCCGAGATCGAGGAGGAGAACGCTCGGATTCTCGGACGCCGCCGTGCGCATCCCGCTGGCGCCGTCGCCTGCCTCCAAGAGGTCGTAATGCTTCGGATCCAGACTGGCACGAAGAAACCGGCGGATCGCTACTTCGTCGTCGATCACAAGAATCTTGGTCGGCTCAGCCATTCGGAACCTCGGGCGGCTTGGCCGGTTTCGGAAACTCCACAAAGAAGACGGCCCCGGGCCCGTCGTCCCGGTTCTTCGCCCAGACGCGCCCTCCGTGCAGCCGCATGACGGCCCGCGCGATCGTCAGGCCGAGGCCAAAGCCGCCGGCCTCCTTGCCGCCGCGACCAAAGAAGCGCTCGAAGACCCGCGCCTCCGAGCCCTTGGGAATGCCGGGCCCGCGATCGGCGACCGAGATTCGAATGGCGTCGGTGAGCACGTCGCCGCGCACCTCGAGGGGAGAGCCAGGTGGCGTGTGGGCGGCCACGTTCTCAAACAGGTTCACGAACACCTTCTCGACAAGACCGCCGTCGACCTGGAGAAGCGGCAGGTCGTCGGGAAGCTTGACGTCGATCGTTCGCTTGCCGAGAAGCTCGGAGGAGCGGCGGAGGGCCGAGCCGATGAGCTCCTCGATCGACTGCCAATCCAAATTCAGCTCGACGTCGCCACTCTGAAGACGCGTCATGTCGAGCAGGTTCTGGACTTGCACGTTCAGGCGCATCGACTCGTGAAAGATCGTGTCGACGAGTTCGCGAGAGTCGCCGATGCCCGCCTGCAGACTGCTGGCGGCGCCGGCGATGCTGGTGAGCGGTGTACGCAGGTCGTGGGAGATGGAGGAGAGGAGGGCGCTGCGGATCTTTTCGGACTCCACCTGAATTCGAGCGTCGTGGAACTCCTTGGCGAGGTTTGCCCGCTCGATGGCTACGGCGAGGCCGTTCACGAAGGTTTCGAGGAGGAATCGCTGGCTTGGCGCCATCGTCTCCGCCTTGGCGGAGCGGAAGCCGACGACGCCGAGCGTGCTGTTCTCGCCCTGTAGCGGCAGATAGAGTCCGGTGGAGCTGGGGAGAGTTTCGGTCCCGGAGCCGGCCGGTTCCCCATGCTCGCAGACCCAGTCGGCGGCGGCATGCTCCTTCGGATCCTTTTCAAAGCCGCCTTTCGAGGGGACGACGACGGCGAGCCGGTCATCCTTGGGGAGCAGCACGACGGCATCGCCTTCGAACACGGCCCGAATCTGAGCGGCGGCGACCTCGGCGATGTCGACCTTCGAGCGACGGCGCGAAAGCTCCTTGCTCAGCTCGAACAGCGCCGCGGTGCGGCGCTCGCGTTCGCTGCTGTGCCTTGCCTCGCGCCGGATTCGGAGGGTCATCGAGCTGATCAAGAGGGCCACGCCGAGCATCACCGCGAAGGTGACGAAGTATTGAGTGTCCGAAACCGCGAACTGATATATGGGCGGCACAAAGAAGAAGTCAAACGTGACAACGCTGGCGAAGGCAGCGAGGGCGGCTTCGCGGGGGCCGAACCGGCTCGAAACCGCTGCGACCGCGAGCAGGTAGATCATCACGATGTTGGTCCGTTCGAACCGCCCGCGCATCAACTCGCCGATTCCGGTCGCCGCGGCCACGGTGGCAAGGGTCCAAAGATAGGTCCGAATGGAAGCGCCCTCCGGCATCTCGATCCGAACGCGGCGACTTCGCGTTTCCGCCTGACCGGTGATGACGTGCACGTCGACGTCGCCGCTCCGCCGAACGAGCTCGTCGACGACGGAGCCGAAGAGCACCTCGCGCCACCGCGCCCGAATCGGCTTGCCGACGAGGATCAGGTTGGCGCCTCGCTTCTCCGCATAGCGCACCACTTCGCCGACGATGTCGTGGGCGCTGAGGGTCACGGTCTCCATTCCGAGACTTTCGGCCAGGCGAAGCGCGGCGGCGGCGCGCTGATGGTCTTCGGCCGAGCGCCGGGCCTGCCGGTCGCTCTCGACGTACAAGGCGATCATCTCAGCGTGGGTCGTCGCCGCGATGCGGCCGGCCGAGCGGACGACCCGGGACGCGAGCCGGTTCGGGGCGATGCAGACAATCATCCGAGGCCGCTGGGTCCCGATGCCGCCGTGACCGGATTTGGCCCGATAGAGCTGCATTTGGGCGTCGACCCGGTCGGCCGCCCGTCGGAGAGCCAGCTCGCGCAGTGCGATCAGGTTGCCGGTGCTGAAGAAGCCCTCGAGGGCGTGCTCGATCCGCTCGGGGAGGTAGACCTTCCCTTCCCGAAGGCGTTGGCGAAGCTCCTCCGGGGGAATGTCGACGACCTCGATATCGTCGGCGCGGTCGATGATCGAGTCGGGGACGGTTTCCCGGACCATCACGCCGGTGACCTGGGCCACGACGTCGTTCAGGCTCTCGAGGTGCTGGATGTTGACGGTCGTGTAGACGTCGATCCCGGCGAAGAGGAGCTCCTCGATATCTTGCCAGCGCTTAGGGTGGCGCGACTCGGGGGCGTTGGAGTGGGCGAGCTCGTCGACGAGGATGAGCTCGGGTTTGCGCACGAGGGCGGCGTCGAGGTCGAACTCGGTGAGCTTGACGCCTCGGTATTCGATCTCCCGGAGGGGCAAGAGCTCGAGCCCTTCGGCAAGCGACATCGTTTCCTTCCGGCCGTGGGTTTCGACGTACCCGGCGACGACGTCGACTCCCCGTTCGCGCTGCTCGCGAGCTTCGGAGAGCATGGCGTAGGTCTTTCCAACGCCGGCGGAGGCGCCGAGGAAGACCTTGAGCCGGCCACGGTCGCGACGACCCTCTTGCTCCTGCACTTCGCGTAGGAGCACATCGGGATCTGGCCGCTCATCCTGTCGCACGCGTCAAGCGTGGCATAAGCCGGTTAATTGGGGCGCGGACCGGGGTGCTCGGGGTCGGTCGTCACGCCGTAGATTTCGAGGTCTTCGAGTCCGTAGAAGTCCTGGAGCTCGTGGACGACTTGACTGGCGGCAAACGTCGACGGGAGGTTGACGAGGAGGTGATGAGCTACGTGCTCGGCATCCAGCATGTACACAGACCCGATCGACGATTGCCCCTGGCTCGATCCCGGCCGACGCACGAAGAACTGGGTCACGCCCTTAGTGTCGAAGTGACGGGAGAGCGCCGCCGGGATCGGGCCCGAAGTGGCGCGGATTTGCTCGCGATCCGCTACGACGATTGTTCGATTGAGGACGAATGCAAGCCCGCCGTACACGACTGGTATCGCAATGAATTCGAACATGAAAAGGCCGGCGGCTTGGCCTCCCGACCGGCCCTCGTACGCCGGTTGCGGCACCAACAAAAGCAGGAGGAGCGGGGCGACCAAACCCATAAACAGGCCAAGAACAAGCAGCGCCCATGCGCCCTGCATCCGCCACCGATACGTGATGATCAGCCGATCGGCCGACCGCGCGACGGTGACGGACTTATCCTTCGGATAGAGCATCGACGGCTCAATCTACATCAGCGCGGGGCTACTTGCGCCAGGAGCTGGCCAAGGCGTGGACGTCCATCTTAAGCATGGTCCAGCCTTTGCCCTCGGCCTTCAGATCGAGGTAGGGGTCGTCGCCGTGGCCGGGGTAGGTCACAAACGGCATGTAGATCAGCCCGTCCTGGCCGAAGATTTCGATGCTCGCCCGATCGATGAAGAAGCGGAGGTGGATTTCGCCTTGAATCGGGGTCAGCTCGATGGTTCGGTTGCGCTCGGCCTTGGGGTCGAAGGTGGAAAGCTGCTTCTTTTCGGCGCTGTAGCTGATGTCGGTGCCGTTGACGGTGAACTTGAAGTAGCCGTCGCCGGGCTTGAAGGCCATGTCGACGTCGAAGAGCCCCGACTCGGCGGCATACCGGTACTCCCCTTGATTCGGCGTGGTCGTCGTCGAAAGGGCCGAAGCGCGAAGCTTGTTCATCTCCTCGGCGGGGTTGATGAAGAGCCGCGGCCCGTCCGGCGTAGTGTGAAGGGTGAGCTCGGTCGGAATCCCGAGCTGTTGGTTCCAGAGAGCGTTCGGAAAGTCGGAACCCTGAAGCCAGGCAAGTTGGATACGCCGCCCCTTCGGATCGTTGAAATATGTCTGAGCCGCGTAGGAGGTGTTTCCGAAGTTCGAGCGAAGCGCGGCGGATTCGGGCTTGAAGGTGGCGCCATCGAAGCTCCCAATCCGGTAGAGCCCCGGCGCGGTCCATAGGATCCACTTTGTCTTCGACGCGTCACCGTCGAGCGGGAGGGGGAAAAAGTCGGGACACTCGGCGGCCTCAGCGACCTCGACCTCGCTGAGCTTAGTCCACGTTTTGAGGTCGGGCGAGCCGAAGAAGCCGAAGCGGTGGCCGTCGAGATAAAGGGCCATGATCCAGCTCTTGGTCGGCTCGTACCAGATCACCTTGGGGTCTCGGTTGTTGACGACTTGGTGGGGGAGAACCGGGTTGCCGGCGTATTTGGTGAAGGTGACGCCGTCGAGGGAGTAGGCGAGGCACTGGGTGAAGTGCCGGCCCGCGGACTCCTTGCTGGTCCCCCCGGCGGCCGTGTAGATGCAGACAAGGGCGGGTTTGCCCGGCTCGCCGAGGCCGCTGGTGTTGTTCTCGTCCACGACGGCGGAGCCGGAGAAGATGGTGCCGAGCTTGTCGGGCTCGATGGCGTCGTCAAGCTGCGTCCAACGCACGAGGTCCTTGCTGACGGCATGGCCCCAGGTCATGTTGCCCCACTCGGTCCCCCAGGGGTTGTGCTGGAAGAAGAGGTGGTATTGGCCGTTGAAATAGACGAGGCCGTTAGGATCGTTGATCCAGCCCTTCTTGGCGGTGAAATGGAATTGCGGGCGGGACGGCTCCGAGTAGAACGGAATGAGCTTTTGAACGCCGGGCATTAACAAGAGGAGTGCGGCGAGCACGCTATTAGGTTGACGTATGTGGCCGGATGGGGGTTCGCTTTGGGTCGGATCGGGCAAGGGTTGACCACGTGGGCTTCGACGACGGAACCGCGAACAAGCGTCAATAGGTTGAAGGAATAGGCTAATGGACATTTCCGAGAACACGCGCAGCCGAGTTGCACGAAGGGCCTGGGTAGCGATGTTCATCTTGCTGGGGCTCGTGGTTGCATGCGGGCTCGGAGCGGTCATCCGGGGACAGATCTTCCCACCCGTGGCGAGACAGCCGAGTTGGCTGCTTCCGGGTGCGAAGCTTCGATTTCACATGCCGGCCGGTTGTTACGACTGCTCCGGCGAACGATACGTGTCCCATGGCTTGGCGGTTACCCAGCTCGACAGCCTCGCCGATCTCAAGGGACTCGTCAGGATCGAGAACGCCGAGGACGCGCTCTCTTTCTGCCGGTTCGGCGACGACGACCCCGCGCTTCCGCTCAAGGGCCCCCGGCATGCAGAACTCTCGCACGGCGTGGGTTACGGGGGATCCTCGGGCACCTCGGTTGCGGAACGGCAGTGGCTCGCAAATCATTTGAGCGACCCATCCGTGAAATGGACCGGTGCCGCGTGGATCGTCACGCGAACGGCGATTGTGGACGGACCCGGCTATAAAGCCATTCCCGCGGTCCTAACGGAATCGGTCGGCAAGGACGGGAGTTACGCGATCGTTAAGACGGTGACGATCAAGATCAAGCTCGGGAAGGATGAGGAGCTGTATTTTTCCGGCCTCGGCTAGCCTTTGCTGAGCCAGACGATGCTGTTGGTGAGCCCAAAGCCGCGAATGAACGTCAGGTCGTCGTAGTCGCCGAATGGTTGATCGGTGATGCCGGAGCCGTTGTAGGCGATCTGCAGCGTGTTGTCGGACGCGCCGTAGCCTCCGTCCACCCACCGAACCGCGTACATGATGTCCTTGTCCCACCACATCGCCGAGCAGGACGACCGGGATTGCGACCACTCGTCGTAGTAGCGCTTCACGAGCCAGCCGCCGCGCACGGTTTTGTCGGCGATCTGCTGGGCGACGTACTCGCAGGCCCAAGGATTCTCGGTGCCGTGGCCACCCAGGCAGAAGAGGTAGATGCGCCCCTTGGGGCCGGCGTCGCGGCTCTTCTCGAAGAGGACGGTGATGCGCCCGATGCCGTTGGCGCGGCCATCCTTCCCCTCGATCCAGTCGGGCTCGCCTTGCTGAACGAGTTTGCCGTCGACGGCCCGATACCGGCGCACCTGCCAGCGGCGCTTCCTATCCTTATCCTGGTCCTGGGCAAGTCCGAGGATCGCGTCGCCGTTGATCGTGTCGGTCGTCAGGCCGACCGGGCTCGTGCTGGTGGTGTCGAGGGTGAACTCCTTGTCGAACACGCCGCGACCGTTCAGGAGCTTGTACTTCACGGCGCCGTTCCCCGGATTCCAGAGAAAGAGATAGACGCGGCCGGCGTACTCGCCAACGGTCGGGACGAGGCTCGATTCCTCGGCGACGTAGGTGGCCTGCGACATGGTCAAGTCGCTCTTCCCCACCACGATGCGCCGCATCGCGACCCCCAACGACGTTTGGTAGAAGGCGTAGATCGCGCCACCCGCGCTGATTGCGACGGGGTCGCCGGTCAGGCCGCCTTCCTCGATCGTCCAAGCGTTATCCCAAACCTGCGGCTTGCCCATCCGGCGAAGTAGCAGTCGGCCGGGCTTGTCCGGGCTCACCGTGGGGTCGGTCTTGTTGTCCTTGTCGGTCGAGCGGGCGCCGTAAAGGATGAACGGCTTGCCTCCGTGGGTAAAGAGCCAGGGCGCGGTCTCGGTCTTGCCGGTGTCGTGACGGGTTCCGCCGCTGATCGAGTAGGCGTAGTTGATATTCGCGCGCACGTGGTGCTCGCCGAAGACGCCGTTCCAGTTCCAGTCGATGAGAGTGGTGTCGCCGTTCGCCTTGAGGTGGTAGTGGTAGGGCCCCTTCTCGAGGAACTTCACCTTCTCGTAGGGATAGGGCAGCACCTCGTCGAGGTCCGTTTCCTTCAACACGACCTTGCTCAGCGAGCCGTCGCTGTAGTGGATCTTGTCGCGGCTGTCCTCGTACCCGTAGCTGTAGTTGTAGTTCATGAGGCTCGAGTAGATGGGGCACGAGCCGTTGGGCCAGAAGCCTTCGTGGTTGAGGCCGAGTTGGTGGCCGAATTCGTGAACGAAGACGGCCCAGAGCGCGCCCTCGCCGCAGGTCCCGCCGTCGCTGAGCTCGTTGGCCTGGCCGCCGCCGCCCCTCGTGACTTGCATCCAGTGGACCACGCCCCGCCACTTCTCGGGCCGGAACTTGTCGCGATTGGTCCACCACGGGCTGTTCTTGTCGTTGCCGGTCACCGGGTCGAGATAGATCGGATGGAAGCGAATGCCGGTCGAGCCGTCGGGGTTCTTCACGTTGAGGTCGGCATAGAACTTGACCACCCTCGCCATGTCGGTCTTGAACCGGTCCTGGTTCACGTCATCGAACCGGGAAACGAGGCAGATGACGTCGGCGCTGCCCGGCTTGCAGCCCAAGGCCTTGAGGTCGAGTCCACGGTAGCCGTTAAGCTTCCAGGAATCCAGGAGGCCGTCGTTGGAGCTGTCGAGCTGGGCATCGGCGTTCCGACGGAGCATCACTTCGTTGGCGGTATGCATCTCCTTGCCATAGCGGAAGGCGACGAGATCCTGCTCAGGGCCGGTGAGAGGACCGAAAGCGTAGGTTTCGTCGGCGGCGGGGAGGTCTTCAGGCTTGAGGTCGCCGAGGCCGGCCTGAGTCCAAACATGCAACCCGAAGGCGACCCGACCAGGCTCGGCGGCGGGGCGCCAACCCTTGGGCTCGGAGCCGAACTTGGCGCCTTTCGCGAGGGTTTTCTTGTCGAGCCAGAAGAGGCTGCCACCGGCGTCCTGGGCGGCGAGACGGTCGCCCGCGTCGCCGATCCAGACGAGACCGCCGGGGACGCGGGCGGGTGTCACCGTCTTGCTTTTCGAGTCCACCTCGAACGCGGCGCCGCTCTTGGTCGAGAAGGCGAGGACCGTCTTGCCACCGTCCAACGCGGCGAGCGCGGGCTGCGGCAGAGCGCCGGGAAGGACGGCCCAACGCGAGGTGTCCTTGAAGTGTCCGTCCCTGAAAGAGCCGGCAAGACGGAGCTCGGTTCCGCTGAAGATGCCGACGACGTCCGCACCGGGGGTGTCGTCGAACTCACCGATTGTGACGGCTTGGCAGTCCTTCCCCCAGTGCTCGATGGCGGTGGCCGGGCTCGCCGGTTTGGAGCTCTCGATGGTCTGGCTCACGTCGATCGAGCAGTCGCCCCTGGGGTTGACGGAAATCAAGGCGGCGTGCCCGTCGCCGGTCAAGTCGCCGACGAGGCCGATTCGGGGCGGGGCGGCAGTGCCGAGCGCCCACATCTCGGGCGGCGCGTACTGCGTCGGAGAGTCGTGCCGGACCAGGGCAAGAAGCAGCGAGCCGAACATGCGGTGTTAAGTGTGCCATGACAGGCGCGATCCCGTGACCACCGGAATCGGCCGATCCCTACGGGGATTTGGCGCATTTGGGGTTCCGGAGACACGGATAGGTACTCTACCGGAGTATAGTAGTTCGCCAGATGAAGCCAATCGGAAGCGACCGCCGTGTACCCTCCCAGCGTTTGAGCATCGGCGCTTGCGTGGCCGCCACGATGCTTTGCATGCCCGCACTTGCGATCAGGCAAGGAGAAGCGCCGATGAGCGTGGACGACGCAGTGAAGTTCGGCCTAGGGCACAACCCGCAGGTTCCGGCGGGAAAGGCGGGGGTCGAATCGGCTTACGCTAACTACCGCTCGCTGGCCGCCTTCCCGCCGCTCACGCTCGGAGGGAGCCACGTGCAAGGGACGAGCACGGCGCCTACCCTGAACGGCAACAACACGGACACTTTCTTCGACCTCGGCGAGACGATCGACTTCAGCGGGCAGCGGCGGTATCAGGCGGCAGGCGCCAACGCTCAATTTAGCGCGGCTCGCTTCACATTTCAGGAAACTCTGCTGGGCTTGGAGCAGCAGATCAGGGACGCGTACTGGTCACTGGCGGCCGCGCAGGCCCAGGCCCGCATCGCCGACGTGAGCCTTAAGGAGGCCCAGAGGATTTACGACCTGACGGTGAAACAGGAGCAGGCGGGCGCTTCACCGCACGGGGATGTCGTACGCTCCTCGATCGACGTGGCTAACGCGAAGCAAGCTCTCATCACCGCGAGCGCCGCGGAGCGAACGGCGCTCATCGGCTTCAACACGCTCATCGGCAGGGCCGCCTCGACGCCGACGGAACTTACCGTGGATTTCCGCACGGACACCTCGTTCCCCACTCCGCGACTGCCGGCGCTGAAGGAGCTTCAAGCCCAGGCCCGCGATCATCGTCCGCTGCTCAGATCGGCGGCGGCGCAAACCCGCGCGGCGGGCTACGCGGTCCGCCAGGTGGAGGCCTCCCGCTTCCCCGACCTCGGCGTGAGCTACCAGCGCTCGACCCAATCGCCGATCGACACCGTGATCCTCAGCGCGAGCATCCCTCTCTTCGACTTCGGGAGCATCTCGCAGTCGATACGGGCGGCCAAGGAGAGCCGAAAGCAATCGGAGGCGCAGGAGCTACAAGCCAAGAACCAGGTCGATCAGCAGGTGGCTCAGGCGTATTCGGATATGGTGACCGCGCTCGAGGCGGCCGCGAGCTACAAGAAGGAGATCCTCGACCCGTCGGTGACCCTGCTGGCGATGGCGCAGCTCGGGTACCAGCAAGGCGCGACCGGGATTCTTCCCGTCATCGACGCCGAATCGACGATTCGTAACGCGCGGGTGGGCTATATCAACAGCTTGGCGGCGGTCTATAAGGCGCAAGACGAGATACTGGCGGCAACCGGGAAGCTTCCGGAGGCGGTGACCAAGTGAAGAACTCGGCGTTGTACACACTGGCCTTCCTGGCAGCGCTCGGCGCTGCCGGTTGCTCCGGAAAGACCGATGCTGCCGACGCCAAGACGGAGCCGATGCCGCCCAAGCTCGTGAAGTTCGGCAACGCCAACGGAGTCGCGATGGACCCGGAGAGCGTGAAGCTGGCGGGAATCAGCGTTATCACGGCGGGGGAAGACCGTCTAACGGCAACCACGCAGCCGACGGGCGAGATCGCGCCGACGGACTCGGGCACGGTCCAGATCACCTCCCGGCTGCCCGGAAAGATCAGCGAGGCACGGGTCAACGTCGGCGACCGGGTTCATAAAGGCGAGGTGATCGCTACCGTAGACAGCGTCGACCTCGCGACGGCGGAGGCGGCGTACCAGTCCGCGGTTTCGCACGCCGAGTTGGCAAGGCATCAACTCGAGCAGCAGAAGAAGCTTGCCGGATACGGCTCGCTCAGCGAGCAGCCGGTGGAGGATGCGCGGAAGGCGGCCGATGCGGCGGATGCGGCGGTCGGAAGCGACGAGGCGACGATCAAGGTCGACAAGCTCGCGTTGGCGAGCACGAGGCAGCTGGTCGAGATGGGCGAGACGACCCGGAAGCCTCTCGAGGACGCGCAGAACGCCTACGCGGTCGCACAGGCGGCGGCGAGCCAATCCGCGACGACGCTCCACTCGACCGAGTCGAACTACCATCGGGCAGAAACCCTCTTCAAGGGCGGCGTGTTTTCGCGGCAGCAACTCGAAGACGCGGAGACCGCGCTGAATTCGGCGCGAGCGTCCGATGGTCAGGCCAAGACTGCGGAGCGACTCGCCCGTCAGGAGCTCTCGCGGCAGGAAACGATCTACAACAAAAACCTGAACGGGGCATCCGCGCTTCAGGCGGCGCAGAGCAAGGTCCAGCAGGACGAGCAGACGTACCGGAGCGACCTGACCGCCCAACGACTGACCCACACGCAATACGCGCGAGCGAAGACCGTTCACAAGTCGGGCATCCCGGTTTCGCAGGCGCTCCAATCGGCCCAGGACACGTACGACGAGGCGCGGATCGCCGTTCAGAGCGCGGGGAACACGCTCAAGCTCTATGGCGTCCAGCCGGGCGAAGCGCTTCACGGCCTGCAGAGCGGCCACGTCGTGATCCCGCTCGTTGCGCCGATCGACGGGCTCGTCGCGGCGCGAAGCATGGTGGTCGGCCAGAACACCGATACGAGCACCGCTCTCGCGCGGATCGTCAACCTCGACGAGGTCTTTGTGGACGCCCAGGTTTACGAAAAGGACCTGGCCGGAGTGGCGGCAGGTGACAGCGTCCAGGTTCACGTCTCTGCGTTTCCCGACAAGAGCTTCACGGGCCGGGTGCGGTATGTGGCGCGCGAGGTGAATCCGGACACGCGGACGGTGCTCGTGCGGACCGTTTTGAAGAATCCGGGTTGGACGTTGCAGCCGGGGATGTTCGCGAGCGTGGTGATCGGCAGCCGCGCCGCGCAGCATGCGATAGCGATTCCGGCGGACGCGGTCATGGAGGAGGGCGGCAAGCAGGTCGTGTACGTCCAGGTCGGGGCCGGGCAGTTTGCCAAGCGCGAGGTCCGGGTTGGTGAGCCGGTGGGCAAGAAGGTCCCCGTCCTTCGGGGGCTGGTCTCGGGCGATCAAGTCGTCGTGAGCGGCAACGTGCTCATCGAGAAGGCCCAGGAACAGCTGGAGAGCGGCAAGAGCGGCACCTCGTGATCGAGCGATTCCTCGAGGGGGTCATCAAGCAGCGGCTGGTGTCGCTGGGCTGCGCGTTTCTGATGGTCGCGGGCGGGCTGCTTGCGATGCGCAACATGAACATCGACGCGTTCCCGGACATCACGCCGGTGCGGGTCGAAGTGGACACGAGCGCCCCCGGGCTTGCGGCGGAGGAGGTCGAAAAGCTTGTTACCCACCCGCTCGAAGTCGGGCTTCAGGGAATCCCGAAGGCGACCAAGATCACCTCCGAGTCCAAGTTCGGTATCTCGGTGGTGACGGTCTACTTCGAGGACGACGCCGACGTGTACTGGGCGCGCGACCAGGTGTTCCAGTCGATCGGAAACGTGACGATGCCGACCGGTATCACGCCCTCGATGGGCCCGAACGACACCGGCACCGGCCAGATCTACATCTATGCGGTCAAGAGTCCGGCCCGCACCAACATGGAGCTCCGGACGATCCAGGATTGGACGATCACACCGGCGCTCAAAGCGGTCAGCGGCGTGGCGGACTGCCTATCCTTCGGCGGCGAGGTCAAGCAGTTCCAGGTGAACGTCGATCCGGCACGCCTGCGGGCAGTGGGGCTCAGCCTCGACGACGTCACGACCGCGATCAGCAAGAACAACCAGAACACGGGCGGCAACTTCGTCCAGCACGGCGGGCAACAGTACATCGTCCGCGGGATCGGCCTGCTCGAGTCGGCCGAGGACATCGCAAACATCGTCGTAACCGCCAAGAACGGCACGCCGACCTTCGTGCGGAACGTCGCGACGGTCGAGCTGGGACCCGAGGAGCGGCAGGGCGCGGTGAGCGAGGACGCCAAGGGCGAGGTCGTTTCGGGGATCGTCATCCTGCGTCTGGGTTCGAACACGGCGGACGTGATTCAGCGGGTGAAAGAGCGGTTGGCGGCGCTCAAGAAAGACATGCCGGCCGACGTTTCGGTCGTGCCTCTTTACGATCAGTCGATCCTGATCAAGCACAGCATCGACACCGTCAAGGACGCCTTGATCGCCGGCGAGGTCCTGGTCATCCTGATCCTCTTTCTCCTCCTCAGCAACCTTCGGGCGGCGACAATCGCGGCGCTCGCGGTGCCGGTGTGCATGCTCGTCGCCTTCATTCTGATGTGGCGGGCGGGGATCTCCGCGAACTTGCTTTCGCTAGGCGGACTCGCGATCAGCATCGGCATGATGATCGACGCGAGCATCGTGCTCACCGAGAACATCTACCGCAACGTAAGCGAAGCCTGGAAGGAGGGTGAATCGCTCGACACGGTGGTGCTGAGGGGCGCCGCGCAGGCGGGACGTCCGGTGTTCTTCGCGATCCTGATCGTGGTTGCGGCGTTTATCCCGCTCCTGGCACTACGCGGGATTGAAGGGCGACTGTTCGTGCCCCTTGCCCTTTCGATCATCTTCTCGATGGTCGGCTCGGTGGTGATGGCGTACGTCGCGACCCCGGCGCTGTGCGTGGTTCTGCTTCGAGGCGGGCACCCGAAGCCGGCCAACAAGATGGTGCAGTGGATGCGGGCGAAGTACGAGAAGAACCTCGACCGCTCCATCCGGCGGCCGGGGCGGGTGACGCTGGTTTGGCTCCTTCTCACGGTCTTGAGCGTGCTGCTCTTCACGGTGACCGGTTCGGAGTTCCTCCCGAGCCTGGACGAGAACAACTTCCGAGTCCGCGCGACGTTGCCGACGAGCATCTCCCTCGCCGAGGCCTCCAAGTTGGCGGGGCGGATGGAGGCGGTCGTCCTCAAGAACCCGAACGTCGAGCACGCGATCAGCTACGTCGGCCGGGCCTCGCTGGGCGGTGACCCGGAGCAGGTGAGCAACTGCGAGATTTCGATCCCGCTGAAGGACCCGAAGACGTGGGTCGGTGCGCGTAGCAAGTCGGAGTTGGAGCAGCAGCTTCGAGCAGCGCTCGACCAATTCCCCGGCGTCGAGCTCGAATTCTCCCAGGAGCTCGAGATGCGCAACGACGAGCTCATTTCCGGCATCAACACGCCGATCGCGATCTTCGTAAAGGGGGACGACACGAAGATCTTGATCGCGAAGGCGAACGAGCTCGCGACGCAGCTTCGGAAGGTGAAGGGCGCGACGGATGTAGCCGTCGAAGACGTATCCGGAATCGACGACCTCGATATCGAGCCGAACCGGACGGCGATCGCCCGGTACGGGATCAACGTCGCCGACGTGCTGGGGGTGGTTCAGAACGCGATCGGGGGGACCGCCGCGAGCACCTTCTACGAGGGCGAGAGGCACTTCGACATCCAGGTTCGGATGATGAGCCGATACCGGAACAACGCGGAGGCGATCGGCAACCTGCTCGTGACGGCGTCGTCGGGCCAGAAGGTCCCCCTCAGCCAGCTCGCCACGATTTCGGTGAAGCAGGGGCTTTCCTCGATAGGGCGAATGAATGCGAAGCGCCACGTGGTGGTCAAGGCGGACGTTCACGGCCGGTCGGTCGGGAGCATCGTCGCCGACGCCAAGGCACTCAT
>Ga0070734_10004069_pt1 | contig 14350 bp, 10 predicted proteins | sample Coa_R1_8_FD_66444 | JGI IMG/M metagenome (GOLD analysis project Ga0070734, IMG submission 66444) | Surface soil microbial communities from Centralia Pennsylvania, which are recovering from an underground coalmine fire - Coalmine... | ecosystem: Environmental > Terrestrial > Soil > Unclassified ...
GGCCTGGAGAGTGACCCGGTGCAGAAGCGGTTGGGCAATGTCATGGAAGGCGCCGCCGAGATCAGCCAACAGTTCGATGACGCCAGCAAACAGCTTGAACGCGGCGCCTCCCGGCTGGAAAATGCGGCAGAATCGTTGCAGTAGTGGGGAAAGGACCCTGCCGATACATCATCTTTTGTGCGCGTGCTGGATACCTGTTTTTCAGGCAGGTATCCGTTGATCTTCAGAAAGGAGATGAGTGCCACCGGGGAAAACTCACGATTGGTGTGTGGGGAGGGTGGCTCGTGGGCAGATGATGGTGAGTATTTACGGCAGCTTGTTATGAAGCAAGTTTGCTTATCATCAGGAAACGGTGTCCTTGCTGTATTTTAGAGAGGTATTGTAATGTCGACGAGTAACGCGCAGCCTGCTACAGCAGTAGCAGCCAAAACCGAGTTGCGTCATAATGCGGTGGGGCTGCCCGGCGTGCTATTCCAATCCATCGCCATGATGGCCCCGGCAGCGGCGGTCTCATTCGCCTTCTTTCCTGGCATCGCCACGGCTGGTGGCTCATTCCCGCTGGCCGTCGTGATTGCGTTGGTTGCGAGCGTCTTACTGGCGCTCTCGATTGGACAACTCGCGATTCACCTGCCGTCGGCTGGCGGCTTCTACACCTATGTAGGCCATGGCCTGGGCAAGTCCTTCGGATTTTTGGTTGGCTGGCTCACCATTCCGGTCTATCTGCTGTTTATGCCGGTCAACCTGCTCATCTTCGGCTTCGCTGCCGAATTTTTAGTTGCGACAGAGACCAATGGCAGCGTCGATATTAAATGGTGGATATGGGCCATTCCGATGGGCATCATCATGGGCCTGCTGACCTTCTTTGGCGTGCGGCTCTCCACCTGGACGCTGCTGGTACTTGGCTCCATCGAAGTGCTGGCCTTCCTCTTGCTCAGCATCTTCGCCATCGCTCACGCCCCCGATGGGCAATCGGCCCAGGCATTCACCGTGGGATTGAGTCCTACCACTGATCTGGGCGGCTGGCAAGCGGTGCTGCAAGGGGCGGTGTTTGCCTTCACGGCCTTCATCGGCTTTGAATCGGCGGCTCCATTGGCCGAAGAATCGCGCGACCCCAAACGCATCGTCCCGCGGGGCATTTTCCTTTCGGCGCTCATTATCGGCCTCTTCTTCGTCCTGGCGAGCTATGCCAGCGTGGCTGGCTATGGGTTCAACCATATCTTCCCCAGCTCGCCCACCGACACCCACAGCTATGTGACCGATACCAACCTCAGCCCCGTTTTGACCATCGCGACAAACGTCTGGGGTCAGGCAGGGTTTGTGCTGATTACGCTGGTGCTGCTCAATTCGACGGCAGCCAACACCGGTGCTGGCTACACGGCGCTTGGTCGCATTGTCTATGCCATGGGTCGCTCGGGCGCGCTGCCGCGCTGGTTTGGCCTGTTGAGCAAGCGCTATCGCACGCCGTATGTCGTACTCGTGCTGGGCGGTCTCATCAGCCTGGGGCTGGCCTTCTGGGTCACCGCAGCCTATGGCCCGCTGCCAGGAAACCTGACGGTCATTCTGGCTGTGCTTACCGATTGCGTTCTGGTGTGCTATATTGCGGTGAGTCTTGCGGTCATCTTCTTCTATCGCCGCGAGCATGAGAGTGACTTTAACGTCTGGCTGCACGCGGTGATTCCCATCATTACCACGCTGCTGGTGCTGGGAGTGCTCATTGCCCAGTTCTATCCAACGCCTCCCGCCTTTCCAGGAAACCTCGCAGCGCCCATCGCGGCAGGGTGGTTAGTGCTTGGAATCATCTGGGTGATCGTGCTGCGCGCCAGCCGCCCAGCCGCTTTGGAAGCCGGTGAGCGCCTGTACCTTGAGGCGTAATCCCCTCCAAAGGAGGAAAAATCTTCATGCGTCAGACACTGCAACCACCAACAGGGCCATTGGGTCCGGGGGCGACTGCCCCCGGCCCATCTCAACCGATGCTCCCTGAAAACGTACAAGATACCCACGCGGTACTTCCTTCAGAGGTGCTGGTGCAGGGGCGCTTTCCCACACCGTTACGGGCCAGCGACCTTGCTGTGCTGGCGATTATCATTGTGCTCTTTGTCACTAATGCCTCGGTGATCACCCTGTCAGGGGCATCAGGGTTGCCCTACTGGCTGCTGGGATTTATCACATTCCTGATTCCCAGTGCCATCATCACGGGCAAGCTCATTCGCATGTTCCCAGAGCAAGGGGCATTTTACGTCTGGGTCTATAAGGCCCTCGGCTCCTTCTGGAGCAACCTGCTCGGCTTCTTCCTCTTGTGGTGGCCGCCCCTGTTATCCGTCATCGGCATTGGAACCTTTGTTGTCGCGTTTTTGAGCGGCATCGGGGCCACCATGAATCAGACCTGGCTCATCGAGCCGTGGCAACAAGGGCTGGTAGTGTTGGTCGTTCTCTTGCTCGCCTGGTTCATTGCGAACCAGAACGTCATCAGCACCATGCGCCTGATGCGTGGCACGCTGTATCTCTATCTGGGGGTTATCGCCTTGATGGGCGTCAGCGTGCTCATCTGGCTGATGAGCGGCCATCAATCCCAGACAGATTTCAGCAGCAACCAGTTTGCCTTAAGTCCCAGCACCTTTACCTTCTATTCCCTGGTGATCCTGGGCGGCCTGGGCATTCAAATGCCGCTCAACATGGCGCGCGAAGTGCGCGGCGATCAGGGGCAAGATGCGCTTGCCCGCTTCCTGCCACGCACCGTTATTGTCGTCATGGTCAGCTATATCGTCGTCTGGCTCGCGCTGACCGTCATTTTGCCGCAAGACCCCACCAATCCCCTGGCCGCGTCCAGCGTCGGCAATATCGGCGCGGTCTTCACCGTGGCGTTTGGGGGAACCTTTGGACATCTCGTGACCATCCTGGCGGACCTGTGCCTGGCCGCCTTTTGCGTCGTCGCCAGCAGCGCCTACAGCATGGTGCAGAGCCGGGTGGTGGTGATGGTCGCCATGGATCGACGGCTGCCCGCCTGGCTGGCAAAGGTAGACTCAGATGGCACGCCCAGACGGGCAAATACCTTCCAAATCGGCATTCTGGCGGCCTTCAGCGTGGTCATCTTTTTCGTGGTGCCTGAGCTTACGGCGGTAGGCGCAAATTTCCAGATCATCATCTACGATCTGATTCCGGCCTCAGCGTCAGTCCTATGGGCGCTCTCGACGCTGGGCCTCTTTATCATCGGCGGGGTGATGATGGTGCGTTATGCGCGGCGTGCCCAGGAGGTTGGCGGCGGCCCGCCAGCGTTCATCATGCTGTGCGCGGTCATCGGCACCCTGGCAACCATTGCCGCCTGCTACCTCATTTTCACCGGACCCTGGACCCCACTGATGGCGACAGCAGACTGGTTCTTCTGGATCGCGCTGATCGTGTTGGGGTCGCTGGCCGTTGGGGCTGTCTACGGCTTCCTGGCGGCAGAGCCAGAAGATGTCTGGCTGATACTGCTAGCGGCGCAAAAGCGGCGAGGCAGATAACCATCTGCCCTCGCCCCTCTTGCTTGTTCGGCACAAACAGGACGTGACGTACATCTGCATGGAAGCAGTGTCCCGTTTTTTAGAAGAGGAAGGATATGTCGACTCCCACGCGCGGACCACATCCCCTTGACCCGCTGACTGAAGACGAAATTACCCAGACCACCCGTCTGCTTCAGGCATCCGGGCGCATCACACCCAGCATGCGCCTGATGGCCTATAGATTAGAGGAGCCTGCAAAACATCTGGTGCTGACCTATCAGCCTGGGAACTCTGTGCCACGCGAGGTGTTTGTGGTCATGCGGGACCACGAGCGCCGCGTCACCATTGAAGTGCTGGTCTCCCTCACCGAGCAGGCCATTCGCTCCTGGCAGGAACGCGACGACGTGCAGCCAGCCCTGACCTATCCTGAAGTGTTTGCGGCCCAGGAAGCCATTCTGGCTGACGCCAGCTTTCAGGAAGCGATGGCAAAGCGCGGCATCACCGACCTTTCCGGGGTGGTCACCTATCCCTTCACCGCAGGCTATCGCTCCGAGGCAGACGGCGCGGGGCATGGCCGGTTCATCCGCATGATGACGGCGCTGGCCCAGGGACCGGAAGATAACTACTATGCCCACCCCATCGAGGGCGTGGTTTCGACAGTTGAACTGGACACCATGCGGGTCCAGGTCGAAGATCACGGCGTCGTGCCGATTCCCCCGCGTTCAGGCAACTATACGGCTGACGGCATCAAAGCGCCCGAAAACTTCCCCTCCTTTCCTGAAGGGACGCGCACCGACGTGCGCCCCCTCTCGATTGAACAGCCGCAGGGGACCAGCTTCCAGGTCGAAGGGCATCAAGTCACCTGGCAGAAGTGGCGCTTCCGCGTCGGCTTCACCCCACGCGAAGGCATCATCCTGCACCTGGTAGAATACTTCGACCAGGGCCGCTGGCGGCCCATTATCTATCGCGCCTCCCTTTCAGAGATGTTCGTGCCCTATGGCGACCCGTCCCCGTCGCATAACTGGAAGAACGTCTTCGACGCGGGCGAAGTGGGCATCGGCGTGCTCGCCAACAGCCTGGTCCTGGGCTGCGACTGCCTGGGCGAAATCCACTACTTCGATGCCGTCGTCAACGATGCCGAAGGCCAGCCGGTTCCCATCCAGAATGCCATCTGCATGCACGAAGAGGACTTCAGTCTGCTCTGGAAGCATCTGGAATACAACCCGGACGGCTCGACGCGCGTCGAGGTCCGTCGGTCGCGGCGGCTCGTCGTCTCCTTGATCGCCACGGTCGGTAACTACGAATATGGCTATTACTGGTATCTCTATCAGGATGGCACCATTCAGTACGAGGTGAAGCTGACCGGCATCATCGCGCCCGCCGCCATCGCCCAGGGGCAGCAACCCATCTCGGGGGCACTCGTGGCTCCTGGCCTCTACGGACCCCATCACCAGCACTACTTCAACGTGCGCCTGGATATGATGGTCGATGGCCCCAACAACTCGGTGGTCGAAGTCAACTGCGAGCCGCTGCCCTGGGGACCGCAAAACCCCAATGGCAACGCCTGGGTGCCGCGCGAAACAGTGCTCGCCAGCGAGTCGGAGGCGCAGCGCCAGATTGACCCCCACACGGCGCGCTACTGGAAGATCATCAATCCCTCTTCGCGCAACGCATTGGGCCAGCCCGTGGGCTATAAGCTGATGCCCATGAACAATCCGTTCCCGTTCTTCCACGAAGGCTCGCCCCAATGGCAGCGCGGCGGATTCGCCAGAAACCATCTGTGGGTCACCGCCTATGATCCGGCGGAGCGCTATGCTGCGGGCGAGTACCCCAACCAGCAGGCGGGTGGCGATGGATTACCGCTCTACGTGCAGCAGAATCGCGACCTGGCGGAGAAGGACGTGGTCGTCTGGTACACCTTTGGCTCTAACCATGTGGTGCGACCAGAAGACTGGCCGGTGATGCCGGTCGAGGTAGTTGGCTTCACGATGAAGCCGGTCGGCTTTTTCAACGGCAGCCCGGCGCTCGACGTTCCGGCATCGGAACACTGCGCGCCTGAGCACCACGATCACCACTAGTCAGAGCAGCTTCCTGCTGGGCGGAGCGGTGTCAGGCGTTTGGAGCGCCCGACGCCGCTCCGTCCGTTTTTTGGCGATAAAGCATTTCGCCCGCGTGGGGCACCAGCAGGATGCCTTCTTGCTCGCGGCCAGCCCACTCCTGGGGCGCGATGTCCCGATAGTCGCAATAGCCCAGATTTACCCTCCGACAGCGTTCCTCAGGAATGCCCGTCGCCAGCGTTACCTGAATGCGCGGCGTCTCGATGCCGCGCGCCGCGTCATAGCTGCCCACGCCTTTGACGTGTGTGCTGTGCGCCAGAATGCCGCCCGGAAAGTCTTTGAAGCGCTCCCACTGCGCCAGAAAATAGTCGCGCACGTGATACCCCACCTGATCGATGATCTTGCCGTGGGTATACGAAATCTCGGTCAGGTGCGGCGCGTAGATAATCACCTCGCCGCCATCGGCAATGGCTGGCTCGGTCTTGTACATCGCCTTGGCTGCCGTCCAGAGATCATCATACTGGGTGGAAGGCATGGAGAGCACGCGCCGGAACGCACGCGGCACAGTGATGATGTTGAGCCGCCCCGACAGATCAGCCGCCGCCTCAAACGCTTCGACATGCGAACCGATATAGAGGCCATGCAGCGCTTCGCCTTGCAGCACCAGCGCCAGACACAGCAGCGGGCGCGCGACGAACTCGGCAGCCCGATGAATCACGCGGCGCACGGGTGTATCCTTCACGCCGATGGTGTGCATGCTGGTGACCAGCGCGCCCAGCCAGTGCGTGAAGTTGATAATGTCTGGCCCGGCGATGCCAGGAAAGAGGTACTTGGCTCCGCCCGAAAAACCCGCAACTTCGTGCGGGAAGACCGGCCCGCAGATGACCAACTGATCGTACTCGAAGATCATCTTGTTGAGCGTCACCGGCACATCCTCTGCCAATAAGCCATCGGTCAACGCGGCGGCCTCATCCCGCGAGATCACGCCGATGGTTTGCAAGGCGTCGGGCTGGTCCCAGCGATGGTTAAAAATCTGCGTCTTGGGGAAGCGTTCGGCGCGCTCAGCCCCGTCGACGCCCACCAGCCGATCTATTGCCTCGTCGGGCATGTGCTGGTGCGTGCCCAGCGCGATCAGATAATCCAACCGCGAGACACGCGGCCCAAGCTCTTGATAGAGCAGGCGAAAGAGCAGCGGCATCGGCATAGTGCGCGTGCCATCGGGGATGATGACCAGCACGCGCTTATCATTCAGCGGTAGCGACTCGCACACCTGCGCGATAAGCTGCTGCATCGCCTCTGGCGTCAGCGTTTCGGTTGTTGAGCCTGTGCCCAGCAGCATTGCTTTTTCCCTCCAGCCTAGACGCCGCCAAAGGCGGAAAAGCCGCCATCGACGGCAATCACCTGGCCCGTGACGAACGCCGCCGACGGACTCACCAGCCAGAGCAGCGCGCCCACCAGATCATCGGCTGCGCCCAGGCGGCCCAGCGGTGTGTGCGCCAGAATGGCCTGGGCACGCGGCGTGGGCGCGCCGCTTTCAGCATCGGTGAGCAGATAGCGGTTCTGCTCCGTCAGAAAGAAGCCCGGCGCGAGCGCATTCACGCGAATACGCGGGCTATATTCCTGGGCAAGATGCACCGCCAGCCACTGCGTAAAATTGACGACAGCCGCTTTGGCCGCGCTGTAGGCGGGAATGCGCGTCAGCGGGCGAATGCCGCTCATCGAGGCAATATTGACAATGCATCCATTCCCGCGCTCGGCCATGCCGCGCCCAAAGACCTGGCACGCCTGGAACGTCCCGGTAAAGTTGGCCCCCAAGACCTGTGCCACGCCTTCGCTTTCCAGCGCAAAAAACGGGCGCTCGCTGCTCGTCGTGGCCTGGGGCGCATTGCCTCCTGCCGCGTTGACCAGGATGTCTAGCGGGCCAAAGGCGCTGGCAATCGCCTCCGCTGCGCGGTCCAGTGCGGCGCGGTCCAGCACATCGCAGGCAATGGGCATGGCCTGGCCGCCATCGGCGCGTATGGCTTCGGCCAGTTGCTCGCAGGGTTCGGCGCGGCGACCCATGATGACCACCCTGGCCCCTGCTGAAGCGAGCGCCCGCGCCATAGCGCTGCCCAGCGCGCCGCTGCCTCCCGTGACCAGCACCGTCTGCCCATCAAGCGTGAACAGGTTTTGGATGAATGAAGAGTCATTCATAACAGCGGTTTGCCCTTTCAGCGAGGCCCATCGTTGGATGAATGAAGAGTCATTCATCACCACGGAAGATCACGTTCTAGTTGATTCGACGAACGGCCTGAGGTGTCGGTAAAAATGTTGGTCCAGTATTACATTATACGCTTCCAGGTGAGCCTGCAACGTTTCGCGCAGCGGCGCGCCAAACTGCGCCAGCACCGAGCCATAGGTAACGTGCAAAATCTGCCGGGCGTTCAAGTCATCCAGCAGCGCTGGCAGCGCGGCATCAGGCACTGCGCGCATATCCGGGACACGGTTGACCTCCGCCGAGACATGGTACGAGGCTCGATCAGTCGGGTAGCGCTCGCAGGCAAAGGCCAGGAGGTTGCGGAACAGCGCGGCATTGAACTGCGCCACCACGCGCAGCGCCTCCACATAGCTGGTGCCAGCCGTCTTCAGGTGCGTCATGCCTCTGGCGGCTTCGCTGATGAGCGCGTAGACTGAAAACTTATCGGAGCCAGAATGCAGGCTCAGCTTATATGGCCCCAGCGCCCGCGCGATCTCGGCGTGCGTCTGCAAATCACGCCGCAGCGTCGCCAGATCACCGATATAGTCAATGCCCTTCTCGAAGCGGCCAACGTAGCGCGGAGCCATGCTGACCCATTGCACGCCGAGCCGCCGCAACTCGCTGGCGATAAAGATATGCTCTGCCGGGGTGGTCGGCGTCTCGGTTTCATCGACGGAGGGTTCAAGCTCGAAGGGGATATGCTTGCCCGCCAGATGGCGATAGAGCGTGACAACATGCAGCACAGCGCGGCTGTACTTGGCGGCGGCGCGCAGCACAGCGGCCTCGTCCAGCGTGATTTGCTGCGTCTCCAGGTCAACCGTCTTGCCGATATAGCGCCGCGCCAGATCGGCAGGCGAGCTTTCCAGCAGCGACCAGGGCAGCGCCTCTACTTTCTGCTGGATGCTGGCAGGGTCGGCCTCATCCGCCGCGCTGTCTACAAACGCGCCGGGGTCGATGGTATAGAACGAGTAGCCAGCGGCGGCGCAGACATCGACATCGGCAGTGGTCTTGAGGTGATCGGCGTCCGCGCCCACGCGGTCACGCCAGCCTGCCTGGAACGCGCCACAGGTGGCGTCGTTCAAGACCTCTTCCGGCGTGCGGTGGGTGCGCTCGTTTTCGCGCATGGACTGCTGGGCAAAGATGGGCCGCAGCGTCTTGTCTGGCGACTCGCTGAGAACACGCCGGAGGACATGAACGTGCCCAGCAGTCGCCAGCCCAAGACGGTCACCGAAGCCCGCCGAGGCGTCCAGGCCCAGCGGCGTCGGCTGAAGCCAGGGGAGAGACGCGCGCAGCGCCTGGCTATTCTTCCCATCCGGCGGGCAGTATTTCAGGTGATAGCCTTGTTTGAACTCCTGGCTCTCTCCATGAAAGCGCGCCAGCGCCGGATGGTCTGCCCCGGCCAGCACCGCCAGCCGTCCGCCCGCGCTGGTTGCTTCATACCAGAACGCGGCATCATCGTAGATGACCAATGAATCCGGGATAAACGCGGCTCCGATGGCTGTTTGCAGTTCAGCCGGAGCGAAGGGAAACACGCTGCTCATCACATATCCTGCTTGCTATTTGGGATAGGAGCGCTCTTCGGCGGGCGCGGTTTTAATCCAGGCATACAGCGGGTCATCGTGGGGGCGCATCAGGCGTTTGGGGCCAGCCAGGAACCAGAGATAATAGACATCATAGCCCGGCGGCGCGGCCACCGGATGATAGCCGAACGGCATCAGCGTGAAATCGTTTTCGCGCACGGCCACCGCTTCGTCCAGTTCGCCGCGCGGGCTGTCGGGGCGGCTATAGAAAAACTGCAAGCCGAAGCCTTCGGCGGGCCGAATCTTATAGAGGTAGAGTTCTTCCTGCTGCACCTCATCGGGCAGCGCCTCCACATCGTGCTTGTGGGGCGGGAAGCTGGACCAGTTTCCCGCAATGGTGTAGGTTTCGCCCACCAGCATGGTGGCCGCCTGCACCTGCGGGCCAAAGATGTCATGCACATAGCGCTTGTGGCCGGGACCGCCGCGCTCGTTGACAATGATGTCGGCTGGCCGCACGACCTGCGCCGCAAAACGCTGCTCAGTTGGGCAGCGGCAGACGGCAATCTCCACGCCTTCTGGTCCCGCATGCACCGCAAAATGTGACTGGCAGGGCACGTAGACGCCCGATGCGCGGCCCTCGAAGACGCTGGCACGCTCGCCCAGGTCGGCAAACGTCTCGTCGTCCACGCGCATGGTGCAGCGCCCCGCCAAGATCACCAGCCCGATCTCACAGCCCGCGCTTTCGGCCTCGTAGCGCTGGCCCGGCTCCAGGGTGAGCATGCCAAAATCCAGATCGTTGATGGGATGCGTTTCCGGCGTCACCAGTTGTGTATAGCCCGGCGCAGCCGAATAGTGATACTTCAGATTCAACAAACTGCTCTCTTTCTCAGGTCTTTTGGGGTGGTAAAACGAGGCAGAGGAGCTGGCCTCGCAACGTCAGACCAGCCCCTCTGCTCTGCTGCTCTCTATTAGTGGCTTGAGTGGTTATTCCACGCTGCCAAAGCGCTTGATCTCCTCCAGTTCTTCTGGGGAGAGTGGGCGCGGCACGGTGCCAAGTCTCACCTTCTCGCTTTGCACCTGGATGCGCACCTGCTCCACGATCTCGGGATTCGCCAGCGTTGTCACGTCGCCCACATCGGCGAAGTTGCTGGTAGAGGCCAGCACCCTGCGCATGATCTTGCCGGAGCGGGTCTTGGGCATATCCGGCACAATCCAGACACTCTTTGGCCTGGCGATTGGCCCGATCTCTACCTCAATGGCCTTGGAGACCTTGGTCTTAATCTCATCGCTCGCCTTGAATCCCGGCTTCAGGGAGATGTAGACCTCAACCACGCGCCCGCGCAGTTCGTCGACCAGCGGCACAGCGGCGGCCTCGGCAATCTCATCGACGGTGAGGCAGGCCGACTCGATCTCTTTCGTGCCCAGCCGGTGCCCGGCCACATTGATGACATCATCGACGCGGCCCAGGATGCGGAAATAGCCGTCGGCGGCCAGCAGCGCGCCATCGCCCGCGAAGTAGGGCCAGTCGCGCCAGTCTTTACTATCCTTGTTCCGGCAGTATTTCTCGTAATACGTTTTCACGAAGCGCTCCGGCTGGCCCCAGACCGTCTGGAAGGCGCCCGGCCAGGGGTTTTGGATGCAAATGTTGCCAGCGCGCCCGGCGCCTGCCGGAATCTCCTGGCCGTTTTCATCGAGGATCACCGGATGGATACCCAGGACGCCAGGGCCAGCGCTGCCTGGCTTCATCTTGTGCACGCCGGGCAGGGTGCTGCACAGGAAGCCGCCGGTTTCGGTCTGCCACCACGTATCGACGATTACCGCTTCACCTTTGCCAACGACCTTGTGATACCAGCGCCACACATCCGGCTCAATCGGCTCGCCCACGGTGGTCATATGCTTGAAATGGTAGTTGTATTTCGCTGGCTCATCGGGGCCGACCTTACGCAGCATGCGAATCGTCGTCGGGGCGGTGTGGAAGATGGTCACGCCGAGCTTTTCGGCAATCCGCCAGAGCCGACCGGCATCGGGATAGGTCGGCACGCCTTCATACATCACGCTCGTTGTGCCCAGCGACAGCGGGCCGTAGACGATGTAGGAATGCCCGGTAATCCAGCCGATGTCGGCGGCGCACCAGTAGGTGTCGTCGGGATGAATGTCCTGATAGAACTTGGATGTGCCCGTGACATACGCCAGATAGCCGCCGATGCTGTGCTGCGCGCCCTTGGGCTTGCCGGTCGTGCCGCTGGTGTACATCAGGAAGAGCGGGGCTTCGGCAGGCATGGAAACCGGCTCGACGATTTGCCTGCGGTAATCCTTCAGCACCTCGTCAACGAAGAAATCGCGGCCTTCGACCATCGGGGTCTGTGATTGGTACTGCCCTGGATAGCGCCGCCAGACCAGCACTTTATCTACCTTGACGCCTTCGGCCTCGGCCACGCGCACCGCCTCATCGGCTTTGACTTTGTGGTCCTGCATGGCGCCACTGCGGTAGTAGCCATCCATCGTGATCAAGACGTGGCTGCCTGAGTCGGCGATGCGGCCTCCGCACGCGGCCCCGCTGAACCCGCCAAAGACCTGCGAGTGAATCACGCCCAGGCGCGCGCAGGCCAGCATGGTAATTGGCAGTTCAGGGACCATGGGCATGTGGAGGGTCACGCGGTCGCCGGTTTTGAGTCCGCAGAAATCGCGGAGCAGCGCGGCAAACTCATTGACCTGGTTATAGAGTTCGCGATAGGTGATTGCCAGGGTGGTATCTGACTCCGGCTCCGGCACCCAGATGAGCGCGGCCTTGTTGGCGCTGGTCGCCAGGTGGCGATCAACGCAGTTATAGCTGGCGTTGAGCCGCCCACCGACGAACCACTTCCAGAAGGGCGGATTGCTGGTGTCCAGTGTCGTGTGCCAGTAGTGGTCCCAGGAGAGCAGGTCTGCGTATTCTTTGAAACACTCTGGGAAGTTGTCCAAACTGAAACGGTTAAGAATTGCCGGATCGCTGGCGTTTGCCTGCCCAATAAACTTTGGAGAGGGTTGAAAATATTCCTCTTCGCGCCAGTGCGCAGCGATTTCTGCTTCAGAGACTGCTACTTCCACTTCTTCTTTTGCCATTGCTCGGTCATCTCCTGTGGTTACGATACTCGCCTCTTGGACCTCAGAAACTTCTGCGGTGACGATAGTTGTCTCTTGCACCTCGGAAACTTCTGTGGTGACGACGGTGCTCGTCGTCGCTTGAGACACGTCGTCCCTGGCGGTGAGGCGCCTCCAGAACTTTGCCAGGGCGTTAGGAGCTTTCATACGGTGAAATCTCCTTACTATCACATCACTTGGAGCGTGGAGCGTGCAGTATCTGTGCTGTACTCCCCCCGCCCACTCCTCGCTATCGCGCCGGTAGATTTGGGGTTTCTGCCTGGCGCTCACAAAAGAGCCGGAACAGGGGGCTGCGGCTCTTGCTGGTGCGGCCTCGTTGGCTTCTCGCTGGAACGCGAGTGGTTTAAGCCTGTCCCCTGTCCCGTGCTCGGTCGCTCTCGTGAACGGAAAAGCTGGGCTAACTAGCCGATGACGCCCAGTGGCAGTTTAATCTTGCCCTTCGACACGTGCTCCATGATGCCTGCCAGGCCGACATAGTAAGCCGCAATCGCAGTGGCGATGCCCACGTAGCCGCCAATCGGCGAAGGCTGGCTGCCCGCTGCCGGGGGATTGAACGCGCCAATCGTCAACAGCAGGAAGGTAATGAACAGCAGGCCGAAGACGGCGACCAGACCAAAGTTCTGGCGCAGGGTGCCGAGGAAGAGGAGGCCGGTGACAACCGTCCACGACAAGAGATACCAACCAAGATCGTTGGCACCCTTGGGCGCGGAACCGGCTGCATTGTTGAGGACCCAGAAGGAAATCCAGAATGCGCCGTAGGAAGAGAACGCGACACCACCAAAGGTGCTGCCATTCTTAAACTCCCACATGCCAGCCAACAACTGGGCCAGGCCGCCATAGGCCAGGGCCAGACCAAGCGCGCCGCCAGCAGTGACGCCGGTAAAGTTGGAGTTCGCGGCGCTAAGCACGAGGGTGGTCGTTGCAAAACCAAAGAGTCCAAGAGGAGCGGGGTTAGCTACCGCTGCGGCGGTTTTGGTTTCGGTTGCTTGAGCCATCGAGGCTTTCTCCTAACTACGGAACTGGGAAGCGTCATGTTGCTTCCCTTGCGAGCGAATAAACGATGGAACTGACCGGAAACCACCTGGGAAACGAAAAAGAAGTCCGAGAAAATGCGGCGCAGACGCTGTTGCTGTGCAGGCGGGCCGAAGAGTGATCACGCGGCAAGATGCTGGATAAGCCCCAGCGGGCCAGATGTGCAAGTGGGACATGCACAGATGTCATCGCGTGCCGGTTGCTCCGCCGCCCATAATCCGTATCACCCCCTTTCCAACAGGCTTCCCCTCATCCCCACCACCACGCGTCAAAGCAAGATGGAACATCCTTGCGGATGGATCAGGGTCGCTATTCAAGGGCGATGATGTATTGGCATGTGCTCGCAGAAAGAGGAGATAGGATACGAGCAAAAGAGGTTTGCGAGGTTTACAACGTTTTTTGATATTTCACAAAGCGTTGGTTTAAATGACTGTATTGAGCATAGAGTACCCTAGCTAGAGCAAAAAGTCAAGAGGTTTGGCAAGTTTCTTTCCTAATACGATATATTTAGCATGCTATGCCTTGCGCATTTCACAATGTAAAGGAGCACATCCGGGTTATGTCAGTCGATCAGGCGCAGTTTTCTTCCCATCCTCAGCCCGCATCCGGACCACTTCAGGCGATTATCTGGGACCTGGATGGGGTGATTGTCGATAGCAGCGAGCAGCACCGGCGTTCCTGGCAGCTTCTGGCTGCCGAAACCAACGTCGCCTTCAGCGATGACGATTTCTGGCGCACGTTTGGCCGCAGCAACGCGGCAATCATTCCGCAGTTCTGGGGCGCGCAGCTTTCGGCCAGCGAGATTGACGCGCTGGCAGACCGCAAAGAGGTCTACTTCCGAGATTTGCTGAAAGACGATTTGCATGCCTTGCCCGGCGCGTTGGA
>Ga0070734_10004070_pt1 | contig 14350 bp, 13 predicted proteins | sample Coa_R1_8_FD_66444 | JGI IMG/M metagenome (GOLD analysis project Ga0070734, IMG submission 66444) | Surface soil microbial communities from Centralia Pennsylvania, which are recovering from an underground coalmine fire - Coalmine... | ecosystem: Environmental > Terrestrial > Soil > Unclassified ...
AAAGATTCTGACCATCATTCTCGACGCGCAATTTGACGTTCGCCACCACGTACTTGGCCAGGGCCGTGAATACAGCGACTCGGTCAGCACGCGCATCGCGCAAGTCGAAAACGCCGGAGAAACAAACGAGCGCGAGCTGCCACCGGGGCAGGACGGCGGGTATTTGTGGCGGCTCAATTCGTACTGGAGATATTTCGATTCGGGCAAGGGCGTGTACGTGCAGTGCGAGGCGATTTCCCTGACACGCGATATTCCCTCCGGTCTCGCGTGGCTCATCGGGCCGATGGTTGAGAGCGTGCCGCGCGAATCGCTCGAGTTTACGCTGCAGTCCACGCGCTCCGCGGTTTTGCGCGCAGCGAAGTGAGCCGGGCACTAGATCGAACGCCGCAATGGAAGACAGGAGGGCGAATGAAAATGAAGAGGAACGAGAACTCAACCGCAGCGGTGCAACCGGACGAGGTAGGGAAGGGCAAGAAGCGAAGCAACAGCGATGCCCATTCCTTCCGGGACGCGCTGCGCCTGCAAGAAAGTTTTTCCGCGCCGGCGGAGCGAAAGGCGCTGGCCTGGATCGCGGCGCGTCTCCCCGCGCGGGTGAATTCGGATCACCTTACGATCATCGGCTTCGTCTCGATGATGCTTGCCGGTGCGAGCTATGCCTGGGCGCGCACGAACCGCGCGGGACTGGTGCTGGCCACATTGTTTATCGCGCTCAATTGGTTTGGTGACAGCCTGGACGGCACGGTCGCGCGGATGCGCAACCGCCAGCGGCCGCGCTACGGCTTCTACGTCGATCACATGATTGACACGGTTGGAGGGTTGTTCTTGATGGGCGGCCTGGCGCTTTCCGGGTTCATCGACTGGAAAATTGCGCTGGCCATGTTCATCGCCTTTCTCATGCTTTCGGTGCAGGTGTATCTCGCGACCTATGCCCTGGGAAAATTCCAGCTCTCGTTTGCGAAGTTCGGGCCCACGGAAATTCGCATGCTGCTCTCGCTCGGAAACGTGTGGCTCTGGTTTCGCCCCGACGCGCGCGTTTGGGGTTCGTCGTTTCGCCTGTTCGATGCGGGCGGAATGACCGCAATCGTCGGTATGATGACGATGCTGATTGTCTCCGCGATTTCCAATACGCTGCAGCTGTATCGCGCGGAGATGCCGCGCTAAAGATTTTCCCGTTTCGAGACGCTACCCTCGTTAAAGTGCCAGCCTGACACTCGCCGATTTCCGAACGAAAGCGCCGGAAGTTTCCACCCGCTCGACCGGCCCTTAAATCCTTTCCTGTGAGCACGCTCATTCCACACGGCCGCGAACGTGTGGTTCGAAACATGCTTCGTGGTTTTCGGGGTGTCATGTGTTCACAACTAACCCAGCGAACACCCGTGGAGGAAGGCTGAGCCTCTGTTGCGGCCTGGCAGTTTTAAGCTTGTTGATGCCGGCCGGCGAACTCTTCGGTCAAAACGCCGCTTCGAACGAGCGCGACCCGCCTCAACGAGCGGGCGCGCAGGACCTGACGCAGATCTCGCTCGAGGACTTGATGGACATCAAGGTCACCTCCGTGACGAAGACGGAGCAGAAGATGTCTCAGGTCGCCGCAGCGGTTTACGTCATCACGCAAGAGGACATCCTTCATTCGGGCGCCACCAACATTCCCGACCTGCTGCGCATGGTTCCGGGCATGAACGTGGCGCAAATCAACGCCAACACCTGGGCCGTTTCCGCGCGCGGTTTCAACGCGCAATTCACCAACAAGCTGCTGGTGCTGATCGACGGCCGCGCGGTGTACACGCCCTTGCTCGGCGGGGTGAACTGGGACGTGCAGGACGTTCCGCTCGAGGACATCGATCGCATTGAGGTGATTCGCGGGCCGGGCGCCACCGTTTGGGGCGCCAACGCCGTCAACGGCGTGGTGAACATCGTTACCAAGGAAGCCGCGGGCACCAAGGGCGGACTGGTTGTGGGCGGCGGCGGAACCGAAGCACAGGCGCGGGGCCTCGCGCAGTACGGTGGAACGCTGCACGGAAACACCGACTATCGGGTCTATGCGAAATACTTGAATCAGGGATCGTTCCCGGAATTCGGCGGTCCCGATGGGGATGGCGGCTGGCACTTGTTGCACGGCGGATTCCGCTCCGATTCGCGCCTTTCGTCGAAGGATTCGCTAACCCTGGAGGGAGGTCTCTACACGGGCGAAGAGGCGGCCACGATCATCCACGTTTTTTCGATCGATCCCCCGGTCGTGGGCAATCTGGCTGTCACGACAGGACTCGCGGGAGGAAATCTGCTGGCTCGCTGGAATCATGATTTTTCCAGCCGTTCCGGGACTTCCTTGCAGTTTTACTACGATAACTACGAGCGGAATGGTCCCGAATCGCAGGAAAACCTGCAAATTGTGGATTTCGATTTCAACCATCACTTCCACTGGGGCCAGCGGCAGGAGGTCGTCTGGGGCGCCGGCTACCGGCATTTCTGGGATGACGATGACGGAACCATCGACCAGTCGTTCATCCCGCCAGACGCCAGCCTCGACCTCGTCACGTTTTTTGCGCAGGATACCGTTGACCTAAAGCAGGATCGTCTCTCGCTGACGTTCGGTTCCAAAATCGAGGATAGCTACTTTACCAGCTACGGCCTGGAGCCGAACATCCGGCTCGCCTGGACGCCGGCCAATTGGGCGACGTTGTGGTCCTCTGTATCCCGCGCGGAACGCAGCCCGGCGCGAAGAGACACGCAATTAGTTGCCGCGCTCGCCGTCTTTCCCGACCCGAACGGCTCCAGTACGCCGGTCGAAGTGATTCTCTCCGGTAACCCGAACTTCATTTCTGAGCACATCCTGGCCTACGAGGCCGGTTTCCGAAGCCAGCCGAACGCCAGGTTCTCGGTCGACATTTCCACCTACTTCAACAAGTACGATCACCTGGAAAGCCTCGAGCGTGGCGCTGAATTTCTGCAGGCAAGCCCGCCGCCTGCTCGCTTCGTCATACCCCTTACCTTTGGCAACCTGCTGTATGGGGCCACCGAAGGCGGAGAGGTCTCCGCGAATTTGAAGCTGACCAGCCGCTGGACGCTCACGCCGAGCTACGCCTTCCTCGAAATGCATCTGCACACCAAACCCTCCAGCCAGGACAGCACTTCCGTGGCCGAGTACCAGGGTTCGAGCCCGCAGCACCAGGCGCAATTGCGGTCGCACCTCGAACTTCCCCACAACCTGTCATGGGATGCCAACGCCTACTTTGTGGGCGTTCTTCCGGTCCAGGGGGTCGCGTCATACACCAAGCTGGACACGCAGTTGAGGTGGAAATTCGGGGAGCGCGCGGAATTTGCCGTGGTGGGGCAAAACCTGCTCAAAGACCGCCAGCTGGAATCCAACGACCAATTGACGCTGGTAAACGCGTCTCTGATCAAGCGTTCTGCTTACGCCAAACTGACCTGGCGTTTCCCGTGAAGCCTTGCTGGGGCGCTCAGCCTCCTTCACCTAGCTCCGCAAGTCGCCCGGAGGGATATCGTGCCGGCGTGCCAAGTCGGCTAATTCGTCGAGCTGGTCTTGCAGCTCCTGTACGTGCGCCTGTAAGAGTGCCAACGCCGCGTCCGGCGTCACCGCTATGCTCGGCGCGTTCATATTGACGCCCGGCTGCGTGATGCGCTCCCTGGCCAAATCCAGCGCCTGCTGCTCCTGTTGAAGTTCGGCCTGGCCTTGGTTGAGCTCCGCCTGGAGCGCTGCGGCTGTTTTGGCGTACCACTCGGGATCATCCAGCCGTGAATCGTATGTGGGATAGGAGGGCTCAGCCGGCGCCGCTTGTTCGGGAGGGCGCGCCTGCCCCGGTTCCTGCCCGACAATGGAAATCGACGCTCGTGCGCGAAGCTCCGGCATGTCATCATTCGTCCAAACTTTTCTGGTGCTGGACGCGATGGCGTTCCGATCGGCAGGTTTGGGTTGTGGTCTTTCGGCCGCCTGGGCTGTGAGTGAGGCCGTCAGGACGAGAGCCGCCGCGAGCGGGAAGGGATGCCGCCGCATGGATTCCTCCTCGGCGGGGACAATTCATTATACACCGGGTCGGATTCACTGAAAATGACAGCTGCAGTAGGACAGGCTTGCAGCCTGTCGCCTTTTGGTATGAAGGGAAAACGAGTCGGGCATTCGAAAAACCGACAGGTTGCAAGCCTGTCCTACGATCACTCGACGTTCTGAGGGAAATTTCCAGCTTTGGCGCCAGACTGAGGAACTGCGGGGTGGCCGCTGGTGCGGAGTTCTTCCTGCGCTCGAAGCAGAGCTTCCTCCGAGCGCCGGTGATCGATGAGGTCGGCGGCTTGCCGGGCCAGCACGTCAAACATTCGGAGGTCGCGTTCCGTGGGCGCATGCACCTGCCGCCAGTGGGTTGAAATCATCCCCACCAGATGTCCTTCGCGTGAGAGCAGCGGCGTGCTCTGCACTGATCGAATCCCGGTTTGGCGATAGGTCGTAAGGTCCCCGGTGCCGGCCATGAATTCGCATTCCTCGACGTCGGATACGATCACGCGCTTCAGCGTGCGCAAGGCGATAGCGCAGGTGCTCGCGGAATCGGCCGGAACCCTGGTCCAGAATTGCACCGCCTCGGGCGTGAACCCGCGGAATGCGAGCAAAATCAGCTCGCCGGGTTTACCGGACTGGGGATCGAGGAGCTGCATGCTGGCGAATTCCGAACCCATGATGGCGACCGCGGCGTCCGTAATCTTCTCGTACAACGCCTTGCCATTTCCGCCCTGGATCAACTGCGTGCTGATGTCCTGCAGGAGCTTGAGTTCGGCGACCTCCTGCGCCAATTCGAGTTCGATGCGCAGCAGGTGATCTTCGGCATGCTTGCGCTCCGAAATGTCTTCCACGATGCGCACAAAATATTTGAGCTTTTGTTCCGCATCGTAGACCGCCGCGGCGCTGGCCTGGCACCAGACGAGCGAGCCATCCTTCCGAACATAGCGTCTTTCCAGGGAATAGTGGTTGATCTCGCCCGTGGCCAGCTGCCTGGCCTTTTCGGCGTCGGCCGGTGAATCCTCCAGAAAACTGACATCCTGGAGCCGCATTTTCACCAGTTCATCTTCGGTGTAGCCGAGGATTTCGCAGAATTTGCGATTGACGCGCAGCCAGCGCCCGTCCGCGGACACGTGCGCGATGCCCACGGCGGCTTGTTCAAAGGTCAACCGGAAGCGCTCTTCGCTTTCGCGCAAAGCTGACTCAAGCGCGGCGCTGCGACGCAGAATGTCCTCGACGTCCGCATTGCGCTGGGCGCTTCCAAACACGGCCGGAGCCGCAAAACGCTCCCCGTCGCGGGCTTTTTTTAGCGCCGAAACCAAATCGGTACTGACCGCGGACTTGACCACGTAAGCGCAGGCGCCCGCATTCAGGGCCTGCCTCATGATGTGCGGAAAGTCGTGCTGACTGAGGACGACGACGTGGATTTGCGGGAAGAGGTCGGTGATCTTTCGCGTGGCCTCAATGCCGTCCAGGTTCGGCATGCTGATGTCCATGACGATCGCGTCCGGTCTCTGCTCCAGAGTTTTCTGGATGGCATCGCGGCCATCGATGGCCTCGCCGCACACTTCAAGCTCTGCCGCGTTTTCCAAAAGGCTGCGGATTCCGCGCCGCACCACCTGGTGATCATCCACTACAAGGACCCGCATGAAAGCCCACTTCCTCCAGCTTCCGTCCAAAACTGGCAACACTCAGGCTTAAGGAGCGCCAACTTAGGAGGAAACCTCATTCATCCAGATTCAAAGGTAACCAGCGGTTCTTGGGAAATCCTGAACCGCGATTCGTCAGGATGAAGGAGCCCAGATCGTGCGTCCGTCAAACTAGCTGATGCACAACCCCAATAAAATAAGGTGTTTGCCGTATTGTACGAATTTTGTTCCCGGTCGGCTGGGCTTGCTTCAGGAGAGTGGATCTGCTTGTGAATCACAACGGCGCACCGAACCGCGAACGGCAAAGGCGCAGAGGGATGGGCAGGCCTATGGTGCGGTTCAGGTGCAGGGAGCGACGTTTCTAATCGATTCTACTGAGACCCAAATTTCTTTACGGAGGCTTCGATGGCCGGACCGGCCTTGCCGAGGTCCTGTTGGGTCATCACCGGAATGCACTCGATGTCTCCGCCGAAGGTGAGGAAGAGCGGTTCGCAAACCGCAGGAAGCTGAGAGGCGTCGCTCATCTCTACGATCGCGTACATCGCGCGCTGGCCATCTTTCAGGCCGAAGTAAACGGCGTCCGGCTTTACGGCTTCCAATGCGGCCTGAAGCGTACCGGCGAGTTTGCCGGACTTGATCAGACGATTTCCTTCCGCGAGGGGCATTCGTCCTGTTACCAGGAATTTCATGGGCTTATCTCCTCCGAATCAGAGTGGGCGGCTGGAACGGGCCGCGAGTTTACACGAACGTGCGGTGCAGCAGCAACGGATTTACGCGCCCTGAACGGTTCGGATTGTGGACAGTCCGTACCAGCGCGTCCGGCCTTTGCGGCCCGTCGAAAAAACAGGGGTGTTTGATTTGCGCCAACGACGTTTGTTGCGCCACTGCTACGTTAACGGCTGTCGGAGGTGGGGATGCCAAGAATCGCAACGAAAGTCACCACAGGCTTCGGCGCCTCCTCGCAGGAACAACTTCGGCCCGGGCCACAAGAACTGCAGAAGCAAGGCACGCGCTTTCTCGCTCAGTGTTTCCTGATTTGGGAAATCCCGACGCGTATCGTTCGTCATCTGGTGCCTGCGGACAGCGACGGAAGCATGCCTTTCGAACGCGTGGCCGGGATGCTGGCCATGCTGTGCCTGACGCTCAACCGGCGGCTCGAAGACTTTCAGATTCTGGTGCTTCCACAGCGCCTGCCCCCTCAGGTAACCGAGCGCGCCACACAACTGGTGGCGGAGGGCCGTTCCATCGGATCAGAGGTAAAACTGAGCCCCTCCGAACGGGCGGTCGCCGATGGAATCCTCGAGGGCCTTCGCAATAAGGAAATCGCTTCCCGGCTGAACATCTCCGTGCGTACCGTCAAGTTCCACGTATCCTCGCTCCTCGCCAAGTTCAACGTTCCGAATCGCATCGCGCTTGCCAGGCGCGTTGCGGCGGGCCGAATTGTGCGATCCGCCCCGGCGGAGACCGAGCCGAATCTCGTAGCGGTCTAGGCCAGCCCTCCCGGCAGAAAATTCACAGTCGTGTCTTTCTGACAAAATTGCGCCACGGGCTCGACACAATTTGGAACATTTCGTGGCGTCTGTCGCCGAACGTGAACAGCTCCGGCTGTCGCGATCGGGTCGCGCAGCATCGGAAGGAAACGCGAAGTTTCGATGCGTCAAGGAGTTCGCCACGCCGCGAAAGAATCCAGGAGGGAAGCATCACCACTGGCCATCAAAATGCATCACGATGGATGAAGCGGGGGATTCCAATGCCAAGCGTCTTTGCGTTGTGGGTAGGTCAGCCGGTGGTTCTGCAAGTAGCCGCCGATACTTTTTGCGTGCCGCTGCGTGGCATGATTGTCGGCGAATCGGAATCTTCCGTGCTCTTCCGTGTGGAGGAAGGGCGCGAGGAAATCGGCATCGAGAAAGTAATGATCATGGCCATCGAGCAGGACCACGCCGCCTCAGTGCTGGTCAACTAGGCCGCCCTACAGGAGCAGCCTGACGGCCGCGTCCTGAAGCGCGACTCTTGCGCTCCGCCCATGGGCCAGTCCTTCCCGAAGGATTTGCTGTCCTACCGTACAGTTTCCCTGAAAGAACCGACCGCTCTAACTCGAAATTGACCGCCCCGTCGCATTGCCCTACGGTGGAGGTGCAGGCGAATTACCGGAATACTTAACGGTAACTCAGAACTTACTGGCAGTGCGGAGCAACTCTCCTGTTTGCCCGGCTCCGAAATCCTAACGGCTAAAGAATGGAGGGATCGTGAAAAAACTCATATGGGCGGCGCTCGCTTTGTCGATGGTGGCTGTACCGTCGCGTGCGCAAGACACCCCTGTGGGCGATGTATCGGTGGGGTATTCTTACTTACATGTGGCGGGCGGGGGCGTAAACGGGGTCACCGGCTCGGCCGCTTATTATGCAAATGACTGGTTCGGGATCGTGGGCGATCTGGGGGTGTATCACGGATCGGGCGCCACGGCTATCACCTATACGGGCGGTCCGCGCTTCTCGATTCGCAAGTCGGAACGGGTCGTGCCCTTCGTCGAGGCGCTTGTCGGCGGTACGCACATCTCCGCGTCAATCGGAACGATTAGCGGCTCCGTCAACCCGCTGACGTTCGGTGGAGGCGGCGGTGCGGAAATCGCGCTGTCCAGCAGCGGCAAGGTCCAACTGCGGCCGGAAGTCGAATACTTCGACCTGAGGGCCAATGGCGGCTCAGCCAGCGGTGTGCGCGTCTCCGTGGGAGTTGTCTACCACATCGGTGGCCGTACGCGCTAAATCCTCCTTTAACTTCGTTCGTGTCTTTCTTGGCTTGCGTCAGGCTGAAAGCAACTCGGCCTGACGCGGCCAATTCTTCCGCGACACCCCGGTTCGGTAGCCACGCCTTCTAAATCCCTTTTTACAGGTACATACTTGGCCGCATGACTTCGGCCACTGCCGCTGTTCTCGGCGAACTCGGCCTGCCTGCTCCCGTTCGCGAGCTCGCTTCGCGCCAATGGGATGTAATCATCGTCGGCGCGGGCCACAACGGACTTGCGTGCGCCGCCTATCTTGCGAAGGCAGGGAAGCGGGTTCTTGTTCTCGAAAGCCGCTCGCGCGTCGGCGGGGCATGCACGCTGGAGGAGCCGTTCCCCGGCGTGCGAATGTCTCCGTGCGCGTATCTGGCCGGACTGCTTCACCCGCTCGTCGTTTCGGAATTGAATCTTCCGCAGCGCGGATTTCATTGGACTCCCGCAGTCAACGGTCTTTTTGTTCCGTTTCTGGAAGGCTCGAGCGTTCAGCTGTGGGATGACGACGAGCGTTGCGAGGCGGAGATTCGCAAATTTGCTCCAGGTGACGTCGAGGGCTGGCGCGCGATGAGCGCGGTGATTGGCCGGCTGCGCGATGCCTTGCGTCCCGCGGGCGAGAGCGACCTCTGGATCGGCGAGCCGCCAACGCGCGAGCAGATCGAAGAGCGCATCGGTGATGATCAGGAAGCTACTGATCTCCTCTTCGACTGGTCAATGGCCGAGTTTGTCGATCGCTATTTGAGTGACGAGCGGCTGCAAATCGCCTACTTGGGCCAGGGCGTCATTGGAACCAACGCCAGTCCGTTTGACGCAGGGACAGCGAGCATCCGCTTTCATCATGCCTCGGGACGCCTTTGCGGAATGCCCGGTACATGGGGCTATGTGAAAGGCGGCATGGGCATGGTCTCATTTTATTTTTGTGACGCGGCGAGAGAAGCGGGCGCCCTGGTTGCGTGCGGCGTGCCTGTGGCTGAGATCGTGCCGGAGCGTGGCGTGATTTTGGAGGATGGCGAGACGATCTTCGCTCCGGTGGTGATTTCGAACGCCGATCCGCGCCGGACGCTGGGGTTACTCGGCGGTGAAGCCAATCCGGCCTGGCGGAAACAAGTTGAGGCAGTTCCGATCGAGGGCTGCACGGTAAAACTCAATGTGTTGCTGCGCGAGCTGCCGAATTTCAAGGCGCGGCCCGGAATCAACGAACCGCATCACTACGGCCAAATCAATGCGCCGCTGACCAAGGCGGAATGGAAGGCTGGGTTTAGCGCCGCGCGGCGCGGTGAATTGCCCGAGCACTTGTGGTGCGAGCTTTATTTTCAGAGCGTGCACGATCCGTCGGTAGCTCCGGCCGGGCAGCACACGATGAGCATCTTTGCGCAGCACGTTCCGTACCGGTTCGCGCACGGCTCATGGGATGAGCGCCGGGGCGAGGTGCGGCGGTTGGCGCTGGGATCGCTCGCGCGATTTTGTTCGAACATCGACACCGCCGTCATCGATGCCCAGGTGCTTGGCCCGCCGGATATCGAAAAGAAGGTGGGGCTGACGGGCGGGCACATTTTTCAGGGCGAGTGCCTGCCTCCTTACATGTGGTCGAATCGCCTCTCGGCGCGCACGCCGATGCCGGGCGTCTATCTTTGCGGCGCTTGCACGCATCCCGGCGGGAGCGTGATCGGCATCAACGGGCGAAATGCGGCTATGGCGGTGCTCAAGGACGGGTGCTGACCTCTTCACGCGCGCCACGCGCGGCGAGCGCACGGGTCTGCACCGTGTAAATCAGCGCGCTGGCGGCGATCATCGCCGCGAGGCCAAGGATTTCGGCTCGAGACGCCAGAGCAATCATCGCCAGCATGCTCACAATCCCCACCACGGCCGCGGCGCCCAGCCAGCGGAAATTCGTTGGCGCTCCGGCCAGAGCGACCCCGCGGCGGGCGAGCCTCCACGCCGCAGCGCACGCGCCGATGTACAGCACGGAAACGCCCAGCACTGAAAGCACGGCCAGTTCTGCGAAAGTTCCCGTCAGTGCGAGGGCGCCGACGATGGCGGAGTAACAGATAATCGCGAGGTGCGGCGCATGGCTCCGCGGATGCAAGCGGCCCAGGAATTTCGGCAGCAAGCCGTCACGCCCGAAGGCAAACAGGATGCGAGGGCTCCCGAGAATGTCGCCGCTGACGTAGCCGAACATCGATATGGCCATGCCCGCGAGCATCAGCAGCCGCAGGGCAGGACTCACGCGGGCCATGGCCTCGGCGAGCGGCGCCTTGGACACTGCGAGCGCGGAGCCTAAAATCCCATAAGCGATCACCTGGATCGCGATGTAAAGAACGGTCGCGGACGCCATGGCCATCGCCACCGCTCGCGGAATCGTGCGCGCCGGCTTTGACACTTCGCCGCTGGCCGCAAGCGGCCCCTCCATGCCGGTGAGCATGAACAGACCCAAAAGCAACGCGCGGCCCACGCCCGCAGAGCCGTGCGGGACTGTGGCCGCAAAATTCGCATGGCGGATGGCGCCCGCGCCCACGAGCACGAAAATCACGAGAGGAGCGAGCTTCGCGCTCGTCGCGGCGTCCACGAGCCGCATCCCTCGCGAGACCCCGCCAACGTTGAGAATCGCCACGCTTCCGATCGTGGCGACGATCACTGCGGCGTGTGTCGCGGGCATCCATCGCGCGGAAACCAGGCTGGCCGCGACGTCTGCCAAAGCAGCGGCAACTCCTGCGCAAGCGAGGGCGTTCGCAAACCAGAACAGCGTCCCGGCCACGTAGCCGGCGAACGGCCCGAAGGCCGCTTCGATGTAACCGTACGGGCCGCCGCTGGTCGGTATGCGGCTGCCGCCCTCGGCGAAACAGACTGCCACAGACCCGACGGCGATGGCGCACACCAAGAGGGCCAGCGGAGCGTAAGCCCCAAGCGACTCCGCCAAGGACGCGGGCACGGCAAAGATTCCCGCGCCCACCACGATATTGAAGATGTTCGCCGCAAGACCCCAAGTCCCGACGGAACGAACCATGCCGGCATCGCGCTGGTTTTCAGCCACGGCGGTACGCTAACACGACGGTCAAGGAGATTTGCGATCGGGGTGGACGAAGCCCCTCGATGGGAGTTATTGTTTCGTTCCTTGTCCGGCAGGCGGATCCGTCCATCTTCGTTCAGGAGTCATGGAGGGTGTCATGTCAAAAAGCGTTGTGCAGGTTGGCCATGCGATCGCGAGGCCGGTGGCGATTCGCTCCGTGCGCACTGCGCTTGCCGGGGCGGCGTTGCTGATCGCCGCGGTGGCATTTTCCAGCTCGGTTCAGGCGCAATCCCCGAAGCCGGCGAAGTCACGCGCCGAGGAAACGCTGGACGAGTGGAACGATATCGGGAACCGGCTGGTCGACATGGCCAAGGACTTTCCGGAAGACAAATACGATTTCAGGGTACAGAAGGATCAACGCACGTTCGCGCAAAATTTGCTCCATGCTGCCGCGGTCGATTATGAACTGATCCGCAGCATCGCCGGAACGAAGATGGGTCCCGACTTCGGCAAGGACGTCGAGAATCCCTCGCGCGACGTTTACAAGACGAAGGCCGACGTGGTGAAGCTAATTCAGCAGGCCGTGACGGACGGGGCGGACCTCATCAAGAAGCAGGGCGATGCCGGCCTCGACAAAACGGTGAAACTGCCGTGGGGAAATGAGCTCGCTCACGTTTCCTATTTATGGATGATCGGAGCCGAGCACAGCGGGGAACACTATGGCCAGCTGGTGGTCTACTACCGCGCCAACAACATGATTCCGCCGGCATCCAGGCCGCACTGAAGCCTGGCGTGCTGGATCGCGCCGCCTGATATCCGTGGTTTCTCCGTGGACCTCCGGTTTTCTCCGCGCCCCCTGTGTTCGGTTTTTTAGTTTCGGGGTGCGCTGGGCTTAAAACCGAGTGCAGACAGACCACCCACAGAGAACGGGAATTCGCGCCTACATGCTTTCATCCCCGTGTTCTACAGCGCATTCTGTATTCGGCTGGCATTCCGGGAATGTTAACAATCAGCTGTCTTCAAATGAAGTGCTGACCCACCGGCCCGCTGAGGATCTCGATTTGCGATAAACGCGAACGTCCAGCGGGCCGGAGCATTTTGGGAATGGCGCGCGTCCCCTGGCCTTCCGAAGTGAACGAAAATTTGTTGAATGATTGATGCGATTCAAACACTAAGTTCATCAATTCTACGGAAGCTGTGAATTTCCCATCGCGGACCCGGGCGGCTCAGGCGTCGGAGGTGGCTCATCGTGGACACAGCGGAGGCGGTGGAGTTTCTGGTGCGGCAGGTCGTCGAGCAGGCGTCCATCGAGGGCGTTTCTCTTTCGGATCCCGAAAAGCACATGATGTACGTTGCGACAGAAGCGGGTGGAGCGATTGGAGAAGTTGCGCCGCAAAATCTGATCGTGTACGAAGGCAAGATCTCCACGCTCCTGCACCATGCCCACTGTCGAATGCGGGAAGAAAGCTCCGACAATGTCGAAACCTGGGGCCGGGCCATTGGCGCGCTCAAGGACGGAGATCATTATCTATTGCAGTTGTGGGATATTTTGCCGGATAGCGAGCAGTCGAAGGGCTCGCCTCTGAAGCGCCTTGGCGTTAGCGCAGCCATCGCCATCGCCGTCATGGTCGCCCTGATCATGTGGGTTGCGCTGAAGCACGGGAAGTGAGCGCGGGGATCCCGCTCCATCCTTCTTCAGGTCTATTTCCCCGATTGTTGCGATTCGAGTTCGCCAAGAAACCGCTTTGCCGCGTTTTCCCGCTGGAGATCGGTGGGGTGTTTTAAAAACTCTTTCAGCTGGGCGATGGCATTGGCGCTGTCGCCCTCGCGTCCGTAGATTTGAGCTAGAAGAAAAAAGAGCGATGGCTCGTCGTAATCCTCCTCAAGCTGCAACGCCTGCAGGGCGCTCTTCTTTGCCTCAGCGACGTGATTCGTATACAGGAAAGCTTTCGCCAGGTAGTAATACGCGTAGGGATCGGGTTCGGAGTTGAGTGCCAGGGCCTGCTCCGCTGAGTTCAGCACTTGACCCCATTCGCGGTTGCGGACCGAAATCTCCGTTGCGCAAAGATAGGCCGGAAGGTATTTCGGGTCGATCGCGGCCGCGTGAGAGCAAGCTTCCCGAGCTTCCTCGGACCTGTGCTGCTGTTCCAGAACCAGCCCCAACATGACCCATGCGGCGGAATAGGTTTGGAATTTCTGAGTCGCATTGCGCGCGTGCCGCTCGGCGTCGTCGAGTTTGCCTTTGTTGAATGCCTCGCAGGCCTTTTCGTATTCGTTCCGCGCTTTAGACGGAACCATCAGCTTGGCAACGTTCACGGCTCCGTGCCGCTTGGACGACCGCTTCCATGGAAAGCACGTCTCTTCATCCGCCGAAACATACCTATCGAACGCTGAGCTATGCACGACGCTCATTGGGGGCTTGTCCGCCGAGCCGAAAGCAAATGAGTAGCCTTGCGCGCGCGCCGGAAGCACGCAAAACACTACCGCCGAAAAGCTGGTGAGAAGTTCTATCCAATGCAATCTTGAGGGCAGGTTTCGGCTATCGGGTGCGCGATTCCGATCGCAAGCACCCAAGGTGGTACACAGTGCCCCGCGCTTGAGGGCAGGCTGCATTGCGGGCATGCTAATACTTTTCTGTGTAGAATCAAGTTAATTTCACAAGCTTTATGACTCTTTTCGCGGTGGTCGAGTCCTCAGTTGCGGACGGCTGATGTCGATGCGGGAGAGTTGGTGCGGGGAGCGTATTTCGTTTGGATGTATTCGTCCACCAGTTTGCGGAACGCGGCGGAGAGCTCGTCGTAGTTGCCGTGCAGGGTGACCGTTTTCTTGCCATCAATATAAACGGGGCAGCTGGGTTCTTCGCCCGTGCCCGGGAGGCTGATGCCGATGTTCGCGGCTTTCGATTCGCCGGGGCCATTGAC